>WNFU01002326.1_pt1 | contig 28918 bp, 38 predicted proteins | sample 5400121 | NCBI WGS metagenome assembly WNFU01 (sample SAMN13153360, study PRJNA577476) | soil metagenome | isolation source: 100 cm soil or saprolite under grassland replicate 1 | place: USA:California | collected 2016-06-15 | reverse complement strand
ATCATGCTGGTGCTACTCGAGGTCCGCCTGATCGTGCGGATCGCCGGACGTATCTCGGCCGTCGAACTGCTGCCGCCGCGCGAGTACTTCCCGGACCCACCCTCTCAGCGCGTGCTGGACGACTACTGGCAGAACTAGATCGTTGACCGGGAATTCGGCGACAGGTCACGGCGTGCCATGGCACGCGGTAGAAGATTCGTGACTGATAGGTGAAGAGTGTCCAAGATCGGCGTGTCTACACACGTCTGACCTTGGAGGTCTTGGTGATCGCCGACCTGGACACTCTCCTGACCGCACTCTACGTGGAGCTGACCGACCGCATCATCCCCTCGCTGGGTCTCGGCCGGCGCGGGCCGGGTAAGCCGCCCGAGGTGACCGACGCGGAGCTGGTGTGCCTGGCCGTCGCGCAGGTGCTGCTGCGCTATGACGACGAGCGGCACTGGCTGCGCGCCGCGCCCACAAGGGTCGGGCACCTGTTCCCCCGGCTGCTGCGCCAAAGCGAGTACAACCAGCGGCTGAAAACCCTCGCGCCGATGGTGTGGACGGCGTTCCGCCGCGAGCTTCCTATGCTCTACGTGATCTTCTTCGCGCCACTAGTGCTGGGGCTGGTGTTTCTCCCTCCGGCTGTAGAGATAGTTGCCAACATACGACTTGCCCGGCCCTACAGCCCTCTCCGAGCGGCGTTCCTCGTGATAGAGGCCACATGGGTGACTGTTGCTATCTTTCTTGGGCGACGAGGTCTGCTCCTGGTGAAGGTAGCTCGGTACCTGCGGAAGGAAGCGGGCTACCGCTGGGGAGTCGAGCAGAAGTGGGTCCGCGATCGGGCGCAGAAGGCAGCTAAACGGAGAAAAGCCGAGGGTGCTGCTGAGAAACCAGCTGGCGCTGAAGAGGCCCGAAGTCCGGACGGGGGCGATTCCGCGAAGTCGCCTTGATCCCATGGGGTGATGCAGGCGACCACTTGCACCGACTTGCTCGGGCCGAGCTCTCAATGTGCTCGCCTCAGATGGCCCTTCCAGTCCGTACGGCACCGTCTAGCTTGCGGTGGAGCAAGGAGATGGTGGTGAGCAGGTCCGTCGCGTCCTGCTCACCGATGGGCCGGAGGATCTTGGCCTCGTGGGCCGCGAGATTGCGGAAGGCACCGAACACCCCCTTGATCATGAGCGTCAACCCGCGGTGCTCGCTGCGGTCCGTCTCCGTACGGAGCGCATTGAAGGCCAGGACCGGCATCCCGGTAGACCCCAGCTCAAGCACCTGGTCCACGAGCTTTACGCCGTCGAGCGTAGAGCCGGTCATCGTCCTCAGCCGGGCGGCAATGCTCTTGGCGGCCTCGAGGACCGCGTGGAAGTAGTTGTCCTGCAGCAGCTCGACCCGGCAGAACCGCAGCACTTCCGCATGAGCGCTGCGGCGCAGCAGCTCTTGGCGCAGGCTCCGTGCCCGGTTCTCGGCCTCCGAGAGTGTCTGGGCCACCTTCGAGGTGGAGAGCTTGCCGTCCTTCCCTATCGACAGGCCTACGAAGGACAAGGCCTCGTTGAGGGCAATCCGTCGCTCCTCGAATCGGTGACTAGCCCCGACGTAGTTGACCGGCGCCATCACGGCCATGACGAAGCCCAAGACGTTGTTGGCGCACCCATCCTGGGCCTGGCGAACCGAGAGAGCGTCATACAGCCGATGCCGCTTGGTGCTCATTCCCGAGTCGGCGATCCCGACTTGGGCGAGGAAGCGGCCGATATCATTGCCTGTCAGCCCGTCGCTCGTGTCGCCGATGATGTCAGCGAGCTTTTGCAGCACCGGGGCCGGCAGTGATCGCACTCTAGCCAAGTGGACTCCTTTCGCTACGCCTGGGCATTATAGGCATGCGGTCGCAGTCTCCCGCCGGCACAGCCACGTGAAGTACTTGGCCTTGTGTTCCCCGACCTCGGCGGCGGTGTCGGCCCAGCGCTCGACATTCACGCCGCGCCAGACTTGCTGGTAGATGAAGTTGGTGACCTCCGTCATGAGCTTCCTTGCTACTCGCTCCGCCAGCTCACGGACGCGGAAGAGCTCGGCGAGGAACTTTAGTGTTCGGTCCCAGTTGTTCTTGGCAGTCACTCGTGCAAACCAGTGGCTGGGCTGGGCCTTGGTGTGGGCGAGCTCCGCCAAGGCCATGATCTCCCTGGGGTATTCCCGCATGAGCTTGCGGAACTTGTTGTAGTAGGCCTTGTTGTCGATGAGGGCATCGACCTCGGCCGGTATCTCTATGGAGGTAATGTTATTACTAGCACTACCCTCTATAGAGGTGTTGTTCTTGCTGGTAAGGGTAGGGAGGCTGGACCGTCGTCCGTAGCGTGCGGCCAGTACGTCAGCTGCGCAGTTCATGTATCTTGCTCCTGTTGTTAAGGCGCATCAAACTAGACTCTCCAAGGAGGCCTGGTAGCGCATATTTACTTGGTGCTTACGGCTGTACCGCGCGGACTAGCCGTTAGATTGTTGGGGCCAAAACGAAAATGGGACCCCGTTTTGCTTTTTAGGGAGTCCCGTGTGCCCGCGATCTTGATTTGTCGTTAAATCAATTCTAACACACCGCTTATGCTAGTCAACACTTTTCATGCTGCTTTCATAAGACCACCGGGAACCCCAGGTTTTTCACTAGTGTTCGGGCGATGAAGTAACGACAAATCAGTCGCGAACACTAGCTTGAGACCAGCATAAAGGTAATGTTTACAACGCGCAACGCTTATGCTTACCCACTGAACACCATTAGTGCTCAATCGTCCGTTGGATAATGGCTTCCTCATGCGGCGGCCTTAGTAAATAGAGCCGTGCTGGCATGATAGTGCTTTCCGTCAAAGTCGATAAGCCCGACGCGCTTTAGCTTTGCGAGGGACACCTCATACGAGCTGCTCCGTGGACTGTAGCGGCACCGTAAGGCCAGCTCTGCCTTGGTCAGCGTCATCGGATAGACCTTGAGAAGTACATCGAGTACTCGTTGCTCACCTTCCTTGAGCCGGCCGCGCCACCCTTCGATGAGGTCATGGTTCGGCTCGCCCGCGATCGGAGGGGTTGGAGCGGCTGGGGCCTCGGGAGGCTGATCGGCCGGCTTCGTGGCTTCGGCCTTCGGGGCCGGTCGCTGGGCTACGCGGCTCACGGCCTCCCGGATCTCCCCTGCCACTTTGGTCAAGGAGTCGACGACGGCCTCGAGGCGGGCGAGCTGCTCAGGCTGCAGTACCGGCACCTCGACGGTCTGCACGACCTCCTTGGTCTTGACCACCTCGCGCGGTTGCTGGCGACCGAGCTGGCCCCGGAGTTCCCGCAACTGGCGGCGCAGCTCCTTCGGGTCGTCGGTCTCGGTTTCATCGGCCGCCGCGAGTCGTTGCCGGATGGCCTCGAGGTCCACCGGAGCAAGCTGCTGCGGCACCTTCACGACCTGGCCGACCTTGGGCGTGCTGGAAGAGTCGAACGTCTCACGCTGGCGCACCTCCACGCGCTTGAAGATGTCGAGCCAGCCCGGGCTCCAGAACCACGCGGTGCCCACGGGCAGCGACGGGAGCGAGCTCATCATCTCGTTGCGCTGTTCCTCGGTGCCGTGCACCCTCACCCACTCGTCCACGGCCGCCCGGTCCTGCGGCGAGATGAGCCGCAGGGTCACCAGCACCTCGGCCTGCGTCAGCACGTTCTTGTTGAGCGCGGCCGACCGCTGCGAGATGAGCGTGACGCCCAGGCCGAGAGCGCGCCCACGGCGGACGATGTCCTCCATGGCGCCCAGCATCCGCTGCTCTCCTTGCATGGGGCGCTGCGGCGCGAAGGCATCGGCTTCGTCGAGGACGAGATGACGAGCCGTCCGGTTGAGGTGGTAGAGGGTCTCGGCAAAGTCGGTCATGAAGTGGATTCGCTCATGCTTGCGGAGGAGCGACAGGTCGATGACGAGCGAGAGGTTCTCCTCGACCACCAGGCGGGCAACCGCCTCGCCGCCGCCCGGCGTGATGGGAACGTCCGCGTGGTCCCCGCCGGCAATGACGATGGGAAGGCCGGGGCCCTTGCCGTCGGCTGAAGCCCGCAGGCCCCACCAGACGCCTACCGGATCGATGACCACGACCGGCAGCACAGCCTTGATGATCTCCTCGACGAAAACGGAAGCGGTATAGGTCTTGCCAACGCCGCGCTTAGCGAGGATCGCGAAGGTCTGAGTAACGGCGTCCCGTGGCAGTGTCAAGTTTTCGGCGATGCGCAAGTCCATGCATGAAAGTCCCCTTTAGTCGGCTGTTACCTGCTGCCGGTGTTCGAGCCCCTGCCCTGGCGGCCGTAGCGCTTCTTGAAGTACTCATCGAGGGCCGTCTCGACGATGTCCTGGATCAAAAGGTCGCGATGGTAGGACTCAGCTTTCAGTTGGCGCTCACGATGGCTCTTCACACGGAGCGTCTTGGGGACGTAGAGGTCGTCAGGAGGCGCCGGTTGGGTACGCGGGTCGTCGACCTCGAGGGGCACCGCCGCCGACCCCACGGGTTGAGCGGCCGGCGTGGGCTCCGCGACCTCGAGCTGCGGGGGCTCCTCGATCACCCGCTGCGGGTGCTCGACGTCAGGCGGTGGGTCGTCGGTGCCTAGTGTTGGTTGGACCGGTGGAGCTGCCTCCGGCTCTGGACGGGGCACGACGTCCGCTGGATCGACCTGGGGGATCGCTCTCCGCGCCTTGCGAGCCTCCAATATCTCCTTGATGTCTTTACTGCTCGGCATCGACGAGTCTCCTTGCCACGTTACGGTAGGCTTCAGCGGCCTTGTGCTTGGGTTCAAGCAGTACGCCGGGGATGCCGGCGGCGTTGCCCTTGTCGAACACCGCGGCCTTGGGGATGGCGTGGGGGAAGACAGCCTCGGTGTAGTCCTCCATGACGCTCTTGAGCACCGAGTTCGACATGAGCGTCCCGTGCTCCACGTTGGTGAAGAGGATGCCGGCCAGGGCCAGGTTGGGGTTGTAGCTCTTGCGCGCCGCGGTGATGCCGTCGACGGTCTGCGCCAGGCCCTCCTCGCTGAAGCCGCGCGTGGCTACGGGGATGATGACGGCGTCCGCGGCTGCGAGCGCCGAGTAGGTCATGTAGCCCTCGTTCGGCGGGGTGTCGATGATGATGACGTCGTAGTCCTCGTCCAGGCGGCCGAGGATCTCCTTGAGGTTGAACATGTCGCCCGGGCTCATGTTCATGGCTGTCTTGGCGAGGCCACGGGAGGCGGCCAGGACGTGCAAGCCGAAGTCGGTCTTGACTACCGCTTCACGGGGATGCAGCTCGGGGTCTGCGAACAGGTCGTTCACCGTGCGGGGCACCTCATTGAGTTCGAAGCCGACGCCGGTGGTGGCGTTCCCCTGCCGGTCGAGGTCGACCAGGAGCACGCGCTTGCCCATGTCGACGAGGGCGGCCCCGAGGTTGGTGGCGGTCGTGCTCTTGCCCGATCCGCCTTTGTACATCATCACGGCATACTTTTTAGCCACGTATGTTATGTCCTGTAATTAGAGTTATGGGCTGTAAGCGGAACATTTCACCGCCCTCGCAACTTGGTTGCGGCCGTCCGGCCAACTGGCATAGTGACGGCGGCGATGACGAACGACGCGAGCACAGCTAACACCCCATACTTCACACCGTGGGTCGCAAATGCGGCAATGACAGCGCTGAGCCACACGATCCCACCAAGGACGGAAAGGTATGGGCTCCAGGCGCCTCTGCCGCCATCGCCAAATCCTATGACGAAACCGGCTAGAGCGAAGGCTAGGCCCAGCACAATAGTCATCCTTGTATCCCTCCAGGTGAGGGGCTCAGCTTTGCCGCGACTGAGTTCAGATTCTCGCCGTGGGCCTTATAGGTGGCCACTAGCTCCCGGTACTTCTTCAGATCGCTTCGGTACTCGAAGAAACCGTACTTGCCGGTATGCTCTGCCTTCCTACGTAAGCCAGAGACGATCGTCGTCAGCTGCCGGATGGCATTCAGAAGCGCGGTTGTGTAGTTCGCTGCCAGCTTATAATCTGAGCTATCTAAGTAATGGGCCAACTCGTCGCTTAGGTCTTCAAGTGAATTACCCACATTTTCTAGCTCGGCTAGCAGTTCGGCGTGGTCCACTTTCTGAAGGGGCCGTTGATTAAAGACGTAGTCGTGGACACGGACGTACCGCGTCAGATAGTCATTCAGCTGCACGAGCGGTTGGCTGGCTTTCACAGCTTTACCCCTTGAAACGCGCCATAGAAGCGCGGCAGGTCCGCCTGCTGCTTACGCCGATCGTCGTAGACGCGCAGCATCTCGAGCCCGCTATGCCGCGTGTATTGCCGGGCCTCAAGCAGGTCGCCCTGGTAGGTATCAAGCAGCCGCGTGGTGAACCAGTGCCGGAAGCCGTGCGTCGTCTTGTCGATACCCAGACCGTCGAGTGCCTCACGTACCAGCCGGCGGATCGCCCGCGGGTTGAGGCGCTCGTATTGAGGGTTGTGGTGCCAACTCGGAAACAGCGGTCCATCAGCTACATGAGCAGTCTTCAGGTACTCCCTGAGCGCCATCACGGTCTGCGGCGTGAGGTCGATCGCTTCCTTGTCGTCCCTCCCCTTCCCCCGCACGAGCGCTGTCTTGGCCACCAGGTCGAGGTCGGCCACATCCAGCCGGCACGCCTCCACTTGTCGCAGGCCTTGGAGTGCGAGCAGGCAGATGATCGCCTTGAGGCGGGCGTTGGCCGGTGTCGGCTCGAGCTCGCGTAGCCACGCCGCCAGCTCCGCCATCTCCTGATCGTTCAGTCCCTCTTGCTTGTGCTTCTTCGACTGCTGGAAGAACCGGACGTTGAGTGTGACGTCCATCGGTAGCAGTCCGCGGCGGGTCAGTTCCTTGAGCAGGATACGAGCTGCGACGAGGTATTTGTTCTTGGTGGAGACACTCAGATCTGTCCGGCTACCCAAATACCGCTTATACTGGAGGTAGCTTTCAGTTGTGAGCGGTTCCCTACCTAGGAAGGTTACAAAGGCGCCGATGCGCCACTTGTATTCCGCGCGCGTGCTCTCGGCCACGTCGAGCTTATCGAAGATCGCAGTGGCACGATTAAGTGCTTCGGATGTGGAAAGCGCGAGAGTGCTGCTCATGGGTAGGCTTCAATACTTAATTGTCACATTAGCATATTGCCATCTGCATGACAATATTACCTACTGCGCATACGACAATATGATAATACGGGTGCGCTGTAATATTGTAATATGCGCATATTTCTATTACGCTGATGAGCAGATAAGTGAGAAAGGTTATGCACTCACAACCATCTTCACCATTAGCGCTCGTCTCGCGTGCCCTGGTAGCAGAGCGCCTGGACCTCGTCGAAGGAGCAGGGGAGGGTATTGACGACGCCGTCTACATCCGCATCGCCGGCGCTCTCGTACGGCAGCCTCGACCCGCGCGGCGCCAGCTACGCGGAGGAACTCGCCGGCCCGCTGCCGCAGGGTCGCAGCGGCATTAGGCGCAGCTCTCCCTTGACCTGAAGGCACGGGTCCGCGCATCGGGACCGCTTAGCCTGCCATCGACGTACATCAGGCAAGTATGGCAGCGCATGTGAGGGAATTCACAAGCGCCGCCTATCCCAGTAGCGTCTCTGGCAAAGCTCGCCACGACGCATCACGCCTGGTCAGAGGTTCGCAGCCTGTGTCTTCCTAGAGCTTGAGCTTAGAGAATGTCACGGGATTGCAGGCGACACGACGCATGCTATGCGAGTCACGCATCGACTCGAAGGAGCACGGCAGTGAAGCGAATCCTGACTAGCGGGCTTGTTGGAACGGCTTCCGCAGTGGCCGCCATTCTGGCTAGAAGCCGCTGGTGGGTCGTGCTCGTCGTGGTGCTCGCCGTGGTCCTTGTGGCGCTCGCCGCCCTTCGCGTCTTCCTGATCGCGCTTCGCATGACGTATCGAATGATCGAACGGCTCATGGAGCTGCCTTGCACCTGCTCCTTCAAGGGTCCTTGGAGCCTCTGGAACATCGAGTTGAAGGTGGGTTCCGAACTCCCAAGCCCGGAGCCCGACCCTCCCAAGCCGAAGCACCCGGGACGTCGCAAACCTCCCTCAACATCGTAGTGAGGGGCCCGCCATGCCAGGGTTTCAGCAACTACAAGCCGGGCTTGCGACTACCCGGTGCTCGACCCGTTCTCAAGACCAGGTGCCCTCGCGACTGCGCCTTGTCCGCTCTCGTCGACGGAGTGCAGGGCTCACGACACGCCGGCAGCCTCGCAGGCAGCGATCAGGCGTGATTTCCTCGGAATCAGTGTGCCCGGCCTGGCCCTCGTGATTCCTCAGTTCCAAGAGTTGTAATCAGCCGGCTGCTTTAGCCGTGCCCGGGTTTGTGTAATTGCATATTCGCTCATGTTTGCCGTTCCCCTATAACCAAACGGTCGGGCGCGTACGCGCTCCAAAACAGCCGCTTACTGCCTGGAGGCAGATCAATGAACCGGATCAAGGACCTCCAGGTGGCGATTCGCGCGCTGGAGGAGGCTGCAGCTGCGCAGCTCGACGGACATCCTGGCGCGTGGGACCGCTGGTACGCGGACCTCGGCTGCAAGCCTTCGAGGCTCGAGTTTCCGCTCGGTGAGCTCTTCAACGAGCGGATTCGCGGTTCCGTGTGGGCCTGGGCCATGACGGGCGCTATGACGACGGCGAATCTGACCAAGAGCGATGGGTTCAATGCTCAGGGGCTCGAAGGCAAAGCCGTCATTGAGACCGATCTCGCGGGTGCGCTGCTCGTGGCCCGGGATCTTCCGCAGCACCGCGTCGCGGTCTACGTCTAAACCTTCGAGTGCAAAGGGGGAATGCGCGTGGGCGAAAAGCTGCGCGTGGATGTACTGGCAAGAGGGGAGCGGCGTTGGGCCACCAACACCCTCGAATTTGACACTCCCGAGGAGGCGACGACCTTCGCCCGCGACCTGTATTCCCGCTGGACGCAGGTGGAGAAGCTGCGGATCGTGCCGGCGTCCCGTCCGCGCGGGGAGGTGTACGAGCCAGGGTCAGACGACCCGGAGCTGCTCAGGGAGCTCGTGCCGCTGTTTCCCCTTGGCCAGGTGGTGGCCACTCCAGGGGCGATCGAGGTCATTGAGCGACGCAAGCTCAACGTGGGGTTTCTGCTGTTGCGCCACGTCACCGGCGATTGGGGCGACCTGGATGACGACGACAAGGCGGCCAACGACTGGGCGGCAGTAGTCGGCAACCGCATCCTGTCCGCCTACGGCCGGGAGGGCGACCCGGACCAGCTCTGGGTCATCACCGAGGCCGACCGGAGCTCTACCACCATCCAGCTGCCGAAGGAGTACTGAATCAGGAGGCCAACGGTGCTTGACCTTGTGCTCTTGCAAGCGGCCCGCGGACGCCTCATCGCCCGCAATGCCGAGTACCTCAGTCTCGACCAGAGCATCGGGCAATTCGCCCTCGATCTGGCCGGCGAAAAGCTCCAGGAGTCCGGCGTAGATGAGGTGCTCGACCCCGACGACTACGCGGACCTGGTCGAGACAGTTGCCATCGCCATCGCTACCGGCATGCACGTGGCGCTCGAGGCCGGGGAACAGCGCTCGACCAATCCAGGCGACCTGAGTAGTGGGGAGCTACGGCCCAATCAAGGAGGGTGACAACTTTGGCTTCACACGCACATCCCGGGCTGATCCCGGTTGCTTGCCCGCGCTGTGGCGCCGGCGTGATCCGGGAGCAGCTCGAGCATCAGCACGAGCGGCAGGTCCTCCTCGATCCCAGAGCGATCACTATGTATGGCCTGGTCATCCACCAGGACAGCACCCACGAACGCGCTCAGCCAATCTTCGTCTACGCCGAGCATCAGTGCGGCGACCTCGACGAGCTCGCCAGGCTGGCACCGTTGACCCCGGCCCAACTCGACGATCTCGTGCATGACCGGAAAGGCGAGGAAGCCGCCGTAATCAATAACGGTGGCCAGGGCGAGCAGCTCGCCTACCTCACCGCCGCCAGCCCGGATGTTGCCGAGCGATTCCTGCGGACTCACGCCCGCAGTGACGCCGGCGGCTAAAGCACCGGCGGTGATTCCGTCGGAATCACGACTTTGCCAGTACGAGAACGGAGGTCCTGCTGCCATGCCTGATCGGCTCCGCTTCGGGCTGGGCCCACCCGAGGGTATCGAGACCGCTTGGGGCGCTCGCTGGATCGTCGACCCGGAAGGACAAGCCGATGAGGTCTGGGACCGCACCGATGCGATCGGGCCCGACGACCGCCGGCGCGAGTTGCTGGCCTATCTGGGTGAGCACGTTGGGTGTACACCGCAGCATACCGCCCGTGAGCTGCTCCAAAGCGGCCGGCTGCGCTGGTCGGACGAGACGACCGTGACGCTGTACGACGACGAGGTTGTCACCGTGGTCGGCAATCCGCGCCGCTCGTTCGGCTATCTGTACGTCGGAGCCTGGTTCAAGGCCGACATCAAACAGCCGCCACCTGATCCGGCGGCACCAGCGCAGACGGATTCGTGAAGAGGGGAGGCATCCGCTTCCTCCACGCCTGACACGAACTCGTGAGATCGCGCTACCGAGCACGAAACCAAAGAGGGGAGTCTCCCATGCCCGCAGGCGATATCCAGTCGATGTTCTCGGTCCGCCAGAACGCCTGGCACGACCCTACCGGCCGCTTCACCCGTGACCGCTATCCCAGTTCCATCGCCGAGGCCCGGCAGTGGGCCGGCCACGATTGGGAGCCGCTCGAGGCGGAGCCCTTCGAGCGCCTCAAGGTCGAGGACCCGGCCACCTTCACCTACAGCGGCCAGGACGTCGTTGTCGACCTGGCCGATGGCCGCTACGTCTTCCGCCCGATCTCCGGCGAGAAGCGCATCCTCCGCTCCGACACCGGCGCGCACTTGCGTACCGTCCCCTCGACCTACGAGCTCATCGGCAACGGGATCATGTACGAGGTCATTGAGGCGGTCTGCGACGAGCCCAACATCAGGTTCGAGACCGGCGGGGTGATCGACGACGGCCGGTTGGTGTGGGCGCTGGCCCGCCTCGATGAGCCGTGGCAGGCGCCGGGCGATCCCGAGCGTAACGTATCCCTACGTCGCGTTCCTGAACCGCCACGACGGCCAGGCCTCGGCCAGGACGGTCAACACCACCGAGCGGATCGTATGCCGGAACACCTTCAGCGCGGCCGACGCTGAGGGCCGTGCGACTGGCCGGGAGTACACCTTCCGCCACACCAAGCACGTGATGGATCGTATCGAGGAGGCCAAGCAGGCGTTGCGCGGCCTGCGCGATGACACCGCGGCCTGGCAGGAGCTGGCTACCCAGCTCGCGCTTATGCCGGTGACCGCTTCGCAGCGGGAGCGGTTTGTCACCGAGTTCGTGCCCATGCCGCCCGAGGGGATCGTCTCCGACCGGGTCGTCGGCAATGTGGAGGAGGCCCGGAAGCAGATCCGCGCCATCCTTGACGGCGTGACGTGCGAGGGCATCAGCTACACCGCCTACGGCTTGGTCGAGGCGGCCGGCGAGTACCTCGACCACGTCCGCCGCTACCGCAACCGCGACACCTATGTCCAGCGGACGCTCTTGAAGCCGGAGCCGCTCAAGGCCAAGGCCGTCCAGCTCGCGCGCGAGGTCGCCGGCGCCGGCGTCTGACCCGATCGACTACGGCGGGACTGTGCCTCGGTCCTGCCCTCCCACCAACCCTGGCCCTGCGGGATCACCCTGCGGGGCCTCTCCTCGCACCGATGCCAGGGTAGTCTGGTAGGCAGGATGAGGTGAGTGAGTTGCTGGGGAACAACGCGCCGATGGAGTAGCCATAGTGAACCGGTGGCATTCGATGAGCTTTGAAAAAAGGCTCGGGGTAATATCGCTGCTCATCGCACTATTGGGATTGCCACCCGCATGGCTTGCGCTTAAGCCCGACGGTCATGCAGTTGCGCCCACTACAGCGGCACCTCAATTGCCACACTTTTCTGGTTCGGTGGCTCAGTTTAAGGAGGCGCAGCCCTTTATGAGCTTCCTTCAGCATAACGAGGGAAGGGTTGTGCGTCTGGATGCCTTTGTAGACGTCGGAACGTTTATCATGCTGCCTGGAGCATCTGCAGCGACTCTTATAGAAATGGACGTCTTCCTCGGCGATAAGGAGCCGTCTTTTACTTTTTGGGGGCAGTGTAAGGGTAAGCTTAGGGCGCGACCGTCGCTTGACACATGTCTACTTGTGACAGTTATCTTCCGGAAGAATCCTTTAGCCGAGCCAAACTTCGGTACGGTACATGCCGGATACTTTGAAATTAAGGGCTACTACTCGGTCGAGGACATCTTTGGAGGGCAGGGATCTCTTACCGTTCTTCTTCGACCTGTTCCCGCCGAATCAATACCGGGCACCGAGCAGCACGCGTTTCACTCCTGACCACGCTTGGTCGTGTCTACTATGGCTTCTTCCAGAGTCTGACCGGCTCCGCCTCGAAGCGCTCTACAGTTGACAGGATTGCCCACCCGGCCAGCGGCTGGAAAGTATCCACCTCATACGGTAACTCTCCAACTTGTCCTTGGGGAAGCGAGCGAACCCTGAGTCGTGCGGAGCGACGACACCGGGCACGGTCATTCCCGGCTCCTGCTCGGTAAGCATGACGGCCGTCGCCAAGTCGCCCTTGACGTCGAATCCCAAGGACGCCACACGGACCGGGCGGTCGCTGTGATTGCGAACCTCGATGCGGGCCACCCCAAGCCGTCTCACCCTCGACGGACGACAGCTCGCTAGTTACCTTCACCTCGACCTTCAGTCGCCGGGGAGCGCTTCTCTTTCCATATCTCCCAGCCGAGCGCAGCTGTCGCAACGATGGCGGCGTAGCCAGCGATGACGTCGGTCGCACTCACCTTCAACCGCACCTCCTGGCTTGGGTGGAGGCCTTCGCCTGTGACCCGCCGGCGGCCGGGGGTACGCCCTTGCGATGCCCGGCTGAGGTCCTGCATGCCTCCGGCCGGCTTCGTCCTCCTGCTCGTCAGTTCGTGCCCGCAGCGTGACAGACCGGCGCGGTAGCGCCGTCAAGGCCAAGCGCTGCGCCTGCGGCGGTCTTGACGGCCCGCTTCGGCCTGTCTCCTCGCGGGGTGTCGAACTAACGAGGAGTACCAAGCAATGGCCGGAGCAACCAAGACCGATCTCATCAAGCAACTCACCGAGGGCATCGCCGCCCTCACCACCACCCAGCAGTGGGAGCGGTGGCTCCGGGCCCGGCGCGCCTTCCATCGCTACAGCTTCAGCAACGGGCTCCTGATCCTCCGACAGTTCCCCGAGGCGAGCCGGGTGGCCGGCTTTCAGAGCTGGCGGCAGCTCGGCCGCTCCGTTCGCAAGGGGGAGCGGGGCATCGCCATCCTGGCGCCGATCGCGCAGCGACCTCAGGCCGAGGACGATGACGACGATGAGCTGAGCCCGGTGGCCTTCCGGATCGCCTACGTCTTCGACGTCAGCCAGACCGACGGCGAGCCCCTGCCGGAGATCGCGCACCGGCTGAACGGTGACGACCCCGTCGGCGCGAGTGTCCGTCTGGAGAAGGTGGCCGCGGAGCTCGGCTTCAGCGTGACGGTCACCCAACTTCCGGGCGAGCGCAACGGTGACTGTTCTCATGAGCTGCGGCGCATCCGCGTCAGCGACCGCCTGGCGCCTGCCCACCGGGTCAAGACGCTGGCGCACGAGCTTGCTCACGCCATCCTGCACGGTGACTTCGAGGACCGGGGGCTGGCGGAGCTCGAGGCCGAGAGCGTGGCCTACATCGTCTGCCAGGAGCTCGCTCTGGACTCCGGGGCATTCAGCTTCGGCTACCTGGCGGGATGGGCCCGCGGGGGCGACGAGGCGACACGGGCGATTACCGCTTCCGGGCAGCGCATCACGGCTGCCGCGCGGCAGATTCTCGACCGCTTGGACGGCGATGGACGGCCGTAGCGGCCGCCATGACGGCCTGTTGCGGACGGGTTCGCGTTCCGGGGATCCTCGCCTGCCTTCATCGGGCGGGGGAGTGTACGTCGGTCCTCGCGGGCATCAAGGTCGTTCGTCCGGTTGGGCGCTCCACCTTGACGCCCGCTGCGGCCCGGCAAGCCCGACGGGTATTGAAGGCAGGCAGGTTCTATGCCAGCCAGTTCCTTAACAACCGAGATCACGACAACCCGATACCGCTAGAGCCGGGCATGGAGATCAAGCACATGCACCAAAAAGTAAGACCATGCACTCTGGCCGACATTAGAGCCGAATTCAAAGTGTGGGAGTGGTGGACCGTGAAGGAGGATGGCTCACCACGCCACTTAGAACAGAGCGAGGACACGGACGACTGTCCACATTATTGGCGATGCCGCAATTGCCAGGACGAGTTCTGGTACTGGCCGGAAGTCCAGCAGCACCTTGCAGACCAGGCAGAAGCGATGCTCGTTCCCGCATGAAACGAACAATGGCGCGCCTTCCCCAGGTTCGCGCCATTGATGAGGCAAAGTAACTAAATCGCCTTGACTCTAGCGTATCGGTTGTCATACCACCAGTCAACTAATGGGAGACAACTAGTATGCCCGATACAACGAAATGCGCCCACGCCAACTATGACGACTACTCCGACAGGTGCGAGGACTGCGGTTATGAGCCGGAGACCTGCTGGAATTGCAGCGAACCGCTAAAGCCTGGCACGCAGGTGGTAGCCGCTGGCGGCATCTTCTGTAGCGAGGACTGCCACGAAGCTTTACTTCGTTCCCTGACTTGAAACTAACCACCCGAAAGGATACGAACCAATGGCCGAATCAATCGAACAGCTAAGAATCTATCAGGTCGCCCGCCGACTTGAGGACGAGATTTACGAGCTCGTCAAGACCTTCCCCGCCGATCAGTTCTACGGTCTGGGCAACGACTTGCGGCGCTCAAGTGCCGCCGTCTCGCACCACATCATGGGGTGCCATCGGCTCTACAGTTACCGCCTCAAACTCGATGAACTTGCTGCCATGCGGCGCGAAGCCGAAGCCACACAAGGACACCTTGAGCGCGCCCGTGAGCTCGGCGTCACGGACGAGCTCGTTGAGGGATACACGAGCATGATCAAGCAGTCGTGGGGCCTCACAAAATGGTTGCAGGCCAAGCTCAATGAGCGACGCCAGGAGCAGGAGGCGGCATGAAGCGCACAAAGCAGCCATAATCGCCCCAGCCAACGATGAAGCATAATTGAAACATTAACACGACCTGGAGCGCGGCAAACCTCTGTCGTGCTCCAGGTCGGGAGGAAACAACAATGCATTTAGTTCTGATCGAGTTTAGTCCGAAGGCCCAAGCCCAAGTTGGCTTTACATATTGCCACGCTGTGCTAGACAGAACCAAGCCCGAAGCGCCGCAAGTGCTTGAGTGGTACAGGGCGATCTATCACGAAAAGCCGGAGTTCGGAGCAGACGATTTTGCGGTCACTCCGGCTAGCGAAGCGAGAGACGCTCACGCGTGGATCTACGACGTAAACGTGACGTTACAAGACGATTGGAACTCACCCAACAACGCGCGGGAAGACGCTTACAAAGTGAACGATCACGGGGCGCTCGACCAAATCCAGACGATCTTGCGGAAAGAGCTAAAGAGTCGCCGCGAACGCCTCGGCGGAGAAGAGAACTGGAGCCGCGACACCCGCGAGGCCATTGTAGATTTCGTGCGCGCTAGCGGCCGGGAGATCTATGGCGCAGCCGATAACGAGGACGAGTAAGGAGGGTCAGCAAGGTCAACTGTGAGTCGAAGCCCCGGCGTGGTCAGCGCCGGGGCTTCTTCGTATCGCCGGGACGGTGAACTGTCCCGCCAAGTCCTGCGGCGGCGAGACAGGACGGCAGCGTCCTGGAGTGGTTGCCCGTCCCGTCTCCCGTTGGCCATTCGTCTCGGTGAGCGTCTCGCGTCCTGGCGCAGCGGCGCGTACACGAGTGGCTGCGAGACGGTCGGCTACGGCCTGGACGTCCTGCGGCAGACGGGGTACTCCCTGCGTCTCGACGGCGGGCACTACGCGAACTCGAACACGCCGGACCACCTCCGGCGGGGTCGGCAGGCGGGGGCGGTGGTGGGTTGGGTGCGTGCGCAAGGGAGCGGCGCGGCCAGGGGCAGACGAGCAGCAGCTGGTCGCTAGCTGGTAAACGGAACCGTACCGCTGAGATCAGCGCACCCACCTCAGTGCCTCGGCCTACGCGGTGGCTCCGATGGCGCGGTGGGCTGGATGCTGGCCGTGGGGCGCGGGCCGTAGCGAGCGCCGTGGTTCATCGCGTGGCACAGCTCGCTGGCGAGCACGTCCGCATCCGTCACGGTGCCATCAGGTCACGAAGCTGCCATGTCCGCAGATCGTCTGCCCTCGGTCCGCTCGACGTCGCCACACCTCCTGGACCCTGAACCGCAGAAGTCAACGAGAGCAGTGCACCTGAAGGTGCGAGGCCCGCCCGGGGCCGCTGCCTCCCCGGCGGGAAGGGGAGCCGTGGTCGCCGACGTCGCCAAGCTGAGCGCCGGCCGCGAGCGCTACTACCTCGACGAGGTGGCGCACACGCTCGATGACTATTACGCCGGCAAGGGCGAGAGCCCGGGCCGCTGGGTGGGTGCCACGGCCCGGCGGCTGGGCATGCAAGGCGAGGTCGGTCTGGAGGCCTTCCGGGCAGCCTTTGATGGCCGGGACCCGGCGACGGGGGAGCTGCTCGGACGAGCGCATCCGCGTAACGGTATGCGTGCCTACGACATCGTGTTCCGTCCGGTCAAGGACGTGAGCCTGCTGTACGGGCTCGGCAGCCCCGAGGTAGCAGGCGTTGCCCTGGCCGCGCACCAGGCCGGGGTCAGCGCCGCGGTGGCGTACCTCGACGAAGTCGTCGGGGCGCGACGGGGCAAAGCCGGCCGCGACCTGAGACACGTCGCAGGACAGGGAGTCCTGGCGGCCAGCTTCACCCACCGGCAGAGCCGGGAGCTGGACCCGCTCCTGCACGACCATCTCATCATCGCCAACAGGATCCAGGGGCTGGACGGGCGCTGGACCGCGATCGACGGGCGGGACATGTACGAGAACCGTCTCGCCGTGGATGCGGTGTACCGGGCGACGTACCAGGCGCAGCTCACGCGCGAGCTTGGCGTGAAGTGGAGCGAGCCGGACAGGTTCGGCAACCGCTCCATCGTCGGCATGTCGGAGGAGCTTGTCGCGGCCATGAGCAAGCGGGACCGCCAGATCCGGCTGGCGCTCGAGGCCCAGCGGGCAGCGCACAAGACGATCACGCCGGCGCTCCGGCGCGTGGTGGTGAGCGAGACGCGCAAGGCCAAGGAGCATATGGACGAGCCAACGCTTCGTGACCGTTGGGCGGCGGAGGCGGAGGCCCTCGGGTTCACGCGTGCGCAGATCGAGCACAACGTGCTCGGCCGATCCATCTTCCCGGAGCTTAGCCGGGCGCAGCTTGCGGCCGTCTTTGCTGAAATAGCAGGCCCGGAGGGGCTGACGTTGCAAGCCAGCACCTTCATCCGGCCCGACGTGGTGAAAGCGCTCGGGGACCGCATTACCGGCGTCGACGGCAAACGTCTGCGGGAGCTCGCCGACGAATTCCTGGCGACCCACTGTATTTCGGTGGCGCTGAGCCTGGACCGCAACCAGCGCCGGTACTCCACCCCCGAGATGCTCCATCAGGAGGAGCTCTTGCTCGGCTCAGGGGAGCGGCGGCAGCACGAGGGCGCAGCGGTGGTGCGCGGGGAGGCGCTACGCGCCGCCCTCCAGGCGCATCCGACGATTGGCAGCGACCAGGCGGCCTTCGTCCGTGACCTCACTCAAGGCGGCGGCGGTGTGGTAGCAGGCGTCGGTCCGGCCGGCACTGGCAAGACGTTTGCGCTCGGCGCTGCCCGCATGGCGTGGGAGTCCGACGGTTTCCGGGTTATCGGGGCGACTCCTACGGGCGTGGCGGCTGTCCGGCTCGAGCAGGGTTCAGCCATTGACGAGTGCCGCACTATCGACCGGCTGCTGACGGAGCTTGAGCGCGGCAAGGAGAAGCTCGACGGCCGGACGGTCCTGGTGGTCGACGAGGCCGGGATGGTCGGCACGCGCAAGCTGGTGGAGGTGGCACGCAAGTGCGAGCAGGCCAAGACCAAATTGGTGCTGGTGGGGGACGAGAAGCAGCTGGCCGCGATTGACGCCGGCGGCGGATTTAGGGCCCTGCGGCTGCGTCTGGGAGCGGCCGAGCTAACCGAGAACCGCCGTCAGTCCACCGAGTGGGGGAAGCAGGTCACGGCGCTGTTACGCGCGGGGCGGGCGAAGGCGGCGTTCGAGGTTCTCCGGTCTGAGGGCCGCGTCACCGTGGCCCGCACCGCCCAGGGGGCCAACGATGCGCTTGTAGCGGCCTGGTGGTCCAGATATTCCGACGGAATCAACGCCGGCATGATCGCCCAGACGCGAGCCGAGGTGCAGTATCTCAACGAGGTGGCCCGCCAGCTGATGCGGGACGCGGGACGGTTGGGGCGGGACGAATTCCAGCACCGGGGCCGCAGCTTTGCTGTCGCGGACGAGGTGATCCTCGGGCGCAACGAGTGGCGACTTGGCGTCGCGAACGGTACCCGCGGCACGGTGCAGGGCTTCGACACCCATTCCGGGTCGATCACGATCAAGACCACCGACGCCAAGATCGTCACGCTCCCGCGGTCGTACCTGGAGAACCGGGGGCCTTTCGGGAAGCGGGAGGACCTACCCTCGCTCACGTGGGGCTACGCCGTGACCGGGCACCGGGAGCAGGGGGACACCCAGATGGAAACCTTCTTGCGGGTGTCGAAGACGGCGACGTCGACCTGGTCGTATGTGGGCGCGTCGAGGTTCAAAAACGACCTACGAGTCTTCATGGCGCAAGGCGAGTTGGTCGACGACCCGGAGCTCGATGTCACGGACCTGGTGGACACGCCGCCGTGGCGGGACACGGTGGAGGCGACGGGCGAGGCGATTCAGTACAAATCAGGTCAGCAAGAGGTGGCGACCGACCAGCGCCATGAGGTCGAGGTGGGCGCACTCCCGACCGCCGAGCTCCGCCGCCGCCGGGCCGAGCTCGCGGAGATATTGGAGAGGGCGCCGGAGCGGCGCAGCCACGAGCTGAAGATGGCCACCCGGCGCCGGGAGCAGGCGGAGCAGGAGCTCGCGGACGCCGAAATGGACGTGTCGCTGGCCCGTGGTGCGGTAGCCGGCTTTGGCGAACGGCCTCGCTTGGGGCAGCGCCAGGAACACCGGAAGGCCCTGGAGGCGGTCAGGCAGGCGGAACGCCGGGAGCGGCGGGCGCGGGCCTTGGCTGATAGTGCTGGCCTGACGGAGGCCGAGGTGCGCTGTCACGAGCACAGCCGAGACGCTTTCGTTGAAATGCACGAGGCGGACTGGCGTGAGGCCGACCGCATCGTCAAGGAGCTGGCATGGCGAAGGCAGGCCACCGCCCGGGCGGTTGAAGTGCTCGAGCCGGCCTACCTCACGCAAGTGCTGGGCACCTGTCCGGCGTTTGGCCGGGGGCGCCAACGGTGGCACCGTGCGGCCGCGCTCATCGAGGAGTACCGCGAGAAGTACGGCATCACCGACCCGGAGCTGGCCTTGGGGGGCGAGCAGGGAGGCTTGGTCCAGCGCCAGGAGTGGCGGGAGGCTCAGGCCGCGGCCGCGGCCGCGGCCGCGCTCGCGCAGGAGCGCGAGCAGACCCGAGAAATGACGTGGGAGCGTACCCGTGAGCGGGTGCGGTAGGACGGTGGCCTACAGTTCGACTGATTCTGCATCGCAGACCGGCACGCCCAAGCTAGAAGACATTCGCCTCGGGTGTGATCTCGAGCTCGACCGGGACACGCCAGGTCTCGCTCCCCTTGGAGCATACGACGCGCAGCCGGAGCGTGCTTTCGGCCTCGCGGGATTCGGATCTGCGATACGACAGGAGCCGGCGGTCGCCCACGGCCATCGGTCCGAGCTCTCCGGAGGTGGCCCACTGATCACCGACTTGGAGGCCGGCCAGCGGCGCGGGCTGATCCGATTCCGCAAAGGTGAACCTGACCGAGTCGTAGTCCAAGGGCCCGCCGTTTTTGAACCACACTCCCTCGCCAGGGTCGCCGTAGACGCTCTCCTCAAGCAGAATGCGAGGAGTCTGGTCAAGATGCTGCCGTGAGCGTTCGAGGTCGACGGCCTCGGCAGCACTACGCGCTGAGCTGTCTGAGCTACGCGCGGACTGGTGGGCGCTCCAACCACCCCACCCCGCGAGAAGCACAGCCACAATCGAGACGATCAGGGCTGCGACAGCCATCCCCAGGTTCCCTTCGCTTGGCTACATTCGAGCGGAGCATACCGAGGTCATCGCCGTCGAGCCGTCTGGCCAAGGCTAGCTGGCCTGCTCGAGTCCGGCTCAATGGGAGCGCCTACACGTCCCATGAACGCCGTACGCTTGTAGGAAGTTCGATGAGTTGGAGGATCGATCTGCATGGCACGAGACGGGATCAACAGGCAGGCCATCGCGAAGATGATGAGGGACATGCAGCGAGAGTTCGACAAGCATCCGATCCGTGTTCCGGTCGAGGCTGACGGACCAGCGCTCTCGACCAGCACCACGTTCGGTCACACCGTCTACAACGGCCCGGTCTTCCATGGCGACGCCAACGGGGCGCAGCTGGCCTGGGGCAACCAGACGGTGAAGCAGTCCCAGAACCAGACTCAGCAGATCGCCCCAGGGTTCGAGGCCATCGCCACCGCCGTGGTGCGCACGCTGGAGCAGCTGCCCGCTGTCGGACTCGCAGCGCAGGACCAGCGGGACGCCGAGGGCGCTGCCCGGGAGATTCTCACCGAGGTTACTCAGTCCGAACCGGATCGAGGGAAGATCAGGCGCGCCTTGACCGCCTTGAAGGGGTTCCTTGCTCCCGTGGCGATTGGACTTGCCGCCGGTGCTGGGAAAGGTGCCCAGGAATGGGCTAGAACGGCCATCGACCAGCTCGGCACGCCCTTTTGAATACCTGAAGCCTGGCCGCGCGCTGCCGACGAGCGCGACTGCGGCTGTCAGGTCGCTGCTTCCTCCTCCTGCTCATCCAACCGATGGGCGAAGGACTGGATGCCGGCACGAGCCTGGAGATACTCAACCCCGTCGCGGATGCCGCGGAAGCAGCGCACGCCTTCGGAGTCGAGCCTGAACATCCAGTCACCCTCTTTATCACTCCAGGCGTGGTTCCAGGATCGCGGCTCCAACTGGAGGACGAGGAAGCGCACTTGCTCGAGCTCGACTGGTGAGAGCCTCAGCGCCTCCTGTACCTCCGCCGCCCGAACCTCTCGATAGGGCTGGTCGGACGTCGGCATGAAGGCCTTCTCCAGAGCGGCCATGAACGCGAGCACGCGGGCCAGTAGATCGAGGGTGGCCATGCCGCCCTTGCAATGGCGGAGCCCCTCGACGGTCACCATCAGCTCGTCATCGGAGTGGAAGGAGCCGCCTCGCGGCGTGACGTTTGGGGTCAGAAGTCCGGGGGGCAGTGACTCCGCATGCTGCCGAAGCGGCACGCCCGCACGGTCGAGCAGCTTGTCGAGTTCCCAGAACGGCGCCGGTCGTCCGTGGACAAGGAAGTACTGGTACACGGCATTCAGGACCCGCTCCTGTTCGGCTGTCAGCTCCTTTGCACGCTCGTCATCGCCCTCAGTCTGTCCGGCTGGCGAGCGCCGGAGGACCTGCCTGAGGCGCTGTACGAGGCTTCTGGCGCTGCGAAGCCAATCCTTTTAGGTACCCGAGCGCGGCGCCGATAGCTGCAATCGCGGCGGCGCAGGCAAGGATGGCACCAACGATGAGCTTGGCGTACCCAAACCAGGTGAGCGCGAGCACAGTCATGCGGGGAAGGCTACCCCTGATTCCGCCGGAATCAGGCTTGTTGGTGCGATCAGCTAGCGCCGCGAGTCCACCGCCGTCCAGGGCCGGTCTCAACTGGGGCGATCTCAGTAGAAGTCCTGATCTCCGTGACTTCACCAGTTCAGGCGTAGGGAACAAACTGCGGTGACAGCGAACCAAGCCCTAGAATCGATGAGGCAGGGGCGACAGCGAAGATGAGCGAGGCTCGAGCACCGGGGAAGGACGCGCCCTCGAGTGAGTTGCAGGAACTCACCGAGCGCGCGCGGATCTTCAGCGGCTTCCTCGCCACGGCGGCCATGGACCTGTTGTTCCTAGCCGGTTGGGTGCTGCTCCACGAAGGGGCTGACCTCGTCTTCAATGAGCTCCGTGAGCTACAGTGGCTCGAAAGGTCCTTTCAGACGGCACTGACGATCGTGTTCAACGTGTCGACCCTGATCGTAGTAGTTGCGTACATCGCCAAGGACGTGCGCGACACAGTGGTAAGAATCTGGGGAAGAAAGTGAGCGAGACGCGGCTGCCGATCGAACGAGGCCCACGAGGCGCCACCTTGGCTTATGCTCGGCGCCTACGGCTGCTCGGCCTGGTCGTGCTAGGTAATGCGATTCTGATTGGCCTAATCGTCTTCGGGACCCAGGCTGTGAGACATGGCAGTCATGACGTGCGGGCTGCGATCCCAATCGTACTCCTTGTGGGTCCAATCCTGGTCATTTTTCGTCACCTCGTGCCTGTCCTAATGCGCGGCCTTGGCGTGACCGGTGACATACGCGAAGCGACTAGACTGCTTATTCACCGCCTCGAGCAAATAGTGGGTGCCGACACAACCATCTCGCGTAAGAAGGATCGTGCCTGACGGGCGAGATGGTGGCTGCGACCGGCATCGCGCGAGCGTAAGTTCGTCACCAGACAGGCGTTGGTGCACGAATTACTGTAGGCTCCCCCTGGTCTAGCCGCCAGCGGCGTTCGCATGCTCTTCGCGTTGGTCCAGCCTGTGCGACCCTCGTACGCTCTCGCAATCAAAGTAACTGGCCCTTTCGATGCCGGCTGCTGCTGGAACAGGCGGTGTGATCCACGACACACGAGTCCAGTGCTCCACAACACAGCTTGGTTTGCGGGCGTAACCGATACTTGTGGCGGAGGCGCTGGCAGTGGAGCAGGCTGCTTTGTTGGACGACTAGGCGTTACGCCAACTCTGAAACTCAATCAGAGAGGAGGCGCTGACACTTACTGGGGCGTGGGTGAAACCCCGGCGCTGGCTGAGCCCGAGGCATGCACTCGTCCCTCAATAGCCTCGTCATCTCAATTGTGCGTGGGATGACTGAGATGTGACGCGCGTCTGCGGACTTCCCGAGGAGTGAAGCTGTGGAGCGCGAGCACTGCCAGCAGACTGCCACGCCCTGTTGTGTGGAACGAAGGAGCGCTACCATGGCAATGCGATACGGTCGTAAGATTCTTGCTCTCTGGGCGGACTACGAGAGCAGGAACTCCTGGGTCTACGTGGACGGCGGGTTCGGCTGGATGCGGCTGCGCGACGACAACTTCGACGCGGTCCAGTACATGACGACGCTGGCGGCAGAGGCGAAGTCCGACGGTCGCTTCGTCGACCTTGACGAGGACCCGGTCGGCAAGGTTAGCCAGTTGTACGTCTGGTAGCAGCGAAGGAGCTCATCATGTCACGACCTCTCGACCTCGACGAGGACAGCGTTCGGGCCGCCGCAGAAGGTCGGTCCGAGGAGGTCATTGGACCCCGGCGACCCGTCGCACTGAACGAAGACGAAGTGCGGGCGGCCGCCGAGGGTCGATTCGAGCAGATCCTCGCCACCCGGGAAAAGAAGACGCGCTGACGCGGAGGGAGATCGGCGAGCGACTCCGCGCGGTGCCTTGGTGCGGAGTCGCTCCACCGGGCGGCAAGGCGAGCAAGGCGGTGGCCACCGTGCAGGTGGCCGTGATGCCGCGGCCCGACGGGTCCGGTGGGCGCATGGAGTCCAGGCGACCATGCGACCGCCGGCTGTGCCGTGCGGCACCCCCGGGCGACCGCCTGACGTGCCGGAGCGACGCCAAGTGCCGCCATCCTGCCAGGACAGGCCCCGATCCTGTCACCGGAACGAGCGAAGCTCTTTAAATTTGGGGATAGCGCACCAGCTCAGCGGGCTGCTGCGGCCTGATGACCCCTCAGTGCCGCTCGACGTAGGCGCGGAGCGTGCGGTCCTCAAACCACGGCCGCAGGTGCAGCCGGATGGGTGGCTTGTTGCTGTAGAGGAGCACTGCGCCGCCCTTGGGCAGCTGGCGGAGCAGCTCGACGGGGGCGAGCTCGCGGTACTCGGGGGCGTCGGTGGTGGTGCCGTCGCCGGAGTGACTGCCGCGTGAGACCGATTGATGGGTGTACTCGGTCTGCCCGATGAGACGGGAGACGTACTCGAGGGTGGCCGGATCGCTAATGCCGGGCAGCAAGAGCTTGGCGCGGTGGCCGTTGACCACGTTATCGGCGAATGCGCCATACAGGGCGCGGATCTGCGCCATGTCGTGCCAGATGGATACGAGCTGGATGTTGGCGGCTGAGACGGTGTTGGCGAGCTTGGCGAGGTTGCGCAGGGGCGCGATGTGGGCGGCCTCGTCCAGCAAGACCAGGAAGGGGTAGGGGAGTTGTCCGTTGTCCCACGTGGCCGCCTGCTCGACGGCGACCCGCATGACCTCCTGCATCAGGGCCTCGAAGAGAGGGCGCAGCCGCTCTTGTTCATGCTCGGGCGCGTACAGGTACAGGGTGTTGTCGCCGTTGAGCAAGACGGCTGGGTCAATGTGAGAAGTCTTGGCGCTGCGGGCCACGGCCGGGTCGTTGTAGACGTCGAGGATCACCTCGGCGGTGCCCACCACGTTGCCCTTGAAGCGGTCCTCGCGGCGGCGGTGGGCCTCGAACGACTCGCAGGCGGCTTCATCGCCGAGACGCTCGAGGATGGCGGCCGGCTCTCGCTCGTTGCCGGTATTCACCCAGCGCACGACCTGGCGCATCGGCCGGTCCTCGTTGGCTGCCGCAAACAGCAGGGGACCGACGTACTTCGAACCCAATACCTCGAAGAATTCGCTGACCGCGTCGCGCTGCTGCGTGCCTGCGCCCGCGGCGGTCAGCCACTGGCCCATCTTGCGGGCACCCTCCCAGTCCTCGCAGGAGGCGAGTGGCGACCAGGTGTCGCCCGGGCGGCCGAGCCCGGCGGTGGGGTCGTACACCCACACCCGGCCCCGGCTCTTGCGGTGGCGATGGGTGGTCTGGAGGACGTCCGGCTTGACAGACGTGGCCATGGCCGGCCCGGTCCACTCAAGCAGGGCAGGGATGACGATGCCGGCCGTCTTCAGCATCTGTGTGGGGCCGAAGACGATCACGGAGTGGCGCGCCTCCGCGGCGAGCAGTTGGCGCCGCCAGCCGGTGTCGTAGCCGAGTACAAGGCGGGCGGTGCCGTCTTGTCGGAGGTCGCGGACGTCCCGGCGCCCAGACCAGCTGGCGACCGGCCGCTTGCTCTTGCTGCCCTTGCGCCTGGTCTGGCCCCCCTCAGCCTTGAGTTCACCGACGAGCGCCATGACGCCGATCACAGCCAGGAGGATCGTCACCAAGACAACGGCGCTCACGAGGTAGAAGCCGGTCGGGCCGGGTAGTTGGGCTTGTACGTCGGGCGGCCAGGCCTGGGCCGGGTCGCTCCAGTGCTCTGTGAGCCGGATGCTTACCAAGATCATGGTGAAGATGTCGAGGTTGGGCATGGCGTGGCGGGAGAAGACGACCGCGGCCGTCTGGCCGAGCAGCCACAGCAGGCCACACCAGACGAGGACGGCGCCGACGACGACCAGGAGGAGGGTGCCGAAGTCGCGTGGCTTTGGGATCGCGGGCATGGCCGGCTACTTGGAGGACCTGAAGAAGCCGAACAGCAACCCGAAGACCAGCACGAACATGAGCAGGGTGGCGAGAAGGGGGATCGCGCTGACGAGTATCCGGGCAGCGAAGTTGAGGGCCACGGCGCCAGCCAGGAGGAGGGTGAGCCCTTGGAGCAGCTTCTTCGTCAGGGGTGTCATCAGGGTGCCTCCACGCCATCAGTCGGGTGGGTCCCACCCGACTGATGGCGTTCGATCATGCTGGTATGCATTCCCACGACAGCCACGGATGGTCCGCAACCGTGTAGTCGAATCGCTTGGGGTTGTCAGAGCGCGTACCAGGTCTAATCCTGCGGCAGTAGTCATCAAGGCTGATGCCGCCCACGTTCGCGCCTTGGACGAAGCACTTCACCCAGTAGCTGGGCGGCTCACTCGTGTTGCGGGCGATCTTTGCGGTTGCGGCCGTATCTCCGTATTGCTCTTGGCAGGCGGTCGTGAAGTCTGCCATCCGCAGACCGATCGCAGCTGGTTGAGGCGCAGCCGTCGCCTGTGGGGCAGCGGGGGCGGACGTGCTTGGCACCACGGCTTGAGTTGTCGGTGGTGCGACCGCAGCAGCCGATCCGACTAGGTCGCGGGCCAGATTCTCGATCATTATCACCATACTCCTTGCGAATACGCGACAGATCCATCATCGTCCGGTAGCGGGCCTTACTCATCCCCTGCTTGTAGCGATGCAGGGCATCGGCAATCTTTTCTTCGCGAGTGAGCTGTCCGCTGAGCGTCCACCAACCGACAAAGCCGATCCCTAGCAACAGAGGGCCGGTGAGCGCAACGACGATGATTGGGAGTCCCATAGCTTCTCCATGGATGAACCAGTGCCGCGCGATCAGGGCGCGGCACTGGTTCGCCTGCTAGCTGCCCTCTAGATCGCGGATAAAGTTGAAACCCAGGGTCTCCAGCTCGTTGTCATACCGAGCCATACTCCTTGCGGTCAGCGCTGCCTGAATCGGGCCCTCACGGGCGGTGTCGTCGGCGTCGCGTCCGACGTCCCGGATGCCCCGCAGCTCGCGGCGCTTGCCCTCGTTTGCGGCGGCGAGTTTCTTGACGTAGAGCTCGAGGTCCCTGTTGACTTCGCCCTTGCGGCGGTTAAGCTCGCGCTTCTCCCGATAGGGGAGCGGTGACCTGTCGCTACCACGAGAGTCGTCGTTATCGTCACCGCTCAACATTTCGAGGAATCTACTCATCGCGTCGACTCCTTCTAGTGTTCATCGTGTCCCGCTCCCCCTGGATTGCCTTGAGGACGGTTTCGGTCGAGGCCTGCGCGGGGAGCTCCGCTCTGTGGGTGGCCTGGCCGATTGCTGAGCGGTGACGAGGAGCGCTGATCGCGACCTCGACCGCCTGTTCGAAGATCGGTAGGGGCAAGCTCTGTACGGCTGCGTGGAGCTCGGCCGCGAGCTGGGCCTCGGGGGACGGCAGAGTTACCTTGGTCGGCTTGCAGCCGTCCCAGCCGGCACCCTCACACCGGCAGATGCCGTTCTCGTCCGGCATCAGTAGCGCCCCCTGACGCCCTTGCAGCCGCGCGAAGAATCCTCGGCCCGGCTGAGTTGATCTGGCGGACGACGCCGCCGGGAAAGACCTATGTGGCGCACCTGTGGCACCCTTCCGGCAAGCACTGGCTAGCCACGAGCCCAATGAAGGGGCTAAAATCGTGGATTGTGTCAGCGGTCACCTTTGAGACGGGACTGACTGACCTACGCGGAACGGGGGTGTTGTGAGCGCCCCCGTTTCCGCATTTTTGGGGCATGTATCATCGCCTTACGAGGAAATCCATAGCTGTTAAAGAGGATCGCGCAGTCTTCAAGTCGGCCCGATACGAGCGAAGCTACCACTATGAGGCGGCTTGGCGAGGCCATGGACCCTTACGGGGGTACTCGCGGGTACGGTACCCCGGCTCACATTAGTGTCCGACCATCAGACTGCGGAATCGAGACCTCGCTCCCTGCACCACCTCCCTTTTTGTCGGTTTTCCCACGGCGATGCGCCTCCTAGGTATCGGCACCGTTTGCTGGAGATTTAACGAATGCCAAGATCCGCGTTCCGGACATAGAGCTCAACGTGATGCTTGTTTGTTTCAGCCTCGTTAAATCAATGCACTCGAACGGCTTGAAACCATCAAGGATACCCGCGTTTACCTCCATCCGGTAGCTTCGCCGTTACCGCATCGTTATGCTGTTACCTAGCACTATATGCCCAAGTTAGACAACATGAGTGAAGAGCCCACTTCCGCCAGGTCAGTCGGAAGCGGGCTCTGCGCGGCAGTAAAGCGGCCGAGCGACTTGCTGGTCACTCGGCCACCCCTCGTTGCCTCAGCGGCGGCGCAGGTGGCGATCGTCGGCGCGCCCTCGCTCGCCATCTCACCATGTACTCCCGCATGTATTCGCGGTTGCACCGGCGACAGTCGTCGCAGCGACACTCGTAATAGGTGTAGGCGGTGAGGGTGCCGTGTTGGATATGCGATGGAAGCCTTTTTGGCGGCTCCGATGGTTTGCGCATTGATGTCTCCCGGCTCGAGGTTCGGGTCTCTGGCCGGGAAGCTGCTACGCCAGGCCAGATTAGTACCAAAGGAGTTCGGACACTAATCTGGGCTGGAGCTCACTATACTTTGTGATAACGTGCTCCAATTGTCAATGGTTGTCAGCTTCGCATCGTGCAAATGCTAAGCCGCTGCTCGGGCTCCTTCCAGCCTTCCAGTACTCTCGATGCTTTGCGGACGTAGCAAGTAGGCGGTCAATCTGCGAGGCCGGGGTCCGTCCCCGGCGGCTCGCTGGCCCGGGGCTTATCGAGGTCGACCGGCAGAACAAGCTGGATCGGATCGAGAATATCGACTTTCTGAGGGTCATCGCTCACCGAGAGGATCAGCGGATCCGCAGTGCCGAGGAGGACCCGCACAGCGTCGTCGTAGGTGGTGAGCGCGAACACATGGCGAGCATCGCCGGGCTGACGCCGGATGGCCCCCTCGATCTCGCGGTAGATATAGCGGGCGTCGGATGGGAAGCGCGAGCTTGAGCCGGCGAGGAACAGCACGCGCGGGAAGCGCCGCCAGCTCGAGCGGCGCCAGGCCTCAGTGTAGGCAGTCAGTTTCTCGTCGAGCCGAGCGCTGTCTTTGCGCGACAGCTCGATTTCGACGAAATAACGGCGGGCGTCGTCATGGTCCTTGCTCGGTGGCAGGAGCCCAACGAGCGCGTCGGGTCTGAGGTGGGGAAGGCCGGTGAACTCTGGCAGGTACCCGACGGTGCCAAGCA
>WNFU01001915.1_pt1 | contig 28919 bp, 30 predicted proteins | sample 5400121 | NCBI WGS metagenome assembly WNFU01 (sample SAMN13153360, study PRJNA577476) | soil metagenome | isolation source: 100 cm soil or saprolite under grassland replicate 1 | place: USA:California | collected 2016-06-15 | reverse complement strand
GGACGACCACGCCCGCCGCATTCCGGGCTGACCGGTTGCGACATGCCATTCCGCATCTAGGGCGGCGGCGTCCCGCAACTTTGGGGTCGGTCGCCACGCGCATCGGCGAGCTCGAAATAGGCAAACCTGCAGGTGAAGTCATAAAACATTGGGGGGCTCCGGGGGCCTGCGACTACACCGCCCGCTCGCCCGCGCGGCAGCGCTTGGTCGGCGCCTTCGCGCACACGTCGATCCTCGGCGTCGTAACGATCCCTCCGCGGCCGAACTTGGGATCCAGGCGGCCGTTGGGCATTAGCTGGAGCAGGGTCATCGCCTCGCAAAGGCTCGAGCCCTTGCTCCTCGCGCGGGCGAGGGCGCATTCGTCTGAGCTGACGAAGCCCGCCGCCAAGATCCGGCCGCCGCTGGCAATCTCGAGGGAGCGTGCCGCGCTCTCGAACCCCGCCACCTTGAAGTGGGTGAGGCCGGTGCCCTGGGCGAAGGTCTGGTCCCAGGAACCGTCGTCGTTGTAGCGGATCAGGACCACGTAGCTCGGGTGGATGTCGCTCCCGGGACCGGTGACGACGATCCTGTCGCCCTGAAGCGCGACGTCGGTTGCTATTTCACCATCCGGCGTCTGGCTAACGGCCAGCCCGCCGTCCCCGAACCCGCTCACCGGGGCGCCGCCCTCGCTGAGGCGAGCGAGGGACAGGTATACGTCTCGATATCCGGCCAGGAGAGCGCTGCCATCGGGCTGAATCGCGAGCGCCAGGGCGTCTGTCGAAGGATCGAGAGGCCCGGCCGCCTGCCGGACGGGGGTGGAGGTGGCGCGCCCGCCTTCTCCGAAGGCCTCGTCGGGCTGTCCCGTCGCGTCGAGCTGAGCGGCGGCCATGGTCGCGACGAAGCCGTTGTCCGCGCTCCCTGCGAGCAAGATCCGGCCGTTGGGGCAAAGCGCGATCGCGCGTCCCCACTCGTATTGCTCCACTCCGCCCTCCATGACGTGGACGGAGGCCACCCCGGCGGCTCCGAATCCCGGGTCGAGCGTCCCGTCGGGTAGGTAACGCGCGGCCGCGAAATCGCCGCGAATCATCGACGTAGCGCGAGTGCCGACGACGAGGATCGATCCGTCAGCAGCGACAGCGAGCCCGTTGCCGCTCTCGGTAGCGACATAACTCCCGAACGGGGTGGTGACCTTCCCGTCACCTCCGAAGCCGCGATCGAGCCTGCCCCTGGCGCTCAAGCGCACGAGCAGCGAAGAGAGCGGTCCCCCGGTGACCGCTCCGACGACGATCTTGCCGTCGTCCTGGACGGCCAGACCGGTGATACCAGGATGTTCGTCGCGAAAGTGCTCGCCGCCGGCCGGGATCTCGACCACGCCGTCGCCGCCGCCGAAGCTGCGGTCGATCCTTCCGCTCGGCAGATAGCGCACCACGACGACCGCGGGGTCGACGCAAGGCTCCTCGGGATCGGGATCGCATCTGTGAGTCCACCCGGCGACCAAGATGCGCCCGTCCGGCTGGAGCGCGATCGACTCGGCCGAGCTGTAAGCGACGAGCTTGCCGGCGGCGGCCGATGCCGGGGAGGCCGCGACGATCGAGGCCGACAGGACCGCCGCGACGGCGCAGGCGGTTGGCGCGCCAAGCCCCCTGCTCGATCGGCAGGTTCGTCGCACGGCCACTGGGAAACGCCTTTTCACACCCCTGCCACAAAGACAGCGATCCGAAGGCAGAGTTGCGGTGGCATCCCCGTCCTCCTCGACGGGCCCTCCGGGCGGGGTCCCCAAGACGCTTGCGGCGAGACGGCCGGCGAGCTCGCGTTGCGAGATGCTATGCCCGTAACCGCGACGGAGGAAGGACGATGCCGCTCTATCTATCGAAGTTCAGCTACACCCCTGAGACCTGGGCCAGGTTGATCGGCAACCCGGAGGACCGCCGGGAGGCCGCCCAGTCGTACATCGAGTCGGTCGGCGGGGAGCTCCACGGGTTCTGGTACGCGTTCGGCGAGCACGACGGCTACACGCTCTGGGAGGCGCCCGACAACGTCTCCATGGCCAGCGTTGCGCTGGCGCTCGCTGGCGGCGGTGCGATCAGCTCGCTCGAGACGACGGTCCTCCTGACCGTCGAGGAAACGCTGGACGCCCTGCGAAAGGCCGGCCAGGTCGGGTACCGGGCGCCCGGCGCGTAACGGCTCGCGGCCCTGACGCCACCTCCGAGCGGCGGCGCTGCCGCCGAGGGCTCAGAGCGCCGATCCGCCCTCGCACTCGGCGACCGTCTCGAGCTCGCTCGGCGAGAACTGGTCGACGTGCTGCTGCACCAAGGCCATCCGCTGCGGGAACTCGGCATGGCCCTTCCAGTCCTGCATCGCCTCGGTGCTCTCCCAATCGAGAAAGCTGACGAAGCGGTCCGGCATGTCGAGCTGGCGCGTCAGCCTGGCGTGTCCGGCGCCCGGCAGCCCGCTCGCCCAGCCGGCGAACTCCTTCCACGCGGCGATGAACTCCTCCTCCTGCCCTGGCAGCGGCTTCCAATATCCGCTCGAAAACACCTCGGACACGACAGCTCCTTTCCCAGCACGACGAAGAGGATGAATTATCGCTCAGGCCATGTGCCAGGTCGGCTCGCTGCGCTCGAGGCGCTGGCGCTCGGTTCGCGCGACGAGGTCGAACAGCGCCGAGTTCCCGCCGCGCCGGACGATGTCGGGAACGACACGCCGCGTGCCGCGAACGCCAGCGACGAGCGCGGCGAACGCGGTCCTGTGCTCGAGCCCCCAGGGCAGCCGGTAGATCTCGCGAACCCGCTGCGGGCAGGTGCCGGCGATCACGAGGTAGTTGACGCGGCGCTGAGCGGCCGACATCCCGCGTGGAAGCGGCTGCGCGAACGCGGTCTGTAGCGCGGACTCCCGGCCGCTCTCGGTCAGGTGCAGCGAGTCGCCCTCCAGCCAGCCGTCCCACCAGGCGCGGAACTCGCGGTGGGTCGCGGGCGCGTCGGCGCGCGCCAGCCCGAACAGCTCGCCGAGCAGCAGGTAGTCCTGCCACAACCCCTCGCGCTCGCGGGCGGACAATCGCCGCACGAAGGTCTCGTAGATCACCTCGGCCGAGTCGGCGACGCTGCCCAGCGTCCTCAGCGCGAGCACGGGGTCGTAGGCGGAATATGACGAGCCGGCCGGGTGCGGGCCGAGCGGCTCGGAGATCGTCCCGCGCACGTGCTCGTGCATCGCGGCGACGCGCGCCAGCTCGCGGTCGGCCTGCTCGCGGGTCCCGAAGAAGATCGTCTCCATGATCTGCCCCGTCCTCGCGAGCCGCGCCCACGGCCGCTTCTTGTCGCGCGTGTGGCGCTGGGTCCCCTCGTAGAGCAACGCGTCGAGCGCCCCGACGAGCGCCGTGCGCTGCCCGTAGTTGACCCCGACCACGCGCTCGCCGTGAACCCGCCGCAGCATCGAGCGTCCCGCGGGGAAGTAGCCCTGGTCGCTTGCCTGCGTGCTCGGGCCCATGAGGCGCTCGACGACATTATGTGCGGTGCCGCGGTCGTCCGCCTCAGTGCGGCTCAGCCTGGTCGCGCACGCCCTCGTCGTAGCTCGCCCGGGCGCCGGCGTCGAGGTCGGTGAGCGCGCGGTCGTGGCGCAGCAGCCGTCGCACGGCGCGCTCGATCGGGCGCGGCGTCAACGCCATCGCCGCGTCATACCCGGCGAGCCATCCGGGGACGTGGACCTCGGCGTTGCGGGTCTCGCAACTCTGCACGACGGCCCGCGCCACGTCCTCGGCATCCACGGTCGGCAGGCCGCGGCCGAGCGGGACCCCGGCGATCAGGCCGGTGCGCACCGCCCCCGGCAGGACCGCCGAGACCGTTACGCCCGTCTCGGCAAGCTCCTCGCGCACGGCCGCCGTCAGCCCGACGACCGCGTGCTTGGTGGCGCTGTAGACGGCCGCGCCGGGGATGGGGAACTTCCCCATCATCGAGGCGACGTTGACCACATGCCCGCGGCCGCGCTCGACCATCCCGGGAAGCGCGAGCCGCATCCCGTTGACGACGCCCCACAGGTTGACGTCGATCGTGGCCCGGCTCGTCGCATCCTCCTCGTCGAGGAAGGCGCCCAGCGGCATGATGCCCGCGTTGTTGACCAGCACGGCGGGCGGGCCGGCCTCGCGCTCGACGGCGTCGAGGAAAGATGCGAACGATTCGCGAGACGAGACGTCGACGCTGAGCCCACGCGCACCGGCGCCGAGGTCGGCGGCGGCTTCGGATGCCGCCTCGCCGTCGAGGTCGCCGAGCCATGGCCGCGCCCCCGCGGCGGCGAAGGCCTCCGCTGTCGCCAGCCCGATTCCACGGGCGGCGCCGGTGACCGCGACCACCGCGCCGTCGAGGTCCAGTGCGTCCATGCCCGGACCCTATTGCGCGGCGCACCGAGCGAGCGACGAGCCGGCGTGGATAAGGTTGGCCGGTGACCGGGGCACAGAGGATCCGGGAGTCGATCGCGCAGGGAGCTGTGCTGATGCCCGGCGTCTACGACGCGCTGACGGCCCGGATCGCGGCGCGGTTGGGCTTCGACGTGGTGTTCGTCTCGGGATACTCGGTCAGCGCCACCAGGCTCGGCGAGCCGGACTTCGGGTTCGTCACCCAGACCGAGATGGTCGAGGCCGCGCGCGCCGTCTGCAAGGTCTCCGAGGCACCGGTGATAGTCGACGCCGACACCGGCTACGGCAACCCCCTCAACGTGATCCGCACCGTGCGCGAGCTTCAGGACGCGGGCGCGGCCGGCGTCTTCCTCGAGGACCAGGTGTGGCCGAAGAAGTGCGGGCACATGGCCGGCAAGCAGGTCGTGCCCACGGACGAGCATGCCGCGAAGCTTCGCGCCGCGGCCGATGCGCGCGGCGATCGCGATCTGTTCATCGTCGCCCGGACCGATGCCCGCCAGCCGCTCGGCCTCGACGCAGCGATCGAGCGCTGTCTGGCATACAAGGAAGCGGGGGCCGACGCGCTGTTCGTCGAGGCGCCGCTCTCGGTCGAGGAGCTGGAGCAGATCGCTTCGGCGCTTCCGGGGCCGCTGGTCGCGAACATGATCGAGCGCGGGGTGACCCCCCACCTGACGCGATCCGAGCTCGAGGGGCTCGGCTTCTCGCTGATCGTCTGCCCGCTCGCCGGCCTCTTCGCTGCGGCGCAAGCGGTCAGCGAGGTCCTGCGCGAGCTTCGCGACGAGGAGACGACCGCGGGCGCACTGGACTCGATGCTGGCCTTCGACGAGCTCAACGAGCTCGTCGGCCTCGACGCGCGCTACGCCGACGAGGCGCGCTACGCGTAGCGGCGCCTACTGCGTCCCGACCACCGTCAGCCAGACATCCGACAGCGGCTCGATCGCGGTCGCCGAGTCGATCCCGCGGACCGAGCGCTCCATTCCGAGCACGGCCCCTCCCTTGCCCTTGACGAACGTCAGCAGGGGGTCGGAGCGAAGCTCGCCGATCGCGCCCGGGTCGAGCCCGTCGGCGACCTGGACCTCGCCCGCCTCGAGGACGTCGAGACGATCGCGCAATGCGGGCACGACCTCGAACTGAAGCTGGTCGAGCGCCGGGCCGAGATCGAGCCGGGTCCCCCACCACTCCGTGTTGCCGGCGAGCACGATCGACCTCGGCAGTCGCTCGCGCAGCTCGAACGGCCCCGTTCCGGAGCGCCTGGCCCCCAGCAACTGCGCCGCGGTGCCGCTGTGGGGGCGCAGCGCGCGCGGCGAGACGATCCCGAGCCGCGGCGACGCGAGCCGCTCGGCGAAGTCGGGCACGGGGCGCGAGAGGATGAAGCGCACCAGGTCGGGGCGCGGCGCGTCGGCGGCGACGAGCTCCGGCAGCAGCTCGCGTCCCGCCTCGAGGGTGCGCCAGCGCTCGGCGTTCGCGAGGACGGCAGCGGCGTTGAGGGGGGTTCCGTCCTGGAACCTGATCCCCATCCGCAGCCGGAAGCTCCAGATCTCACGGTCTGGCGTCGATCGCCACGCGATCGCCAGCCCGCGCGAGCGGCGGATCTCGCCGAACGGCCCGGTGAGGCTGGCGACTAGCGGCTCGTGCAGCTGGCGCGTGACCAGCAGCTCCGAGCGCGACGTGGCGAGCAGCGGGTCGAGCTCGCGAACCTTGCCGGCGAGCGCGTAGACGAGGGTCCCCGAGCCCTGCACCGTGCTCCCAGGGGCCGCGATGTCCTCCCCCTCGCTACCTCCGCATCCCGTTCCCGCAAGCGCGGCCAGCGCGGCGATGATCAGCGCGCCGCGCAGCCGCGACGCCATCCTCCTAGATCTTCAGCAGGACGATCGTGTTGAGGGTGAACAGGATCGCGAAGAAGATCGTCCAGCGGTCGAGGTTGCGCTCGACGAGCGATCCGCCGCCCAACGGGCTACCGCCCCCGCCGACGCCGAACGCGCCCGAGAGCCCCGTATCGCGCCCGCCCCGGTGCAGCAGCACGAGGAAGATCAGGATCACGGAGATCGCGACCTGGACTATGCCGAGGAGCGTTTCCACGACGGCGAAGTCTAGTCCCCCTCATGCTCGCGATCGAGGTCCCTGAGGATCTCGATCGCCTCGCGGCGCAGCTCGGCGTCCTGGCGGCGCCAGTCCTCGTCGGAGAGCTTGCCCGCGGCGTGGTCGAGCTCGGCGTCGCGGATCTCGCGGTACTTGGCCTCCTTGCGGGCCTCGACCTCGGCGAGCCGCGGGTCCTCGAGCCGCTCGTCGACGGCCTCGGGGCGGCGCAGCGGCTCGAGTACGAACCAGACCACGGCGAGCAGGATCAAGGCGACGAGGAAGAACACCAGGACGTCCATTCGCGCAAGCCTATGAGGCGCAGGAGAGGTTGATCGGCGCGACAAGTGACTGTATGTTGCGCCGGGGGTCAGGGGCTGAAGCGCGATGGCTCCGCTCGTGATCGAGAGACTTCGTTCCCGTCGGCGGGTGCTCGCCGCGGCGGCAGCGCTCGGACTGCTGCTCGCGGGCGCCTCGGTGGCCGCCGCCTTCGACCCCTCCCTCGAGGCGAGGAACTTCGCCAAGATCGACGAGCGCGAGATCTACGTCACGGCGACTCCCCAGTTCCAGGCGCGCCTCGCGCAGCAGAATGCCCAGGAGGCCAGCGACCAGACCCAGATCCAGCTGACCGACCCCGAGCGCAACTTCCAGACCAACGTCTGCGCCCGGCGCGGCAACGAATGCGCCGGCGATGTCCGCTTCTACGACTGGGAGAAGGACGGCTTCGGGATCATCCGTCCGGTGCTCTTCACATCGCGCGACGGGGCCACGCTCTCGGGCACGGTGTGGGCGACCCGCGCGGGCCCGGCGAGCCGCCCCGGGATCGTGATCACGACCGGCTCGGTGCAAGCGCCCGAGACCCTCTACTGGGGGCTCGCGGCCACGCTGGCCAAGCACGGCTACGTCGTGATGACCTACGACGTCCAGGGCCAGGGCCGCTCGGACACCTTCGGCGAGGCCCCCGACGCCAACGAGGGCTTTCCGGCCCAGAACGGCCAGCCGTTCTACGACAACACCGAGGACGCTCTCGACTTCCTGCTCTCCAGCGAGCAACATCCGTACCACCCCCGCCCGAGCTGCGGCAACGCCAACGCCGGCCTCGGGACAGATCACTCCGCGAAGCAGGACCGGCGCGTCGCCGAGGGCTTCAACACGGCCTACAACCCACTCGGCGACCTGGTCGATCCCGACCGCATCGGGATAGCGGGCCACTCGCTCGGCGCCTCGGGGGTCTCCTACGTGGGCCAGGAGGACCCGAGGGTGGGCGCGATCGTGGCCTGGGACAACCTGCGGGCGCCGTCTGGTGCCCCGGCGTGCCCGTCGAACCCGGGCACGCGTGTCCCACAGGCGATCACCAAGCCCGCCCTCGGCATGTCGGCGGACTACTTCCTGGTCCCTCAACCGTACAGCTCGGACCCCGACCCGCTGGCCAAGAACGCGGGGTTTACCGCCTACCGCCAGGCGGGGGTCGACTCGATGCAGGTCAACATCCGCGGCGGAACCCACTACGAGTTCTCGTTCCTGCCGGGCGACACGGTCCCGTACCCGTTCGGTACGGCGACGCTGCGCGGCATGGACATGGTCGCGTGGTACACGGTCGCGTGGTTCGACAAGTACCTGAAGGGGGACCCGACCGCGGACCGCCGCCTGCTGACCGACCGCTGGCGCGACGATCCGCTCGAGGCCGAGATCGATCCCAACAGCCCACCCGATCCCAACACCTACTCCTTCTACCTCCGCTCCCAGTACGACTTCCTGCGCGCCGACGGGAGCCACGTGACCTGCGTCGACACCGAGACGATGCGCGACGGCTGCCCAGGCATGGGCCCCGACGGCTGCCCGCCGGGAAGCTACTCGTTTGTCGCCGACGCACAGACGCCCGACGTCGAGGGCGCCGAGCCGCAGCCGTGCGGCGGCATCGAGCAGCCCGGCAGCTGCCCGTTCGAGCAGATCGGCGGGCGCAAGCGCGACAGGCTGCGCGGCACACCCGCCGGAGACTCGCTGCGCGGGCGGGGCGGCCGCGACGTGCTGCACGGGCTCGCCGGCGGCGACTGCCTGTCCGGGGGCCACGGCGCCGACCGGCTCGACGGCGGCCCTGACGGCGACCACCTCAAGGGTGGCCGCGGCCGGGACCGCGTCGACGCGAAGGACGGCGACCGCGACGTGGTGCGCTGCGGCCCCGGTCGCGACCGGGCCAGGGTGGATCGCAAGGACCAGGTCCAAGGCTGCGAGCTGGGGGGCGCCTAGCCGACCTGCGCGGGCGAGGCGGAGGGCGTCGAGCGCCGCGGCGGCCTACGCGCGCGTGAGGTCGCGCGCCAGGCGCGCCGCCCGCACGTCGGAGACGCGGCTACGCAGCGCGTGAGGCGACGGCCACAGGGCGATCAACGCGCCGCAGACCGCGATCGCGCCCCCGATCCAGATCCAGATGACGAGCGGGTTGACGTTGACCCTGAAGTTCGCGGGCGGGGGATCGGTCTCGTAGCGCATCGCAAGCGCTCGAACTGCAAGGCCCTGAAGGTTCGTGGCCAGCGCGGCGGCGCGGGGATCGTTCGGCGGCAGGTCTCGGGTCACCGACAGGACGCGGCGGTCCGCCTCGCGGATCTCGCTCCGCCACGCCTCGAGGTCGGGCTGCATCGCGGCCCACAGGTCGCCGCCGAGCCCGTCGCGTCGCCCCACTTCGCTCGTCGTCTCTCCCTCGAAGAACCCGGAGATCGGGCCCAGCGAGGGATCGCCCATTCCCGAGTAGTAGTTGCGCGACGGCCTCAGCGTCGTGACGCGCTCGCCGTCGCGCGTGACCTCGAGCAGGGCGCCCAACGACAGCCGCTGCTCGGCGGTGTCGATCTGTTGCGTGGGCTCGACGTAGCGCACCTCGTAGTCGCCGACCGTGGCGCTCTGTCCCGGGGAGAGGCGCAGGTCGCGCGACGTCTGGAAGGCGGACGAGGCGGCGACGGCGATGAACGCGATCGCGATCCCGGCGTGGACGACGTAGCCGCCGTAGCGACGCCTGTTGCGGGAGACGATCGCGACCAGGGCCCCCGGCACCGAGCCTCCGTTCAGCGCCCGGCGCACCGAGACCCCGCGGGCGAACTCGCCGGCCAAGGCCGCGAGCGCGAACGCGGCGAAACCGAACAGGGCAAGCGACAGCGGGTCGTCGCGCGCATCGCTGAACGCGACCAGCGCGACCGTGGTCGCGGCCGCGGCGAGCGCCGGCCAGCGGAAGATCCGCCACGCCGCCTCCCACGAGACCCGCCGCCACGCGACGAGCGGTCCGATCCCCGTGAACAGGACGAGCAGGATCGCCAGCGGGGGGACGACGCGGTCGAAGAACGGCGCCCCGACGGACGAACGCGTCCCGGTGAACGCCTCCGAGATCAGCGGGAAGAACGTCCCCCAGAAGATCACGACGCAGAGCCCGACGAGCAGCAGGTTGTTGACGAGGAAGATCGCCTCCCTCGACAGCAGCGAGTCGATCCGCCGCTCCGAGCGAAGGTCGTCGAGCCGCGAGACGATCAGGGCGACCGACCCGAGCACGACGATCGCGATCAGGCCCAGAAGCGGCCCTCCGACCTTGGAGACGCCGAAGGCGTGAATCGACTCGATCACGCCCGAGCGCACGAGGAAGGTGCCGAGCAGGCAGAGCGAGAACGTCGCGACGATCAGCGAGACGTTCCAGACCTTGAGCATGCCGCGCCGCTCCTGGACCATGACCGAGTGCAGGAACGCGGTCCCGATCAGCCAGGGCATCAGCGACGCGTTCTCGACCGCGTCCCATCCCCAGTAGCCGCCCCATCCCAGCTCGCTGTACGACCACCTTGCTCCGAGCAGGACGCCGATCGTCAGGAACGTCCAAGCGACGAGGGCGAAGCGGCGGGTGGAGCGGATCCAGCTCGCATCGAGCCGGCGCGCCGCGAGAGCCCCGATCGCGAACGCGAACGGGATCGAGAACAGCACGTAGCCCGAGTAGAGCATCGGCGGGTGGATCGCCATCGCGGGGTGGCGTAGCAGCGGGTTGAGGCCGACGCCCTCGGCCGGCGCGGGATCGAGGCGCGCGAAGGGGTACGACTCGGCCCCGGAGGACAGCAGCCCGAACAGCATCAGGCCGCAGAAGAAGGTCGCGAGCCCGGCGAGCACGGCGGTCGCCCACGGGGCGAGCTCGCGGTGCCGCCGCCGGGTGATGAACAGGACGGCCGAGGCGGCGATCGACAGCACCCACGCCCACAGCAGCAACGAGCCGGCCTGGCTCGACCACATCGCGGTCATCTTGTATCCGACCGGCGTGGTGGTCGAGGAATGGTCCGCGACCAGCGCGACCGAGAAGTCGTCGCCGAGGAACGCCGCCTCGAGCACGATCACCGCGATCGTCAGCAGCGCGCACAGCGCGTAGATCCCGCGCCGCGCCGAGTCCACCCAGCGGCGGTCGCCGCGCGTTCCGGCGAGAGCCGCCGCGCCGGCGTAGACCGCGACCGGCAGCGCGGCTATCAGGCAGGCGGCGCCGAGCGAGGGCACCTACTCGATCACCACGTGCTCGGGGTCCTGCTGCGCCTCCTCGCTGAACTTCGACGGGCACTTCGTCACCAGGCTGTCGCGCTGTGCCACGAAGGTCCCATTCTCGAGCTTGCCGGTGACGATCACCTCGCGCCCCTCGCGGAAGGGGTCGGGCACGGTCCCGGTGTAGAGGACGGGGACGCTCGCCGCGCCGTCGCGGTCCTCGACGTCGAAGCGAAGCTCGGTGTCGTCGCGAGCCACCGACCCGTCCACGACCACGCCGGTCAGCTCGTAGGTGTCGCCGGGATCGGCGTCGAGCAGCTCGGACGGCTGCTTGGCCTCTGTCGAGGCGCCGAACGACACGTAGACGAGGGCGGCGGCGAGCAGCACCGCCGCCCCGAGCGCCACGGCGAGGCGAATCTTGCGCTTGCGATCGGGGTCCATCTGCGCGGAGCGAACGATTATCCCAACCGAAGACCTCCGGCGATCGGGAACCGGGGACACCCATGTCCCGGGAGGGGGGACAAGGCGGCGAGCGGCCCGCTGCCAGAATCAAGATCGCCGTGGCCGAGCAACCCGTACTGCTGATCACCGGCGCCTCGAGCGGCATCGGCGAGGCGACCGCCCGCCAAGCCGCCGAGCACGGCTACCGCGTCGTCCTCGCGGCGCGCCGTGAGGACGAGCTGCACAGGCTGGCCGGCGAGCTGGGCGGAGATGACCGCGCCATGGCGCGGCGCTGCGACGTCACCGATTGGGCGGACGTCGAGGGCCTGGGCGAGACCGCGATGCAGCACTTCGGACGCCTCGACGCGGTATTCGCCAACGCCGGGTTCGGCGCCAAGCGCGGCTTTCTCGAGTCCTCACCCCAGCACTGGGAGGCGATGATCGACACCAACGTCCTCGACGTCGCGTTGACGATCCGGGCCACCCTGCCGCTGCTGCTCGACGCGAAGCGCGGCCATTACGTGATCACGGGCTCGGTCGCTGGCAGACGGGTGCTGCCAGGCTCGCTCTACTCGGCGACCAAGTGGGCGGCGGGCGCGATCGCGGAGGCGTTGCGCCAGGAGCTGCGCCAGATGCACGACTCCGACATCCGGGTGACCCTGCTGGCCCCGGGGATGGTCGACACCCCGTTCTTCGACCAGCGCCCCGGGAGCGGCGCGCTCGCCGCCGACGACGTTGCCCGAGCGGCACTCTTCGCGCTCAGTCAGCCCGAGCACGTCGACGTCAGCGAGATCCTGATCCGGCCCGCGAGCCAGACGGCTTAGAGACTCAGGCGGCAAGCGGGCTCGGCCGCCCGAGGTGATAGCCCTGGGCGAAGCCGACGCCGTAGTCGCGCAGCAGCTCCACGGTCGCGGCGTCCTCGACCCCCTCCCCCACCAGCTTCAATGCCAGCGTCTTGCCGGCGGCGACGATCGAGCGCACGATCCGGCGGTCCTCGGGCGACTCGGCCATGCCGCGCACGAACTGGGTATCGATCTTGAGGCTGTGCACCGGGAGGTGGCGCAGGTAAGTGAAGGTGCCGAACCCGGTTCCGAAGTCGTCGAGCGCGAGCTGACAGCCCAGTGTCTCGATCCGCGCCGCGAACTCGCCGAGCTGCTCCATCGCGGTCGCGGCCGCGGTCTCGGTGACCTCGAACATCAGCGCACCAGGCTCCATGCCCGTCGCCCCCAGCTTCTCCTCGACCGTGGTCATCAGCTCGGCGTCGTTGATCGACTTCCCGGAGAGGTTCACCGCCACCGGGCGCCCCTTCGCCATCAGCTCCAGCCCCTGCGCGACCACCCAGCGGTCGATGTCCCGGATCAGGCCGAAGCGCTCCGCTGCCGGCAGGAACGAGGCCGGGGGGATGACCAGGCCGTGCTCGTCGAGCATCCGGATCAGCAGCTCCTCGCGACGTATGCCGCCTGTCCGCAGATCGACGATCGGCTGTGAGTAGAGGACGAGCCGATCGTCCTCGATCGCGGCTCGCAGCCGCTCGACCCACGCCAGCCGCGCGCCGGCCCGCCCCGCCAGCACCGCGAAGCGGTCGCGCCCGCCCTCCTTCGCGTCCGCGAGCGCCAGGTCCGCCGCGACGAGCAAGTCCGGAGCGGTGACCCGACTCTCCGCGTCGAAGGGGACGACGCCGACGCTCGCGGTCACATGCAGCGCGGCCCCTCGCGTTCGCACCAGCTCCACGAGCCTGGCCGCCTCGCCACGCGCCTCGGACTCGGAGGCATCGGGCAGCAGCACGGCGAACTGGTCGTCCCCGAGGCGGGCTGGAATCGCGCCCTCGAAGTCCAGTTCCTCGAGGGCCCGCGCGAGCCCTCGCAGCGCGCGGTCGCCAACGGCGTGGCCCAGGGAGTCGTTTACGAACTTGAGGTGGTCGAGGTCGAGCATCAGCACGGCCCCACGTCCGGATCCATCTGACAGGTGACTCGCCAGGTCCTGCTCGAAGCAGCGTCGGTTGCGCAGCCCGGTCAGGTCGTCGTGGGTCGCCAGATGGCGCAAGCGCTCCTCGGCCTGCTTCTCCTCGGTGACGTCGGCGAGCAGTCCCTCCACGACGCGCGAGCCGTCGCCGGCGTCGACCAGCAACGCTCTGTCCCGTACCCAGACCACGCTCCCGTCCCTGGCCAGCATCCTGTACTCGGATCTCTCGACGTCCGCCTCGCGGGCCAGGCGTTGCTGCTCGGCGTGGACGCGCTCCCGGTCCTCGGGATGGATGCGGCTTGCCCACAGCCCTCGGACGTCGATCCACTCTTGCGTCGTGTACCCCAGCATGCCCTCGATCTGGGGCGAGACGTAGGTCCACCGCCCCTGGGGGCCCAGCTCGGCGACGTAGGCCACCACCGGGAGGCGCTCGACCAGCGAGCGGTATCTGTGCTCGGCCTCCTCGAGCGCGGCGTCCCGCCGCCGACGCTCGGTGATGTCGCGCATGTGCCCCGCGAACAGCGGCTGCTCTCCGCTCACCTTGGTTATCGCCAGCTCGATCGGAATCTCGGTCCCGTCCGCCCGCAGCGCCGGCATCTCGACCCGCTCTCCGAGCAACCCGCTTCGCCCGGTCCTGAGGTGGCGCGCGAGGCCGAGCCGGTGCGCGCCGCGCAGCCGCTCCGGGATGATCAGATCGGCGAGCTCACGGCCCAGCGCTTGCTCCCGCGTATAGCCGAAGGTGCGTTCGGCGGCCGGGTTCCACTCCACCACGCGGCCGCCGTAGTCGATCACCACGACGCAGTCGAGGGCGGCCTCGAGGATCGCCCTGGTAAGAGCCTCGCTGCCGAGCGCGGATTCGACGGCCTCGAGGATCGGACGTGTCAGTGGGTCGGACGCGGCGGCCGCTCGCGACCGCGCTGAGCTCAGGCCACGGCGCAGCCTTCCCTTTCCCGGGCTGGAATGGCCCCCTCGTGCGGGGCTACGCGTGTCGCGCGGGACTTCCATGCCCAAACCTTCCATCCGGGGAGCGCCCCCAACGGGGACACCAATGGCCTACCCGGTAGTTCCAATCGCTACACGCAGGCGAAAAGCCCGCCTCGGGCTACCCCTAGCGACCCAGCACGCCGCCGAGCGCTCCCCCGATACCCCCCTGGCCTCCCGACGAGCCCCCGCCCGAAGCCGTCGCGCCCGCAACCGGACCCTCGGATGGCTGGACGAGCACCCAGCCCTGTCCCGAGAACGCGACCTGGAGGGTCTCCCCGGAGCCGCGCCCGACCAGGGTCTTGAGGTTCACATCGGCCTTGACCGACGTTGTCAGCCCGCTCGACCACGTGATCGCCGCGTGGGGATCGGCGAACGTCTGCTCGCCGTCGACCTCGAGCAGCACGGGCGGCCCGTCGGAGACGAGCGCGAGCCATCCGGAGCCGCGCAGCTCCATGTTGAACAGGCCGCCGCCGAGCATCCCCGACGCTCCCTCGACCCGCTTGATGTCCCAGTCGATGCCGGCGTCGAAGGCGAGGACGTTGGCGCCGTTGGCGGTGATGAAGTCGTCCTCGAGCTTCAGCAGGTGCACGTCCTGTGCCATCTGAGCGAGGAAGACCTCTCCCGTGCCGGAGACCTTCATCAGGTCCGTGCCCTCGCTGGTGACGGCCTTCTTGATCATCCGGGAGACGCCGCCCGATCCAGCGTGCTCGAAGCTGACGTTTCCTTGATAGGCGATCATCGAGCCGAGCTTGGCCTGGATCGTCACGTCGGCCAACTCGACCTTGAGAAGCTTGGAGTTCTGGAGCGAGAACGGCTCGCCGGTCTCGGTCTCCCTGAACTGCGCCAACGTCTGTTCTACCGCCATCGGTTCCTCCTGGTCGGATGCGCAGGGGAGACTACGCTCAGTCGCTGAACCGCTCGTCGTGCGCGACCTGGGTTCTCTCGCGCTTGTGGGCCATCAGCGCCAGGTCGGCCTGGGCGAGCATCTCGCTCGGGGTGACCTCCCCGTCGAGCTCGGTTATCCCCCACGAGATCGTCAATGCGCTGCCGTCCGGGGCCGAGCACGAGGTCATGATCCCCGCGGCGACGCGCGCCAGCGCCTCCTCGGCGCCGGCGTACGGAGTGTCCGGGAGCAGAAGCGCAAACTCGTCTCCGCCCCAGCGAAATCCTCGATCGCCGGCTCGCAGGGCGCGGTTGATCGCAGCCGCGGTGAGGCGAAGCAGCCGGTCGCCCTCGAGATGGCCGTACCTGTCGTTGAGCTCCTTGAAGTTGTCGACGTCGAGCAGCGCGACGCTGGCCGTCGATCGGGCGCGCCGCGCGCGGGCGATCTCCGTTCCGAGCGCCTCGTCGAAGGCACGGCGGTTGCCCATTCCCGTAAGCGGGTCGGCCCGCGCGAGCTGCTGGGCGCGTTGCTCGTTGCTGCGCATTCGAACGCGCTGCCCCCGGACGTATACGAACAGGGCGAGGATGATCATCCCGAGCGCCGCCCACAGCAGGTAGTGAGTCGCGATCGCCGAGGCGGAGGCGCCGTCGTATCCGTCGTAGACGAGCGGCGCGAACGCCGCGACCCCCGCGATACCCACGAAGGCGAGCGCCCGGCGCGGCGGATGGATTCCCATCGCGGCGCCGACCCACAGCAGGTAGAGCTCCTCGTAGGCGCTGTGCGCCCCGCCACCCAGCCAGACGAGCAGCGCCACCTGCCCAAGGCCCAGATAGCTGAGCGCGAGCAGCTCGTTGAAGCCCAGCGGAGGGCGGCGGCGCAGCAGGCGGCGAGCGCCGACGATGCTCGCGACGACGAGGATCCCCGCCACGGCCCAGCCGCCGCCGCCGATCGCTTCGGTGGGCGGGTCGAGCGGGAAGAACGCGAGGGTCAGCGCCGCGCTGAGCAACCACAGCAACCCCACGATCCGGCCGGCGTTCCCCTTGTCGGCGCCCGCGTAGGGGTCATGATCGCCGCCGCGACCCGCGCGGAAGCCCCTGAGCAGCTCGCGACCCAGGTCGTGTTGCTCATACACGGGACATCACCTGAAGATCGACACCGCTCTCTCTCTGGGCTTGACTTTCAAACATCGACCGCCCGCGCGCGTCGGGGCGCGACGCGAAGTCGAGTCTCCTCTCACCGCGTTCACTCGGTCTGCGGTTGCAACGAGGCCGGGGCAGCGTAAACGCTTGGCATCGCTCTTGCCGAGCCAGGCGCCCTTAAGCGGACGACGGGACTTGAACCCGCTACCTCCAGCTTGGGAAGCTGGCGCTCTACCAGGTGAGCTACGTCCGCACGAGCCCCGCATTCTAGGACGGCGGTGGCGGCCCTCTACCCTCTCGTCCAGTGAGCGCCCGCGCCTTCGCCGCGACCATGATCGCCCTGGCTCTCATCGCGTTGCTCGCGTTCGGGCTGATCAGCCAGGGCAGCGCCAGCATCGCGGTCGGCGACAGCGCACCGAGCGCCGAGCTGCCCCGACTCGACGGCTCCGGGACGGGCAGCGTCGGCGAGCATCGCGGCGGTTGGGTCCTGGTCAACTTCTGGGCCTCGTGGTGCTCGCCGTGCCGCGACGAGTCACCCACCCTGCAGCGCTTCTACGAGCGCAACCGCGACGATGTCGCCGTGCTCGGGATCGACACCCAGGACCTCAGCGATGACGCGGCGGACTTCGTCGACGAGTTCGGGCTCACCTACCCGATGCTCCGCGACCCCGACACCGAGAGCCCGCTTTCCGACGAGTACGGCGCCACTGGATTGCCGGAGTCGTTCCTCGTCGACCCCGACGGCCGGCTCGCGGCGATCTGCCGCGGGCCGCTGACCCCTCATGACCTCGAAGAGGTGATCGCGCCGCTGGTCGGGGGCCACGATGTGACGGCCCCCAACGACGGCTCGATCTGCCGCACGGAGAGCGGATGAGACGCGCCGCGTTGGCCGCCCTCGTTGTCGCCGGGCTCGTGGCCGCACCGGCGAGCGCCCAGGAGAACAACGCCTCGCCGCGCCTCGCATCCCCGGCCGAGGCTCCCGGCGCCCGGACCTCGCTGGCCGACATCGAGGACGAGGTGATGTGCCCGATCTGCGGCACGACCCTGCAGCTTTCGCAGTCGCCGCAGGCCGACCGCGAGCGCGCCTACATCCAGCGCCTGATCGCGGCCGGCAAGACCAAGGACGAGATCAAGGACGCCCTCGTCGCCGAGTACGGGTCCGAGGTGCTGGCGCTTCCCGGGACGGAGGGATTCGATCTGGCGGCGTGGGTCGTTCCGGGGGCGGCGATCCTCGTGGCCGCGGTGGCGATCTTTCTCGGGCTCAGGCGGTGGCGGCGGGACGGGGGCTGGGTAGAGGACGAAGAGCCAGAGGGGTTGGATCCCGCCGAGCGCGAGCGCCTCGACTCCGACCTCGCTCGCTACGACCTCTGACGCGCCGGCCGGGTCAACGCGCGCTGTGTGGGCGTTCTTCTGGCCCATGAGCCGAAAAACGTCCCCGCAGCATCAGCGCTCGATGAGCGAGCGTCCCGTCATCGCAGCCGGTTGCTCGATCCCGAGCAGGTCGAGCGCGGTCGGCGCCACGTCGGCGAGGACTCCCCCGTCGCGCAGCCGCAGCCCCTCGAGCGTCACGATGCAGGGAACGGGGTTGACGGAGTGCGCGGTCTGGGGTGAGCCGTCGGACTCGAGCATGTCGTCGGCGTTCCCGTGGTCGGCGGTGACCATGCAGACGCCGCCCTTGTCCTCCACGGCGGCGATGACCTCGCCGAGACAGTCGTCGACGGCCTCCACCCCCGTGATCGCCGCCGGGATCGAGCCGGTGTGGCCGACCATGTCGGCGTTCGCGAAGTTGATGATCCCGAAGCGGTAGCCGTCCGCCGCCCAGCGGTCGCAGAACGCCCGCGCCGCCTCGCGGGCGCTCATCTCGGGCTTGTGGTCGTAGGTCGGCACGTCGCGAGGTGAGGGCGCGAGGAAGCGCTCCTCGCCCGGCCACTCCTGCTCGTGCCCCCCGTTGAAGAAGTAGGTGACGTGCGCGTACTTCTCGGTCTCCGCCACGTGGAGCTGCCGCTCACCGCGTTCGGCGATGACCTCGGCCAGCGTGGTCTCGGGCTCACGCGGCGCGAACGCAACCGGGTAGACCCACTCCGCCTGGTACTCGGTCATCGTGGTCAGGTGAAGCCGGGGGGCGGGGCCGCGGGGGAACTCATCGAAGCCGGGCTCGCCCAGCGCGCGGACGATCTGGCGCATCCGGTCGGGGCGGAAGTTGAAGCACAGCACCGCGTCGCCGTCGGCGGCGCCGTCGTACTCGCCGATCACCGTGGGGCGGATGAACTCGTCCGTCTCGTCGCGCTCGTAGGACGCCCGGATGGCCTCCTCGGGGCTCGCGGCGCGCAGCCCCTCCCCGTGGACGATCGCGTCGTAGGCGAGCTTGGTGCGCTCCCAGCGGCGGTCGCGGTCCATTGCGTAGTAGCGGCCCGAGACGGTGCCCACCCGGCCGGCGCGCCGCAGCCAGCGCTCGAGCTCCTCGAGGTATCCGGGCGAGGCGGTTGGTGAAGTGTCGCGCCCGTCCGTGAACGCGTGGACGACGAGGTCCGGAACGCCCTCGCGAGCCGCGAGCTCGACGCAGGCCTCGATGTGCTCCCAGCCCGAGTGAACGCCGCCGTCCGAGACCAGCCCCATCAGGTGCAGGCGTCCGCGCGGCCCCGAACGGGCGCGCTCGCAGGCCTCCAGCAGGGTCTCGTTCTCGAAGAACGTGCCGTCGCCGACCGCCTCGTCGATGAGCAGCAGATCCTGCTTGACCACGGCGCCCGCGCCGAGGTTGAGATGGCCGACCTCCGAGTTTCCCATCTGACCCTCCGGCAGCCCGACGGCGGGGCCCGACGCGTTGAGCCTCGTTCGCGGAAAGCGTCGCCACAACTCATCGAAGACCGGGGTCTCCGCCTGGCTGATGGCATTCCCCGGCCCCGGCGCGGCGAGGCCCCAGCCGTCGAGAACCACCAGGCAGAGCGACCCGGCGGGCGGGGCGGCGGGAGCGTCGGGCGTCACGGCCGCGCGGCGGCGGCGATCGCGGCGAATCGCTCGGGATCGAGGCTGGCACCGCCCACCAGCGCCCCGTCGATACCGGCCTGGCCGAGCAGCTCGGGGGCGTTGTCGGGCGTCACCGACCCCCCGTAGAGGATGCGGATCGCGTTCCCGGCGTCCTCGTCGCGATTCGCGACGAGCGAGCGGATGAAGGCGATCGCATCGACCGCCTGCTCCGGGGTCGCCGTGCGGCCCGTCCCGATCGCCCACACGGGCTCGTAGGCGATAACGACGTCGGCCAGCCGCGCGCCCTCGACGGCCGCGAGATCGGCCTCGACCTGGCGCTGCAGCACGGCCTCGGTGTCGCCGGCGTCGCGCTCGCCCTCGCGCTCGCCGACGCAGAGGATCGGCTCGAGCCCCGCCGCGAGTGCCGCGGGGACCTTGCGCGCGAGGGCCTCGTCGGTCTCGGCGAAGTGCTGGCGGCGCTCGGAGTGCCCGAGGATGACGCCGTCGGCGCCGATCTCGCGCAGCATCGGCGCCGAGACCTCGCCGGTGAACGCGCCCGCGGGCTCCTCGTGCATGTTCTGGGCGGCGACGCGCACCCTGCTTTGCAGGCACAGCTCGACCACCGCCTTGAGCGCCAGGAACGGCGGGCAGACGACAACCTCGCGATCCGGCGCCTCGCCGGACCGGGTCAGGAAGTCGGCAAGGAAGGCCTCGGCCTCCTCGATCGTCTTGTTCATCTTCCAGTTCGCGGCCACGACCGGGGTGCGGGCACCGGGGCTCACGACCTCACCTCGCTCGCATCCATCAGCGCCGCGACGCCGGGCAGCGGACGCCCCTCCATCAGCTCCAGCGAGGCGCCGCCGCCGGTCGACAGCCAATCGACGTCATCGGCGAGGCCGAAGGCCGACATCGCGGCGGCGGAGTCGCCGCCTCCCACCACGGTCCGCCCCGGCGCCTCGGCAACGGCCTCCGCCAGCGCGCGCGTTCCGGCGGCGAACGGCTCGAGCTCGAAGGCCCCCATCGGCCCGTTCCAGAAGACCGTCCCGGCTCGCGCCACCGCCGCGGCGTATGCCTCGGCGGTCGCGGGACCGATATCGAGCCCCCTCCAGCCCTGCGGGATCTCGCTCGCGTCGACCACGCGGTGCTCGGCGGCCGCTTCGAAGCGGTCGGCGACGACGACGTCGTCGGGTAGCCGGATTCGCGCCTTCGCCGCGCGCGCCCGCTCGAGCACGCGACCCGCGAGCTCGACGCCCTCGTCCTCGACGAGCGAGTCGCCGGTCGCCATCCCCTCGGCGCGAAAGAAGCTGAAGCACATCGCCCCGCCGATCAGTATCTCGTCGGCGGTCTCCAGGAAGCGCTCGATCACCCCGATCTTGCCGCTGACCTTGGCCCCGCCGAGGATCACGACCAGCGGTGGGTCGGGATCGTCGCGGACCCCGGTCAGCTCGACCACCTCGCGCTCGAGCAGCAGCCCCGCGTAGGCGGGACGCAAGTGGGCGACGCCCTCCGTGGTCGCGTGGGCGCGGTGCGCGGCCCCGAACGCGTCGTTGACGTACAGCTCGGCGAGCGTCGCGAGCTCAGCCGCCAGCTCGGGGTCGTTGCGGGTCTCCCCAGGCTCGAAGCGGCTGTTTTCAAGCACCAGCATCGCGCCCCTGCCGAGCCGCTCCGCCGCCGCCCGCACGTCGTCGCCGACGACTCCGGACGCGAGCTCCACGTCCGCACCGAGCAGCTCGGCGAGCCGGGCGGCGACGGGCGCCATCGATAGCTCTGGGTCGCGGCCCTTGGGCCGGCCCAGATGCGAGACGAGTACGAGCGCCGCGCCCCGCTCGCGCAGCAGCTCGATCGTCGGCAGCGCCGCACGGATGCGCGTGTCGTCGGCTACCTCGCCATCGGCGAGCGGGACGTTGAAGTCGACCCGCACCAGCGCCCGCCGCGCGTCCGCTGGAGCGTCGCGGACGCTGGCCTTGGGAAAGGCGGCGCTCACTCGCGGCGGTGAGCGCCGGTCAAGCGACGGCCGCCGGCTTGGCCTGAAGCACCTTCTCCGCCAGCTCGACGCAGCGGTTCGAGTAGCCCCACTCGTTGTCGTACCACGCCACCGTCTTGACCATCGTTCCCTCGGCGACGATCGTCTGCTCGGCGTCGAAGATCGACGAGTGCGGGTCCTTGATGACGTCCGTCGAGACGATCGGAGCCTCGGTGTAGCTGAGGATCCCCTTGAGGGGCCCTTCGGCGGCCTCGCGGACGGCCTGGTTTAGATCCTCCGCCGTCGTCTCGCTCGAGACGTCGCAGACCAGGTCGACGACCGATCCCGTGATCACGGGCGCGCGGACGGCGAGCCCGTTGAGCTTGCCGTCGAGCTCGGGCAGCACGAGCCCGACCGCCTTCGCCGCTCCGGTCGTGGTCGGGATCAGGTTTACCGCCGCGGCCCGCGCCCGGCGCAGGTCCTTGTGGGGCATGTCCTGGAGCCGCTGGTCGGCGGTGTAGGCGTGAATCGTTGTCATCAGGCCGCGCTCGATCCCGACGGCGTCGTGGATCACCTTCGCCACCGGTGCGAGGCAGTTCGTGGTGCACGACGCGTTGGAGATGATGTGGTGCTCGTCGGGGTCGTAGTGGGAGTCGAAGTTGACCCCGAGCGCCACCGTTACGTCGGGCTCCTTGGCGGGCGCCGAGATGATCACCTTCTTCGCGCCCGCCTCGAGGTGCTTGGCGGCGTCGTCGCGCTTCGTGAACAGCCCGGTCGACTCGATGACGACCTCAACCCCGAGTGACTCCCACGGCAGTGCCGCCGGGTCGCGCTCCGACAGCACCTTGATCTCGTTCCCGTCGACGACGATCGCGTCGCCTCGCACCTCGACGCTGCCCGGGAAGCGCCCGTAGGTCGAGTCGTACGCGAGCAGGTGTGCAAGCGTCCCGAGGTCGGCGACGTCGTTGACCGCGACGACGTCGAGGTCGGAGCCGGCCTCGTACGCGGCGCGGTAGAGGTTGCGGCCGATGCGACCGAATCCGTTGATCCCGACCCTGACTGGCATCCGATTCCTCCTGTCGTTAGCTCACTTCACCGCGATCTCGATCCTGTTCCCGTCGGGATCGAGGAGGTAGGCGGAGTAATAGCCCGAACCGTACTGGGGTCGGGCTCCCGGGCGCCCGGCGTCGGTCCCGCCCGCCTCGATTCCCGCCTCCCAGGCGGCCTTGACGGCGGGGATGCCGGTTGCGCCGAAGCACACCTGACCCGACCCCGGCCTGGCGTCTTCGCTGGGCAGCGCGAAGAACAGGGGCCTGGAGATCCCCCATCCGATGCCCTGGCCCGAGTCCGCGTGGCGCCTCCAGAGCAGCGGCGCGAGCACCGCGTCGTAGAACTCGCCGCTGCGTTCGAGGTCGGTCACCTCGATGCTGACGTGGTGGATCACGGGTCAACGGGCGGGGCCAAGTGTTCTCAGGCTAACGGCATTCGCGACCGCAGTCGTCAAGCCTTCGACACGGCCTGGGTGTCGGCAACCCCCCGCGTCCCGAGACCGCGCTGACGAGGGCGAGACCTCGACATCCGGTGCAAGAATCAGCACGTGAGCGCCGCGGGCTCTGAAGCCTCGCCAATTACGGTCAGGATCGCGGGCGGCGGCGTCGCGGCCCTCGAGGCGCTGCTGACGCTGCGGTCGGCGCTCGGCGACCGGGCCCGGGTCGAGCTGATCGCTCCCGATCCTGAGTTCGTCTTCCGTCCGCTGCTGGTTGCCGAGCCCTTCGGGCTCACGCGGGCGCTGCGGATCGAGCTGGAGCGGGTCGCGCAGGAGAACGGCGCGAGCTACCGCTGGGACGCGGTCATCTCGGTGGATCCCACACGGCGGCGAATAGCTACCGCCGGCGGGGACGAGCTCGACTACGACGCCCTGCTGCTCGCCATCGGGACCCGACCGGTCGAGGCGGTCCCCGGGGCATTGACCTTCGGCGGCGCTGAGCAGCGCGCCGCGTTCGCGGAGCTTCTCGGGCGTCTCGGGGCCGGCGGTCCGAGTCGCCTCGTGTTCGCTGCGCCGGCAGAGGTCAAGTGGACGATCGCCGCGTACGAGCTGGCGCTGCTGACCGCCGCCCACCTCTCTGACCGCGACGTCAGCGGCGTGGAGACCTTGGTCGTAACGCACGAGGACGAACCGCTTGGCCTGTTCGGCCCCAGCGGTCCGCGGATCGTCAACGACCTGCTCGAGGAGCAGGGAGTGAGGCTGCTGACATCGAGCGCCCCGATCCGATTCGAGGCAGGCCTGCTCGAGGTCGCCGACGGCGAGCCCGTCGCGGCCGACCGCGTAGTGGCTCTTCCTGGCCTCGAGGTCCCGCCGATAGCCGGAATACCGCAGCGGCATCGCGGCTTCATCCCCACCGACGTCCGCATGAGCGTCGAAGGCCTGGCGCGGGTATGGGCCGCGGGCGACGCGACGTGGTTCCCCATCAAGCAGGGCGGGCTCGCGGCCCAACAGGCCGCGGTCGCCGCCGGCGCAATCGCGAGGATGGCGGGCGGGACGCCATCCGACGTCGCGTATCGGCCGACGCTGCGGGCCGCGCTGCTGACCGGAGCGTTGCCCCGCTACCTGCGGTCTGAGATGTGGGACGCCCCGAAGAGCTCCGAGTCCTCCGCCGTCTCGCTGTGGTGGCCACCCGGCAAGATCGCGGGCCGGCATCTGTCCTCCTATCTCGCACGAGTCGCGCGCGGCGAGGCGGTTCCCTCCTCCACCCTGAGCGATGTCGACGCCCTGCCGGAGGCCGAGACCGCCGCCGCCGAAGCCGAGAACCTGGAGGCGGTGCATTTCGGCCTCGAGGCCGCGGAGGCCGACGCGCGGGGCGGCGATTACGCCGGCGCGCTCGAGTGGCTGGAGACCGTCGAGGAGCTGGCGCTCGTGCTTCCATCTCCGTACGCGGAGCGACGCGCCGACTGGACGCGCAGGGCACGGCGCCGCGTCGCGGGAGCCGGGGAGATGCTCCGATGAGCGATCACCTCACCGCCGTGGACGCGACCTTCCTCGAGCTCGAGGAGTCGGACCAGAGCGCACACATGCACATCGGAGGGGTGATGATCTTCGAATCACAGCCGGGGGGCGGGGCACCGGCGCTGAGCCGCTTGAGAAGGAGCCTCGAGACGCGCCTCGCCGATCTTCCGCGGTATCACCAGTGCCTGTCGTCACCGCGGACTGGCGGGCTCTCGTGGCCCACCTGGGAGGACCACGAAGGGTTCGACATCTCCGGACACGTGCGGCGAGCTCGGCTTCCGGGCCGCGGCACCGACGCCGACCTCAGACGCTGGGCTGGGGAGTTCTTCTCCGAGCGCCTCGACCGCACTCGGCCGCTTTGGGAGATGGTCGTCCTCGACGGGCTCTCCGGGGGGCGCTGGGCGCTCGTCAGCAAGACGCACCACTGCATGGTCGACGGCATCGGGTCGGTAGACGTGGCGCTCGTGATGCTCGACGCGGAGCGGAGCCCGGCGCCCCGCCACCACCCGACTCCCGGCTCGCGGGCAGATGAGCCCGCCGGGTCGGGAAGCAAGCTTCCCGGCTCGCTGCTCGCCCTTCCCCTGCGGCTGGCCGGCGCGTCCGCACGGATGCTCCGCGGGGGAGCCGCCGTCGCCACCCATCCCTCCCGGGGCCGTGAGGCGCTGCAGCGCTCCCGGGCGATGGCGGAGGTGCTCGTCAAGGACGAGCTGATCTCTGCCCCGCCGTCGAGCCTCAACGTCCCGATCGGCGGCAAGCGGCGGCTCGGGGTGACCAGCGCGTCGCTGGAGGAGATCAAGCGCGTCAAGGAGCGGTTCGGGGGGACCGTCAACGACGTCGTGCTTGCCGCGACGGCCGGCGGCCTGCGGCGTCTGCTGCTGGAGCGCGACGAGGACTTGCCTCCACAGGGACTGCGCGCCATGGTGCCCGTGAACATCCGGACCGCGAGCGAGCGACTAGCGCTCGGCAACCGCATCACGTCGCTGTTCGTCCACCTTCCGGTCGACGAGCGGGACCCCGTGCGGCGCTACGAGCGCCAGATGGAGGAGGCCGAGTCGCTCAAGTCCGGAACTCAGGCGCTCGGCTCGACGACGCTCCTCGACCTCACGGGGATGGCGCCCCCCGTTGTCCACAGCTTCCTCGCCCGCTCGCTGTTCGCGACGCGGCTCTTCAACGTCACGATCACGAACGTGCCCGGACCGCAGCAGCCGCTGTATTCGTTCGGCTCGAAGATGCTGGCCGTGTGGCCGATCGTCCCGATCGCCGCCGACCATACGCTCGGCCTCGCCGTGTTCAGCTACGACGGCACGGCTTTCTTCACGGTCAACGCCGACCACGACGCCGTTCGCGACCTCGACGTCCTCATCGAGGGGATCCGCGACTCGATCGCCGAGCTATCCGCCGTCGCGGGGTAGGCGCACGGCACCAAACGGCGAGCCCCGAGCAGAACGCTAGCCGGGGAGGCGCTCACTGGCGGACGTCGCGCCTGCGCAGTCCGACGACCCCGGCGCCGACGCACAGCGCGGTCAGCGCGACCAGCAGCGCCCAGCTCGCCCACGGGACGCCGTCGCTCAGGGGGCTCGTGCCGAGCGCCTGGTAGTAGGGCGACAGCGGCCGCCAGGGGTCGAGCGCGTCCACCGCCTGGCCGAGGCCATCGAGCATCCAGGAGGCGGCCGCGACGGCCGCGGCGACGGCGGCCGCCCGTCCGCGCCCGGGCCGCGCGGCGCCGACGGCCAGAGCGAGCGCTCCGAACAGCAGCGCGAGCAGTGCGACGCCGCCCGAGGCCGCGACGAGCTTCCCGAACCCGATCTCGAGGTCGACGAGCCGCGAGCCGACGGCAACGGTGACCAGGAGCCCCAGCGTGAGGGCGAGCACGGACGCCGACAGGGCCGCGAACTTCTGGAGCACGAAGTCGGCCCTCTCGAGCGGCTGGGCCAGCAGCAGGTCCAGCGTCCCGCGCTCCTCCTCGCCCGCCACCGCCGTCGCGCCGGCACCGATCGAGAAGACCAGCAGGATCAGCGGCGCCATCAGCGCGAAGACCTGGCTGTTGAGGTAGCCCGTCGCGCTGACGAGGTTGATCTCGCCGCCGGCGAACAGCGCCCGCAGCGCCTTGGGCAGGTCCTTCGAGTAGTCAGCGAGTCCGGCGGAGTCGCGAACCGACGGATAGAAGGCGATGTTGAGGCCCACCAGGGCCACGACTCCAAGCCCCCACCAGAGCAGCGCGCGGCGCCGCTCGCGCAGCGCCTGGAACGCGACCTCAGCCCGCATGCGACCGCCCGTAGAAGGCGAGGAAGATCTCGTCGAGCTCCGGCTCCTCGCTGGTCAGCGTCTGCACCGGGTAGCGCGCCAGCTCCTTGACCAGGGCATCCATCGGCCCCTCGACGCGCAGGCGGACCACCCCATCCTTGACGCTGACATCCCGGACGCCCGGGATCCGGCTCAGATCCTCACTCGGGCCGGCACCCGCGAAGCGGATCTCGACATGCCTCAGGGCGCGCCGCTTCAGCGCCGAGATCTCCTCGACCGAGATCAGCCGTCCCTCCTTGATGATCCCGACCCGACCGGCGACGTGCTCGACCTGATCGAGCGCGTGCGAGGAAAGAAAGACCGTCCGCCCGGCGGCGGAGCGCTCGCGGATCAGCTCCTGGACGTCCTCCTGGCGGAGGGGGTCGAGCCCGCTGGTCGGCTCGTCGAGGATCAGCAGCTCGGGATCGTGCATGAACGCCGCGACGACGCCGACCTTCTCCTTGTTTCCCTTGGAGAGGTCGTCGACGGTCCGGTCGAGCTCGAGACCGAGGCGATCCGAGAGCTCCTCGATCTGGTTCCGCGCCACGCCGCCGCGGATGTGGGCGAGGTACTCGAGGCAGTCGCGCGCCGACAGCCGGCCCGGAAGCCTCAGCTCGCCGGGGAGGTAGCCGGTGCGACGTCGAACCTCCAGACTCTGGGCTCGTGAGTCGCAGTTGCAGACGGCTGCGGTTCCGCGCGTCGCCCGGATCAGGTCGAGCAGCAGCCGGATCGTCGTCGTCTTGCCGGCTCCGTTGGGGCCGAGGAAGCCGAACACCTCGCCTCGCTCGACCCGCAGGTCGATCCCCTCGATCCCGCGGCTCTGCCCGTAGAACTTGGTCAGGTCGCGGGTCTCGATCGCTGCGTCGCTCATGGCAAGCCGGGCACTCCGCCGCCTGGAGGCGAAGGCCTTCGAACAGGCTAATGAGCCATCGGTCTCGGGCATCCCCCCTCATCCAGGCCGCCAATGCCCGGATGGGCGGGTGGCCTGCGATTCCCTGACGAGTTCGACGTACGCGATTGCCCCCGGCGCGGTGAGCGCGGCGCCGGCGCTAGCCGGCCTCGGCCTCCGCGTCGCTGTCATCGTCCGCGCTCACGCCGCCGGAGAGGTCGGCGTCGTCGTCATCTGTGAAGTCGTCGGCGCTGTGGCCGTACGTGAGGTTCGCCGAGGCGGGCTGGGTCGGCGGTGCTGCGCTCGCCGGGCTCGGGGGCGCTTGCGCGACCACCGAAGAGGACGGGGCGAGCGCGACGCCGGTACCGCCACCTGACCATGCGACGCCGGCCACGATCATCGCTCCGATTGCGGCCAGCGTGGCCAGCGCGGCGGCGGAGAGTCTGCGTCTGCGACTCATGGCTCGACCTCCTCGCCCGCGCCCGCGTCGAGGACGCGGATCGCCCCGGCGGGACAGGCCTGGGCCGCCCGCAGGACAAGCTCCGGCGGAGCCTCGCCGATCACCGAGGCGACTTCGTCGACGGCGAAGACGCCCGGCGCGAGTCCGGCGCAGTCGCCGTAGCCCAGGCAGTGATCCTGATCGACAACGGGTATGAGCCTCATGCTCGGTCACCTTGCCTTTCTGTCTGTCGTCTCATCCGCTCGGAGGCGGCGTCGACGTCGATACTCGAGGCCGGAGGTGAGGCGCCCCTATCCGCTCGGTGAGATCCCCATTAGGCGAGCGGCGCTCCTTCCTCGCTGGCAGGAACCGGTAGGTCGCCATGAAGACGATCGGAACGGCGGTGGCGCCGAGGATCACAAGCAGCCAGGGGGCCCTCGCGTCGGTGCCCGAGCCGAGCGTGTGCGCCACTCCGAGCACGTAGACGAGCAGGGTCCAGCGGTGCATCCAGCGCCACAGCCGGACGCCGATCCAGCGACGCACGTAGAAGCTGAGGCCGAGGATCGCCGCGAGCCAGCCCGCGATGATCCCGAGCCCGGTCCAGAAGGGGTGGCTCACAATCGCGAAGGGAAGCGCGATCTGCGGCACCGTAGGACGCAGATAGCTGTCGCCGAGCAGCAGCAACCCGTGCCCCGCGATCGCCATCAAAGCGGTTAGCGCGATCGCCTCGTGCAGGTGCTTGAGGCGAGCGGGCACGCCGGGCTCGCGCGAGATCTTCCCGGAGAGCGCCAGCCCGAGACCGACGCCCAGCGCGACGAGGACGATCGCGACGATACCGAGCGCACGGCTTGCCAGCCAGAACATGTGCTGCCCGGGATCGGTGTAGCTCATAGGAGAACCTCCCCTCGCTGTTTGCGGGATTGAGAGGGAAAGGCCGACCGAAGGGAGGCCGTCCTCTGATACCCGACAGCGCAAAGAGAAGCCGACCGCCGTCGGGAGAGCGCCAGGCTCGCTAGCCCC
>WNFU01007141.1_pt1 | contig 28937 bp, 31 predicted proteins | sample 5400121 | NCBI WGS metagenome assembly WNFU01 (sample SAMN13153360, study PRJNA577476) | soil metagenome | isolation source: 100 cm soil or saprolite under grassland replicate 1 | place: USA:California | collected 2016-06-15 | reverse complement strand
CTCCTCGTGCCGAAGTTGTAGATGCCGCCGGATCGCGGGATCGTGATCGTCCACGCGAGCATCCCGAACCCGACGAGCAACATCGCCCCGCCGGCGATGAGAGTCCCCACGTAGAGGCTCCCGCCGAGGTAGACCGCGGGGCCGTAGAAAAGCAGGAACCCGAGCCCGAGACCGATCGAGACGAGCCCGAGGTCGTAGATCAGGACGTCGGTGTTCGAAGCGGACTTGATGAGGCCCGAAGCCTTCCTGAGAAAAACACGTTCACCTACTGGCGTCGCCATGCTCCCTCCTCGTTAGCCCTGCGTGAGGTGCACGTCGCGCACCTCTCCTTGCCTGAGTCGGATCAGCGAGCCGTTGAGCACGCCCTCGCTGTAGTTGGAGCCGGGGTTCACGCACACCGTTCGGTCGATGCGCGCGATCCCGCGACCTTCGTGGATGTGCCCGTGCAGCCCGAGCAGCGGCTGGTGGGCCTCGATCAACTCGCGCACCGCGGTCGAACCTGCCGACGTCATCACCGGGTTGCCGCCGCTCGAGACCGGCCTGAGGTTCTCATCCAGCTTGGGGCACTGGTCGAGCGCAGTCGCATGCGGGGGCACGTGGATGTTGAAGATCGCGTTCTCCGGCCGCTCCAGCCGGTCGATCATCTCCATGATCTTCGCCCGAAGCTCGCCTTCGGACGTCTCGCGCTCGGTCTTCCACGGCGTCTCGTTCGACCAGCCCGTCGTGAGCATCTCGATGCCGTCCACCTCGACGACACGCCCCTCCAGGAGCTCGATCGCACCCGAGTCGGCGAACAGCTCGTCGATGAAGAATGCGTCGTCGTTGCCGGGCGCCGCGAAGCACTTGACTCCCTGCTCGGCGAGCCGGGGACGGGCGTAGTCGATCCACTCCTCGAGCCGCTTGCGGATGAGCTCATGGAGTCACGTCCCCGCCCAGAATGAGGACGCTCGCCCCGTAGAACTTCCCCGCGTTGACGAACTTCTTGAAGCACACGTTCGAGCCGTGGAGGTCTGTGGCGAAGAAGATCGCGAGCTCGCCGCTTGAGTCGCGCTTGCGGAACATTTAGAAGAAGGTCAGGTAGCGGTCGATCTCCCACGGCGAGATCTCGTTGTGGTAGTCCCACCACTCGTCGCTCTTCAGCTCGACGTACGAGCGATGGAGATCGTCGCCGAAGACCTGGGCCATCAGTGGGTCGCTCTCGAACGCCTCGACCGCCTCCAGAAGCGTTCGCGGCAGGGTGCCGACGCCGAGCTCGCGGAGCTCGTCGTCGGTCAGGAGATACATGTTCTGGGGTAGCGGATCACCCGGGTCGAGCTCCTGCTCGATGCCTTCGAGGCCCGCCTGAAGGTACGCGGCCGCGGCCAGGTACGTGTTGCAGGTCGCGTCGACTGCGCGGCTCTCGACCCGTGGGCTCGTGAGCGGGATGCGCAGCATGTGCGTGCGGTTGTTCCGTCCGTAGGAGCGGAAGATCGGAGCCCAGGTGAAGCCTGTCATCGAGCCCGTCTTCACGAGACGCTTGTACGAGTTGACGGTCGGGCAGGCGATGGCGGTGAGCGCGGGCGCGTGGCGGAGGACGCCGGCGATGAACTGGTAGGCGAGCGTCGAGACGCCGGCCTCGCGGGGGTCGTCCGGATCCGCGAACACGTTCTCCCCGGAGCTGTCCGCGAGGGACATGTTGAAGTGGGCGCCCGTACCGGTCCGGTTGGCATACGGCTTCGGCATGAAGGTCACGTCGAACCCGTGCTTGCGCGCGGTCTCCTTCATCATCATTCGCCAGAGGGTCTGCCGGTCGGCCATGCTCATGACGTCCGTGTGGGAGAAGTCGAACTCGAACTGCGAGTTGGAGTCCTCGTGGTCGAAGGAGTGGACGTCCCAGCCGAGGACGTTCATGTAGCCGATCATCTCGTCTAGGAACGGCAAGTTGTCGAGCAGGTCGACGATGTCGTAGGCCGCCTTGGCGAGGACGTCCCGCTCGTTCGCCGGTACGACGGAGCCGTTCTCCCGGCGCACGAGATAGAACTCAGTCTCGATCCCCAGGTTGAAGGTGAAGCCGAGTTGCGCGGCATGGTCAACGGCGCGCTGCAGGACGACCCGGCTGCACATTGGCCACAGCTCGTTGTGGTAGTAGAGCGATCCGGGCGCCCAGGCGACGCCGGGACGCCACGGGAGCTCGAGCACCCGCTCGAGATCGGGGCGGACGGAGAGCTCGTCGTCGCTCGGCTCCTGGCCGAGGCCGTCGAGCGCCGCGCCCGTGAAAAGTTCCGAGCCGCGCATCATCGACGTGAAGTGGTCGATCGGGACGGCCTTCGCCTTCCCCACGCCGTGTACGTCCGTGTAGGCCGCGAGCACGTAGCGGATGCCCGCGGCGCGAAGCTCATCCCGTTTCGCCGCGTACTCGGGCCTGTCCTCCGCCAGCACGGGAATGCTTGTCTGTACAGCCATTCCTGGTAGCTCCTCTCCTCCGGATACGGCGTCACCCGGACGGAAGTCACGGCAACGATACGACGCACTGGGCGCGAAAATCAAGAGACCCCCGGGAGTGTCGTAGAAAATCGCGGCTGGACCCTTGAGTCTAGTGTGTCAACTTGTTATGACAACGCCGAACCCGACAGGAGGCCCTCATGGCCGAAGACGGCAAACCGCACGACGGGCAGTTTCGGGGCACCCGCAACCTCCGTCGGCTGGCTGACATCTCGGACCGCAAGCAGCGGGAAGCGGTCGAGCGGGGACTCGAGCTCGGCCTCGAGGCAGCACCCTCGGTCAACGACCGGACGATCTCGACCTTCGCCCGCGGGCAGCAGCCTGCGTTCGCCGGGATCAACACGTTTCGGAAGGCCCCCTACCTCGAAGACGTCCACGAGGTCGGCAAGCACGAGGTGGCTATTCTCGGCGCCCCCTTCGACATGGGAACGACCTATCGCGCCGGGTGCCGCTTCGGCCCGCAGGCGATCCGACGTATCTCGGCTCTCTACGATTCGTACTCGGTCGACATGGCCGTGGACCTCGAGGAGGAGCTCGACCTCGTCGACCTCGGCGACGTCTTCGTCATCCCTTCCAACATCGAGAAGAGCTTCGACCAGATCGACCGGGCCGTCTCGTGGGTCGTCGGCGAGGGGGTCTTCCCCGTCGTCTTGGGCGGCGACCATTCGATCGGCTACCCCGACGTTCGCGCGATCGCCCCTCACATCGACGGCCGCGTCGGGATCATCCACCTGGACCGCCACCTGGACATACAGGAGCGCGACATGGACGAGCGGATGCACACGACGCCTTGGTTCCACGCCACGAACATCGAAAACGCCCCGCCCGCCAACCTGGTCCAGATGGGCATCGGCGGCTGGTACGGGTCACGACCGGGTGTCAAGGTCGCGCGCGACCGCCGGACAACCGTTCTCACGATCACCGACATCGAGGAAGTCGGCGTCGAGCGGGCTGCGGAGGTCGCCCTCGAGGTCGCCTGGAAGGACGCGGACGCAGTCTTCCTCTCGTTCGACATCGACAGCGTCGACGCCGGCTTCGTGCCCGGCACGGGTTCGCCCGAGCCCGGCGGCCTTCTGCCGCGCGAAGCGCTCAAGCTCTTACGGCTGATCGCCCGTGAGGGCATCTGCGGCATGGAGGTCGTCGAGGTGGCGCCACCCTACGACGTGAGCGACATGACGGCCCAGCTTGCCTGCCGAGCCGTGATGGACGTGCTCGGCACGCTCGTCGCCGAGGGCAAGCTCGGCGCGAGGCGCGGCGAGGAGCGCACCGAAGAGCAGGCACAGGAGCCGCCCGAGTCAGCGCCGGTCTGAGCGATGGGCGGACTCGACGAGTTTCTCGCAGGTCTCTCGGACGGCGCGACTTTGCCGATCGTGCTTCTCGTGGCGGTCCTACTCGGCCTGCGCCACGCCACCGACCCGGATCACATCGGTGCGGTCACTGCCTTCGTTGCGGGCGGGAGCGAAGGAAACACGCGGGCCGGCGCCCGGCTCGGCTTCGCGTGGGGCGCCGGGCACGGACTCACGCTGATCGCGCTCGGAACTCCGCTCATCCTCTTCGGACAAGCGTTGCCCGTCTGGACTGAGCGAACGGCGGAGGCGCTCATCGGCCTCGTCATCATCGGGCTCGCCGTGCGTCTGCTTCTGCGCTGGCGGGCGGGCGCCTTCCACGTGCACGAGCACACGCATGAGGGGCGCGTGCGCCATGCCCACGTGCACTCGCACGCGGATTCCGAGGATCACCTCCACCCGCACGGTCGGCGGTCGGCCTTCGGCGTCCTCTGTATCGGAATCGCACACGGAGCCGGAGGGAGCGGAGGTGTCGGCATCCTCCTCGTCGCCTCAATCCAGTCGCAGCCGGTCGCCGTCGCTGCACTCGTCTTGCTCGCCGCCGGCACGGCGGCAGCGATGACCGCCCTCTCAGGCGGCCTGGGCCTCGCGCTTTTCCGCTGGCGGAGCTCGTTCCTGCCGGCCCCTCTCGGAGCGGCGAGCCTCGCTTTCGGGGTCTGGTATTTCCTGGACGCGCTTAGCCTCGCCCCTTACGCGTAGAAGAGACCCCGATTGGCGAGACAGCCGTGGGCGTTTGCGCGTCTTTCAGACAGGCGGCTCGAGGCCGGCTGCGGCCAGAGCGCGACGCCGGTCGGAGAATGACTGCCACCAGGCGATCTTGCCGTCGCGGACCTCGCAGACCCAGTAGGCGACGCTCGTCATCCCGCGGGCGCCCGGCGTCTTGTAGCTCACGGAACCTTCCGCGAAGACACGCCCAGTTGACCCGACGGCAAATGCCCGCGGTTCCGCTTTGAAGTGCTCGTACGTCTCGTCGCCGTCTCGCAGAAAGGAGCGGATCTCTTCGTGGCCGCGGTAGGTCTGCGTGGAATCGCCCGGAGGAAGCGCGAGCTCCGCGAAGATCTGCGGGTCGGCCAAATCCAGGAGCGCGTCGAAGTCACGGGCCTTCCAGCCCTCGAAGACACGTTTCATCACCCCGATTCTCGGGTCCTCCATCGGGTGGGAGTATCGCAAAAGGCGGATCGAGGGTTCGAATCCCTCCCGATACGCCGCGACCGGGCTTACCCTTACGTTGCCGGCTAGGTCACGTCCCGGCGGCGGAGCAGCAGTCCCGAGAGCGCGAGGAAAGCCACCACGTACGCGACGAGGACGAGCAGGGCCTGACCCGTGGCGACGTACGGCCCGCTGAAAGCGCCGGGACCGTTGCCCGCCGCCTCTGAAACGGAGAGACCGAGTCCTTTGACGAGCGAATACGCGTTTGCCCGCAGGAAGAACTCGGTAACCGGCTCGAGGAAGCTGACCGCATCCGCGAAGGCGCTGATCAGTCCCTCGATCACGAGCGCGTAGAGGATGCCGACACCGATCGCAAGAGACGTCCCGCGCGAGACCGCCGCGAGCAGGAGCCCGAACGACGCCCACACGGCGAGGATGAGCCAACCAGCGCCCATGGCACGGACGACGAGCCACGCCGAGGGCCAGTCCACGGCGCTGCCCTCGCGCAGGGCGATCACGTAGCTGGCGCCCGCGCCGAGCGCGAAGACCGACAGTACGAACGGGACGAGGACGGCGCCGAGCGCGAGCAGCTTGGCCCCGAAGACGCTCAGCCTGCCCTCGCGCTGGATGAAGAGCGTCTTCAGGGTCCCCCAGCCATATTCGCTTCCGAGACCGAGCACGCCCAGCATGAGTGCAAACACGCCGCCGAAGAAGGGGAAGCCGCCGACGAGGTTGCCGACGAACCGTTCAGGCAGCAGCTCGGCCAGAGTTTGTCCCGGCTCGCTTCCGTTCAGGTACTCCACGTACGGGATGACGTACGCGAAGAGGACGGCCAGCGCGCTCCAGATTCCGAGCAGGATCCATGTGCTCGAGCGCTTGCGCACGACCAAGAGCTCTGCAGTGATGCTCGTCATGCCGCCTCCTCTGAAGGTTGGGTCAGCTCGAGAAAGACCTGCTCGAGCGAGGCCTGCTCGCGGCGGAGCTCGCTCACCGAGATACCAGCCTCCACGAGGGCTCGGTTGATCGCCGGGGCCGCGTCGGGGTCGGCTGCGACGTTGAGAGTCCCGTCAGTGGTGGTGACGCGCTCGACGGCGGGCAGGGTCGTAAGCAACCGCTCCGCCGCTGCGAGGGGCTCGGCGCGGATGCGCAAGCTCTCCCGGCCACGCAGGTCGGCCACCGTCCCCTCGCCGACGAGCGTACCGCTGCGGATGACTCCGACGCGGTCGCAGATTTGCTCCACCTCGCTCATCAGATGGCTGGAGAGGAGAACGGTGCGCCGGCCGCGTCCGAGGTCGCGAATGAACGTGCGCACGTCGGCCATGCCCGCGGGATCCATCCCGTTGGTGGGCTCGTCGAGGATCAAGAGCTCCGGGTCCTTGAGCAGCGCGGCGGCCACGCCGAGGCGCTGCTTCATCCCGAGCGAGTACGTGGCGAACCGGTCGGAAGCCCGCTCGGCAAGCTCGACCTCCTCCAGCACCGCCTCGATACGGCTTTCCGCCACGTGGGCATGCCGGGCGAGGACGCGCAGGTTGTCGCGACCGGAAAGGAAGGGATACAGGCTCGGGCTCTCGACTAGGGCTCCCACACGGGCCAGCCCTGCCGGCGAACCCGGCGCCCCGCCTAGCACGAGCGCGCTGCCGGAGGTCGGCCGCACGAGGCCCAGCAACATCCGCAGCGTCGTTGTTTTGCCGGCGCCGTTGGGGCCGAGGAACCCGTAGACCTCGCCGCGACGCACTCGCAAGCCCAGACGATCGACCGCGAGGATTCGCTCACCGTAGAGCTTGGTCAGCCCGTTGGTCTCGATGACGAAGCCGTCGTCCATGCCAGTCACGGTACGGCCGAGGGCCCTCCGACCACAACGCCCCGAGGGAGGAAGTTCCATGTCCTCCTCAGGGGGACTCGGATCCTCCCCAGGGGCGACTCGAGATGCACCTTGGCCCGCTACTTTCTCTACACCGTGCGCGCCGTCCGGCGTACACAACTCTTGGTCGACGCTGGCATCGCCGGCGCCGTCTTCGCGCTCTCGCTGGGCCTGCTCTCCCACGGCGGGTTCGACCGCACCGATCGCGACCTCGACATGCTCGGCGGCGCACTCGCCGCGCTTGCCGCCCTGCCCGTCGCAGGGCGGCGTCTCGCGCCCCTTCCCGTTTTTGCCCTCGTGACAGCTGCAACTGCAGCCCTCTACGGACTTCGGTACGGCCTCGGCCCCCCGATCGGCTTCGCGATCGCCCTCTACTCGGTGGCCGAGAGCCGTGACGAGATGCGCCCTCGCACCTGGACCGTTGCTCTGGTGGCCAGCATCGTGATCCTGCTCGGGCCTCATCTCGTCCGGGATGGGTTCGCGCCCGAGCTCCTTCTCGGAGCCGTCGTCTGGGCGGCGGCGTGGTTCGCAGGCGACCGCGCGCGGCTGCGGCGCGAGCGCATGGCGGAGCTCGAGGAGCGTGCCCTGCGCGCCGAGCGCGAGGCGGAGCGCGAACGCCGTCTCGCGGCCGCCGAGGAACGCACGCGCATTGCGCGCGATCTCCATGACTCCGCCGGCCATGCGATCAACGTCATCCTCGTCCAGGCGGGCGCCGCTCGCCTCCTGAGCGAGAAGGATCCGGAGCGCGCAAGAGCGGCTCTGGAGACGATCGAAGAGGTCGCCCGCGAAACCGTGGAGGACATTGACCAGCTCGTCCGCGTCCTGCGCGACGACGACGGGTCTCTAGAGCCGGCGCGAGACGTGGAACCTCCGCTGGGGCTGGCCGCGCTCGACACCCTGGCGGAGCGCCACCGGGCGGCCGGCCTCGAAGTGATGGTTCAGGTCGATGGCTCCCGTCGAGAGCTCGCCCCAGGCGTCGACCAGGGTGCCTACCGGATTCTCCAGGAGGCGCTTACGAACGCCGCTCGGCACGGCAACGGCCGGGCGGACGTGGACATCACTTTCGGTTCGAGCGCGCTCGAGATCACCGTGACGAATCCGGTCCCGCCCGACTCGGTCGCCGCCGGAGGCGGTCACGGAATCGTCGGGATGCGCGAGCGCGCGGCGCTCCTCGGCGGAAACCTTCAGTCGAGCGCCGCAGACGGCGTCTTCCGCATCGACGCACGGCTGCCCTACGCGGACGTGCGCGAATGAGCGCACACAAGGTGCGGGTTCTGATCGTCGACGACGACGACCTCATGCGCGCGGGCCTCAGGGCCGTGTTCTCGAGCGACGAGACCGTCGACGTGGTCGGCGAGGCGGGCGACGGGCGCGCCGCGATCACGCAGGCGCGCGAGCTCCGGCCCGACGTAGTTCTCATGGATGTCCGCATGCCCAACCTTGACGGCATCGCGGCCACGCGCGACGTGCTCGCCGTCTCCCCCGAATTGAAGGTGATCATCCTGACGACGTTCGAGCAGGACGACTACATCTTCGGAGCCCTCAGAGCGGGCGCCTCGGGCTTCCTGCTGAAGCGCACAAGCCCGGAGGACCTGATCGCCGCCATCCACACCGTCGCCGCCGGCGATTCGCTCCTCTCCCCGTCCGTAACTCGAAAGGTCATCGACCGCATGGCCGAGCAGCCCGCGCCGGACGCCTCCTCCGGCGAGCGGCTCACAGAGCTGACGCCGCGGGAGCGCGAGGTGCTCGAGCTTGTGGCGCGAGGCCTCTCCAACGGCGAGATCGCAGAGGCCTTCGTGATCGAGGAATCGACGGTGAAGACGCACGTGAAGCGCATCCTGCGGAAGCTCCGCGTCCGCGACCGGGTCCAGGCCGTGATCTTCGCGTACGAAAGCGGGCTCACGCAGCCCGGGCCGAAGACTCGCCCCTAAAGACGTGGCCGCCGCGGCCACGGTCTTCTACCGGTTCGCCGCTCCCGGCGACCTCTAGGATTCGGGTTCAGGCGGGTGGCCGCACGACGGAGAACCTCGCGCAGGTGAAGTCGCCGTTCCGGCCCAACTCGTCCAGACGCAGTTCGATCCGGCGCGGCAGCAGAGGCGCACCCCCGCCCAGCGTGACCGGCGCGATCGACACGATGACCTCGTCCAGGAGCCCCACGTCGGCGAACTGGCCGGCCAGGTCTCCCCCACCGACGATCCAGACGTTCCGGTCACCAGCGGCGGCGACCATCTCCTTGTGCACGCTTGCGACGTCCGCGCTGGTGAACTCAATTCGCGAGTCGGGGACGACCGGTAGCTGCCGGTGTGTGAAGACCCAGCACGGGATGTCGTACGGCCACTTCCACTCCGCCGGATCCTTGCCGGCGAACTCGTGGTCGAGGATCCATTCGTACGTCGTCGACCCCATCGCCATCGCACCGATGCCGGCGATGAAATTGCGGTAGTTCAAGGGCCCGTCCTCCTCCCGCTTGCGGGTGAACAGCCAGTCCAGCGAGTTTTCGGGGTCGGCGATAAAGCCGTCGAGGGTAGTCGCCGTGTAGTACTGAGTGAGGCTCATGACCTCCGGGACCCGCTTGGGCACCAACTAGGCACCGCGGGCGGAGTCAGTGCCGGACCTGAGAACGAGGAGTCATGTGCGGGGCTTTCCTGAAGCGGACGACGGGGCTCGAACCCGCGACCCCCAGCTTGGGAAGCCGCTCTAGAGGGTTAGCGGATGCCGTCTCCTGCCACTGCAAGGCGCATGAGGACAGGAGATTCGGCCTGATCGGTCCCGTTCGGCGGAATGGCACGGACGCCCGTTCCCGGCCCGCTGTTTGCAAATGCTTGCAGCTCGGAGCCAAAGAGCGCAGCGTCGAGCCGCTCGCCCGCGGAGTCGTAGGACGCCGGCAGCAGGTGTCCGTAGCGGTCGAGGGTGATCTGGACGCTCGCGTGCCCAAGCTGCTCGGAGATTAGCTTCGGGTGCTCGCCCTGAGCGATGAGCAGGCTCGCGAACGAGTGCCTCAGATCGTGGAAGCGGATCTTCGGTAGGCCAGCCTGGCGGAGCGCAGGGTCGAAGACTCGATGGACGAAGTTGTGCCCGTCGATCGTCGTCCCCTTCTCCGTCGAGAAGATCAGATCCTCGGAGTCCTTGAAGCGCGAGGCCATCTGATGCTCACGGAGTGCCGTCGCGAGCGTCGCCGGCATCGCGATCGCCCGCACCGAGCCCCTCGTCTTCGGCTCCTGGAAGACGCCTCGGTGGGTCACGTTGCGCCGGACCCAGACGCGACGGCTGTTCCAGTCGACATCGCCCCAGCAAAGGGCTAGGAGCTCGCCGCGTCGCATTCCCGTCGCGACGGCGGTAAGGATGTAGGCCTAGCCGAACGTGAACACGTACGCTTCGGCGCCGGGCTCGAGGAATGTGATCTGCAGTGTCCGCTCGCGGACGGCGTCATGCTCGCGCGCGAGCTGGTAGAGGCGGCCGTCCCGGAGCAGGCCGTTCCCGTCCTCGTCGACATCCACGCCGTGTGACGGGCCGGGAGCCTCTCCGTCGAGGAGCACGCGGAAGCGAATCGGCTCGCGAGCTCCGGGAGACAGCACGAGATGCGCATCGCGCGCGTGGAACCGGTAGGCGATCCTCCCGCCGGCCTGGTCGAGCACGACATTCTCACCTCCGATCGTCCACTCGCCGGCGAGGGCCCAGTGGTTGAACTCCAGGCGCTCGGGGAGCTTGTACGCGCGACGATCGTCGAACTTGGCGCCGCCCGGCGACGCGAAGTGCTCACTGCGCTCGTAGCCGAGATACGTCTCGGGTGTCCGCAGGTTGTCCCAGTCGGCCTCCGCTTCCACGCCGAGCCCTTCGACGGAAACGAGCTCGCGGTCGACACCGAGCAGCCGCTGGATGCCGCGCTCCGACTCCTCGTAGCGTCCTTCGCCGAAGTGGTGGTCGCGGATGATGCCGTCCGCGTCGACGAAGTAGAGCGCCGGCCAGTAGTGGTTGTCGAAGGCGCTCCAGATCTCATAGTCGTTGTCGAGCGCGAGCGGGTAGTCGATCGCTCGCTCCTTCGTCGCCTGCTGCACGCGGTCGAGCTCGTGCTCGAACGAGAACTCTGGAGTGTGGACTCCGATGACGACCAGCCCATCGTTTCGGTACGCCTGCGACCAGGCACGGACGTATGGCTCCTGGCGCAGCCAGTTGATGCAGGTGAGCGTCCAGAAGTTCACGAGGACGACGTGACCGCGCAGCTCGGCGGGGCCGAGTGGCTCGGAGTTGAGCCATTCGGTCGCCACGCCCAGGGAGGGCATTTGCAGACGTTCGAATACGGTCATCTAGCGGAGCGAGTCGAACGCAGCGCGCAGTTCCTCGGTGAAGAGCTGCGGCTGCTCCCAGGCGGCGAAGTGGCCGCCCTTGTCGACCTCGTTGAAGTAGCTGAGGTTGGGGTACGACTGCTCGACCCAGCTGCGCGGGGTCCGCCAGATCTCGCCGGGGAACGTGGTGAAGCCGACCGGGAGCGAGACCTCCGGAGGAGCCTGGCCGGCCGCAAGAGCTGCGGCTCGTCCGTCCTCCCAGTACGCCCGCGCTGCCGAGGCACCGGTGCCGGTCAACCAATACAGCGTGATGTTGTCGACGATCCGGTCCCGAGTGAGATTGCCCGACGGCTGGCCGTCCACAAAGGCGCTTGAGATCTTCTCGTAGCTGTCCGTGTCGTGGTCGAGCATCCAGGCCGCCAGGGCGACGGGTGAATCCAGCAGGGCGTAGCCGATCGTCTGCGGCCGCGTGGCCTGCTCCAGGAAGTAGCCAAAGCCGCTCGTCTTGAAGGTGTTGATCGCGTCGAGCGCCGCGCGTTCCTGCTCGGATTCCGACGGCATGGGGCCGCCGGCCAGGATCGTCACGAGCAAGTTCATGTGGATGCCGAGCAGCGCCTCGGGCGCCTGGCGGCCCATCGCGTCGGTGACGGCGGCGCCCACGTCGCCGCCCTGGGCGACGTAGCGGGTGTAGCCGAGGCGGTGCATCAGCTCGGCCCAGGCGCGCGCGACGCGGCCCGCGTCCCAGCCGACCTCCGTCGGCTCTCCCGAGAAGCCGTAGCCGGGAAGGGACGGCAGCACGAGATCGAATGCGTCCTCGGCGCGTCCGCCGTGCGCGGTCGGGTCCGTGAGCGGGCCGACGACCTCGAGCAGCTCGATGACCGAGCCGGGCCAGCCGTGCGTCATGATCAGCGGCAACGCGTTCTCGTGACGCGACTTCACGTGGATGAAGTGGATGTCGACCCCGTCGGTCTCGGTCGTGAACTGCGGGAGCGCGTTCAGCTTCGCCTCGGCCTTGCGCCAGTCGTAGTCGCTTGCCCAGTAGCGCGCGAGCTCCTGGAGCGGCCCGAGCTGGACTCCCTGCGAGCGATCTGCGACGAGCTCCTTGCTGGGCCAGCGCGTCGCGGCGATGCGTCGACGAAGTTCGGCGAGCTCGTCTTCCGGAACGTCGATGTGGAAGGGGCGGATTGTGCTGTCTTTGGCGCCTGTGTCGAGCTCCGCGGGAAGCGGGGCGGGACGCGGGGCGGCCGTTGTCTTCTCGGACGTTGTCTTCTTAGTCATTGCGTCTCCTCTCATCCGTGCACGGGGACAAACCGCTCGAGCGGTTCGGGGAAAAGAAGGACATAGGTGGCTCCTGACGTTGCGGGTTCCGCGCGACCGCTAGGTCACGCGCCACGCCAGCCGAGTGTCGGAGCCGGAAGAGATTGTCCGCCGAGGGCCGGGGTCGGACGACCTCCACCTCCACCGTAGCACCGGCACGCCGGGAGTGTCGGGCGGCCAATTTGGAGCTTCGCGGGGCGGCGCTAGACTCGACAGTGGGGCGCAGAATGAGTCAGCGCGAAACGGAGCATCGGGGGATGCCCATCCGAACCCGCAGTTCCATGTCCGTCGGCCAGGAGTGTCCGGCGAATGCCCGCTGTGCCTCCGCCGCAGCAGAACCGACCTCGCTTCGTAGCCGGCTCGGAAACGAAGCTCACGACTGCGCGCCGAGATTAGGCGTGCTTGCAAAACCGCTTGCAGATTCCCGATCTGTTGCCCACCCCGTCTACAGAAAGGCCCCGTTTCCAGGGCCTTTCTCAGAGCGGACGACGGGGCTCGAACCCGCGACCCCCAGCTTGGGAAGCTGATGCTCTACCAACTGAGCTACGTCCGCGTGCGGTCAAGATTAGCGCAGTCGCTCGTGCGGGGGATAGCGCCAAACGCCCGTCCAGCCGACCATTTGAGCATGTTCAAGCTCCAGGAATGGCGCAGCGAGGAAGGACAGACGATGGCTGAATACGGCGTCATTCTCGCCGTCATCACGCCGGCCATCATCGCCGCTCTCGCGCTCGTCGCCTACAAGACGGCCGAGAATCTCGAATCGGTCGTCGCAGTCCTCACCTAGCGGCCAGCAGGCGCCCATAGAGACAAGGAGGGACGGCCGCCGCAGCGCCGCCCCTCAGATCGCTGATCCTACTCCCTCCCCCGCGGGTATGGAAGATACTTAGCGAGAGCTCAGGGAAGGAGTTGGCCATGGCTGAAAACGGCCTCGAACAGACTGCCCGCGCGCTGGTCGCGCCGGGTAAGGGAATCCTCGCCGCGGACGAGAGCGACGGGACGATCAAGAAGCGCTTCGACACGATTCACGTCGAGTCGACCGAGGAGAACCGCCGCGCGTATCGCGAGCTGCTCTTCACGACGCCCGGCATGGAGGAGCACATCAGCGGCGTCATCCTCTACGACGAGACGATCCGGCAGAGCTCGACGGAGGGCACCCCGTTTCCGGAGCTCCTCGCGAGCAAGGGCGTGATTCCGGGGATCAAGGTGGACAAGGGCGCCAAGCCGCTCGCCGCCTCGCCGGAGGAGAAGGTCACCGAGGGCCTCGACGGACTCCGAGAGCGCCTGAACGAATACCGCGAGCTGGGCGCGAAGTTCACGAAGTGGCGCGCGGTGATCGAGATCGGCGACGGGATCCCCAGCCACACCTGCATCCACGTCAACGCACATGCACTGGCGCGCTACGCGGCTCTCTCCGAGGAGGCCGGCCTGGTTCCGATCGTCGAGCCCGAAGTCCTGATGGACGGAAACCACAGCCTCGAGCGCTGCTACTCGGTCACCGAGTGGACGCTCAAGACGACCTTCCAGGAGCTCTATTACCAGCGGGTGGGGCTCGAAGGCATGCTGCTGAAGCCGAACATGGTCCTCTCCGGGAAGGACGCGGCCGAACAAGCCGGCGTCGAGGAGGTCGCCGAGGCAACGATCCGCTGCCTCAAGAATTCCGTTCCGGCAGAATTCCGTTCCGGCGGCCGTGCCCGGGATCGTGTTCCTCTCCGGCGGCCAGAGCGACGAGATCGCGACCGCGCACCTGAACGCGATGAACGCGCTGGGACCGCACCCCTGGGAGCTCTCCTTCTCCTACGGGCGGGCGCTGCAGGCACCGGCGCTCAAGGCCTGGGCCGGCGAGGAGTCCAACCTGTCTGCGGGCCAGGCCGCCTTCGCTCACCGCGCGAAGATGAATGGACTCGCCCGCTCCGGCTCCTACTCCCCCGAGATGGAGAAAGAGCTAGTGGGGGTCTCCTAGCGGTACTCCCTCCCCGACAAACGGGAGAGCTTCTCGAGGTGGTGGTACGCCTCCACGCGCCGCACCGTGCCGGAGCGTGAGCGCATGACTATGGAGTCGGTGACGGCACCATCCTTCGTGAAGCGCACGCCGTTGAGCAGCGCGCCGTCCGTGACTCCGGTCGCAGCGACGAAGATATTCTCGCCGCCCACGAGGTCGTCCGTTGTGAGCACGCGATCCGGTTCGAAGCCGGCCTCGATCAGCTTCGCGCGCTCGTCGTCGTCCCTCGGCCACAGGCGCCCCTGCACTGCTCCGCCCAGGCACTTCACCGCCGCCGCGGCAATCACGCCCTCGGGCGTGCCGCCGATGCCCATCATCAGATCGACAGTCGATCCCTGACGGGCCGCCGCGATCGCGGGAGCTACGTCCCCGTCCGTGATCAGGTTCACCTTCGCCCCCACCTCGCGCAGCCCCTCGATGAGCTCCTGGTTGCGCTCCCGGTCGAGGACCACGACCGTAATGTCCGTCGGCTTCCCGCCCTTGACCTCGGCCGCTCGCCGCACGTTGTCCTGGGGAGAAGCGTCGATGTTGATCACGTCCGCGATCTCGGCGCCGGCCGCGATCTTGTCCATGTAGACCGCCGCTCCCGGGAAGAACATCGTCCCGCGCTCGGCGAGGGCGATCACCGAGATCGCGTTCGGCTGCCCAACCGAAGTGAGTCGTGTCCCTTCCAGCGGATCGACCGCGACATCCACCTCGGGAGGCTCGCCGTTGCCGACCTCCTCCCCGTTGAAGAGCATCGGGGCCTTGTCCTTCTCCCCCTCGCCGATCACGACGACGCCGTCCATGGCCACGGTGTCGAGCATCGCTCGCATGGCGTCCACCGCAGCCTGGTCGGCCGCTTCCTTGTCGCCACGGCCGATCCACCGGGCGCACCCCAGCGCCGCCGCCTCCGTCACGCGCACGAGCTCGAGCGCGAGGTTGCGGTCCGGGACGGAGCCGTTCCCGCCTTCCATGGCGCGATCCTAAAGGGCCTGAGCCTCGGGCGAGGCTTCCGGCGCCTCCTCGCACAGCACGACGAGCGCCCCCCCGGCGAGCACGGCGACACCCCCGACGACGACCTGCCACCCGAGGTCCTGGCCGAGGATCGCCCACGCGAGGAGCGACGCTGAAAGCGGATCGAGGTAGGCGAGTAGCCCGGCGGACTGGGCCGTCACGTCCTTGAGCGCTCGCATGTACAGGACTCCCGCCGCCGCCGTAAGGAGCGCGCCGAGCGCGATCACGTAGACCCAGTCGACGCCGTGCGGGAGGAACCGTCCGCCGGCGAGGGCGAACGGAAGGAGGAGCACCGCAACGATCGCGTAGCTCCAGAAGGCGACGGCGACAGGGGCGATGTTCAGGACGAGGCTCTTCGTCCAGATGACGATGAGGGCGTAGGTGATCGCGGCGCCGAGCCCCGTTCCGACGGCGACTGGGTCGGCGGCGGCGCCTCCCTCCCCTCCGAGCGCGATCAGCGCGATGCCTGGAGCCGAGATGGCGAGTGCGATGAGACCGATCCTGCTCCGGGCTTCCGGCAGCAGGAGCGGCGCCAGCACCGCCAGGAAGATCGGAGCCGTATACACGGTCAGGATCGCGACTGCGACCGACGCGAGCTTGAGCGTCTCGAAGAGGAGCGCCCAGTGGACGGCGACGAGGAAAGCGAGCCCCATGACTTGGTGGCGCCGCTGCTCCACGACGAGGAGCGGCAAGCGGCGGAAGACCAGCACGAGTGCGGGAACGGTCACCGCGGCTATGGCGCAGCGCCAGAAGACGAGCGCAGCCGCGGGCAGGTCGACGCCGGCCGCGATCACGGACACGAAGCCCCACGACGCCGCGATTCCGGCGACGGCGAGATTCCACCGATTTGGAGCCCGTCTCAAAATAGGGACCTGAGCCGCTGGGCCGCGCTAGCCGCGGCGATGCGGCGTCCTCGGTCGCACGTGTATCTAGAGTCGATACACGCGCTCCCTGCGTCCTTGCCTCGCGCCGCCCATCGCACCCCAGCGACGAGGCCCCATCTTGAAACGAGCTCTCAACTTCACATGCGCTCGGGGGCTTCGACTCCGATGAGGTCGAGGCTGCGGGCGATGACGCTCTTCGTCGCCTCGGAGAGCGCAAGCCTGAAGGCTTCGGCTTCGCTTTCGAGCACGCGATGGTGATGGTAGAAGCGGTGGAAGTCGTCGGCGAGGCGGATGGCGTAGACCGGGAGTGCGTGCGGGCCGCGGCGCTCGGTCGCCTCTGCGACGGTCTCTGGGAACTCGGCGAGCCTCTTCACGAGGTCGCGCTCCTCGGGCGCGAGCTCGTCGGGCGGCTCGGGCGACCGCTTGGCCGAGCCGGCCTTTCGGAGGATGCCCGCGATCCGCGCGTGCGCGTACTGGACGTAGTAGACGGGGTTCTTGTCCGTCTTCTCCCTGGCGAGTCGACATCTGGCGGGCCTCGCCCCCCTCCGTCACGTGTACGAGCTGGTAGATGAGCACCTCGACGGACTCCGGATCGTGGCCGAATGCGCCGGCGAGAGCCTTGAGGCGCGAGATGTACCCGTGGTGGTCGGCGCCCAGAACGTAGATGAGCCGCGCGAAGCCTCGGTCGTACTTCCACAGAGTGTGAGCCGCGTCCCCCGCCAGGTAAGTAGGCCGCCCGTCCGCCCGTACGAGCACGCGATCCTTGTCGTCGCCGAACGCCGTCGTGCGCAGCCAGACGGCGCCGTCCTGCTCGAAGGTGTTGCCTTCGAGAGCCTTCAGGGCGGCTTCGACATCGAGTTCTCTCTCGCGCACCCAATCGTCCACGGGGACGCGGAAGCGCGCGAGAGTCTCCTTGATCTCCTCGATCATGCGCTCGACCGGATCGCCGGACTCGCCCGCCAGCCGCGTGACGTACTCGCCGGCATAGCCGCCCTCGGGGGGCCCCTCCCCGCGCCCGCGCGCCTCGACGGAGGCGCGGAAGAGGTCGGCTTGGGCCCCGGCGTCGTTGAAGTAGCACTCGCGGGCGACGGCGTGGCCCGCAAACCGGAGCAAGCGGGCAACCGAGTCGCCATAGGCGCCGTTTCGGGCCGACGCTACGGTGAGCGGCCCGGTCGGATTCGGCGAGACGAGCTCGACCTGGACGCGCTCGGTCGTCGAGGCCGTGCCGGTACCGTAATCCATGCCCGCGGCCACGATCTCCCCGAGCGCCTCGCCGTACCACGCCGGAGACATCCAGAGGTTGAGGAAGCCCGGCGGAGCGACCCGAGCGTCGGCGACGCGGCATGGGGCTATATCGTAGGGCCGTGGAAGACGAGGGCCGGGAGCGCCAACTCAACATCCATTTGGATCCGGACAACCTCGCCGGCGTCTACGCCAACTTCGCCAACGTCAGCTTCTCCGACTACGAGTTCACGGTCACGTTCGCTCGCATCGACCACGAGGTCGAGGAGGGAGACGTGCCGGGCGTCGTCGTTACCCGCGTGAACATGGCTCCTCGCTTCATGCGCGAGCTCATCGACGCGATGAACGACAGCTGGTCGAAATGGACCGCGCGGGAGGGAATCAGGAACCTGCCCGAGACCGATACCTAAAGGCCTCGGCCATCGCGATCCGCTTCATCGCGCTGGGATGCGTCGCGAACGCGAACGAGAACCAACCGGGCGGCGCGGGGTCGGCCAGCCCGGAGAGAACGAGCTTCCGCTCGAGCTGAACGAACGAGGCGGGATCGTCCGTGGTCCGTAGGGCGATCCAGTCCGCTTCCGCCTCGTAGCGGCGCGACACCACGTTCGAGAGCGGAAGCGTCACCACGAAGAGCGCGAACGCGACGGCCAGCGCCAGAGGGACGGCGGCGGGCTCGGCGAGTCCTCCACCCCGCTCCGTGACCCGGGCGAGTATGGCGACGCAGGGGATGACGATCAGTGCGAACCAGCCGAGCCCCTTCCAGAGGTGACGGCGGCCCACGTGCGCGAGCTCGTGCGCGGAGACCGAGAGGATTTCGGGCTGGGTGAAGCGTCCATCGAGCAGGGTGTCGAAGAGGACGACCCGCCGTGTCGGGCCGATTCCAGCGACGTAGGCGTTTGCCGCCGTCGTCTGCCGACTCGCGTCCGTCACCTCCACGGACTTCACCGTCACGCCCTCCTCGCGGGCGAGTACCTCGATCTTCGCGGCGAGCTCGCGGTCCGGCAGCGGCTCCGAGCGGTTGAAGAGCGGCTGGACGACAAGCGGATACGCAAGGAGGTAGACCGTTCCCGCGAGAGCGAGGGCAGGCCCGCCCGCAAGCCACCACGACCGGCCGAGCCAGGTGGCCAGCGCCATGAACGCAGCGACGGCAAGCGTGACGAGGACGACCTGGACCGCGAGGGAGACGGCCTCGTCACGGAGCCATCCGTCGTACCCCTGGCGCGAAAGGCCATAGCGGCGCCGCCACCAGTGCGAAACGCCCGAGAGGGGAAGCAGGGCCAGCCAGAGCGCCAGGGCGACGAAGGCGCCAAGCACGACGCCGGTTGGAATCCGTCCCCGGAAGAAGCTACTGACCGCCTCGGCGAGGCCCGCAGCCTTCCAGGCGAAGACGGCGAGGACAGCCCCCTGGACGACGAGCGAGCCGAGGAACAGCGCACGCGTCACGCGACGGTAGTCGGCGATCCGGGCCAGCTGCTCGCTGGCGAAGAACGACTGCGGATTGAGCTCGGCGAGCTGCAGGGACGGCACCTCGGTGCGCCAGAGGAGCGCCCCGGAAACGATCCATACGGCCGCCGCCAGGAGAAAGGCGCCCCGCTTCGCTAACGTTGCGCGGCTCCTGTGCGCATCGCCGTCATCTCTGACATTCACGGAAATCTGCATGCGCTGGATGCTGTCCTGGATTCGATCGCCGACGACGCGCCCGACGCCGTCTGGTGCCTTGGCGATCTGGTGGGCTACGGGCCTCGCCCGAATCGCTGCTGCACGCTCGTCGCGGAACGCGCCGATGTCAGCCTGATAGGAAACCACGACCTCGGCGTCCTCGGTCGGCTCGACCTCGACGACTTCTCTGCGGACGCGGCCGCAAGTGCCCGCTGGACGGCGACCGTTCTGGAGGACGAGCCACGCCGGTACCTCGAGTCCCTCGAGCCTCAGTCCGTGCAGGACGACGTGGCGCTGTACCACGCAAGCGCGCGGGACCCGGTCTGGGAGTACGTCCTCACTCCGTTTGCCGCGCTCGCCTCGTTTGCGGCCTCGGAGGCTCGCATCCTCCTCGTCGGGCACAGCCACGTCGCCCTCGCGTTCGGCCTGGCGGACCAGCGCCTGGAGACGACGATCGCCCCGGCCGGAACCGAGCTCGACCTCTCAGGCGAGAGCCGCTGGATCCTCAACCCCGGGTCGGTCGGCCAACCGCGAGACGGCGACGCCCGCGCCGCCTACCTGCTGCTCGACCTGGAGGGGAAGCGCGCCAGGTACCGGCGTGTCGAGTACCCAGTCGAGCGGACGCAGGAGGAAATTCGCGAGCGCGGCCTCCCGGAGCCGCTCGCCGAGCGGCTCGCCCAGGGGATCTGATCAGTCCTCGGCCTCTCCGTCGGACTCTTCGAAGCTGCCGGAACCGCTGTTGTCTTGCTCCTCTTCCGGCTCGGCGGCGTCGCGCTCCTCGGCCTCGTTCCCCAAGTCGAGCTCGTCGGAGCCTCCGGAATCGCCTTCGCGCTGCTCCTCACGGCGCGTGGGCCCCGAACTAGCAGGCTGGACGAGCGACACCGGCTCGATCCGGATCGGCCTAGCACTCGCCGGCCGGCGAGCTTCCGAGCGCCCCGCTCCCGGCGAGCGCCGAGTCGAAGCCGGATCGTGGTCGCGGGCCTCCAGCCCGACGAAGCCGATCGTGCCGGCAGCCGTGACCGTGGCTGCAGCCCCGGCGAGCTTCGCGAAGAGGGGCAGCGACGCCAGCTTGGCGAGACCTCCTCCTGACGAGGCTGCGGAGAAACCCGGCACCGCGGCGGCGATGGAATCGCGCAAGGCGAGCGGCAGAGCCAGCGCGCCCGATGCGACCCGTGCCGATTGGAGCTCGGCCTGGAGGCGCTTGCGCGCTCGGAAGAGAAGGGATTCGACGGCTCCGTCGGTCACTCCCAACGCGGTGCGCACCTCGTCGTACGAGAGACCGTAGAACTCGCGGAGCACGATCGCTTCCCGCTGCTGCTTCGGCAGCTCGGCCAGCGCCGCACAAAGTGCCTCGACCTCGGCGTGCTGGCCGGCGACCTGCTCGATGTCGGCGCCAACAGCGTCTCGCTCGCCGACGACGAGCGTGAGCGGCTTGGCCATCCTGGCCCGGATGCGGGCGTGGCACTCGTTTCGTGCGATCGCCGCGAGCCAGGCGGACGGCTCTCTGGGCTCGGTCCCGCCCAGCATGCTCCGGTGGGCGGAGAGGAAGACCTGCTGGGCCGCGTCCTCGGCCTCGTCTGCGTCCTGCAAGAGCAGGCGGCAGAGGCCGTAGACCATGCGCCCATGGTCTTCGAAGAGCTGGCTCAGGCGCTCGCCGGCCGCCTCGGGGAAGAGTCGGCCGGCTTGCGTGGGCATCGGATCAGTCGTCGCCACCCTCGTCGTCGCTCTCGCCCGGATCGTCGTTCTCGCCCTGGTCGTGGTCGTTCTCGCCTTGGTCGTCCTCGTTCTCGCCCTGGTCGTCCTCGTCTTCGGCCTCGGGCTGCTCGACCTCGTTTTCGTCCCCTTCCTCGACCTCGTTGTCCTGTTCCTCGGCGTCGGCCGGATCGGATTGTTGGCGATGCTTGGGCTTCGCCTGGTCCTCAGCAGCATCGTCGGCGGCTTCGGCGACTTCGTCCTCGCGATCGGCAGCCAGTTGCACGTCGGCGGGAAGGACGGCGGCCTGGTCGTCGTCGCCCGTGGATCCGACAGCTACAGCGGTCCCTGCGGCGAGCGCAGGAGCGGCGACAAACAACGCGATCAGCACGAATTTCGTCTGCAGTAGCTTCTTCATAAGACTTCCTTTCGGCGGGTGCTCTCTAGAGCTAGAGGGAAGCCCGGGGAAAAACTTGCGCCCCGCGCCCCAAGATCCCCCGCCGGGGTTACGAAATCGTTAAGAGACGGCTTGCTCGCCGAACTCGAGGGCAATGCCCTCGCGGACGAGCGCGAGCTGAACTTCCTCGCGAGCCTTGAAGATCCGCCACTTGACCGTGGCGAGGGTGATCTCGAGCGAGTCGGCGATCTCGCTGTAGGAGAGGCCGACGACGTCGCGCAGAAGCAGCGCCATCTTCAGATCCGGGTTCAGAGCCGCGACGGCGCGCCAGACGGCGTCGATCGCCTCCACGCGCTCCGGCGGCGCGTCCACGACCTCGAGCGGCGGCAGATCGTCCAGCGTCAGCACGCTTTGCGGCTTGCGCTCCCGCGCCCGGAGCTCGTCGAGCACCCGGTTCTTCGCCACCTGGAAGAGCCAGGTCGTGAACATGCAACGGAGCGAGAACCCCGGCAGTCCCTGGTAGATGCGCAGGAAGATCTCCTGGCAGAGATCTTCGGCCAGCGCCCGGTCGCCGACCATGCGGAGAACGTAGTTGTAGACCGGCGTCTCGTAGGCGGTCAGGATCAGCCGGAACGCGTGCTCGTCCCCGCGCTGTGCCTTGCGCAGGACTTCGAGATCGGGCTGGGGAAGTGGCACTAAGGGTGTGTCGCCTGGGCCGCGGGTGGCGCGATTATAGCTACGCCTTTACAGACTAGTAACCAGTTCCCTTCCGGCCATCCCCTGCGCTGGGGGGATTCCCAGCAAGCCGAGGCATGTCGGTACGAGGTCGGCTAACGAGCCCCCGGCGGCCAGTTGCGTGCCGGGAATCGTGACGACGAGAGGCACCGGGTTCACGGTGTGGGCCGTGAACGGGCTGACCCCGTCCTCCTCGAGCATCTGCTCCGCGTTCCCGTGGTCGGCCGTCACGACACAGACGCCCCCGAGCCCTTCCACCGCAGCCGCAACCCGTCCGAGACACCCGTCCACTGTCTCCACGGCCTCGACCACCGCCGGGATCGAGCCAGTGTGCCCGACCATGTCAGGGTTGGCGAAGTTCACGACCGCGAAGCCGTAGCCGTTACCGATCTCCTCCTCGAAGCAGCTCGCCACCTCGTGCGCGGACATCTCCGGCTTCTTGTCGTAGGTCGGCACGTCACGCGGCGACGGCACGAGAATGCGCGTCTCGCCCGGCCACTCTTCCTCCCGGCCCCCGTTGAAGAAGTACGTCACGTGCGCGTACTTCTCTGTCTCGGCCAGGTGGAGCTGGCGAATGCCGTGCTCCGCGAGCACCTCAGCCATCGTCCCCCGAACGTCCTGCTCCTCGAAGGCGACCGGGCAATCGAAATCCTCCCGGTAACGAGTCATCGTGGCCAGATTGCAGCCGGCCTCGACCAGACGTTGCGTGAGTTGGCGCGCCCGGTCGGGCCGGAAGTTGAAGAAGACAGCGGCGTCCTCGGTGCCGAGGCGAGGGCCGGGCAGGACGACCGGCTCAATGAATTCGTCCGTGACGCCTCGCTCGTAGCTCGCCCGCACGGCCGCGATCGGGTCGTCCGCAGGCTCGCCGTCCCCCGAGCGGATGGCGTTGAAAGCCCGCTCCGTTCGCTCCCAGCGGCCGTCCCGGTCCATGGCGTAGTAGCGGCCGCAGACGGTGACGATGTCGGCGCCCTCGGAGACGAGCTCGGCGAGATCGTTAGCCGCAGAGGTCGGAGACACGTCGCGCCCGTCCGTGAACGCGTGCACGTGCGTCCGCTGACCCATGCCCTGTCTGCGGGCGAGCTCGAGCAGGGCGCGCAGGTGGTCGATGTGGGAATGGACGCCGCCGTAGCTGGCGAGCCCGAGGAGGTGGACGTCACCTCCCCGCTCCCGTGCTCGGTCGAAGGCGGCGACGAGGGCCTCGTTCTCGAAGAAGGAGCCGTCCGTGATCGCTTTGTTGATCCGCACGAGATCCTGGTAGACGACGCGGCCCGCCCCGATGGTGAGGTGACCGACCTCTGAGTTGCCCATCTGGCCGTGAGGGAGGCCGACTGCCTCGCCCGAGGCCTCGAGCGTCGTGTGGGGAAACCGCGCCCAGAGACCGTCGAAGACCGGTGTTTCGGCCAGCTCCACGGCATTACCCGGCCCAGCCGGCGCGCAGCCCCAGCCGTCGAGGATGATCAGCGCTACGAGGGGATAAGTCGTGCCGCTGTCTCGCAAATCGCCCTGAACGATTCGACTTCGAGGGAAGCGCCGCCGACGAGCGCGCCGTCGACGTCCGGCTGCGAGAGAAGCTCCTCGGCGTTCTCGGGTTTGACGGAGCCGCCGTAGAGAACCGGCACCTTGACGAGGCTCTTGATGAAGGCGTGCGCGTCCCGCGTTTGCTCTGCGGTGGCGGTCCTGCCGGTGCCGATCGCCCAGACCGGTTCGTACGCGACGACGAGCTCCTCGCAGGCCTGGAGCACGGAGACCTGGCGGCGGAGCACCTCTTCCATATGGCCGGCCTCCCGTTCCTCCTCCTGCTCGCCGACGCAATAGATGACCCGGAGGCCGGCCTCGAGAGCGTGCTCGGCTCGGCTCCAGGCAGTCTCGTCCGTCTCGCAGAAATGCTGGCGCCGTTCCGAGTGCCCGACGATGGATCCCTTCACGCCGAGGTCGAGGAGCATCTCCGCGGAGACCTCGCCCGTGAACGCGCCTTCGGAGGCCCAGTGGACGTTCTGGGCGAAGACGGTGACCCCGCTTGCCACGGCCTTGGCGAGCGAGGTGTAGGGCGGGCAAATGACGACCTCGACGCCAGGCGGCGGGCTCAAGCGCGTGCAGAAATCCGCCGTCTCGGACGGCCACTTGTACATCTTCCAGTTGCCTGCGATCAGCACTGCCGCTCGCCGGCGTGAGGAGCCCCACTGATGCCGGGATTGTGTTTCACGACGACCCTCCTTCTTCAGCCACGATCCGTTCCCTCATGCGGACAGAAGTTTGTGCTCGTGAAACACAAGCCCAACTTTGTCACGCTTCCGGGATCGCGGCCACGCCTGGGAGCTCCTTGCCCTCGAGGAGCTCGAGCGCGGCGCCTCCTCCGGTCGAGATCCAGTCGATGCGGTCCGCGAGCCCGAGCTCCTCCACCGCACGGACGGAATCACCACCCCCGACAACTGTGTGCGCGTCCGCGGATGCCACCGCCTCGGCGACCGCCTTCGTCCCCTCCGCGAAGCGCGGCCACTCGAAGACGCCCATCGGCCCGTTCCAGAAGACGGTCCTCGCCTCGGCGATGCGCTCTGCGAAAGCAGCCCTGCTCTCGGGCCCGATGTCGAGGCCGAGCCACCCGTCCGGGACGTCGTCCGCAGGCACGACCTTCGCCTCGGCCTCGGGCTCGAACGCCGTCGCCGCCACGACGTCCCGTGGCAGTTGCAACTGCAGATGGGAATGCTCTTTGTCCTCACGAATCTGCTCCGCCATCTTGCCGCCCACGAGCACGGAATCCGCCCGCTCGGAGAGGGATTCGAGGACGCCGATCTTGTCCTCGACTTTCGCGCCCCCGAGGACCGCGACGAACGGCCTGGCGGGATCCTCGAGCAGGGACCCGAGCTCCTCGAGCTCGCGCTCCAGGAGAAGCCCGGCGTACGCGGGCAGGAGCTGTGCCACCCCGACCGTCGAGGCGTGCGCGCGGTGGGCCGCCCCGAACGCGTCGTTGACGAACAGGTCGCAATCGTCCGCCAGGACGCGCGCGAACTCCGGATCGTTCTTCGTCTCCCCCGGGTGGAAGCGCGTGTTCTCGAGCAGGCGGATCCGCTCGTCGTCCAGCAGCTCACGGAGCCGCCGCCGCACGGGCTCCATCGAGAAGGCAGGATCCTCGCCCTTCGGCCGTCCGAGATGGGACGCCAGAACGAGGTCCTCCGCCTCCCGTTCGAGGAGCAACCGGATCGTCGGGAGGGCTGCGCGAATGCGCGTGTCGTCGGCGACGCGGCCGTCCTCGAGCGGCACGTTGAAGTCCACCCGGACGAGAATGTGCTTGCCGGAGACGTCCGCGTCGCGGACCGACCTCGGCTTTCTCAACCTGTAGGGGCGGGGCACGCCCCGCCCGTCAAAGGAGCCGCCCGACGAGATCGACCAATCGGCAGCTGTAGCCCCATTCGTTGTCGTACCAGCCGAAGACCTTGACCTCGTGGCCGTTCGCCATCGTCAGGTCGCTGTCGAACGTGCACGAGTACGGATTTCCGACGATGTCCGTCGACACGAGCGGCTCGTCCGTGTATCTGAGAATGCCTTCGAGCGCCCCCGAATCTGCAACCTCGGCGAACTTGGAATTCACCTGATCCACGTCCACTTCGCTCGCGAGATGGACAACGAAGTCGACGATCGAACCGTCGGCAACCGGCGCGCGGATCGAGATGCCGTCCACCTTGCCCTGGAGCTCGGGGATGACGAGCCCGATCGCCTTCGCGGCGCCCGTGGACGTCGGGATCAGGTTGATGGCCGCGGCACGGGCACGCCGCAGGTCCTTGTGTGGGAGGTCGAGGATCTGCTGGTCGTTCGTGTACGCGTGGATGGTGGTCATGAACCCTGACTCGATCCCCCACGCGTCGTTCAGCACCTTGGCGAGCGGCGCTACGCAGTTCGTCGTGCAGGACGCGTTGGAGATGATTCGATGCTGCTCCTTGTCGTAGGCGTCGTCGTTGACGCCGAGTACGATGGTGACGTCCGGATCCGTCGCGGGCGCGGAGATCACAACCTTCTCCGCCCCGGCCTCGAGATGCTTCTGCGCGTCGTCGCGCTTCGTGAAGAGTCCGGTGGATTCGAGAACGACCTCGACGCCGAGGTCCTTCCAAGGCAGCGCCGCCGGATCTCTCTCGTTCAGGAGGCTGAGCTCGACGTCGCCTGCGCGGATACCGCCGTCGACAGCCTCCACGTCGTCGTCGAACGGGCCCAGGACCGAGTCGTACTTGAGCAGGTGGGCCATCGTCTTCGCGTCGCCGAGGTCGTTGACCGCCACGAACTCGACGTCGGCGCCGCGCTTGCGAGCGGCGCGGAAGAAGTTCCGCCCGATCCGCCCAAAGCCGTTGATTCCCACGCGAACGCTCATCAACTCCTCCCGGTCTGTGCCCCCCGCGGGGCGATTCTATCCGCCCTGAAATGGCAAATCCTGGATGGATCCCTCTTGCCACCTGAGCGGGTGCGGCGATAGGGTGAAATCTGAGCGGGTCCGCGCTCGTCGGATGTCGGATTCAGACCCCGTCCGGCATCACGGTCCGGAGTGCGGTTCAACCGGAGGGGGAGGTCGTCCTCGGAGCTTCTCCTCCGGCCCGCTCGATTCGCTGGTCGGCGAACGACCCGGGGCAGAGCCCCGGCTTCCGCCCGCCTTTCACCGGCGAATCAAGCGCGTCGGAGGCTACCGCTCGGCGAGCTTCTGCAACTTCGCCAGGCGGCGGTGCGCCGCGGCCTTTGTCGCCGGCGGGCGCAGGCGGCGCGCGAGCTCGCCCAGCGAGAGGGTGGGGTGTCGGGAGCGGAGATCGGCGACCTCGCGGAGGTCCGCGGGCAGGTGCTCGAGGCGGCCGGCCGCCTCGAGGCGCCTGATCGCCCGCAGCTGCGCATCCGCCGCGCGGCTCGCGCGAACGATGTTCGCGTGATCGGCATTGGCGAGCCTGTTGGCGCGGGCCCTCGTGGCGGCGACGACTGCGCTCTCCCCCAGCTCGAGAGCCGCCTCTTGCGCCCCCATGAAAGCGAGCAGCTCGGCGATCGCCTCTCGTCCCTTGAGATAAGTGACGGCGTGACGTCCGCGGTCGCGAACGGCTAGCGCAAACCCCTCCTCCCGCCCCAGGCGAGCCACGAGCTCGGCGCCTTCCACGCTGGCAGCACGAAGCTCGAGATGAGCGTTCCGCGGACCGCTGACGGAGCCCGCCGCAAGGAAGGCTCCTCTGAGGTAGGCAGCGCGGCAGCAGGCACGGCTCACCACCCTCGCCGGCGGCCGCTCGAGTGGCGCCAGCCGGGCGTCCACGACACCCATCTCGTTCAGCGTCTGCACCGCCCGCGCGTCGTCCTCGATGTTGATCCGGAAGCGCGTGGCCCGCTCGAAGGCTTGGCGGCGGAATGTGTGGATCTCGCCGGCGACGCCGTAGCCCTTTAGGAGCGTGAAGACACGTCGCGCGACAGCCGCGCTGGAAACGTCGAGATGCACGGCGATCCGCCCGCGGCCGCGGAAGTGAATGCTCCCTGCGCCGCGGATCAGCGCAGAAAGCTCCGCCAGGCGGCAGCACGGCTTCCGCGGCTCGATTGCGGCGAGCTCGCCCCGGACGTTTTCAGAGAGCACCTTCGAGCTCCAGGAGTCGGCGCTTGTACTCGAGCCCGAGCGATCCGTACGAGCCGAGGCCGTCTGCGGCCACCACGCGGTGACACGGCACGAAGAGTGGGAAGCGGTTCCTGGCGCAGAACGTCCCCGCTGCCCGCTGGGCATTGGGGTGGCCCGCCAGCGCAGCGAGCTCGCCGTACGTGACGGTCTCGCCGAACGGGATCGCCCGAAGCGCGTCCGCCACACCCGTCTGGAACGGTGTGGCCCAGGAGAAGTCGAGGTCCACGTCGTCGAAGGAGACTGGCTCGCCTGCGAAATACGCCCGCACGCGCTCGACGACCGGATGCCTCGCCGGGCGGACGGGCTCCCGCGCCCGCGGCAGCTCGTGATTCACGACCCGCCCGTCGTCGAGCCAGAGCTCCCCCACACCCCAGCCTTCGACCTCGTACTGCACCACTTCCACGGCAATACAATGCCCGTGGATGAGCGCTCCAGCGATCTTTCGCCCTCCGCCTCCGCGTAACGAGCCGATTCGGGACTACGCGCCCGGCTCGCCCGAGCGCGCAAGCCTCCAGGTGCGTCTCGAGCAGATGAAGCGCGAGCGCCCGGAGATCCCGCTCGTGATCGGGGGCAAGGACGTGACAACGGGGACCATGAGTCAGGCCGTGATGCCCCACGACAAGGATCACGTGCTCGCCGATGTCCACCAGGGCGGCGCCGCGGAGGTCGAGATGGCGATCAAAGCTGCGGGCGAGGCCTGGGAGGACTGGCACCGCCTGCCGTGGGAGGAACGCGCCTCCGTCTTCCTGCGCGCGGCAGAGCTCCTGGCAGGCCCGTGGCGCGACACACTGAACGCGGCCACGATGCTCGGTCAGTCGAAGACGGCCCACCAGGCCGAGATCGACGCCGCCTGCGAGCTGACGGATTTCTGGCGCTTCAACCCGTGGCTGATGACACGGATGTACGAGGAGCAGCCGATGTCCGCGCCGGGTGCCTGGAATCGCATGGAATATCGGCCGCTCGAGGGCTTCGTCTTCGCGGTGACGCCGTTCAACTTCACGGCTATCGGCGGCAACCTCCCCACGGCCCCGGCGCTCCTGGGCAACACGGTCGTCTGGAAGCCCGCAGGCACCGCGATGCTTTCGGCGTACTACGTCATGCGCCTGCTCCAGGAGGCCGGTCTTCCCGACGGCGTCATCAACCTGGCCTACGGGCCGGGCAAGGAGATCGGCGACGCCGCCCTGGGGAGCCCCGACCTGGCCGGAGTCCATTTCACCGGCTCGACGCCGGTCTTCCAGTCCATGTGGAAGACCGTCGGCCGCAACATCGAGACGTA
>WNFU01003670.1_pt1 | contig 28939 bp, 28 predicted proteins | sample 5400121 | NCBI WGS metagenome assembly WNFU01 (sample SAMN13153360, study PRJNA577476) | soil metagenome | isolation source: 100 cm soil or saprolite under grassland replicate 1 | place: USA:California | collected 2016-06-15 | reverse complement strand
AGCAGACGAGCCCGAACGCGCACCAGCCGTTCCGCGGCGGCTCCTGCACGTCGTGCCACGACCCTCACGGCAGCAAGGACGCGAAGCTCGTCAAGAGCGACCTCAAGCTCCTGTGCCTCGAGTGCCACGCGTCGCTGAAGGACCGGCTCGGGCGCAAGGGAGCGGTGGTCCACTCCCCGGTCGCCGCGGGCAAGTGCCTCGACTGCCACTCCGGCCACGGCACCGGCGAGGCCGCGCTCCTCGCGAGGAAGCCCGCCGCGCTGTGCGTGGGCTGCCACGACCCGAAGGCGAGCGCGATCCAGCGAGGGCACCGCGGCCTCTCCCCGGCGGGCGCTTCCTGCACCACCTGCCACGATCCGCACGTCTCGACGCGCAAGGCGATGGTCCGATCCGTGGGCCACCCGCCGTTCACGAATGGCGACTGCGGCGGGTGCCATCAGCGCACGGGCGCCGAGTTCACGACGAAGCTCGTCGCCGACGGCCGGGCGCTCTGCGAGACCTGCCACGCCGACCTCGCCAAGGTCCTCGGGGGCACGTTCGTGCACGGCGCGATCGCGAAGCGGGGCTGCGCCTCCTGTCACAGCCCGCACGCGAGCGGCAACGCGAAGCTGCTCCGCGGGAGCGGCGGCGCGCTCTGCGGCGAGTGCCACGATCTGAAGCTCGCGCGGAAGAAGGCGGTCCACACACCGGTCCGCAACGGCCAGTGCCTCTCGTGCCACGCGCCGCACGCGTCTGCCGAGCGGAACGGGCTGCAGAAGAAGCCGACCGCCCTGTGCCTCTCCTGCCACGAGGACGTGAGGAAGCTCCTCCAGGCGAAGTTCGTCCACCGCCCCGTCCGCGAGGGCGAGTGCACGCGCTGCCACGCGACGCACGCGAGCGACACCCGCAACCAGCTCGTCTCCGACGCGCGCCAGCTCTGCACCGGGTGCCACGACCCGCGCGCGAGCAAGCTCAAGCTCGCGCACCTCAACTTCCCGCTCGGGAAGGCCGAGTGCATCTCCTGCCACGACCCGCACGGCTCGCCGGAGAAGGGGCTCGTGCGCGCGTCTCCCCACAAGCCGTTCCGCAGCTGCGACAAGTGCCACAGGACCGGCGGCCCGAGCCCCGGCGCGCTCGTCGCCGCGAGCCCGCAGCTCTGCTTCCGCTGCCACTCCGACAAGAAGGTCGCGCTCGAGCAGCCCGGCGCGCACGAGGGGGCGCAGGGCGACTGCCTCACGTGCCACACGGCCCACGCGTCGAAGGAGCGCGGGCTCTCGGCCGGTCCGCAGCGCGAGGTCTGCCTCGCCTGCCACGACCGGATGGAGCGCCTCCTCGCGACCTCCCGGACGATCCACCCGCTGAAGGCGGAGAAGGGCAAGTGCACCATCTGCCACGACCCGCACCAGAGCCCGAACCCGAAGCTGCTCGTCCGCGCCGAGCAGAACCTGTGCGGCCTGTGCCACTCCGGCCACGCGCAGTTCGGTCATCCGGTCGGCCCGAACGTGCTCGATCCGCGCACGAAGAAGGGCCTGACGTGCCTCTCCTGCCACTCGCCGCACGGCACGCAGTGGACGTACGTGCTGCAGGACAACCCCTCGCAGGAGCTGTGCGTCCGGTGCCACGATCCCGCCGGCGGCATGGGCGGCGGACGCCTCACGCCGAAGCCGCGCCCGGTGCGCCGCCCGTGAGATCCCTCGCCCTCGCCCTCGTGCTCGTGCTCGGGCCGCTCGCGCGCGCGTCCGCGGGCGAGGCGGAGGGCGGGAACGGCACCGGCTTCAACCCGATGGCGCACGCGCGCGCGGAGAAGTCGATCGCGAACCTCCGTCCGGAGGTGGTGATCCGCGGCGGCTTCTACTCCGGCCAGTTCGGGACGCCGTCCGGCATCTTCTGCGACCCGAGGACCGGCGAGATCTTCGTCGCGGACCGCGCGACCAACTCCATCGAGATCTTCGACGAGGCCGGCGCGGCGCTCTACTCGTTCTCGGACGACGAGCACCTCCGGGAGCCCTCGCGTATCGCGGTGGACGACGAGGGCCGCATCTACGTCATCGACCTCGACCGCACCCGCATCAAGGTGTTCGACTACCGCGGCGAGTTCCTCTCGAACCTCGAGCTGCCCGGCTTCGGCGCGGACGAGAAGCCGAGCTTCTCCGCGATCACCTTCGACGCGGTGAACGGCGATCTCTGGGTCGGCGAGTCGCGGAGCGGCCAGGTGGTCGCGTTCGACCGGCGGCTCCAGCCGCGCATGCGCATCGGCACGTTCGGCGACGGCCAGGGACAGCTCGACGGCATCGCGGGGATCGCGCTCGACGAGCGGAACATCTATGTGGCGTCGCAGGAGGGGATCGCCGTCCAGATCTTCACGCGCCAGGGCCGGTTCGTCCGCGGCTGGGGCGTGCACGACGCCGGCCTCCACAACGTCTCGCTGCCCGCCGGCATCGCGGTGGACGCGAAGGGGCGCGTGATCCTCCTCGACACGCTCCGGCAGGAGATCAAGTACTTCGATCCGGACGGGAAGCTCATCGACCTGTTCGGCGGAATCGGCCGGCAGGCGGGCGCCGTATCGTACCCGACCGATCTCGGGATGGATCGCAAGGGGCGGCTCTGCATCGCGGACTCGGGGAACGGCCGCGCCCAGGTGCTCGCGCCAGTCGAGAGAAGCGAGACGACGAAGGCGATCGTGCCCGGTTCGGGCAAGCAGAAGCGTCGTCCGCGCGCAGCGAGCGCGGCGCCGCTGCGGTGAGCTGGCGCCGCGGCATCCCGCCGCGCGATGCGCACGCGAGGGCAGCTTCGCCGCGCTGCCCAGCGCATCTGGGGGATTTCGCGCAACCGTTGGGCGCTGCACCCACTCCGTGGGACATGCGGCGCACTAATGCAGCGGGTTCTCTGTGGGTCAGCCGGCACGACCAATGCTCAAGACCTCGCTTCGTACGACCGTGATCGGCGAGCTGTGACGCAGGGACCCTTTGGAGGGAGAACGTTCATGAAGAAGCTTCTCATCGCCGTCGCCGCTTTCGCCTGGGCCGGCTCCTCGTTCGCAGGCGACTACCACAACTCCACGACGCTGCGCTGCAGCCAGTGCCACACGATGCACGCGAGCCGGCAGCACGGCCTGAACGACGGCGCCGTCGATCCGACGTACCCGCTCGCCGCGCAGGGATTCCCGAACGCGAAGCTCCTGCTCGAGCAGAGCACGAACGCGACCTGCCTCGCCTGTCACGACGGCCTCACGACCGCCCCTGACGTCCTCGGCGCGAACGCGTCGTCCGGGACCTTCCTCACCGCCAACGCGCGGTCCGCGGGCGCCCTGAACGGCAGCGCCGCCGGCCACACCCCCGGGACGGCGAGCGATGCGGCCGGCACGACGTACGCCGACTGGATGGGTCACACGCTCGGCGCGACCGACGGTCCTCCGGGCTACGGGACGCTCTGGGTGGCGTCGGGAGAGGGCCTCAACTGCGCCAACTGCCACGCGGTGCACGGGTCCGCCGGGTACCGCAACCTCGGCCTCTCGATCTACATGGGCATCGAGGGGACGGTCACCGATCCGCTGAACCCGTTCGGCAGCGCCGGTCCGACGTACGCGCATGCCGCGAACACGGGCGCGCAGGACGTCTACATCGCCGGTGCAGCCCGCAACTACCAGACGGCGAGCGTCTCGTTCGGCGTCGGCAGCGCGAACACCTCGGCCCAGAACGGCATGAACGCGTACTGCGCCGTCTGCCACGGCAACTTCCACGGCGCCGCGAACACGAACGATCCCAACGGCGTCGACTTCATCCGCCACCCGACCTCGGGCATCGCGCGGTCGAACACGGGCCTCCTGCTCAACTACGGCACCGCGAACGACCAGACGTCGCTCGTCCGTCCGGCCTGGGTCACCGGGCCGGCGGTCGGCGCGAGCTTCCAGGTCGCGTGCCTTACCTGCCATAAGGGCCACGGCAACGCGCGCGGGTACGGCCTCATCTACCCGGACCAGACGGGCGCGCCGGTGGACTCCGAGCAGGGTGACGCGGCGGCCGACGTCGACGGCGTCTACCCGGTCCGTACCCTGTGCATCACCTGCCACCCGATGGGCCGGTAGGCGACGCGAGCTCCACGCAGTCTCGAGGAGAGGGGCAGCTGCCCCTCTCCTTTTTTTTTGCCCGCCGTCGCGCGCAGGGCGCCGCGCAGCGGCTGCGGCGCCGGACCCTCGGCCGGCGATCCCTGCGCACTCGGGGTGACCGGCCGTGTCGAAACGCGAGGCCCGGCGGGGTTCCCGCTGGCACCCCCCGTGCTACGATGTTCACCCGCAACACCGCAGCACGAGGGGGCTTTTGGAGACGACGGGGCACCTCGCCCCGGCGCTCGACGGGACGAGGATGCGCCAGGGTCGGTGGACGACGGCAGCGGTGCGTGCGGCGCTCGGATGGCTCGCGCTCACCGGTATGGCGCGCGCCGGGGAGTGGCACGCCCAGGCGACCGCGGTGTGCAGCAACTGCCACACGATGCACAACAGCAAGCAGGGCGTCGCGATGCGCTACGACGGCAACACCGACGCCGTCGGGAAGCTGCTTCGGAACGGCAGCGCGACCCTCGTCTGCCTCGCCTGCCACGACGGCTCGCGGCCCGGCGTGCCGAACGTGAGGGCGCCGTCCGACTATGATCCACCTGGCGGCGGCTTCCCTCTGGATCCGTTCGCGCCCGATCCCGATCACCACTTCCACACGTTCTCGACGACGCCCATCGCCACGCCGGACGGGACGAGAACGGCCACCCTCACCTGCGGCAGCTGTCACGATCCGCACGGGAACGGCGCGTACCGGAACCTGCGCGCGTCGCCCGGAGGCGGGTCTGCCGCGGCGCCGACCGTCGCGCAGACCGTCACGGCGAACGGCTCGAACGCGACGGCGGTCTACGTCCGAGGGAACGTGCGGTACGTGAGCGGGATGTCCGAGTGGTGCATTGACTGCCACGACGCGATCACGGCGGCGCACGGCGACCCGGCCGTCACGGTGCACCCGTGGGACGTCCCGCTGTTCGGGGCGACGAAGGCGTCTTACGCCGTCTGGGCCGCGGTGGCGGTGAACCGCGTGCCCGTGCAGAACCCGCTCGGCGCGACGAAGCCGCCGCCGGACCCCGGCGACCGGGTCTTCTGCCTCTCCTGCCACAAGGCGCACGGGTCGCCCGCGCGCGCGGCGCTCATCCGCGCCGACCAGGCGACGACGACCTCCACGTGCCTCGAGTGCCACGACCCGTGACGAGCGCCGCGAGCCGCGTCCGTGAGCGCGCAGCTCGCGTCCCGGGCGCGGGGCGGGACGCCCTCGCCCTCGCGCTCCTCGCCCTGGCCCTTGGGCTGCCGGGGGCCGTTGCGGCGAAGAACGGCGCGTACCGCGACGCGGCGCACGGCCGCCGCGACACCGGCGTCGTCCGGCTCGTGGGCACCGCACGGGGCGAGTGCATCCACTGCCATGGCGCGCCGCGCGATGCCGCGGGACAGCGCCCCGACGGGCGCGGGCATACCGCGCTCTTCTCGGGCGCGAACGACCTCTGCCTCGGGTGCCACGAGCGCGCTGCCGGGAGCTGGCTCGGCGCGCGCGAGTACGGGGATTCCGGGCACGGCACGTCGCCGTCGGTGATCTGGCCGGGGCCGATGCCGCCCGCGCGCTCCGCCTCCGACGCCGGGCTGTGCGTCAACTGCCACGATCCGCACGGAGTGAAGGACGCGGCCGGGCTCGTTCCGTCGCTGCTGCACCTGCGCCCCGCCGCGCTCTGCCTCGGCTGCCACGCCGGGAGCCCGGGCGCCGACGTCGCGTCCGCGTTCTCCCGTCCGTACCGGCACCCGCTCGTGGCCGATCCGGCGAAGACCGGCGCGCCCGCCGATGCCGCGCCGGGTTCCGCGCTCGCCGGCGGACGATCCGTCGCGGGCGGGACGTGCTCCGGCTGCCACAACCCGCACGCCGCGGCCGCGGACCCGGCCGCGCGCGTCGCAGGCGAGGTGGCGCGAGCGCTCGCGGGCGCGGCCCGCGTACGCCTCGCGAACGGCACGGCCGGCTCGGCGCCGACCCGCGTCGTCGCGGCGCGCAGCGACCGGATGCTCGTCCGCGAGTACGAGGTCTGCTTCAAGTGCCACTCAGGGACCGGGCGGCTCACGCGCTCCGACCTCGCGGCGGCCCTCAACCCGGCGAATCCGTCGTTCCACCCCGTCGAGGGGCGAGGAAGGAACGTCGCGATCGACCGCCGCTCCTTCGCGGTGGGCTGGAGCGCGGACCGGCTCGTGACGTGCTCGGACTGCCACGCCTCCGACGACGAGTCCACGCGCGGACCCCACGGCTCGACCTTCCCGCACATCCTCCGCCGCCGGCACCTCGCGGACGCCGGCTCGTCTGCGCCGGCGCAGGAGACCGATCTGTGCTTCGAGTGCCACGGCTTCGCCACGTACGCCGACCCGTTCCCCGGACCGGCGACGGCGTTCAGCCGCTACGCGGGGCACGCGACGCACGCGTCGAAGGGCGTCTCGTGCTGGGCGTGCCACGACGCCCACGGGAGCGCCACCCTCCCCGCTCTCCTCACGCTCCGCGCGCCGGGCCTCGCCCGGCTCGAGCCCGAGGCGGGGGGCGGAACCTGCACCGTGACCTGTCACCTCGCGACCGGTTCGCGGGTCACGTACCGCGTGGCGTATCCGAGATGACCGTGAAGAGGGCGCCCCCCCACCGCGGCGACGCCATCCCCGCCCGCGTCTGCTGGTGCAGCGCCGCCGCGCTCGGCGCGCTCGTGACGCTCGCGGCGGCGCCCACGTTCGCGCGCGCGGAGGACTTCACCGGACGCGCCGAGCTCACCTACGGCCAGGACGACGGCCGGGACGTCGCGAGCGACTACTTCCGGCAGGTCTACCTCGCGGACTACCGGCGCCAGATCTCCCAGCCGTTCGGGTACCGCCTCTCGCTCCGGTACCAGGACGATCGAGGCGCGTCGGACGTCGCGGGGGCGCACCAGCGGAACCGCTCGCGCATGCTCTCGCCGACGGCTTCGCTGGACTACCGGATCGCGTCGTTCGGGGCGACCGTGTTCTACCGGCTGAGCGACGACGAGACCTGGAGCGACCAGCTCGGACTGTTCCAGTCCCGCTCGATCGAGCGCTACGGCGGCGCCGTCACGATGAAGCCGACCGAGCACGGCGACGCGCTCCTCACCGCGGACCGGCTCGCCTACCGCTCCGCGTCCCAGGACAGCACGGACGACCGCGCCGGCCTCACGCTCCGCTACTCGAACGGACTGTTCCGCCTCTCGGGCGAGAGCCGCGTCATGCGCTTCGAGAACGCGCAGTCGCAGCTCTCCCGGCTGAGCTACGGGCCGCGCGTCGTCGCCGGGTACGGTCGCGAGCTCGGCCCTCGCTACCAGGTCTCCGGCCAGTACACCTTCGACTGGCTCCGGACGGCGGAGGAGACGCTCGGCGAGACCGCGGTCGTCGTGCAGGCGGAGGTCCTGGGCGCGGCGGGGCTCTATCTGGCCACGGGCAGCGCCCCCCTGCCCTCGATGCCGCCGATGACGCCCGAGCCTGGCCTCGTGGACCGCTCGTTCGACACGAGCGCCGGGGTCTCCATCGGCCCGGGCGACCCCTCATTCCAGAACCTCGGGCTCGACATGGGGCGGGTGGTGATGCTCGACGAGCTCCGGATCCACGCCCGGACGACGGGGGGCGTACCGCTCGCGTCGGGCGGACTGGTGAGGTGGGACGCCTACCAGAGCGAGGACGGGCTCACCTGGGCGCTCGCGCCGGGCAGCATTTCCCTCTTCGACGTGGCGACGAGCGCCTACGTGGTGACGTTCACCCCGACGACCGCACGCTACTTCAAGGTGGTGAACTTCGGCGTCAACAGCGTCCCGACGTTCGTGACCGAGCTGCAGGCGTTCGCGCAGGAGTTCTTTCAGCCCCACGAGACGCGCGTCGCGAACGCGGTGCGGCAAGGGCTCGTGCTCAGCGCCTCCGCGACGCCCGTGGACCGCCTCCGGCTCGACTACTCGGGGTACCTGAACGCCGACGTCTTCTCGGGGCACGCGACGCCGCGGAGGTGGTCGACCGACTCGGCGAACAGCGTCGGGGCGACGGCGGGCCCGTTCGGCGTCTTCACCTACGGCGCGAGGCAGGCGCTCGCGACGGCGCGCGCGACCGGGCTCTCGCAGACCACCTCGACCACCTCGGCGTCGGTGAAGTACCAGCCCATCGAGAAGTACTCCTCGACGCTCGAGGGGCGACGGGCGGATCAGGCCGAGTCGCGGGTGACCGGGACGGTCCGGGCGACGACCATCGGCCTTTCGCTCGGGAACCTCCTCGCCGTCTACGACACGCTCGACGTGGGCGCCGCCGCCGGGATGAACCGTCAGGACCTCACGGGTGGAGGCAGGACCGACTTCCTCACCGCGAAGGTGGACGCGCTCGCGAGGGTCCGGCGCGATGCCGACGTGCGGCTCGAGAGCCGCGTACAGCGCGTCACGGCCCGCAGCGGCGACACCTCGGCCACGCTCGAGACGCCGCTCCTGCGCGTCTACACGTACGAGCTGTACCAGGTCGAGGCTTCGTTCCACCCCGGCGTCCAGCTCGCGCTGCTCGCGCGGTTCGGCTACACGAGCTCGGACACCGCGTCCGGCTTCGTCCAGAGCTACCGCGCCGCGTGGAGCCCGTTCCCGGGGGGCGCGATCCAGCTCGCGTTCGACTACGCGGATGAGCTCGACCCCCTGACCGGCAGCTCGCTGCGGCGTTTTTCCGCGTCGCCGCGCTGGACCGTGAACTCGCACGCCGCGCTGCAGTTGAGCTACAACATGATGCAAGGGACCGGGCCCGTTCCGCAGCGCCTGCAGAGCGTCTACGCGACCTTCAGCCTCCGGATCTGATCGACCCCGGACAGGACGACACCCGTGCCACGACTCCCGATCCCGCTCCTGCTCGTCGCGCTCGCGGCGTCCGCCTGCGCGGGGGCGCCGTCGCGGTACGTGAACAAGAGCGCCGACCTGGACGCCATCGCGACGGTCGCGGTGCTCCCGTTCGAGAACGTGACGACGGACAAGCTCTGCGCCGAGCGCGTCCACAAGATCTTCCTCACGGAGCTCCTGAGCAGCGGGGCGTTCCAGGTCGTCGAGCCGGGGCAGGTCCTCCGGGTCATCCGCCGCGACCAGCTCGACGTCGCCGCGCTCGCCCCCGAGGACATCAAGCGCCTCGGCGAGGCGCTCAAGGTGCAGGCCGTCTTCCTCGGAGCGATCCTCGAGTACGACGAGGGCCGCGGGAGCGGGTCCGTCCCCTCCCCGCGCGTGAAGCTCCAGATCCGGCTCGTGGAGACGGAGACCGCGACGACGCTCTGGTCGGTGACGCGCACGCGCGCCGGCGCGACCGTCGCCGCCCGGCTGTTCGGGGTCGGCGGCGTGCCCGCCTCGAGCCTCGCCGAGGAGCTCATCCGCGACGAGCTCGGGCACCTCGCCCGGTAGCGCCCCGATGCTGCACCGCCTCGCCCTCGCCGCGCTGCTCGGGACGCTCGCCCTGCCGGCGGGCGCCCGCGAGCGGCTCGTGCTCGTCCCGTTCGAGCGGGTGGCCCGCTCGAGCGCGGGCCGAGACGTCCTGATGCCGGCGCTCGCGGCGGCGCTCCTCGCCAAGGGCTACGACGTGGTGGCCGGGCCCGACGTCGAGGAGTTCCTGCGGAAGCGCCGCATCCGCTGGCTCGACTCGCTGACGCCCGCGCGCACCGCGGAGCTGCTCTCGACGTTCGACGCCGGCGGTGCCGTGCTCGGGACGATCCTCTCCTGGGCTCCGGACCGGATCGACCCGGAGGTCGCCGTCGCCGCGCGCGTCCTCGGGCGAGACGGGACGGTGCTGTGGAGCGACCTCGCCGGCCTCTCCATCTCCGAGACGGAGGGCGCGCTCGGCCTCGGGAAGGCGCGCGGGATGGACGAGCTCGCGCGGAGGGCGGTGGACCGCCTGGTCGCGGCGCTCCCCGCGCGGAAGCTCGCGCCGGTGCGCGTCGCGCGCTCGGCGGGGCTCGAGAAGCTCCCACGCGTGTTCAGGGACCGGGACCGGATCGGCGCCCGGCTCCGGATCTGCGTGCTCCCGCTCGAGAACCACACCGGCGATCGCGATCCGCCGCGCGTCCTCGACGCCGTGCTGCAGCACCGGCTCGCCGAGCGCACGGACCTGACCCCGGTCCCCGCCGCCGAGCTCCGCGACGCGCTCGGGAAGACCGGCGTCCACGTGCCCGCGCAGTACCTCACGCTGGAGCAGCTGCGCGAGCTCGGCAAGACGGTCGGGACGCCCCTGTTCCTCCGCGGCGCCATCTACGGGTGGGGGATCGCCCCGGACGCTGCCGGAACTCCCGCTGTCGAGATCTACCTGACGCTCGTGGACGTGGAGTCCGGGCGCACCGTCTGGTCCGGCATGCACCGCCGGACGGGTCAGGACTACGAGGGGCCGCTGCTGCGAGGCGCCGTGCGCGACGAGACGTCGCTCGCGAGCCGAGTCGTCGGCGAGCTGCTCGAGGCATTCATGCGGCTCTGAGCCGCACCGTGGAGGAACAGATGAGGCCCGCCTTCGCAGCGCTCCCGCTCGTGCTCTCCGCCGCCTGCGCCACCGGCGGCGGCCACCTCGCCCGCGTGAACGACGAGCTCATCACGGGGAAGGAGCTGCGTCTCGAGTTCACCCGACATCACGTCGCGATGGACAAGTTCCTCGCCGAGGACGCCGAGGTCCGCAAGTACCTCGACCGGCTCGTGAACCGCCGCGTGCTCGTGCAGGAGGGCTACCGCCTCGGGCTGCACGGGACGCCCGAGGTGCAGGAGGCGATCGCGAAGTTCCGGGCGCAGCGGATGATCACGCTCTTCCTGCGCGAGCAGGTGGACGCCCGGATCGAGCCCACGGACGCCGAGGTGAAGGCCACCTGGGACGCGCTCCCCGACCAGCTCGAGGCGCGCGAGGTCGTCCTCAAGACGCGAGAGGAGGCGGAGGCCGTCCGCGCCGCGATCGTCGCCGGTGGCGACCTCGAGACGCTGGCGCGGACCCGATCCATCGCGGAGTCCTCGAAGCGCGGCGGGATGGTGGTGGTCGGCTGGGGCGGCGAGGAGACCCGGGAGCTCGCCCTGGTCGCGCTCCAGCCCGGCGAGGTGAGCGCGGTCTACCACACCGAGGACGGCTGGAACGTCGCCCGCGTCGAGAAGCGGAAGAAGTCGGAGCGCCCGCGCCTCGAGACCGCGGGGCCGAAGATCCGGCAGGTGCTGAAGCGCCGGAGACGGGCCGTGCGAGAGGCGGAGCTCTACCCGGCGCTCTGGGCGAAGTACGGCGCCCGGATGCTCGAGTGCCTGCCGACGGTGGCGGACCTGAAGCGCGGCGCGGAGCGCAAGGACCCGACGCCGTGCGCGACCTGGAACGGCGGCGCGGTCACCGCCGAGTCGCTCGCGCGGCGCGTGAAGCTCGACGAGCTCGGGGCGCGGTCCGAGACCTGGCCCGAGCTGCGGAAGGCGCTCGTCGAGGACCTCGTGAATCGGGAGCTCGTGGCGCTCGAGGCCGAGGCGCTGGGGTACGGCGGGAGGCCCGCGATCGCGGACGCCGTCCGGGTGCAGCAGGACGATCTCGTGGAGGCGAAGCTCCAGAAGGAGCACGTGCTGCGCGGGGTCGAGGTGACCGACGACGACGCGCGCGCCTACTTCGACGCACACCGCGGCAGCTACGTGGACGACGCGAGGTTCGAGCTCGCGCACATCGTCGCCGACACCGCGGAGGAGGCGGCGGAGATCGCCGCGAAGCTGAAGACGGGGCAGCCGTTCCGCGAGCTCGCGGAGACGCGATCCAGCGAGCGCAAGAGCGCGGCCGAGGGCGGGCGGGTGGGCGTCATCGCGAAGCAGGATCTCACCGGCGAGTTCGCGCCCGTCGCGGCCCTCGGAGAGGGCGAGGTGAGCGCGCCGATCCGGACGAAGCTCGGCTTCCACCTCGTGAAGGTCCTCTCGATCGTGCCGGAGCGCCCCCACGGGTTCGACGAGGTGAAGGATCGCGCGCGCGCCGCCGCGCTCGAGGAGAAGCGGCGCGCCGCCTACGAGCGCTGGGTGAGCGCGCTCCGCGGCTCGGCCCGGATCGAGCTGAGCGACCGTGGCGTCCGCGCGTACGAGAAGGAGCAGCTCGAGGCGCTCCGCCGGGAGCAGGCCGAGAAGGCCGCGGAGCTTGCCCGGAAGAAGGCGTCCGAGGCCGCGAAGGCAGCGGCTGCCGCGGGGCACCCCGCGGACGCCGCCCCCGCCGCGCCCGCGACACCGGGTCCCGCAGCCGCTCCTGCGCCCGCCCCCGTGCCCGCAGCCGCTCCGGGTGCGGCAGCTCCGGCGCAGCGCCCCGCGGCGGCCCCCGCGCGCTGACGCGCGCGGGTCCGGTGGCTCACGCGGCGGGACCGCCCTCGCCGCGCGGCTCCGCGGCGAACGGCTCCGGCGCCGGCGGCGCGGCGCATTCGACCGCCGCCACCCGCTCGACGGCCGCGGCGCGCCGGGCACGCGCAGCGAGGCGGTAAGCGGCCGGCGGCGGGCTCACGACGACGCCGCCGCCCGTCACCTCGCGGTAGTAGAACGGCCGCGACGGGAAGGCGAACGCCGCGAACCCCGCCGTCAGCGCGGCGAGGATGGGCCACGGGCCGGCGAGCGCGAGCACCGCCGGCACGACCCCCTCCGCGCCCGCCACCGCCGCCGCGACCCACGCGATCGCCGGCAGCGCGAGCCGCCGCGGGTACAGGTACCCCGCGCCCCCCATCGTCCCGCGGATCTGCGCGCCGGCGCGGACGGCGCCGGCCTCGCCGCCGGGGGCGCAGGCGACCGCCTCGGTGCGCGAGAAGGTCTCGATGTCCGGACCGCGCCAGAGCCCGGTGGCGCTCTGGATGGACGCCGTGATCGCGACGGGACCAGCGAGTGCGGCGCAGGTGGCGGCCACCGCGAACGAGACCTCGACGCCGAGCACCCGGAGGCCGCCGACCACGACGAGCGCCGTCCACGCGGCGATCGCGGCGATGGCGGTCAGCGTGGATCCGCTCAGCACGACATGTACCTCAGCCCCGTCTCCGAGCGAACGCCGGTTCACGGCACGTCGCGGCCCGGGGCGCGGCACCCGCGCGCCGCGCCCCGAGCCGGCGACGGGGTCCCCTTGGCTCCCCGCGCCCCTCGGTGTTCCGGGAAGCACGGGACGTGCCCGCGCCCGACATCGGCCCCAGCGGCCGCAAGCCGCGGGAGTGGCGGGGGGTTTCGTCGCCGAGCGGCACCGCGGCCGCTCGAGCGCGCGTGGGGGTTCTCACCCAGCGAAGGTCACGCCATGCGTGAACCGCCGCACCCAACATCTCGTTATAGTGATTCCGTACGCGGGGAGCGCGAACGTCGGCCCGCTCACGGATCGACGCGGATGACGCCCTTCTTCAGGGCGAACCGCACGAGCTCGGTCCGGTTGTGGACGCCGAGCTTCTCCATCACGTGCTCCCGGTGGCTCATCGCCGTCTTCACGCTGATCCCCAGCACCTCGGCGACCTCCTTGTTGGAGTGCCCCTCGGCGACGAGCTTCAGCACCTGCTTCTCGCGGTCGGTGAGCGCGTCGTACGGATCGCCCCCTCCGGGGACGGCCGGGTTCGACTCCGCCATCGCCGTGCGCGCGACCTCCGGATCGAGCACGAGCCCGCCCCGGTGGACCGCGCGGATCGCGTTCGCGAGCTCCGCGCCGGCCGATTTCTTGAGCACGTAGCCGGCGACGCCCGCCTTCAGGAGCCGCCGCACGTACTCGCGATCCTCGTACTGCGAGAGGATGAGCACCTTCGCGCGCTTCCCGAGCTTCTTCAGCTCGATCGCCGCCTCGATGCCCCCGAGCCCCGGCATCGCGATGTCCATGAGCAAGACGTCGGGATCGAGCCGCTCCACCTCCGCGATCGCCTCCGTCCCGTTCCCCCCCTCGCCGACGACCTCGATGTCCGCGTGGAGCTGCAAGAGCGCCCGCACGCCCTCGCGCAGGATGGCGTGGTCGTCTACGATCAGCACCCGGATCCTGGCGCTCATGTCCCGGTCACCTCCGGCGCGGCAGCCTCGCGCGCCCCCGACCCCTCTCCGCCGGGATCGCGCGGGATGGGGATCCGAACCTCGACGTGCGTCCCCTGGCCGGGCGACGACTCCACCCGCGCCACCCCGCCCAGGATCTCCGCGCGCTCGTTGATGCCCATGAGCCCCCAGGAGCGCCGCCCCTCTCGCCGCGCCACGGCGTCGCGCTCGAACCCCTTCCCGTCGTCCTCGATCTCCACGACCACCTCGCCGCCCTCGACGCCGACCTGCACGAGCACGGCCGTGGCCTGCGCGTGGCGCGCGACGTTGCTCATCGTCTCCTGGCAGATCCTGAAGAGCGCCGTCTCCATCTCCGGCGGGAGGCGGCGCATCTCCCCGAACTCGCAGCGGACGGAGATGCCGCGCGTCTCGAGGTGGCGCTCGGCGTACCAGCGGATCGCGGAGAGCAGGCCGAGGTCGTCGAGCACCGACGGGCGCAGGTCGAGGATGAGCCGGTGCACGTCCTCGAGCGTCCGGACCGCGAGCGCCTTCACCTCGTCGAGGCGCGGCGTCTTGCCGGAGCGCAGCGCGTCCTGCGCCGCCTCGACCCCCATCGCGAGCACCGCGAGCCCCTGGCTCGTCTCGTCGTGCAGCTCGCGCGCGATCCGCTTCCGCTCGTCCTCCTGGACGGTGATGAGCTTGCGGAGGAGCTGCGAGCGCGCCTCCTCGCGCTCGCGCAGCTGCGCGTTCGCGAGGTGGAGCTCCTTCGTGCGCGCCTCGACGCGCTGCTCGAGCTGCGCGTTCACCTCGGCGACGTGATCGATGAGCAGCGCGAGGCTCTGGCGCATCCGCTCGAGCGAGCCGCCGAGGCGGCCGACCTCGTCGGCGCCGAGCGCCGGGATCGGCCAGGCGAGCTCGCCCGCCGCGATCCGCTCGGCGTGCTCGGTCAGCACCGCCACCGGCCGCGTGACGCTCCGCGCGGCGCCCCACGCGAACACCCCCGCGAGCAGGAAGTGGCCGCCGAGGAGCGCGACCACCGAGTACCAGGGGAGCGTGCCCTCCGTCGCGAGCGCCTCCGCCGCCGACTGGCGGACGACCACGCTCCAGGGGGCGCTGCCGACGGCGGCGAAGGTGAGGTGCTCCTTCGGGCGGAGCTCGACGCCGTACTCCGCGTGACAGTCGGCGCAGAGCGTCGCGAGCGCCTTCTTCTCCTGCGCGAGCTGGACCATGCGCCGCGCGCACGTCGCCTTCTGCCCCGCCCGCGCCCGATCGGTCGAGGCGACGACGACGCCGGTCCCGTCCACGAGGTCGGCGACGCCCGTCACGCCGCGCTGCAGGAACCGGAGCATCTTCTCGAAATCGCGCCGGTCCGGACGGAACGTCCCGCCGGCGACCCCGACCACCTCGCCGTTCCAACCGCGGATCGGGACGAACTCGTGGACGACGGCGCCGCGCGGCCCCGCGATGAGCCCGGACAGGCGCGGGCGCCCGTTCGCGAGCACCTCCTCGACGAGCGGGATCGCCTCGCGCGAGACCTCGGCGAGGATCCCGGGCGGTTCCTCGGCGACGACCCTGCGCCGGGCGTCGAGCACGAACACGGCGTCGCGGTGGCGCAGCTGGTGGTGCGCGTCCCGCACCGCGCGCCGCACGGGGGTCGTGTCGTCCTCCTGGAGAGGGCCGCCCACGTTCGACGCGAGCCGCTGCAGCACCTCGAGATCGTCCGTCAGCTCGGCGTCGACGTGCGCCGCGACCGCGCTCGCGGCGCCGAGCCGCCCGGAGGTGAGGCGCTCGTCGATCGCGCGCACCCAGTAGAGCCCCGCGGCGCCCATGAGCACGAGCGGGAAGAAGATCCCGACCGCCATGAGCAGGTAGACGCGCCGCCGGAGCGAGCCCGCGCCGCTGGACCCGCGCCGCTCGCTCATCGGCCGCCCTCCCGGTGCGACGTGCGCGCCATCCGGAAGAGCTCCTCGAGGTCGCCCGAGGAGCGGAGGATCATCGCCCTGCCCTGGACCTCCCAGGCGAGCTCGCGCTGCAGGACCCCCTCCACGAGGACGTCGGAGAGCGTGGCGGGGTGCGCGAGGACGGTGGTGCGGCTCGTGCGCAGCACCGTGCGCCCGGCGAGCAGCTCCGGCGAGATGGGCTCGCCCTCGCGCGTTGCCTCGAGGATGTGGACCTCGGGGCCGTGGCGCGCGGAGAGCTCGAGCCGGACCGAGCCGCGGCGCCCGCCCGCGACCCGGATCGACCTGGGCGGCCAGTCGAGGCGGTCGGGGAAGTAGCCGGGAACGAGGACGCGCGCGCCGAGGCGCCGCTCCGCCTCCTGCACGGTCGCGGCGACGCGCACGGTGCCGCGGTCGCCGGTGATCCAGCCCGGAAGCGCGCCGAGCGCGGCGACGGCCACGACGGTCGCGCCCGAGACCCACACGAACGTCGCCAGCATCCGGACGAGCTCGAGCCCCGCGCCCCCCGTCCGTGCGGCGCTCATGGTCACGCGCGCGGTCATACCACGAAGAACAGCAGCGCCGAGACGGCGGCGGCTGCGAGGAGAACCCGCGCGCCACCGTACGGCAGGCGGGCGGACGGACCGTCGAGGAGGCGCCGGCAGCGGACCTCGACGTCGAGGGAGCGGACGCGCGCGAGCGGCTCGGAGAGCGCAGCGGCGAACGGGAGGGTGCGCCGGACCGGCACCGCGCCGGCGGTGGCGCGGTGGAGCTTCACGAGGCCGCTCGCGAGCGCGAGGCGGTCGCCGCACGCCTCCCCCGCGCGGTCGTCGGCGAGCCACTCGGCGTCGCGGGCGAGGGCGCGCGAGAGCACCTGGAAGGCGGGGTTGAAGAACATGACCGCGCGCGCCGCCATGACGCCCCAGCTCGCGGCCGGGTCGCGGCGCGCGAGGTGAGCGAGCTCGTGGGCGAGCGCGGCGCGCAGCTCGTCGCGGTCGAGGAGCCGGACCGCGCCCCGCGACACGACGACCGCGTGACGACGGACGCCCGTGCAGAACAGGACCGGCTGGTCGCGGGCGAGGAAGACGACGGGGGGCGTGGCGAGCCCGAGCGCGCGCGCGAGCGCCGGCAGCTCGGCGAGCGCCGCCGCGGACTCGGGATCGGGGTCCGCCGGGAGGGGGCGCGGCCGGCGCCGGCCGCGGAGGAGCGGCACGAGGTCCATGAGGAAGAGGAGCGTCCCGAGCCCGGCGAAGATCGCGAGCCACCACTCGAACAGGCCGGCGCCGAGGAGGTGGACCTCGCCCCAGCGCCGGGCGACGAGCAGGGCCGGACCGTCGTGGAAGGCCTCGTCGGCCCGGAGCGGGAAGGCGAGGACGAGGGCCGGAAAGGCGACCAGCGGATAACCCAGGCCGACGAGCCGCAGGGCCATCCGCTGGCGGGGTTCGCGCACGCGCCAGCTCCGCACCAGCGCCTCGACGAACAGCGAGGCGACGAGGGTGTGGAAGATGGCTTGCGCCGCGATGTCAGCCCACTTCGCGCTTGGCTCCATGCACCGGAGCGGCGTGCCCGTGGTCGTCCGGGGCGCCGCCCTCGAGGCGGGCGAGCTCCAGGGGGTGCTCGTGCACGTACCGCTCGCGGCTCACCTTACCAGTGAAGATGGACGCGTCGAAGGGGAACACGTCCGGGTTCAGGTGCGCGTTGAAGATGTGCCAGATGGTGATGACGAAGAAGGCCATCAGGCCCTCGTTCGAGTGGGCGACCTTCGCGGCGGGGATGAGCTGGCCGGGGATGAGCATCGCCGCCTTGACCGGGAAGAAGAGGATGAACCCGGTGAAGACCATGATGACGTTCCCGATGACGAGGCCCCAGTACTCGAACTTCTCCTTGTACGTGAACCGGTCGTACTTCGGGTGCTGCTCGGTCATCCCGAGGTAGTACCTGAGCTGCTGGATGACGTCCTCGAAGTCCTTCTTCGTCGGGACCATGCTGAAGAAGGTCTTCTTGCCAAGCATGAGCAGGATCCCGTTCGTGAAGTGCACGATCGTCGAGAGCGCGAGGATGATCCCGGAGATCCGGTGGATCCACCGGGTCGCGTCCACGCCGCCGAACACGTCGACGAGCGTGTGCGCCCAGCCCGCCTGGTAGAACTTCTGCGGGAGCCCCGTGAGGCAGAGCAGCGCGAACACGCTCATCGTGATGAAGTGCTCGATCCGCTGCTGCAGGTTGAATCGGACGATGTAGTCGCTCATCGGTTCACCACGACGCGCCAGAGGTGCAGCGCGATCTGGAGGACGAGCCCGCCCACCATGAACGGGATCATCAGCTTGTAGAAGAGCATCACGCCCCAGACGATCGGGGCCTTCTGCGCGGTCGGCTCGTAGTGCGAGAGCCACGCCTTCGGGAAGCTCTCCGTCGCCCCCTCGTGGCACCGCGCGCACGTCTTCGTCAGGTTCGCGGACATGACGGTCGAGGACGGGTCGTTCGACTTCTGGATGTCGTGCACCCCGTGGCAGTCGGTGCAGACCGCGGCGAGGCGGACCCCCGGCCCCTTCTTCTTGCCGCGCTGCAGCGTCGCGGCCATGCCGTGGAAGTCGGCGAGGTAGGTGTCGACGACCTTCGTCGAGAGGCCGTACCGCCCCATGAGCTTCTCGTCGGTGTGGCAGCGGCCGCAGATCTCCGGGGTGCGCATCGCGAGCGCGCCGTTGCGGGGGTCGGTCGTGTCGTGCGCGCGGTGGCAGTCGGTGCAGACCGGCACGTCGCTGCTCGACTCGGCCGCGCGGCCGTGGACGCTCTTCGCGTAGATCTCGGCCTCCTTCGCGTGGCAGCCGGCGCACATCTTCGAGATGCGCGTCCGCGGCTGGCCGGGGCGCGAGATGTCGTGCGCGCCGTGGCAGTCCACGCAGAGCGCCGCCTTGTCGTTGCCCTTCGCCATCACCGCGAAGTGCACGCCGTCGAGCGTCTTCGTGTAGTTCGCGAAGTGGCACCCCTTGCACTGCTCGTAATGCGCGCGCGTCACCTCGCGGCGGCTCTTGTACTTGAGCTCGCCCGTCGCGTGGTCGCTCGTCTTCTCGGAGTGACAGTCCGTGCAGCGCAGGCTGTCGCCGTGCACCGACTTCGCGAACGCCGCCTGGTCCAGGCCGAGCGGCAGCTTCTCGCCGCTCGGGAGGTCGTACGACATCGATGGATCGCTGTGGCAGCCGAGGCAGTCCTCCTGCTCCGCCGGGATCCCGGCCGCTGCCGGGAGCGCCGCCAGCGCGAGGACGAGCGCCGTGGGGATTCTCTGCATTTGAGTCGCACCCCTCGAGTTGTACGGCAATGCGTGCCAATACAGACCCGCTTTTCCTACCAGGGCGCGCGGTCTTCGTCCAGGGGTCGAATAGACCTAAATGCGCGGTAAGCCGCCGGATTTGGTCGACGATACGCGCACATATTGTCGTGCGACAATTCGCCGCCGCGGAAGGTCGCAGCGTCAGCGGTGTGACGTCGCGCCGCGCCCTGGGTGCGGGAGCGCCCGGCGCACCGCGTCCCAGCAGACGCGGGCGAACCCCTCGGCGATCGACGCAATGCCGCATACGGGCAGGAGAACGAGGAAGATGGCGCCCGCGACCGCCGCGCCGAGCGCGGCGAACGGCGCGAGGACGAGCCGCGCGAGCGCGATCATCGCCCGCGCATCGACGCGGCGCGGCGCGGGCGTCTCGCCGACCCGCCACGCCGGCTCCGCCGCGGCCTTCACGTGCGGGCCGGCCGCGGCGGCCCCGCGCTCCGGGTTCGTCGAGCCCTGGGCGGATCGTCGCAGCATGGCGGCGCCCGGCACGCGCTCTTCCGTCACGGCTCGAGGAACGCCGCGGTGAGGGCCTTCCAGCCGTCCTCGCCGACGAGCCACGATGCGGGCGACACGAGCTCACCGCCGTCCGCGGCGGCGAACCCGAGCCGCTCCTCGAAGAAGCGGCTCCAGCGCGCCGCCTCCCGGCGCAGCCAGCCCTCGGCCTGCTCACCGTGGGGCAGGAGCGCGAACGACGGATCCGCGGGCTCGAGCGCGACGAGCCAGCCGCGGCCGTAGCCGTCGCGCTTCACGAGGGCAGGATCGCGGACGAGGCCTCGAACTTCCCTTTCCGCCGCCCCCTCTGCGCGGGGGCTCTCGGCGTGGATGGCGCGCGCGAGCACCTCCTTGCCGCTGCCCGACTCGCCGAGCACGAGGATCGTCGAGCTCGACCTCGCCGCCGTCTTCGCGAGCTCGAAGACCGACTGCATCGCGGGGCTCTTCGAGAGGAGGTCCCGGAAGCGGTACTCCTGCTTGAGCGCCTGCCGCAGGACCACGTTCTCCCGGACGATCAGCTGCTGGCTGACGATCTTCTGCATCATGATCGACAGCTCCTCGGGATCGAACGGCTTAACGAGGTAGTCGTAGGCCCCCGCCTTCATCGCCGCGACGGCGGTGTCCACCGTGGCGTAGGCCGTCATCTCGTTGAACGAGGTGGCGAGGATGCCGAGCTCGCCCGACCAGGTGACGGGCACCTCGAGCTCGAGCTGGTCGCGCGTGACGCGCCGGGTCGCCTGCACGAGCGCCGCGATCGGGCGCATCAGGTGGTGGCGCGCGAACATCCAGACGGCGAGCCCGAGCAGGCACGCCGCGATCGCCGCGGAGAGGAGCGTCCGCAGCCGGAAGCCGGCGGTCTCGTCGTCGAGCCGCTGCAGGGAGACGCCGACGTCGAGCACGCCGAGCACCTTCCGTTCCGGCGGGTGCGCGTGGCACGCCGCGGTCGCGCACGACCCCTCGTTGTAGATCGGCGTCACGATCCCGAGCACGCGGCGCGACCCGCTCCGGAACACGCGGCTCCGGTCGGCGAGGTCGAGGCGGTGGAGCGGCTCGCCCTCCGCGTGGCAGGCGCTGCATGCCTCCGCACGCCGGTCGACCGAGCGCCCGATCTCCGCCCCCTCGGTCGAGAAGGTGATCCGGCCGTCCGCGTCCATCATGCGGACCATCTCGATCCCGCCCTGCCGGCCGATGTCCCGCATCATGAGGTACCGGCGCCTGCCTGGGGCTGCGCGGGACCGCGCGCGGCCATCGGCCGCGCGGCAACGTTGATCGCCCCCGGGATCCTGCGTACCCTCGCCCGCCTCACATGACCGATCCGCGCGCGATCCTCCTCGTGCAGTGCCCCGACCGCCCCGGCATCGTCGCGGGCATCTCGAGCTTCCTCTACCGCCACGGCGCGAACATCACCGACTTCGACCAGCACACCTCCGAGGACCAGGGCGGCGTGTACTTCACCCGCCTCGAGTTCCAGACGGGCAAGCTCGACCTCCCCCTCGACGATCTGAAGCACGCCTTCGCCCTCGACGTGGCGCGGCCGTTCGCGATGGACTGGCGGCTCACCCTCTCCTCCGACCGGAGGAAGATCGCGGTGCTCGTGTCGAAGCACGACCACGCGCTCCTCGAGCTGCTCTGGACCTGGAAGCGCGGCGACCTCCGCGCCGACGTCGCGCTCGTGGTGTCGAACCACGCGGACCTGCGCGGCTCCGTCGAGTCCTTCGGCGTCCCCTTCGCCCACGTGCCGAACTCGAAGGAGCAGCGGGACCAGGCGGAGGCGCGGATGCTCGAGCTCCTCGACGGGAAGGTGGACCTCCTCGTCCTCGCCCGGTACATGCAGGTCGTCTCGCCGGCGTTCGTGGCGCGCTGGCCGAACCGGATCATCAACATCCATCACTCCTTCCTCCCGGCGTTCGCCGGCGCCGACCCGTACCGGCAGGCCTACGAGCGCGGGGTGAAGGTGGTCGGGGCGACGGCGCACTACGTCACCGCCGACCTCGACGCGGGGCCTATCATCGACCAGGACGTCGCGCGGGTCTCGCACCGCGACTCCGTGGACGACCTGAAGCACCTCGGCCGCGATCTCGAGCGCCGGGTCCTCGCGCGCGCGGTCCGCTGGGACTGCGAGGACCGGGTCATCGTCCACGGCAACAAGACGGTCGTGTTCGCCTAGGGCGGCGGGCCCGTGCGCCGCCGAGCGAGCCGCCCCAGGTTTCGGGCGGAGGCGCCGCCCATGCCCGCTCGCACGCTCGGCCTCATGCTCTCTCTCTGGCTCTTCTTCTCCGCGTTCGCCTGGCACCGCAGCGCCGAGGGCTTCGCGAACGCCTGGCTGGTCGGGCTCTTCGCGGGCGTCGCGTCGGTCGCCGGCATGCGCTCCCCGCGGGCGCGCTTCGTCGCGACCGCGCTGTCCGCCTGGCTCGTCGCCTCCGCCTTCATCCTGCCGCGCGGGTCGCCGGTCGCGTTCTGGAACGACGTCGCAGTCGGCGCGTTCATGTTCCTGCTCTCCCTCGTGCCGGGGACCTTGTACCTCCCCGTCGAGCAGCTGCACCGGCGGGCTCGAGCGTAGGCGCCGTTCTGCGAGACGTCCCGCGCGGGAGGTGCGCGGCGGTCGCGCGCCGCGCAGGTACGGGCGATGGCCGACCCGGTGGCGCGCGCGGAGGTGGTCCGGATCCACGGGGAGCTGATGCGGGCGCTCACCGAGCTGCAGGCGCGGAGCTGCGCCGCGTTCGAGGAGGTGGACGGCGGCGCCCGGTTCTCGACGGACCGGTGGGAGCGCCCGGGCGGCGGCGGCGGCATCGCGCGCGTCCTGCAGGACGGCCCGGTCCTCGAGAAGGCGGGGGTGAACCTCTCGGACGTGCAGGGCGAGGTTCCCGAGGGGCTCGCCGCGAAGCTGCCCGGCGATGGCGCCGAGTTCCTCGCGGCCGGCCTCTCGATCGTCGTGCACCCGCGCTCGCCGCTCGTCCCGACGGCGCACGCGAACGTCCGCTTCATCGCGCGCGGGGGCGAGGCCTGGTTCGGCGGCGGCGCCGACCTCACCCCCTACTACCTGTTCGAGGAGGACTGCGCGCACTTCCACCGCGTGCTGCGGGACGTCTGCGAGCGCCACCTGCCGGGACGCTACTCGGGGTGGAAGCGGGCGGCCGACGCGTACTTCTTCCTCCCGCACCGGGGCGAGCACCGCGGCGTGGGCGGGATCTTCTTCGACGGCCTCGGCGGGGACCTCGACCGCGCGCTCGGGCTCGCGCGCGCGCTCCCTGCGGCGTTCCTCGACGCGTACCTGCCGATCCTCGCGCGGCGGCGCGACCTCCCGTTCGGAGAGGACGAGCGGCGCTGGCAGGAGATCCGCAGGGGGCGCTACGTCGAGTTCAACCTCGTCCACGATCGAGGCACGCTGTTCGGCCTCGAGACCCGCGGCCGGACCGAGTCGGTCCTCATGTCGCTGCCGCCGCGCGTGCGCTGGCCGTACGACCACCGTCCCGCGCCGGGCAGCCGGGAGGCGGCGCTCCTCGAGGTGCTGCGGGCGCCGCGGGACTGGGCCTGAGCCCGCGCTACTTGTGGCGGACGGCGGTCTGCTCGACCGCCTCGGCCGACGCGCGGCGGTCGCGGTTGTAGCGGAGCGACGCCCAGAGCGAGACGCCGATGAAGCCCGCACCGATGAGGCCGGTGACGGTCTCCGGCACATGGAAGAGCGTGCCGAGCATCATGATGAGCGCGAGCGCGCCGATCGCGTAGAAGGCCCCGTGCTCGAGGTAGCGGTAAGACGCGAGCGTTCCCTTCTCCACGAGCATGATCGTGAGGCTCCGCACGAACATCGCCCCGATCCCGAGGCCGATCGCGATGACGAAGAGGTTGTTCGTGAGCGCGAAGGCGCCGATCACGCCGTCGAAGCTGAAGCTCGCGTCGAGCACGTTCAGGTAAAGGAAGCTCGCCATCCCGGCCTGGTGCAGGTCGCGGTGCGTCCCGGTCCCCGCCTCCATCACCGCGCCGATCCCGTCGACGGCGATGAACGTGACGAGCCCGAAGACGCCCGCCACCATGAACTGGAGCGCCTCTTCCGGCGCGAACGCGCGCGAGAACGCGTACAGCACCAGCATCATGAGCGCGAGCTCGATCGCCTCGAAGCGCCCGAGCTGCGACAGGCGCCGCTCGAGCCCGCGGAGCCAGTAAATCTCCTTGTCGGCGTCGAAGAAGTACTTGAGGCAGACCATGCCGAGGAACGCGCCGCCGAACGCCCCGAGGGCGACGTGCGCGCTCGTGAGCAGCCGCGCGTACTCCGCCGGGTCGAGCGCCGCGACCCGCAGCGCCTGGAGGGGCCCGATGCCGGCGACGATGCTGACGACGACGAGCGGGAACACGAACCGCATGCCGAACACCGCGACGGCCATGCCCCAGGTCAGGAAGCGGTGGCGCCAGATCGGCGTCATGTCCTGCATCACGGAGGCGTTCACGACCGCGTTGTCGAACGAGAGCGAGACCTCCAGCACCGCGAGCATCGTCGCGATGAACACCGTCGTGAGGACGCCCGCCCCCGTCCCGAAGAAGTGGAACCCGAGGGCGGCGGCGAGCGCGACGCCGACCAACGTCACGTAGATGGAGCCCTTGAAGTAGTGGAGGTTCCCGGTCATGTGGCTCGAGTCGCTCCTTGCGCCGCGCACGCGGACGGGACGCGCGGAGCCGCAAGATAACGCGTTTCACCCACCGGCGCCGCGGAACGGCGCAACCCGGCGCCGTGGTGCGTTAGATCTTCCTCACGATGGAATGGCTCAACTACCACCACCTCCTCTACTTCTGGACGGTCGCCCGCGCGGGGTCGATCGCGCGCGCGAGCGAGGAGCTGCGCCTCGCCCAGCCGACCATCTCGAACCAGCTCAAGACGCTCGAGGCGAGCCTCGGGGTGAAGCTCCTCGAGCGGCAGGGGCGCCGGCTCGTCCTCACCGACGTGGGGCGGACCGTGCTCCGGTATGCCGACGACATCTTCCGCACCGGCCGCGAGCTGCAGCGCGCGGTGAAGGGGCTCCCGACGGGCCAGCGGCTGCGGCTCGTCGTGGGGGTGCTCGACGTCATCCCGAAGCGGATGGCGGCGCAGCTCCTCCAGCCCGCGGTGGACGCGCACCCGGATCTCGTGCTCGTGTGCCGCGAGGGCCCGCTGCCGCAGCTCCTCGCCGCGCTCGCGGTCCACGAGCTCGACGTCGTCCTCGCCGACGTGCCCGCCACCGAGCAGGTGAAGGTGAAGGCCTTCAACCACCGCCTGGGCGACTGCGGCACGACGTTCTTCGCCGCCGCGCGCCACGCGGGCCTGCGCAGGGGGTTCCCGGAGTCCCTCCAGGGTGCCCCGACCTTGCTCCCGGCGGAGGGGACCGCCCTCCGCCGCGCGCTCGACGCCTGGTTCGTCGCGTCGGGCATTCGCCCCGACGTGGTCGGCGAGTTCGACGACAGCGCGCTCATGAAGGCGTTCGGCTCGCGCGGGCTCGGCGTCTTCCCCGCGCCGCGCGTGCTCGAGGACGAGATCCGCGCGCAGTACCGCGTGCAGGTGATCGGGCGGGTCGAGGAGGCGCGCGAGTCCTTCTACGCGATCACCGTCGAGCGGCGGCTGCGGCACCCGGCGGTCGCGGCGCTCGCGGAGGCCGCGCGCGAGCTGCTTTGAGCGGACCGCACCGTGCGCCGCGAGCCGCCGGGCGCTAGGCTTCAGGCTCCATGGCCGCACCGAAGGTCACCGTCTACACGAAGGGCTCCTGCCCGTTCTGCGTACGCGCGAAGCGCCTCCTCGAACGCAAGACCGTTTGGTACGAGGAGATCTCGGTCGAGGGGAAGGACGAGCTCCGGACCTGGCTCGTCGAGACCACCGGCCAGCTGACGGTGCCGCAGATCTTCGCCGGCGACCGGTCGCTGGGCGGGTACTCGGACCTCGCCGCGCTCGACGCCCAGGGCGAGCTAGATCCGATCCTCCGCGGCGAGGGTTGACGGTCGACCGCCTCACGGGCGGCCCGCCAGGCCCACGCCGTCGCGCCGTCCCCCCGCGCCGCCGCACGGGCCACCTGAAGCGCGGGTGGTCACCGTTGGCTTGGAGGGGGAGGACTATGAACAAGGACCGGATCAAGGGAAAGATAGAAGAGATCAAGGGGGCCGTGAAGGAGCGAGTCGGCGGCGCGACGAAGGATCGCTCGACGCAAGCGGAAGGCTTCGCCGAGAAGCAGAAGGGGAAGATCCAGAGCGGCGTCGGCAAGGTGAAGGAAGATTTCGAGCGGGGCCGCGAGCACGAGCGCAGGGAGCCGGAGCACGAGTAGCGGCTCATCGGCGGTCGAGAAGGCGCGGCGCGGGGCGACCCCGCCGCGCCTCCTCGTTTCTCACCGCTTCGCGCGGTCGCGTGTGTCAGGGCTGCGGGCCGTCGCGCCGCTCGTTCGCGTAGGTATTCGCGAACTCGCGCGGCTCGTCGTGTACGCGGAAGAGCGCGCACTTCTCGCAGCTCCAGCTGTCCCAGTCGAGCTTCACCGCGACATCGAGGCACGCGTCGTAGTGGACGCAGTAGAGGTTCCGGTGTCCGGCGACGACCGCCTCGGAGCGGATGAGCTGGAAGAGCGGTGTCGGGTTCGGCAGCATCATGTGCTCGCTCCGACGTGAGAGTTCGGTGGTCCGGAAACGCGTGGGCGGCGGAACCATTCCGCGCAGCGCAACCACGGCGACCGGGCAGTGCGCTGAAGGTGGACTGGCCGATCACGGATGGGAAAGGCCCCCTTGAGGGCCCATCGACCACGGCCCGCAGAACCCCCGCAAGCACGCACGGTTGCGGGCCCTCCGGACGCACCGGCGCCCGCCTGGGATAGGCATTGACCCAGCGTCGATGCCGGGTAGAGTCGGAGCCCTTGCGGCGGAGCGCCGCACGGAGGCCTCCTTGAGCGAAGTGGAACCCTGTCTCGCCTGCGAGCTCGTGCGCGGAGCGCGCACCCTGCCAGGCGGGATCCTGCTGCGCGACGGGGGTTTCGCGCTCCACGTGCTCGCCGATCCGTCGCCGATCCGCGGGTGGCTCGTCCTGACGAGCGAGCGCCACGCGCGGGCGTGGTACGACCTCGCGCCGGCCGAGCTCGCGGCGCTCGGCCCGCTGGCCGCGCGCGTGATGGCGGCGCAGCGGACCGCGCTCGGGGCGGAGCACGTCTACGCGTTCGCGATCGGGGACGTGCTGCGGCACTTCCACCTCCACCTCGTGCCGCGCCATGCGGACACGCCGGAGCGGCTGCGCGGGCGGCGCTGCTTCGAGGGGCGGCCCGAGGACGCGCTCCCGGAGCCGGAGGTAGCGCGCGCTGCGCAGGCGGTCGCCGCCGCGCTCAAGGGTTAGAGCGTCGCGAGGCCGTCCGCGAAGGAGGGGTGCCGAAGCGCGACCCCGAGCAGCGCCCGCGACTTCGCCGAGCGGATCCTCCGGTTCGGGCCGGGCGCGGGCCGGTCCGACCGCGGCGGAGGGATCCCGAGGCGCGCCGAGATCAACTCCACCACCTCGCGCCGCGTCGCGGGCCTCGCGTCGCTGCCGTGGAGGACCGCCCCGGCAGGCGCCCGCTCGAGCGCGGCGAGGACGAACGCGACGGCGTCGTCCCGATGGCAGAAGTTCATCCAGGCGTCGTCGCCCGGGCCCAGCGCGAGGGCGCCCTGCCGGACCCGCTCGAGGATCCCGGCGCGCCCCGGGCCGTACAGCCCGGAGAGGCGGAGGACGGCGCTGTGCGTCCCCCGCGCCGCGGCGTCGCGCACGAGTCTCTCCGCGTCGACGAGCACGGCGGCCGCGGCGCTCGCCGGCGCAGGTGGCGTCTCCTCGTCCACGTCCGAGCCGTCGCGCTGGCCGAACACCCCGGTCGACCCGGTGTAGACGAGCCGCGCCCCGGACCTCGACGCCGCGGCGAGGAGCGGGCGCAGCGCGTCCACGTACGCGGCGCGATAGGCCGCCTCGCCGTCCGCGCCCGCGGACTGGCACGCGATGATCGCGTCCGACGCCGGCAGGCGCGCCTCGGCGCCGCGCGTGGCGAGGTCGAGCGCGAGCGGCTCGACGCCGAGCGCCGCGAGGGCGGCGGCGCGCGCCGGGTCGCGGCGGACGCCCGTGACGCGATGACCCCGGCCCACGAGCACCCGCGCGAGCGCCTCCCCCAGCCACCCGCAGCCTGCGACGAGCACGTGCATGACGAGGCCATTATGTCCGAACGGGGCCGCCGGGCGCGCGCGCCGGGCGGGGCTGGAGGCCGTCATGGCGACGCCGGGGTTCGCGATCGACACGAGGATCCCGCTGCGCGGCGGGGTCGAGATGCCGGCGCTCGGGCTCGGCGTCTACCAGTCGAGGCCCGGCACCGAGACGCGCGAGGCGGTCCGCGTCGCGCTCGAGCACGGCTACCGCCACGTCGACACCGCGCGCGCGTACGGCAACGAGCGGGACGTCGCCGCCGGGCTCGCGGCGAGCCGGGTGCCGCGCGACGAGGTCTTCATCACGACGAAGCTCTGGAACACCGACCACGGCTACGGGGAGACGCTCCGCGCCTGCGACGCGAGCCTCGCTCGGCTCGGCACGCAGCGGCTGGACCTGTACCTCGTCCACTGGCCGGTGCAGGGGCTGCGGAAGGAGACGTGGCGCGCGATGGAGCGGCTCCTCGCCGACGGCAAGGCGCGCGCGATCGGCGTCTCGAACTACGCGATCCACCACCTCGAGGAGCTGCTCGCCTCGGCGAAGGTCGCGCCGGCGGTGAACCAGATCGAGCTGCACCCCTTCCTCGCGCAGCGCGAGCTGCGGGCGTTCTGCGCCGCGAACGGGATCGTGGTCGAGGCGTACGCTCCGCTCGTGAAGGCGCGGCGGATGGATCACCCGGTCCTCCAGCGCGTCGCGGCAAAGCACGGCGCGACGCCGGCGCAGGTGCTCGTGCGCTGGGCGCTCCAGAGCGGGCTCGTCGTCATCCCGAAGTCGGTCCGGCCCGAGCGGATCCGCGAGAACGCGGGCGTCTACGGGTTCGCGCTCGACGGCGAGGACGTGGCCGCGCTCGACGGGCTCGACGAGGGGTACCGCACGAGCTGGGATCCGACCGAGGCGCCGTAGCGCGTCGATCGCGAGCCGTACTCCTCGTGCTCGACGCGCGGCGGCTTTCCCGTCCGTCGCGGACGCACCCGTCTGACTGAGACGGATCAAGGCTCGACCGTCTCAGCGCACGTTTAATGACGTGCGTCACATCCTCCGGCGCTGCGTCATCGG
>WNFU01003795.1_pt1 | contig 28950 bp, 25 predicted proteins | sample 5400121 | NCBI WGS metagenome assembly WNFU01 (sample SAMN13153360, study PRJNA577476) | soil metagenome | isolation source: 100 cm soil or saprolite under grassland replicate 1 | place: USA:California | collected 2016-06-15 | reverse complement strand
TGCCGGCTGCTCCCCGGTGTGCCAGGGCGGCGCGGGCCGCTGGCCGCTGGCCGGCCTCGCGGGCGCGACCGGGGGCTGCGGCCCGGTTGCCCATGGCGGCACCGGCTGCGGGCCGCTGGGCGGGCTCGTTGGCGTACCGCCGACAGGGCCGGCCGGGAGCGCCGGGCCCGGTCCCCACTGATCCCACGGCGCCGGACCGGGCGGGTCTGGCGCGGGCTTGGTGGCCGACGGTGGTTCGGCGGCGGCGCTCGCCGTACCCGCCGTCTCGGGCACGTCGTCGGAGTCGTCGCGATCGGCCGCCGTCTGCCACGGCTGCCGAGGGAACGGCGAGGCGGGGCGCGACGACCCGGGTGCGTCGCCTGGTTCGGGCCGCTCGCCGGCCACGGACTCCACACCGGCCGGCTTGTCCCGCTCGCCCGGTTCGGAGCGCGGCGCCGTGGCGCCGGCGCCCGCACCGATGACACCACCACCCGCGGAGCCCTGGTCAGCGGGGTCACGATCGGCTGACGTATCGGCGGTCCCGGGTGCTGCGTGCCGGGCCCGCGGCTCGCCCGACGCACTGTCCCGCGGCTCGCCCGACGCGCCGTCCCGTGGCCCGCCCGACGTGCCGTCCCGCCCGCCCGACGCGCCGTCCCGTGGCCCGCCCGACACGCCGTCCCGCCCGCCCGACACGCCGTCCCGCGGCCCGCCCGACACGCCGTCCCGCGGCCCGCCCGACACGCCGTCCCGCGGCCCGCCCGACACGCCGACCTCGCCGTCCGCGGACGACCCTGCCTGATCCCCGGACGACCCTGCCTGATCCCCGGACGGGCGAGGCTGGGACGTGTCGGCCGGAGACTGGCCCGGTGCACCGTTGGCGCCGGCCGCGCCCGGGCGCGGCGACTGCGCCCACGGCGGCGGGCTGGCCGCCTGGTCCGGGCCGGGAGGCCGCGCCGGCGGTGCGCCGTGGCCCGCCAGTACGTCGTCCCAACTGTCCGGGGCGCGGGGTGGCACCGGCTCCCGCCCGCCGGTCGCCGGCCCGTACGGACCTGCGGCCGCAATGGCCGCGCCCGGCTGCGACCGATCGGACTGCGACTGACCGGACTGCGACTGACCGGACTGCGACTGACCGGACTGCGACAGGCCCGGCTGGGTCACCGGCGGGCGCGGGGGCGGTGGTGGCACCAGGTTCGGCGGCGGCACGCCAGGCGATGGCACCGCGGGCGGGGCCGCGTCGGACGACGGGCCAGGATCGCCGAGCAGATCGTCCACGAGATCCCGTCCTGGCCGGCCGCCGGACGGAGCGCGCCCGTCGTCCCGATCCTCGCCGGACGCGTTGCGCCAAAGGCTCACCGCTGACTCCTCACACCCGTGGGTACCACAGACCGCGGCCGGTCCGAGTGACGGACCCCCGACAGCTACGACACGCAGGGTAAACGCTCCGCCGGAGGGTCGGCACGTTCAGGACAAACCGGCATACGAATGCAGGCCGGCGACCACGATGTTGACCACGAAGAAGTTGAACGTCATCGCGCCGTAGCCCAGCAGGTTGATCCACGCCGCCTTCCGGCCCCTCCAGCCGGCGGTGGAGCGGGCGTGCAGGTAGGCGGCGTAGATGACCCAGGCGATGAACGCCCAGGTCTCCTTGGGGTCCCAGCCCCAGTACCGCCCCCAGGCAGCCTCGGCCCACATCGCGCCGGCCGCGATGCCGAACGTCCACACCGGGAACCCGAAGGCGACCGTGCGGTACGCGACCTGGTCGAGCAGCCGGGACTCGGGCAGCCGGGAGCCGAGGCTCACCGGAAACCGGATCGTGCCGGCCCCGGCGGGGACCAGGCGGTCGTACCGTTCCCGGATCAGGTACAGCACTGAGGCGACGAAGCTGACCAGGAAGGTCCCGGTCGCGGTGATCGCGGCGGTGACGTGGATGGCCAGCCAGTACGACCGGAGTGCGGGCACCAGCGGCGCCGCCTTCGCGTACAGCACCGTGCCGGCCAGGAACATCAGCAGGATCACCGGCAACATCACGAACATGCCGAGGTACCGGATCCGCGGCTGCCGGGCGAGCACCACGCAGAACGCCGCCACCGCGACGAAGCCGACCGCGGAGGAGAACTCGTACATGTTGCCCCACGGGATACGGTCCACCGCCGTCCCGCGCAGCACGATCGAGGTCAGGTGCCCGGCCGCCCCGAGCAGGGTGAGCAGCACCGCCAGCCGCCCGAACCGCTGCGCCGGCCGGTTCACCACCGCGTCCCGGCCGAACTTCTCAGGCGATCCGGCCGCTCCATCCCCCGCTTCGCCTGACACCGCAGACGGCGCAGACGACGTAGGCGGCGCGGACGGCGCGACCTCGGGGCCGCCCGCGCCGACGAGCACCTTCGCCGTGGCGGGTACCGCCGCGGTCTCGGCGACGCGGCCCCGGCGCCCGAACGCGTACTCCCCGCAGTAGCTCACCAGCGCCAGGCTGTACAGCGCGATCGACGTGGTGAACAGGGTGTCCGAAAGCTGCGCGAGACCGGCGTTCACCGCCACGGGCTAGTCCTTCCTCGACTCGCGCAGCCGGTGGACCAGCCGTGCGAACTCATCCGCGAAGCCGCCCGCCTCGCTGCGGGCAAGCCCACCGAACTCGACCACGGTACGCCGCGGCCCGTCGTCGGCGGCCGACGGGGTGAGCCGGACCCAGAAACGGCGCCGCCGCACCGACAGCGACAGCAGCAGCCCGAGCAGCAGGAACGCGAACGCCACGAGCACCAGCCGCTGCCCCGGGTCGCGCGCCACCTGGAACGAGGCCCACTGCAGGTAGCCGTCGAATGTGATCGACGTGCCGTCGTCCAGCTTGACCGAGCCGCCCGGCTTCAGGTTGGCCGCCGCGACCCGCTGCAAGGCCCCGGAGGCGACCTGGGCCGGGTCGATCGCATAAACCGACTGCGGCCGCCCGGTGTCCAGCCCGAGCTCACCGCGGTAGACGAAGATCGCCACCGCGGGGTTGAGCGGCTGCGGCGACCCGGAGCTGATGATCCCGTCCCCGGCGTCCACCGCGGTCGGCGCGAACAAGCCCTCGATGCCGATCTGGCGCGGCAGCGCGTCCGGCAGCTTGACGGCCCCCTCGCTGGTCAGGTTGCCGTCCTGCGGCAGGAACGGCGCGCTGATCCCGCGGAACGTCTGCCCGGCCGGCGTCCGCACCGTGAACTTCGGCGAGAAGCCGTGGCTGATCAGGTACAGCCGGTCCCCCTGCAGCCGCAGTGGGGAGTTGACCTGCAGCGCGTACGGCCGCTCGACCCCGTCCTGCCCGGTGTAGGTGATGTCGGCACGGAAGTTCGCCGCGGTGCCGTCCGGGTCGTAGGTCGCCGTGAACTTTCCCAGGTCCGCGCAGAACGGCGTGAGCCCGCCGCTGCCGGCCAGCGGCCCGGCGGAGAACTGGTCGTAGGACAGCACGGTGTTGCAGAACCCGCGGCCCTCCTCCAGCACGACGCCGCCGGTGTAGCCCCACAGCTTGCCGATCGCCACCCCGGCCAGCAGCAGGGTCAGCGACACATGGAAGACGATGTTGCCGGTCTCCCGCAGGTACCCCTTCTCCGCGGACACCGCGACCGCGCCGGACGACTCCTCGCGCCGGACAACCCGCCAGCCGCGCAGCACCTCGCGCGCCCGGGTGGCCACCGCGTCCGGCGCTCCGTCCAGCTCGTACCGCGCCGAGTGCGGCAGCCGGTCCAGGTGCCTCGGCGCGCTCGGCGGCGCCCTGCGCAGCGCGCGCAGGTGCAGCCGCACCCGCGGCACCAGGCATCCGATCAACGAGATGAACAGCAGCAGGTAGATCGCCGCGAACCAGGGCGAGGCGAACACGTCGAACAGCCCGAACCGGTTGAGGATCGGCGCCAGCTTCGGGTGCTCGGCGCGGTACTGCACCACCTTGGCCGGGTTGAGCCGGCGCTGCGGGAGCAGCGATCCCGGTATCGCGGCCAAGGCGAGCAGGAACAGCAGGACCAGAGCGGTACGCATGCTGGTCAGCCGGCGCCAGGCGTTGCGCGCCGCCACCACCGGCCCGCCGCCGGACCGGGGTGCGCGCTCCACCGGCTGGGTGGACAGCGCGGTCTGCTCGACCTCCCCGGTGGCCGTCACAGGAAGAACCCGTCCAGGCCGTGCTGCGCCAGGTAGGAGCGCAGCCAGATCATCCAGTTGTCCCAGATGCCGGTCAGCAGCAGGAAGCCGACGGCGATCATCAGCCCGCCGCCGATCCGCATCACCCAGACGGTGTGCCGGCGGATCACCGCGAGCGCACCGGTCAGCCACCGGAACCCGAACGCCACCAGGACGAACGGGACACCGAGCCCGAGGCAGTACGCCACCGACAGCAGCGCGCCACGGCCGGCGCTGGCCGAGTTGAACGCCAGCGTCTGCACCGCGCCGAGGGTGGGCCCGACGCACGGCGTCCAGCCCAGCCCGAACACCACGCCCAGCAGCGGTGCGCCGGCCACTCCGGCCGCCGGCAGCCGGTGGATCCGCGCCTCCCGCTGCAGCCACGGCACCGCGCCCAGGAATGCCAGCCCGAGCAGGATGATCACCCCGCCGAGCACCCGCTCGATGGCCCGCTGGTGCTCGACGAACAGCCGCCCGAGCCCGCCGAACAGCGCGCCGTAGGACACGAACACCACGGTGAAGCCGAGCACGAACAGCACCGCGCCGGACAGCATCCGCAGTCGGGCGGTGCGTACCGCGGTCGCCGCACCCCGTCCGGTCGCCGCACCCCGCCCGGTCGCCGACACCTCGGCTCCGGCCAGCCCGGTGACGTATGACAGGTAACCAGGCACCAGCGGCAGCACGCATGGGGACAGGAAGCTGACCAGGCCGACCAGCGCGGCGACCGCGGCGGCCACCAGTAGCGGCCCGTCTGTGACCGTACTGACGAAGGTCTGGCTCACCCCGCGGCCCTCGCTCCTGCCGCGATCACGACTCGGCCGCCAGTTGGGTCACGACGGGTTCGATGTCGCCGCGCAGCATGGTGCCCAGGTGCACCTCGGCCACCCGGCCCTGCCGATCCAGGATGATCGTGGACGGGATCGCGTTCGGCGGGAAACCGCGGAACACCAGCGCGATCCGCCCGCTCGGGTCGGACAGGCTGCGGTAGCTGATCTTCTTGTTGGCGTAGAACGCCTGCGCGCCCTGGTCGGAATCCTTGACCGCGATGCCCAGGAACTCGACGCCCTTCGCCCTCACGTCCCGGTACACCTTGTCGAACTCTGGGCTCTCCACCCGGCACGGTCCGCACCAGGAGCCCCAGAAGTTGAGGACGACCACCTTGCCCGCCAGCGCCGTCGAGTCGAAGTCGCCGCCGCCGAGGTACCTGCCGGTGAACCGCGGTGCCGGCCTGCGCTGGTCCGCCGGGATCAGCTTTCCGGTGCCGTCGCCGGCCACGAACCGGTACTCCCCGCCGGCATCGGGGTTGACGGCATCCATGCCGGTCGAGCACCCGGCGACGCCCATCGACAGTGCGCCCACCAGCGCGGCGATCGCGGTGGCGACGCGGCGGGTCCGCGTCCGGGCGGCGGGCATGCCCACCAGTGTGCCGCGCGATGCTGAGCGGCCGGCCCGGGGGGTCTACACGCTGTCGAAGACTCCTGCGCGTTCCCCTGCCGGCCGGTCACCGGGCCGGCCGCCGTGCCACCGGTCCGCTCCTCGCCTGGGCGGGCCACCGCAACGCGTTCGAGTCGCGGCGTCGGTGGAGGGCGATTAGTGTCTGACTCACACACACGTCAGGAGGACGGAGGACGGCATGACGACCCATGCGGAGGGCACGTTCACGGTCACGTCCTGGGAAGAGGACACCTACGACAAGCTCGACGGCGACGCGAAACTGACCCGGGCTCACATCGTCCAGGAGTTCAGCGGCGACCTGGAGGCGACCGGCGCAGCCGAACTGCTGATGTGCTACGCGAACGACGGCACCGCGACGATCGTCGGGCTGCAGCGGTTCGTCGGCCGGCTCGGCGACCGCGAAGGCAGCTTCGTGCTTCAGTCGGTCGGTGCGTACGACGGCAAGGAGGCCAAGGGTGCCTTGACCGTGGTCCCCGGCTCCGGCACCAAGGACCTCGCCGGGCTGAGCGGTACGGGCACGTCCGTGGTGGGCTCCGAGCCACCCGGCTCGCTCACCCTCGACTACGCCCTCGGCTGAGCAACGGCGTGGAGCTCGACCGGACCGGCAACCTCTTCGGCGCTCTGTCCCTGGTCATCGCGGACCTGACCTCGGACGCGATCGCCGAGGCCGCCGGCCGGTCGGAGTCGGCCGCCGCGACCCTGTCAGCGCTGTACCACTTCCTGGACCGGCCCTCGGTGGACCTGCTGCGCCGGGTGCTCGGCCTTACCTCGTCCGGCACGGTCCGGCTGCTCGATCGTCTCCAGGACGCCGGGTACGTCGAGCGCGCCCGGGGCGCCGACGGGCGGTCCAGTGTGGTCTCGCTGACGGCCGAAGGCCGCCACGCCGCTCAGCGGGTTGCCGCCGCCCGCGCCGACATCCTGCAGAACGCGCTCGCGCCGCTGTCACCTGCCGAGCGCCGGGCCCTGGAAGGGCTGGCCGGCAAGATCCTGGTCGGGCTCATCCGTGAGCCCGGGGCGAGCCGGTGGATCTGCCGACTGTGCGACACCAACGCCTGCGGGCGTCACGTCGGGAAATGTCCGGTCGGCAATGCGGCAATGGAGCGCTATCCGTCGTAGCGCAATGTGGCATTCATGTCCTGTCCCCTGTCCCCTGTCCGGCCCCGGGGTGTCGGCCGCCGGATCGAGGGCGGCGCTGCTGCGATTTCCGTTGTTGCGGGTGGCGACCCTACCGAGCTTCCGCTGTGCGCCGTGTCAGCGCAGGTTGGACAGTGCCCGGGTCACCGCGTTGGCGTCGAAGCCGGCGGGGTCGAACTCGGCGGCGTCTTCGAGCCCGAGCCACTCCAGTCTGTCTTCGTGCTCCGGGTGGTCGGGGTCGGCCAGGACGTTCACCAGGTCCGCGTATCCCCAGATGCCTCCGCAGTCCTCCGGTGGGGCGGTGCGCCGCCCGCCCGTGCAGCGCGGATAGCTCGCTGTCCCGTCCCGGTCGAGCACCTTTTCTACCAGGATGTCATGCTCCCAGTCGTCGCCGAAGTCGTAGGTGTAACGGATCTTACTCCGCACGCGTGGGGCGACCTGCTCCAGCGTGACCGGCGCCTCCGCGCGGTGACCAAGGTCGGCGTCGGCGACCCCGAACTCGCCGTACGGGGTCTCGAAGACGTGCAGATGACCGCCGTCCCAGTCGAACGCGACCTGGATGACCGTGTGCAGCCGGGCGAGGCTGATGTCGGCCGGCACCTCCAGACGCCGCCAGATCGGTGGCTGCGCGCCCCGTAACCCCACCTTGATCTGGTACACCGGCGCCGAACCGTCGGACCTCGTCCGCCTCGCCGGCAGCTTGGCCGGGGCCAGGCTGCCGGGCACGATGGGCGCCCCCGCGATGCCGTTCCCGACAAGCCGAGCCAGCACCGCGAGCCCGACACGGCGGTCATCCTCCCCGTGCGGCGCTCTGGGCCTACTCGACGCCGGTAGGGCGTTCATCCGGGCCCGGAACAAGGTGGCCAGGGTTCGGTAGTCCGGGAGGCCGTCCTCCTCGATCGGTACGTCGTCCGTTCCCAGTCCGGGCTGGTCGTTGTCGTGCACCGCCCGCGCGTCCAGTGCATTCTCGAAGTGCCGGCGGAACTCGGCCGGGTCCAGCGTCCCCTCTGTGATGTCAAGGCCATCGTCGCCGAAGTCGGCACGCACCATGTCCAGCGCATCGGACAGTTGGTCGCCGTGGAGCAACAGAATTTCCATGGCGGCGCCGCAATTGAGATGATCCACGCTCATCATGACGGCGTGCGAACGACCGGCTCGATGAAATGAACAGACCAGCATCGACGCAGTGCCCTGCGGATCGATGAGGCGCCAACAGTCGGCGACCGTCACCCGCTCGCCCAGCTCGGCCGCCCACCCGGGCCGCGGGATGCCAGCCTCCACAAGCCGGTCGGCGGCCGCCGATGCGGCGTTGCGGGCCCGGCCTTCAGCGACCGAACCGATCGCCAGCAGCATCGCCAGCGCCTCGGCAGTGGCCTTGGCCTCGAACGCCGGGACGAACCCGCCGACCAGCGCCTCCTCGAAGGCCTTCCCGGCAAGCTGACCGATCGACACGAACGCCGCGCCCGTGATCTCCGCATCCAACGGGTCCTCCGACACAAGGAGGTCCGCAGCGCCCGCGGTCAACTCATCGATCAGCAGCTGCGGGTCGAAGTCCACGCCGGAACAAGACGGGCAGTCACACTCATCCTGGGCTAGGAACAAGTCGGGTAGGACAGGCTGAGGGGTCGACTTCTTGTGCTTTCGGCCTTTCCGGCCACGGCTCACAGGGCTCATCCGCGTAGTCTGCCCGACCGCCCGCCATCACCTCGTGCACCCCCTCCGGCATGTCGGCAACGTTCCATCAGACACCCGTCTCCGGGCATGGTGCGGGACGTGGCGGAGGGCTGCGGGCGATGTGGTCCGGGTGCTCGCGACGTCTCGGTGCTGACCAGCCGGCGGGCTCGCCGAAGCCCAGTACACCGCGTTCGTGTCGAACCGAAACGGCTCCGCGCCCACGGCCGCCTGATCGTGCGCCGGGGCGAAGATCGCATCACCAGGAGAAGATGATCACTGAGGTCATTCGGTGGAACGAAGCTGAAGGGCCTCGTCGATCCGGGACTCGTCCGGCTCATCGACACCAGCCTGGCGCTGCTGCCGGGCGGCAGGCCGGTCCGGCCACACGTGCTTGTGGTAGCAGCGCTTGCACACCCCCGGCGGACAGTTCTTGTAAGACCATGCCGGGCGCTTCCGGCAAATCCGGCAGCGCCGCGGCTTGCGTGTGCCTTTCACAGCCCGAGAGTCTAGCCAGGTGCCGCTCCTCGAACTCAAGCCACAGATCTGCCCGTCTCGCCGGTCTGTCAGCATCGTCGGGTAAGCCCGAAGAGCAGAGCCGAAGAAGCCGGTCAAGGGGTCAGATCCGGCCGGCTGCCTCCGCCTCGCCCTCGCCATGGTGGGCCCGTCGGTGCCCGGCCCGGCCGTCGGACTACCTTGCCCTCCCCAACGTCGGCTGCGTCGGCGGCTCCTGGCTCATCCCGCCCGCCGCCCTGGCCGCCGGCGACTACGTCACCGTCGAGTCCGCCGCCCGCGCCACCCACACCCTCCGCTCAAAGGCACAGTAGGCACCATTCTCATCCCCTTATCCGGGACATTGGGGTGCCGTCGGTGTGTCGGTTGGGTGTTGGGGTGCCGTCGGTGTGTCGGTTGGGTGGGTGGTTGCGTTTTGAGCTACTGCCGCGCCTACCGCCTCGCTGGCGCTCGGTGGCAGGCTTGCCACCGGGTGAAATGCATGAATGGCGGGTTGGTCCGGTGCCCGGCTTGAATGGTTGGGGTTGGGTTGGGGTGTCGGTGTCCGGCAGGGTGGTGGTCGCTTTGGCGGTCGTTGGGTGGGTGGGCGGCGGGGTTGGTGGGTGGGTGCGTTCGGGTCGCCGGGTTGCGGTCGGGGGGTGGGTCGTTTCCGGTCCGGGGCGGGGTGTTGTCGTTATTCGCCGGTGGCTCGGTTCCGGATTTGGGCGTGCGGGTATCGGCTGAATGGGGGTTGATCGGCGGTGGTTCCCGGGTCGGTGTTCACCCGCGGTTTATTGTCGGGGGTGGGGTGGGGGTTTGTGGCCGGGTTTGTGGCGGTGGTGGCGGCGGGGCCGTTGGTGGGGGTCGATCCAGGGGGGTGGGATGAATTCGGGCAGGCCGTCGCCGGCGATGCGGATGGTCCAGTGTTGGTGGTGTGCGGTGTGGTGGTGTCGGGGGCACAGCAGTACGAGGTTGTGTAGGTCGGTGGGGCCGCCGTTGGCCCAGTGCCGCAAATGGTGGGCGTCGCACCAGCCGGGGGGCAGGTCGCAGCCGGGGAAGGTGCAGCCCGCATCCCGCAGGACCAGGGCGCGGCGCAGCGCGGCGGAGACGGTGCGCTGCGCGCGGCCGAGGTCCAGGGGTTGGCTATGCCCGCCGAGGACGGCGGGGATGATTTTCGCGTCGCAGGCGAGTCGGCGGACGGTGCCGGCGGGTAGGTGGTCGCCGGTGTCCAGGGTGCCGGTGCCGACTTCGGCGGCGAGTTTGGTGTAGTCCAGGGTGAGGATGAGGGTGGGTTTCTCCCCGCCCTGGGTGGGTAGGTCCCCGCCGCGTAGCGCCCGGTCGGCGAGTTCGAACAGGGCGTCTGCCATCCGCCGGGGGTAGGGCCGGGGGTCCGGTTGGCCGGTGTCGGCGGGGCGGGGGGCGGCCAGGGGGTCCAGGGCGGTGCGGAGGATCTGCCAGCCCTCGTTGTCCAGCCAGCCGGCCAGCCGGATCCGGCCGCCGCTGGGGATGCCGTGCAGTTCCCGGGTTTCTTCGGCTTGCCGGTCGGCGCGGTCGAGTTGCCGGCGGAGCAGTTCGTCGCCGTGGTCGGGGTCGATGACCTCCACGATCCGCCGGCCGATCCGGTGCAGCGCCCGGGGGTCGTGGTCGGCGGCGGCGTCGAGCAGGTGCTCTTCGGCGGCGTCGGCGACCCCCGCCTCGACCTGATCCGGTAGGCCGGCGACGGACTCGGCGATGACCTGGGCGTGGTCGAGGCTGATCCGCCCGGCGGCCAGCGCGGCGGCGGTGGCGGTCAGGTCGGTGTCCACCGCCCGGGCGAGTGCCACGAGTTGTTTGGCCTGCCGGTGGGGGATCCGCAGCAGGTACCGGACCCATTCGGCGGTGCTGGCCGCGTCGTATTCTTGGCAGGCGCCGCGGCTGTCGGCCTCCCGGATCAGCGGCAGCACCAGCGTCCCGGTGATCCGGGCGAGCAGGGCGTGCGCCCGGGGTAGCAGGTCGTCGAGTTCCTTCACCGACAACGACCACAACCGGGCGTCGGCACAGCCATCCAATGTGGCTTCCAGATCGGCCACGGCGTTCACTATCGGGTGGGTGTACCCCACCGTCGCCGCGTCACCGATCATACGTTCGATTCTACCGAACCACCCAACCCGTGTCACCATTCCGCAACCTCTTTTTCCGACCCCTTTCTGTACCACTTCCCGCACCGGCGAGAAGCCGACGGCTCCGGACCGGCGTCACCATTCAGGTCGGGGACCGGACCACCTTGTCATTCATGCACTTCGTCGGTGGCAAGCCTGCCGCCGAGCGTCAGCGAGGTGGTAGGCGCGGCAGTAGCTCAAAACGCAACCACCCACCAAACGAGACGGCCGAAAGCCCTCCTGCCCCAGGATTTGCCGGCCACCTCCTCGAAGACCGCCCGTGTGAGGACGTTCCGCCGGGGCGGCGGCCGACAGCGCGGCGACGGTGTCGCAGAGTGCATCGTGCCGATCGGCTCGGAGTGAGCAGTGCAGCGCCGAGGCGTCCACCACGACCGGCGGCACGCCTTCGAGCTGACGGCCCTCATGTGCCGGTCTCCAGGCGGGCCACCGCGGTCCTGCCGCGCACAACGACGGGCCTGGTCACTCCTGAACGGACACGGTCACGTGGAACCCGGCCGGGGTCGGGATGACGTGGACGGCGGCGAGGTCGGGGGCGATCAGGTCGGCGTCGAGGTCGGCGCGGGGATGCGTGGTCAGCAGGGCCAGGGTGCGGCAACCGGCGGTGCGGGCGGAGGCCAGGCCGGGTGGCGCGTCCTCGATGGCGAGGCAGTCGGCCGGGTCGAGGCCGAGGCGGGTGGCGGCGAGCCGGTACGGCGCCGGATCGGGCTTGCCGGCGGGCACGTCCTCCGCGGTGACCAGCACCGGCGGCTCGGGCAGCCCGGCGGCGGCCAGCCGGGCCCGGGCCACGCCGCGGGTGCCGGAGGTCACCACCGCCCAGCCGCGGGCAGGCAGTGACCGGAGCAGCGCGGCCGCGCCGGGCAGCACCGTCATCGGCGTGTCGCCGCCCACCGCGTCCGCGAGCAGCCGGCGCAGTGCCTCGTCCACCGACACCGGCAGCCGGTCCGCGTACCCCTCGATCACGTCCTGGGACCGCCGCCCGTGCACCTGCGCCAGCAGTTCGGTGGCCGGCAGGCCGTACCACCCGGCGAAGGCCCGCCACGCCGCCTCCACCGCCGCGGTGCTGTCGATCAGCACCCCGTCGTTGTCGAACAGCAGCCCGCGGACGTGCACCTCAGACCACCTCCGCGGCCCGCAGCCGGGCGATCTCGGCGGCGGACCGGCCGAGCCCGGCCAGGATCGCGTCGGTGTGCTCGCCCACGGCGGGCACCGCACCCATCCGGGGCGGCACCCCGCCGAGGGTGGCCGGCGGCAGCAGCGCCCGGACCGGGCCGCCGGGCGTGGGAACGGTGCGCCAGCGGTCCCGGCCGGCCAGTGCGGGGTGGGCCAGGAAGTCGGCCACCGAGTTCAGCCGGGCGTTGGCGATGCCGGCCGCGTCCAGCAGCGCGACGGCGGCGTCGGCGGTCAGCGCGGCGAACCGGGCCGCGACCAGGTCGTTGAGCGCCGCGCGGTTCGCCACCCGGTCGGGGTTGCGGGCGAACCGCTGGTCGGTGGCCACCGCCGGGTCGCCCAGCACGATCGTGCAGAACGCCGCCCACTCCCGCTCGTTCTGGATGCCGATCAGCACGGTTGCGCCGCCGGCCACCCGGTACGGCCCGTACGGCGCGATGGTGGCGTGCTCGGCGCCGGTCCGGTCCGGCTGCGCACCGCCGTACTCGGTGTAGTACGCGGGCGAGCCCATCCACTCGCCGAGCGCATCGAGCAGCGACACGGCCACCGGCGGCGCCACCCCGGTGGTGGCCCGGGTGTACAGCGCGGTGAGGATGCCGGAGTAGGCGTACATCCCGGCGGCGATGTCCGCGATCGAGATGCCCACCCTGGCCGGGGCGTCCGGCGTACCGGTCAGCGACACCACCCCGGCCTCGGCCTGGACCAGCAGGTCGTACGCCTTGCGGTCGGCCCACGGCCCGTCGTTGCCGTACCCGGAGATGTCGCAGACGACCAGCCGGGGGTGCCCGGCGGCCAGATCCTCGGCGGCCAGCCCGAGCCGGCGGGCCGCGCCGGGCGCCAGGTTCTGCACGAACACGTCCGCGCCGGCCAGCAGGTCGGCCAGCACCGCGCGGCCGGCCGGCGCCTTCACGTCCAGCGTGAGCGACTCCTTCGACCGGTTGAGCCAGACGAAGTAGGCCGACTGTCCGAGCACCGACTCGTCGTACCGCCGGGCGAAGTCGCCGCCGCCGGGCCGCTCGATCTTGATGACGCGGGCTCCGAGGTCGGCGAGCTGCCGGGTGGCGAACGGCGCGGCCACCGCCTGCTCCAGGCTGACCACGGTGATCCCGTCCAGCGGTCGCATCCCGCTCCCTTGGCGTGCGGAAACCCGGGTGGGCTGTCCCGGCAGACGGTTCCACAACCCTCAGAGCGGCTCCTCGCGGGGGATGCGGATGGACGGCTCGATCAGCTCCGGTGCCAGCGGGTCGCCGGCCGGTTTCAGCCACGGGTCCGCGGCGGCGCCGCCCGGGTCGGCCTGCCAGCGGTGGCAGACCTTCCGTAGCTTGACCGGGTAGATCCGCAGGCTTGCGTCGGTGTCGATGTGCAGCCGCAGGAAGCCCTTGTAGTCCTCGATCGACTGGCCGGCCATCACCTCGTTCAGGTTGACGTCGACCAGGCTGGCCAGCAGCAGGTACACGCCGGTGAGCAGGGTGGCGGCGAAGCCGACCAGCACGAAGGTGAGCGCCACGACGACCAGCGCCAGCAGGATGTCCGGCAGCCAGTCGGGCCGGAAGCGGTGCAGCGCGAACACGGCGAACGTCCACCCGGCGCCCAGCCCGAGCTGCGCCAGGCCGTGCAGCAGCCCGGCCACCACCGCCGTCCGCCGCGGGCTGCCCCGGTCGAGCTTCGCGAACAGGTACGCCCCGTAGACGTACAGCCCGGCCAGCACCACGCACGGGAACGAGGCCCGCAGCGTCTCCAGGCTGCCCACGCTGCCGCCGGTCCGCCGCCCGTAGTCCACCGCGAACACCAGCGAGATCACGAACAGCGTCTGCAGGATGCCCATGAACGTCCAGAACCCCGGGTTCCGCCAGCCCAGCCGCAGGATCCCCGGGGCCAGCGCGGCGGACTCCTTCCGGTCCGGGTAGCGGGTTCGCAGGGTGTAGTGGCGCGGGTCGGTGCGCCGCCGCATCCGCGACTTCGGGGACGGCACCTCCAGCTTCTCCGGCAGCCGGTGGGTGGCCACCAGGTACGCCCCGCCCGTGCCGCAGGTGATCCGGGTGCCGGTGCCCTGGTCGTCGGCGTACCGGACGTAGTGGTGCGCGTCGCCGGACAGCATCGCCCGGATCGTGGCGCCCCGCGGGGCGATGATCTCGCCCTCGAAGAACTCGATCGGGTCGTACGCCTCGGGGTTCCGGGCGGTCTCGACCCAGACCGGGGTCGGCCAGCACAGGATCACCGCGTCGCCGGGCCGCAGTTGCTGGGCGGCAGCGCTGAAGTACTCCAGTTGCGGCGAGTCGATGTAGGAGGAGAGCTGCGCGTCCACCGCGTACAGCCACCACCGCTGCGGCAGCTGGATGGCGAAGTAGCTGCGGCTCTGCTCGGTGGCCCAGCCGCCGATCGGCCGCGCCTGGGTGAACACTCGCAGGAACGCGGTCAGCCCGTCGTACCAGTCGTGGTTGCCGGGCAGCGCGAACATCACCGGCGCCGGGTCCGGTGCCACCGGCAGCGCGGCGCGGTACGGGCCCTTGGTGCGGTCCTCGTACCCGCGGGCCGATGCCGCCGGGTAGATCTGGTCGCCGCCGAGCACCAGCAGTTGCCCGCGCGGCAACTCCTTCCGCTCCCCGCCGTCGGTGACCGCGATGCCCGGCGCGGCCAGCAGCGAGGCGATCGAGTACGTCGGGTCGAACCCGTCGCCAACGTCGGCCGTGAAGTCCAGCCACAACTCCTCGCCCTGCGCGTGGTCGTGCACCTTGGGCGGCAGTACGGCCTGCAGCTCGCGCTTGTCGGCGTAGCTGCCGAAGATCGAGGCCAGCAGCGCCCTGATGCCGGTGCCGACGAGGACGCCGGGCGACAGCCAGCGCACTGCGTCCTGCCGGGCGAACCCGAGCTCCTGCTCCGTCAGGTCCTTCGGTCTGGCCGGCTGTGTCGCCTCGGGCATCGCGCGATCGTATCGACCACCCGGCCGGCCTGCCGCGGCTTTCCGGGCAACTCTGCCCAGAGGGGCGCGGCCCTGCGCCAGCGCCGCGGCGGCCCGGTTATGCGAGACGATCAGGGGGTACGCCGCACGAGGGAGGTGCGCCATGACGCGACCGATGGACCCGATGGACCCGATGGTGCCGCAGCCGCCGCAGCCGGGGCCGGATCCGGTGCCGCCGGCCCCCATCCCGGACCCGATCCCGCCGCAGCCCGCACCGGACCCGGCCCCGCCATCGCCGGTGCCCGACCCGCTGCCGCCGCAGCCGGGCCCCGACCCGAAGCCGCCAGCACCGGCACCCGACCCCTGGCCGCCGCAGCCTGGCCCGGACCCACGGCCGCCGTCGCCGGTGCCCGACCCCGGACCGCCGCAGCCGCCGCGACCCGGGCCGTACCCGGTCCCGCCGCAGCCCGGTCCCATCCCACCCACGCCGAACCCGGACCCGATCCCGCCGGCACCCGAGCCGAGCCCGATCCCGCCGCCGCCGAACCCGGACCTGGTCTGAGCCTCGCTGGCGTGAACGGGCTTGTCCTTGCTTATGGTCTGCAACTAAACTAGTTGCAGAGCACAAGTAAGAATGCGAAGCAACGGTGGGCCTGTACGAGGATCTCGAACGCGAGTTGGGCCAGTTCGTGCTCTCCGCCGACCGGGCGCAGAGCCGGTACCGGCAGAGTTTCGGCCGCCCGCTGGAGCGGATGGCCTACTTCGCGCTCGGTCGGCTGCTCGACCTCGGCCCGATGCGCCCCAGTGCGCTGGCAGACCTGCTCAGGTTGGACCTGTCCACGGTGAGCCGGCACCTGACCGCGTTGGAGCAGGTCGGGTACGTGCGGCGGGAGCGTGACCCGGAAGACGGCCGCGCCCAGCTCATCGAGGTCACCGACCAGGGCGCCGACGTGCTGCGCGAGGTGCGGTCCGGCAGGTGCGACCGGATGCGCCGCCTGGTCGGTCACTGGAGCGCCGCCGACCAGCACGACCTGGTCCGGCTGCTCCGCCAGTTGAACGCCGAAGTGAACCGGAACGAGCACGAGTGGAGCGGGGAACGCCGTTGAGCACCGCGAGCCGACAGCGAGTGAGCATCGCAGGGCCGCCCCGACCGCGGGCCGCGATCGGGGCAGACGGCGGCCCGAGGAGCGGAGCGAGCGCGGAGGTGAGCAGTTGAGCACCGCGAGCCGACCGGCGGTCGAAGGGGAGCCGCGGACGCTGTCGCACCGCGAGATCATGGTGATCTTCAGCGGGCTGATGGCCGGCATGTTCCTGGCGGCGCTGGACCAGAGCATCGTCGGTACGGCGATGAAGACGATCGTCACCGATCTGGGCGGCGCGGACAAGGTGACCTGGACGGTGGCGGCGTACCTGATCGCCTCGACGGTGTCCACGCCGCTGTACGGGAAGCTGTCCGACCAGTACGGGCGGCGGCCGGTCTTCCAGTTCGTGATCGCGGTGTTCCTGGTCGGCTCGCTGCTCGGCGGGATCTCGCAGAACATGACCATGCTGGTGGCGGCGCGCGCCATCCAGGGGCTGGGCGCCGGCGGCCTGATGTCGCTGGCCTTCACGATCATCGGCGACATCGTCAGCCCGCGGGAGCGCGGTCGGTACACCGGCTACTTCGGTGCCGTGTTCGGGCTGTCCAGCGTGGCAGGTCCACTGCTCGGCGGCCTGATCACCGACCATCTCTCGTGGCACTGGGTCTTCCTCGTCAACCTCCCGGTCGGCGTGGTCGCCTGGCTCATCGTGGCGCGCAACCTCCGTCTGCAGCACACGCCCACCAGGCACCGGGTCGACCTCCTCGGCGCGTTCCTGCTGGTCGCCGGCACCAGCGCGCTGCTGTTCGTCATGCAGTGGGGCGGCCGGCCGGGCTGGCCGTGGGGCGGCGGCAGGATCGTCGGGCTGGCCGTGGCCGGGGTACTGCTGCTGGTCGCCTTCCTGTTCGTGGAGTACCGCGCCGCGGAGCCGATCCTGCCGCTGCGGCTGTTCCGCAACCGCACGTTCAACCTGGTCAACGGGGCAACGTTCGCCATCGGCGCCGGCATGTTCGGCGCGATCCTGTACCTGCCGCTCTACCTGCAGTTCGTCCGTGGGTTCTCGGCCACCAGGGCCGGCCTGCTGATGCTGCCGCTGATGGTCGGCGTGCTGTCCGCGTCGATCGCCAGTGGCCAGGCGATCACCCGCACGGGTGTGTACCGCCCGTACCCGATCGCCGGTTCGCTGATCGCCGCGGCCGGGCTGGGGCTGCTCGGAACCCTGGGGCAGCTCACCTCGATATGGCTGATCAGCGGCTACATGCTGCTGGTCGGGATCGGCCTCGGGCTGGCCATGCAGACGCTGGTGCTCGCGGCGCAGAACGACGCCGACCCGGCCGAACTCGGGGTGGCGACCGGGTCGGTCACGTTCTTCCGGTCGCTGGGCGGCGCGATCGGTTCGGCCCTGTTCGGCGCGGCGGTGAACGCGCGGACCACGTACCTGCCGCCGATCCGGTTGCCGGACGGCCGGGTGGTGACCGGAGTGCCCGAGCCGGACAGCTACACGCACGCGATCGCCACCGCGTTCGGCCTGGCCGTGCCGGTGCTGCTGGTCGCATTCGTGCTCACCGTGTTCATCCGGGCAAAACGCCTCCGTGGCGGCGCGCCGACCGCGGTCGAGGACGCCGTCGAGCCCGCCGTGGCCTGAGGCCGGCGCGCCCCGGTTTCCCGCTCAGGACGGGTGGGCGTCCCGGCCTCAGGAGGGGTGGGCGTCCCGGAGGCGGCGGCGGGAGGTGAGGATCTCCGCCTCGGCCTCGGCACGGCCCACCCAGGTGGCGCCCTCGACGGACTTGCCGGGCTCCAGCGCCTTGTACACCTCGAAGAAGTGCTGGATCTCCAGCCGGTCGAACGCCGGTACGTGGTGGATGTCGCGCAGGTGCTCCAGCCGCGGGTCGGCCGCCGGCACGCAGAGCACCTTGTCGTCGCCGCCCTTCTCGTCGGTCATCCGGAACATGCCGATCGCCCGGGACAGGATCACGCAGCCCGGGAAGGTCGGCTCCTGCACCAGCACCAGCGCGTCCAGCGGGTCGCCGTCGTCGCCGAGGGTGTCCTCGATGAAGCCATAGTCGGCCGGGTACTGGGTCGCGGTGAACAGCGTGCGGTCCAGCCGGATGCGCCCCGTCTTGTGGTCCAGCTCGTACTTGTTCCGCTGGCCCTTCGGGATCTCGATGAAGACGTCGAACTCCACGGTTGTCTAGTGTGGACCGTCGCGGGTCGGGATGGGTGCCAGGGGGTGGCGTGAGGGTTGTCGGGCGGGTCTCGGTGCCCGGCCGCACGCGGTGGCGGCAGGCCGGCTTCGTCGCGCTGGTGCTGCTGCTCGCCGCCGCGCTGGCGGTCGGCGCCGCCGCGCTGTACGCCACCCGGACCGGCAGCCCGCAGGCCCGGGCCGGCCAGCCGGGGGCGGCCGGGTCGGGGGCCGGGTCGGGAGCGGCCGGGCCGGTCGAGCCGCCGGTGGTGGCCCCCGCCCCGGTGCTCGCCGCACTCGACCCGACCGGCGCTGCCCCCGGCCCGGCCGCGGTGGCCGCCCGGCTGGCCGGCCCGCTGCGGGACAGGCGGCTCGGCCCGCTGGTGTCCGCCACGGTCACCGACCTGGCCACCGGCACCACCCTGTTCGACTCCGGCGGCGCCCGGCTGGCCGCGCCGGCCTCCACGGCCAAGCTGACCACCGCCGCCGCGGTGCTGGCCAGCTACCCGGCCGACCACCGGTTCGCCACCAGGGCGGTGGCGGGTGCGCGGCCGGGCGAGGTGGTACTGGTCGGCGGCGGGGACCTGACCCTGTCCGGGGCACCGCCCGGCAGGCCCGCGACGTACGCCGGCGCCGCCCGGCTGGCCGACCTGGCCGCGGCGGTGCGGCGTACCGGCACCAGACCGACCCGCGTCCTCGTCGACGGCTCGCTGTTCACCGGTCCCGCGCTCGCCCCCGCCTGGGACCCCCGCGACGTGAACGGCGGCTACGTCACGCCCATCACCGCGTTGATGATCGACGGCGGCCGCCAGCCCGGCCAGGTGGCCCGCTCGCAGGCGCCCGACCTGGACGCCGGCCGGGCGTTCGCGCGGCTGCTCGGGGTGCCCGTGCAGGCGGTGGCGCGGGGCCGGGCGGCGGCCGCCGCGACGGTGCTCGGCGAGGTGAGGTCCCCGCCGTTGGCCCGCATCCTGGAACGCACCCTGCTGCGCAGCGACAACGTGCTCGCCGAGATGCTGGCCCGCCAGGTGGCGCTCGCCGAGCACCAGCCGGCGTCGTTCGCCGGCGCGGTGGCGGCGGTGCGTACGGTGCTCGGCCGGCTGGGCCTCGACGTGGCCGGCGACCGGCTGCTGGACGGCAGCGGGCTGTCCGCGTCGGACCGGCTCAGCCCGGCGCTGCTGGTCTCGCTGCTGCGGGTCGCCGCGTCCGCGCAGCATCCCGAACTGCACCCTTTGTTCGCCGGGCTGCCGGTGGGCGGCTACGACGGCACGCTGGACGACCGCTACCGCGCCGGTGCGGCGGCGGCCGCGGCGGGCGCGGTGCGGGCCAAGACCGGCACCCTGACCGGGGTGAGCAGCCTGGCCGGGGTGGTGCAGACCGCGAACGGGCGGCTGCTCGCGTTCGCGTTCCTGGCCGCCCGGGTGCCCGGCGTCCTGGGCGCGGAGGCCGCCCTGGACGTGGCCGTTGCCGCGCTCACCCGCGTGGGGTAGGGCCGGCTGCGCGGCGGCGCGGGTAGTTACCGAAGCGTACGGTTGCTGGCATGAGCGAAGGCGCAGCGAACGACGTACCAGCCGGGATGGTGGACTGGGACCTCGCCGTCTCCACCGCGCGCCGGCTCGCCAGGCCCGGCCCCGACGCGACGCGCAGCGAGGCGGACGCCGTGGTGGCCCAGCTCCGGGCGCACGCCGAGGTTGCCACCGGCCATGTCGAGCGGATCACCGGGCTGACCGCGCCGGGCCTCGCCCCGCCGGCCCGGATCGTGGACCGGCACGGCTGGGTGGCGGCGAACGCCGTCGGCCTGCAGAACCTGCTCACCCCGCTGGTGGCCAAGCTCACCGAACGGCGTTCCCCGGGGCGGATCGTGGCCAGCGTGGGCCCGCGGGTCACCGGGCTGCAGGCGGGCGCCGTGCTGGCGTTCCTGTCCAGCAAGGTGCTCGGCCAGTACGAGATCTTCGGCCCGGAGGGCGGCGCCCTGCTGCTGGTCGCCCCGAACGTCGTCGAGGCCGAGCGCGCGCTCGGCGTCGACCCCACCGACTTCCGGCTGTGGGTGTGCCTGCACGAGGTCACCCACCGGGTGCAGTTCACCGCCGTACCGTGGCTGTCGGGGCACCTGACCGCCGAGGTGGCCCGGCTGGTCGAGGCCACCGACCTGGACCCGGATGCCCTGCGCGAGCGGGTCGTCGGCGCGCTGCGCGAGCTCGGCAGCGCGGTGCGCGGCCACTCCGGCGACGGGCAGGGGCTGCTGGCGCTGGTGCAGACCCCGGCGCAGCGCGAGGTGCTGGACCGGATCACGGCCTTCATGAGCCTGGTCGAGGGGCACGCGGAGTACGTGATGGACGCGGTGGACGAGGACGTGATCCCGTCGCTGACCACCATCCGGGAGCGCTTCCAGCAGCGCCGCAAGGGCACCGGGCCGCTGGACCGTCTGCTGCGCCGGCTGCTCGGCATGGATGTGAAGATGCGGCAGTACTCCGAGGGGGCGAAGTTCGTCCGCGGCGTGATCGACGTGGTCGGCATGGAGGGCTTCAACGCGGTGTGGTCCTCCGCGGAGACGCTGCCGCGCAAGTCCGAGCTGTCCGCGCCGGAGGCCTGGGTGGAGCGCATCCACGGCATCCGCCCCGCCGCATCGGCCTGACCCGCCCCGTCGTCCGCCGCCTCGGCCCGACCCGGCCCGTCGTCCGGCGGACGCGCCGCGCGCCGGCGGCCATCCCGAGCCGTTGCCAGGACGGACTGCCGTGTGGGTTGCTGCATCGCGCCGTGGGCGGACAGGAGAATGCGCCAGTGAGCGAGCTTGCGAGCGAACCAATGAGCACAGCAGCGGACGCTCACGCGGCCGACGAGCGCAGCGCGGAGGGTGCACCAGTGAGCGAGCTTGCGAGCGAGCGAACCAGTGGGCACAGCGGCGGTCCGGATCCCGCGGTGGCGCAGGTGCGTGTCGCGGTACGGCGGGCGTTGACCGAGTACGTCGAGCCGGCGGCCCCGGTGCTGGTCGCGTGCAGCGGCGGCGCCGACTCGCTCGCCCTGGCCGCGGCGGTCGCCTTCGAGGCGCCGCGCCGCGGGATCGCCGCCGGGGCGGTCACCGTCGACCATGCGCTGCAACCGGGCTCGGCCGACCGCGCCAACCGGGTCGCGGAGCTGCTGCGCGGTCTCGGCCTGGATCCGGTGCTGGTCCGGCGGGTCGACGCCACCGGCGACGGCGGCCCCGAGGCGGCCGCCCGGCGAGCCCGGTACAGCGCGTTGGACCAGGCCGCGGCGGCGACGGCTGCCCGGTGGGTGCTGCTCGGGCACACCCTGGACGACCAGGCCGAGACGGTGCTGCTCGGCCTGGGCCGTGGCTCCGGCCCGCGGTCGATCGCCGGCATGCGCCCCGCCGACCCGCCGTACCTGCGCCCGCTGCTCGGGATCCGCCGGGCGACCACCGCGGCCGCCTGCGCCGCCGAGGGACTGCCGGCGTGGGTTGACCCGCACAACGCCGACCCGCGGTACCGCAGGGCGAGGCTGCGGCACGAGGTCCTGCCGCTGCTGGAGGACGTGCTGGGCGGCGGCGTCGCCGAGGCGCTGGCCCGCACCGCCACCCTGCTGCGCGCCGATCTGACAGCGCTGGACGCCGTCGCGGCCGACCTGGCCCGGGAGCGCATCCGGGCCGCCGACCGGGTCGACGTCGGCGCCCTCGCCGACCTGCCCGACGGCCTGCGCCGCCGCCTGCTCCGTACCTGGCTGCGCGACGTACCCGGGCTGACCTCGGCCCACCTGACGGCCATCGACCACCTTCTCACCGGCTGGCACGGCCAGGGCCCGGTCTCCCTGCCAGGTGGCCGCCGCGTCACCCGCCGGCACGGCGCGCTGCGCCTGGACGACTCCGAGCCACCCGAGTGACGAGCCACCCGAGTGACGAGCCACCCGAGTGACGAGCCACCCGAGTGACGAGCCACCCGAGTGAGCCGTCGCGCGGACGGCGCCCCGGGTTCGGCGCCACGGCCCGGCATGGCAGGCTGCACGTGGCGTGCCCGGACCGAGCCTCGAGGAGCAACCGTGTGCGACGGCGACATCGAGACCGTCGTGGTGTCCGAGCAGGAGATCCGCGCGAAGATCGCCGAGTTGGCGGCGCTCATCGACGCCGACTACGCCGACCGGGACATCCTGCTGGTGGGGGTGCTCAAGGGTGCCGTCATGTTCATGTCCGACCTGGCCCGGGCGTTGACCCGGCCGGTCGAGTTGGAGTTCATGGCGGTGTCCTCGTACGGCTCGGCCACCTCCTCGTCCGGCATCGTGCGCATCCTCAAGGACCTCGACCGGGACATCTCCGGCCGGCACGTGCTGGTGGTGGAGGACATAATCGACTCCGGGCTGACCCTGTCCTGGCTGCTGCGCAACCTGACCAGCCGGCAGCCGGCCACCCTGGAGGTGGTGGCCCTGCTGCGCAAGCCGGACGCGATCAAAGTCCAGGTGCCGGTGCGGTATCTCGGCTTCGACATCCCGAACGAGTTCGTGGTGGGCTACGGCCTCGACTATGCGGAGCGGTATCGTGGACTGCCACATGTGGGCCGGCTCAACCCAGAGGTCTACACCCGCTGATCCTGGGTATGTGCTGCCCGTCCGGCCCGGTGAGCCGTGTGGAACATGCAGGTCAGAACGCTCGTTGGAGAGGCAGGGAAGCTGCCAGGCGGCCCTGCGTGACACGTCCTCCCGGTGTACCGTTCGGTAACCGGGGATGATCGCCGGACGGCGAGAGGTCCGCGCCCGCACCAGCCAGATCAGGAGGACGAGGCCACCCCAATCGGTCGCCTTGCAGCCATATGGATCGCAGAAACTTCTTCCGCAAATGGTGGGTCTGGGCCGCGCTCGTCGTGCTGGCCCTGCTGGTGGTTCCTCCGCTGATCCGCGGCAACGGCGGCTTCGCCGAGGTGGAGACCTCCAAGGCGCTGTCCCAGATCGACGCCGGCAACTTCAGCAAGATCACCATCAACGACAAGCAGCAGACGCTCGATATCACCCTGAAGAACCCCGTCGACGGCGACAAGAAGATCACCGCGTCGTACCCGGCGCAGTCCGCGGACGAGATCTTCGACACGGTCAAGGGCAAGGCCGGCGACGGTGCGACGTTCACCACGAACGTCACCCAGGAGAACACGTTCGTCCAACTCCTGTTCTCCCTGCTGCCGATCGCGATCGTGGTGTTCCTGCTGTTCCTGGTGATGAACCAGATCCAGGGTGGCGGCAGCCGGGTGATGAACTTCGGCAAGGCCAAGGCCAAGCTGGTGAGCAAGGACACCCCGAAGACCACGTTCGCCGACGTGGCCGGGGTGGACGAGGCCATCGAGGAGCTGCAGGAGATCAAGGAGTTCCTGGAGAACCCGGCCAAGTTCCAGGCCATCGGCGCCAAGATCCCCAAGGGCGTGCTGCTGTACGGCCCGCCCGGCACCGGCAAGACGCTGCTGGCCCGCGCGGTGGCCGGCGAGGCCGGCGTCCCGTTCTACTCGATCTCCGGCTCGGACTTCGTGGAGATGTTCGTCGGTGTCGGCGCGTCGCGGGTGCGTGACCTGTTCGAGCAGGCCAAGGCGAACGCGCCGGCGATCATCTTCGTGGACGAGATCGACGCGGTCGGCCGGCACCGCGGCGCCGGCCTCGGCGGCGGCCACGACGAGCGGGAGCAGACGCTGAACCAGCTCCTGGTGGAGATGGACGGCTTCGACGTCAAGGGCGGCGTGATCCTGATCGCGGCCACCAACCGGCCGGACATCCTTGATCCGGCGCTGCTGCGGCCGGGCCGCTTCGACCGGCAGATCCCGGTGGACCGCCCGGACCTGCAGGGCCGCATCGCCATCCTGAACGTGCACGCCAAGGGCAAGCCGCTCACGCCCGACGTGGATCTGGCCACCGTCGCCCGGCGCACCCCCGGCTTCACCGGCGCCGACCTGGCCAACGTGGTGAACGAGGCCGCACTGCTCACCGCCCGCAACAACGGCCGGTTCATCACCAACGCCGCGCTGGAGGAGGCGATCGACCGGGTGATCGCCGGCCCGGAGCGGCGGACCCGGGTGATGAGCGACAAGGAGAAGAAGATCACCGCGTACCACGAGGGTGGGCACGCGCTGGTCGCCTGGGCGCTGCCCAACCTCGACCCCGTGCACAAGGTGACCATCCTGTCCCGGGGCCGCTCGCTCGGGCACACCCTGGTGCTGCCCACCGAGGACCGGTACACCCAGACCCGTTCGGAGATGATCGACCAGCTCGTGTACGCGCTGGGCGGCCGCGCGGCGGAGGAGCTGGTCTTCCACGAGCCCACCACGGGTGCCAGCAACGACATCGAGAAGGCGTCGAAGCTGGCCCGGGCGATGGTCACCGAGTACGGCATGAGCGCCAGGCTGGGCGCGGTGAAGTACGGCACCAACGAGTCTGAGCCGTTCCTGGGCAGGGACTACGGCCACCAGCGGGACTACTCCGAGGAGGTGGCCGCCGACATCGACGTCGAGACGCGGGCGCTGATCGAGAGCGCGCACGACGAGGCGTGGGAGATCCTGGTCGAGTACCGCGACGTGCTCGACGACATGGTGCTCGAGCTGATCGAGAAGGAGACGCTGTCCAAGGCCGACATGGCCCGGGTCGCGTCCCGGGTGCAGAAGCGGGCGCCGCACAACACGTACACGTTCGGCAAGCGCACCCCGTCGGACAAGCCGCCGGTGCTCACCCCGGCGGAGATCGCCGCGGCCAATGGCCAGCAGGTGAACGGCGCCCCGACGGTGCCGGCCGCCATGCCGGCCACGGCTGGTGTGGCCCAGTCGGTGGCGGTGCCGCCCACGCCGCCGGCCGGCGCGCTCCCGTCGTACCCGCCGCCGCCGTCGGGCGCCCCCGGCCGGCCGGGGCCGTCGCCGTACCCGCGCGGCACCGCTCAGCCCGATCCGCAGGCCGCCCCCCACGCACCCCAGGGCGGCGGCAACCACGCACCCCAGGGCGGCGGCAACCACGCACCCCAGGGCGGCGGCCACCACGCACCCCAGGGCAGCGGTCCGCCGGCCGGCCGGTCACCACAGCAGTCCGGCCCGCCGTTCCCGTCCGCGCAGCAGCGCCCGCCGGTCGGCCCCGAGGACGACTGGCCGTTCAACAGCGAGGCCGGAGCGCGGGAGTGAGCGCGGCACCGTGAAGGGGCGGTTCGACACCGTCCGGGTGCAGGCAGCGGTACGCGAGCTGCTGCTCGCCATCGGCGAGGACCCGGAGCGGGAAGGGCTGGTGCGCACCCCCGAACGGGTCGCGCGGGCCTGGGCGGAGCAGTTCGCCGGGCTGTACGTGGACCCGGACGAGGTGCTGACCACGGTGTTCGACGAGGGTCACGAGGAGATGGTGCTGGTCAAGGACATCGAGATGGCCTCGGTGTGCGAGCACCACCTGACCCCGTTCCACGGCGTTGCCCACGTCGGCTACATCCCCAACGAGAAGGGCCAGATCACCGGCCTGTCGAAGCTGGCCCGGATCGTGGACATGTACGCCCGGCGCCCGCAGGTGCAGGAGCGGATGACCAGCCAGATCGCCGACGCGCTGGTCCGCCGGCTGGAACCGCGTGGCGTGATCGTGGTGATCGACGCCGAGCACCTGTGCATGACCCTGCGCGGGGTGCGCAAACCCGGGTCGCGCACCGTGACCTCGGCGGTGCGCGGGCTGTTCCAGACGCAGAGCTCCACCCGGGCCGAGGCGATGAGCCTCATCCTGGGCAAGTGATGGCCGGCCTGCCGCGCCCCCGTTCCCGCTGCGCGGTGGTGGGCGTGCTGAACGTCACCCCGGACTCGTTCTCCGACGGCGGCCGGTACGCCGGGTTGGACGCGGCGCTGGAGCACGGGCGGCAGCTGTGGGCCGAGGGTGCCGACCTGGTCGACGTCGGGGGCGAGTCGACCCGTCCGGGCGCCGACCGGGTGGAGGCCGCGGAGGAGATCCGGCGCATTCTCCCCGCGATCACGACGCTGGCCGGCGAGGGCATCGCGGTCAGCGTGGACACCATGCGGGCCGCCGTGGCCGCCGCCGCGGTGGAGGCCGGCGCCGCGGTGATCAACGACGTGAGCGGCGGACTGGCCGATCCGGACATGGCCCGCGTGGCCGCGGACGCCGGCGTACCGCTCATCCTGATGCACTGGCGTGGCCACAGCCGCGACATGCTTGCGCTGGCGAAGTACGACGACGTGGTGGCCGACGTCCGGCGCGAGCTCGCCGCGCGGGTGGACGCGGCGCTGGCCGCCGGGGTGGCCGGGCACAACCTGGTGATCGACCCCGGGCTGGGCTTCGCCAAGACGGCCACCCACAACTGGGCGGTGCTGCGCCGGCTGGATGAGTTCGTGTCCACCGGTCTGCCGGTGCTGGTGGGCACCTCCCGCAAGTCGTTCCTCGGTTCGCTGCTGACCGGACCGGACGGCGCGCCGCGGCCGGTGCACGAGCGGGAGGATGCCACCGTGGCCACCACCGTTGTCGCGGCGCTGGCCGGCGTCTGGGGGGTACGGGTACACGAGGTGCGGCGCAACCTCGACGCGCTGAAGGTGGTGGCGGCGCTGCGCCCCGAGGAGGCGAACGAGGGCGGAGCCGGGCCGTGAACGAGGCGAACGAGGGCGGAGCCGGGGCCGTGAACGCAGCGGGCACGTCGAACGACCGGATCGTGCTGACCGGCCTGCGGGTGCGCGGCCACCACGGGGTGCACCCCGCCGAGCGCCGCGACGGCCAGGACTTCGTGGTGGACGCGACGCTCTGGCTGGACACCACTGCGGCGGCCGGCTCAGACGACGTGCGGGACACCGTGGACTACGGGCAGCTCGCCGACCGGCTGGCCGCAGTGGTGGCCGGCGACCCGGTGAACCTGCTGGAGACGCTGGCCGCCCGGCTGGCCGCCACCTGCCTGGAAGACGGCCGGGCCTGGGCGTGCGAGGTGACGGTGCACAAGCCGCAGGCGCCGATCGAGCAGGAGTTCGGCGATGTCGCGGTCAGCATCCGGCGGTCGCGGTGAGCCGCCCCCCGAGAACGCTCCGCAGGCCCCGCGTCTTCGCCGGGGCCCTGACGTGAGCGGCGCGGTGCTGTCCCTCGGCTCGAACGTGGGCGACCGGCTGGCCTACCTGCAGGGCTGCGTGGACCGGCTGCGCGACGCCCTGCGCGCGGTGTCGGGGGTGTACCGGAGCGCGCCGTGGGGGCCGGTGCCGCAGGACGACTACTACAACGCCGTGGTCCTGGTGGCCGACCCGGGCACCGGCCCACGCGGCTGGCTGGCCCGGGCCCGTGCGGCCGAGGCGGCGGCGGCACGCACCCGCGAGGTCCGCTGGGGGCCGCGCACCCTGGACGTGGACGTGATCGCGGTGGACGACGTGCGGTCGGCCGACCCCGAGCTGACCCTGCCGCACCCGCGGGCGCACGAGCGGGCGTTCGTGCTGGTGCCGTGGGCGGAGGTGGACCCGGACGCGGTGCTGCCCGGGTACGGTCCGGTGGCCGACCTGGTGCGGCGGCTCGACCGGTCCGGCGTCCGGCGTACCGACCTGGAGCTGTCATGAAGCCGACCCAGCCGACCCACCTGCGTGACCTGGCCGCCGTGGCGGTGGCCGCCGGGCTGGTGAGCTGGCTGGCCGTCCGCCAGTTCTACGGCAGCCTGCCGCGGCTGCACTGGTTCGTGCCGCTGTCGCTGGCGGTGCTGGCGGTGGCCGAGCTGATCTCCGGCTTCCAGCTCCGGGCGCGGATCCGGCACAGTCCCGGGCTGGAGCCGGTCGACCCGCTGGTGGCCGCCCGGCAGCTCGCCCTCGCCAAGGCCAGCGCCCTGGTCGGCGCCGCGGCGCTGGGCGGCTGGGCCGGGCTGCTGGCCTACCTGTTGCCGCGGCTGTCCACCGTGACGGCCGCGCCGGGCGACGCGTTCACCGGCACCGTCGGCGTGGTGTGCGCCGCGCTGCTGGTCGGCGGGGCGCTGTGGCTGGAGTACTGCTGCCGTACCCCGAAGCCGCCGGAGGACGACCGGGACCGCGATCCCGACGAGCGCCGCACCGTCTAACCCGACCACCCCATACACCACGTCATATATGCCCTTTGTATGGGCAGCCACCCCGGCCCCGGCTAGCCTCTCACCGGAGGTAGGCCCGTGAACACAGTCCCAACCGCGCTGCCTATTCCCGATCCAGCCTGGTGGACCCGACAGGACGTGCTTCCCCTCCTCGGCGAACGCGACATCATCGGCCTGTTCACGTGGTTGCAGAAGAAGCACGGCTGGAGCCAGCAGCAGATCGGGAGCCTGACCGGGCAGTCGCAGCCGGAGGTCTCGGCGATCCTGCACGGCCGCCGCGTCACCGCGTACGACGTGCTGCTCCGGATCGCGGACGGGCTGCTGGTCCCGCGGGTGTTGATGGGTCTGGGTAGCTGTGACGACTGTGGGAACCACACCCGTCCGGCACCGGAGCGGTCGGAAGGAGACGACGCCATGGAACGCCGTGAGTTCCTGGCCGCGGCGACGGTCGTCGCCGCGGGCGGCAGTGTGCTCGGCCTGAGCAGGTGGTTCCCCGGCACGCCGCTGGGCGCCGCGCCGGTGCCGGCCCGGATCGGCGTGAGCGACGTGGCGCAGGTCCGCGCGATGGCCGGGCACCTTCGGGC
>WNFU01002242.1_pt1 | contig 28956 bp, 33 predicted proteins | sample 5400121 | NCBI WGS metagenome assembly WNFU01 (sample SAMN13153360, study PRJNA577476) | soil metagenome | isolation source: 100 cm soil or saprolite under grassland replicate 1 | place: USA:California | collected 2016-06-15 | reverse complement strand
GAACGGCGGAGGGGCGGAGTCCACGAGAGATCAAGCGCTGTCTGAAGCGGCATCTGTCCCGGAGGCTGTTCAAGCTTCTCGAGGCCTCCGTTTTGGGGGCTTGACTGACATAGAAGCATCCACAAGCTGGTGCACGAGTACGGGTGGGCGATCAAGCGTGAGCAGGACGGAACAGTGTCGTGGTTCAGACCCGACGGGACCGGCTACCGAGCCGGCCCCGGGCCACCTCCCACGATCTCTGAAAGGGAACCTGCCCTGTCAGCCGCAGCTCGGTGAGCCGTGAGCCCACGCCAAGCTCTACGAGAGAGTCTCCGAGCGTGACGCCGGGCGGCCATCTCCAACGCCTGCTCCTCGTCGTCGTCTTCCACCTTGTAGTAGGCGAAGAGCTGTTGCTTGGTCGCCTCGAAGGGCCCGGGCGCGGTCGTCGTGCGGCCGTCGCGGACAGCGACCGTCTGGCCGACGATGTCGGCAGGAACGCGGTCGCTGTCCAGGAAGTTGCCGCTCGCGACGATGGACTTCGTGAAGGCATCGTACGCATCGGCCTGGGCTTGGAGCTGCTCGGGCGTGGCCTGGGCCCGGGCCTGCTCGTCACCATAGATCAGGAGCATGTACTTCATGGCTGCCTCCTCCGTCGTCCGCGGCTCTTCCGCGACTCACCCAGGCGACGCACTCGATGCAGCGGAATCGACATTCCGCCGTCAAAATCCCCTCCCCACGAGATTGCCGTTGAGAGCCCACTCCACAAGAGGAATCCGTCCGGAACGGGAATACCTCGGGAAGCCGCAAGAATCCAGTGGTCGCGAGGGGGAATCAAGCTGGCAGGCAGTTAGTGCCGCAATCGGTCTTTGGCCCAGGCGATGAACGCATCTAGGTCCTCGCCTCTGTCCAGGGCGATGTACTCGTCGGCCAGCCGTCGGATGTCCCCATCGCTCAGGCCTGCGCTCCGCAGCTCTTCCCTCGCTTCGTTCTCGAGGAGCCGGGCGCTCTCCACCTCCGCCGCTTCGGGCTGCGGGTGGCCGGGCTCGGCCGTCTCGCCGTGCTTCTCCGGCTCGAGGGATCCGGGGGGCTGCTTCGCTCCGCTCATGGAGTAAGGATTCCCCTCACCTCCCGACCTCACTCGGCCGTCTTCAATCCGTCTGGACCCACCCGGTGCACGAGCGAGGAAGATGCCCGTCATGAGCTGGATGCCCGCCAGGCCGAGGGGCACGAACAGATACCACCTGATGAAGGGGCCCACCTGGTCGACCACGGCGTAGCCAAAGAAGAACCCGGCAAACGCGAACCAAAGCCCTACCCTCGCGGCCGAGTGGGTCGCAAACAGTACCTGGTCGCGCACGGAAGGGGCTTCGAACTCGGTTCGCATCCATCTCACGAGGGAGCGGATCCCCAGAAGGAGGAGGATCCCCCCGATGACCAGCTCGGGCAGGGGCGTCGATGGAGACGGGGGCTGGCCGAAGGGAGAAGGCGACGGCGAGGCCGCATCAGCCCAGGAAAGCCTCATCACCTGGAGTCGCCGGCGGAGCTGGACAGAAGCTGGATCACTCGCTCGTCGGACACCTGAGGGAAGGAGCCATACCATTGGCCCACGGCGAAGAACGGCTCGGGTGTGGCCAGGGGGCGGATCTCGTCGGCCTCGCCCTCCAGGCGCCTGACGGCCTCGCCCGGTGCCACGGGCACGGCCAGAATGACCTTCTTCGCCCCCTTCGCCCGAGCCCACCGCAGGGCCGCCGCGGCGGTCCCCCCGGTAGCCACGCCGTCGTCGACCACCACAGCGACCTTCTCCTGGAGATCCACTGGAGGCCGACCACTCCGATACACCGACGATCGCCGAGCGATCTCCTCCCGCTGGGCGGCGATCTCCTGCCGAAGGTATTCCTCACCGACATCGAGCACTCTGATGAGATGCTCGTCCAGTACCTCCACATCCTCGGCTACCGCACCCAGCCCGAGCTCCGGATTGCCCGGGGCTCCCACCTTCCTCGGGACCACGATGTCGAGAGGGGCATCGAGGACTTCGGCGACCACCGCGGCGACCTCGACCCCGCCGCGGGGTATGCCCAGGACGACCACGTCCTCGTCTCGCAGGGTGGCCAGGGACGCCGCGAGGCGCTGGCCCGCATCTCTGCGGTCGGCAAACATCTCCTCTCCCCGCCAGAACATCGGATCAGGGGGCGTCCCGCTTCGCCGGCGGAGCCTCGGCCTCTCGCGCCTCGCGGTCGGCTTCGCGCTCGGCCAGATCGCGTCTCTTGTCCGGCATGACGCGCTCGGGGGGAGGCATGGGCTTGCGGATCTTCCGGTAGATCTCCAGCGGGTCCCGCGTGCCCCGGCGTTTGCGTGCCCTTGCCACAAGGCCAGGATATGTGAGGACGGCGAAAGGCGGCTACGATAGGCCGCCAAGTCGTGCCCGACCGAGCCAGGAGGTGACCGTGGTCAACGCCTACATCCTGATCCAGACCGAGGTGGGAAAGGCCGCCCAGGTGGCCAAGGAGGTCTCGGGCATCAAGGGCGTGGCCAGCGCTGAGGACGTCACCGGCCCGTACGACGTCATCGTTCGCGCGGAGGCCAAGAGCGTGGACGAGCTGGGCAAGCTCGTGGTGGCGAAGATCCAGGCGGTCGAAGGCATCACCCGCACGCTGACCTGCCCCGTCGTCCACCTGTAGTTCCCAAGCGCACTGACAACGCGGTCGCTATAGAGTGCGCCCTCGCTTGCGTTCCTTCTCGTGGCGTTCGATGGCCAGCTCGATGAGACGGTCCACGAGCTCGGGATAGGGCAGGCCCGAGGCTTCCCACATCTTCGGATACATCGAGACGTGGGTGAACCCCGGGATGGTGTTGATCTCGTTCAGGATGATCTCGTCCGGTTCGCGAAAGAAGAAATCGACCCGGGCCATGCCGGCGGCATCGATCGCCTGGAAGGCCGCCACGGCCATCCGCTGGACCTCCTCGGTGATCTCGGGAGGGAGATTCGCCGGGATCTGTAGCTCCGTGCCCTCGTCGATGTACTTGGCCCGATAGTCGTAGAACTCACCGTCCGGGATGATCTCGCCGGGGACGGAGGCGACCGGATCGTCGTTCCCCAAGACCGCGCACTCGATCTCCCGGGCTCCCTCCATCGACTTCTCCACCAGCGCCTTCCGCGCGTACGACAGGGCCTCCTCCATCGCTCGGGGCAGATCGTCAAGCCGCTTTACTTTCGTGATGCCCACCGAGGAGCCCAGCGTCGCTGGCTTCACGAACACTGGAAGGCCCAGGCCCTCGGCCCTGGCCTCCACCGCCTCCCGGTCCTCCTCCCACTCGCGTTCGTGGACCACCTCGTGTGGGACCACTGGAAGGCCGGCGTTCTCGAAGAGCACCTTCTGTACCGCCTTGTCCATGCCCACGGCCGAGCCGAGCACCCCAGCCCCCACGTACGGAATCCCCGCGAGCTCGAGCATCCCTTGAATGGTTCCGTCCTCGCCGAACGGGCCGTGGAGTACCGGGAAGACGACGTCGATCTGCTGCCGGGTCCCATCGTCCGCCACGAGCGCCGACTCGCCGGGATCACGTGACAGCGCCACACCAGGACCTTCCCGATCGGTAACTGAAGGAAGCTCCCCGAGTGTGCGCCCCGGGAGCTCGGACAGCAGGTACCACTTGCCCTTCTTGTCGATCCCGATGGTGAGGACCTCGTAGCGGTCTGGATCGAGCGCGGCCAGCACGGAGTGAGCCGAGACCACGGAGACCTCGTGCTCCGCGGACCGGCCGCCGAAGACGACGACCACGCGCGGCTTGGGCCCTTTCCTCGCGGTCACGCCTTCTCCAGCGCCTGCAGGAAGTCATCCACGAGGTCTTCGCGATCCTCGCCGCCGACGGCCACCCGGATCAGCCCATCGCCTATTCCGGCCGCCTCCCGTTCCTCGGCGCTGAGCTGGCGATGGCTGGTGGTCGCTGGGTGGCAGACCTCGGATCGCAGGCTTCCGAACGAGGAGCCTACCCGGACGACCTGAAGCGCATCGCACATGCGCCGGGCTGCCTCGAAGCCACCTTCCAGACCGAACGACAGCATTGCTCCGAACCGATCTCCCCTGAACAGGAACTTGGCCCGCTCGTGGTCGGGGTGGTCGCGAAGCCCCGCATAGCCCACGTCGGCCACCTTGGCGTGGTCGGCCAGGGCCCGAGCCACCGACATGGCGCTGGCGCATTGCCGATCCAACCTGAGAGCGAGTGTCTGCACCCCCCGAAGAGCCAGCCATGCCTCGAAGGCGCCGGCCGTCGTCCCCAGCTCGATGGCCAGGTGCCGGATCCGGTCGATCAGGTCGCGATCCCCCGCCACGACCCCACCCATCAGGTCCGAGTGGCCTCCGATGTATTTGGTCGCCGAGTCGACGACGAGGGTCACGCCGGGGATCACCATGGGCTGGAGGAGGTACGGAGTGGCGATCGTGTTGTCCACGAGCAGTGGCACGTCGGCGCCCGCGCAGACCCGGGCGATCCCGGCGACATCGGATACCCGAAACGTCGGGTTGGCCAGCGTTTCGATCAACACCACATTCGTATTCGGTCGGATCGCTTTCGCCACCTCTTTCGCGTCCCCCGGTACGAACGTGGTCTGCACTCCGAACCGTGTCAACACGGACTTCAAGAGGGCGAACGTTCCTCCGTACAGTGTTCGCTGGGCGACGACGTGGTCGCCCGAACCGACCATTGCGGTGAGGACCGTCTGGAGGGCGGCCATCCCACTCGAGAACGACCACGCAGCTTCCGCTCTCTCCAGCGCTGCCAGGACACGGTGCAGCGCGATGTGGGTCGGGTTGCCATAGCGCCCGTACACGAAGCCGGGCCGGCGTTCGTTGATCACGTCGGCGTAGTGCTCGAGCCCCTCGTACAGGTAATCCGTGGTCAGCCAGATCGGGGGCGATACCGGCTGCTCGGCGATTCCCCCGGCCGACATGTCTGCTTCGTGGATGGCCCGGGTGGAGAACCCGGGCCTGCGGTGACCCGCATCCTCGGAGCGCTCACGTTCGTCGCTCATCGCCCAAGCCTACCCGCTGGCCCGTGGAGTCAGCGCTTCCCAGGCCACGGGATTCACCAGGCACGAGGGCCGGCGACCCTCCACGCCCTCGATCAGGTTCTCAGCCGCGAGCAACGCCATCGCCGTGCGCGCCTCGATGGTGGCGCTTCCGATGTGGGGGGTCAGGACCACGTTCTGCAGCTCCAGCAGTCCGGGATGGACCTCCGGCTCCCGCTCGAAGACATCGAGTGCAGCGGCGAGGATCCGGCGTTCCCGCAACGCCTCCACCAGCGCGGCCTCATCCACCACCGCTCCTCGACAGGCGTTCACCAGGACACCGGTCGGCTTCATCGACGCAAGCCGTCGCGCATCGATCAGGTGGCGGGACTCCGGCCCGAGGCTGACGTGGAGGGTCACCACGTCCGACTCGTTCAAGAGACGGTCGAGGTCCCGGTACTCGGCCCCGAGCGCTTCCTCGACCTCGCTGGGGGCCCGTCGACGGCTGTGATAGAGGACGCGCATGCCGAAGACGCTCGCTCGCCGAGCCACCGCACGTCCGATCCGGCCGAAACCGACCACACCCAGGGCCTTCCCGTTCAGACCGATCCCCAGCATGAACAGCGGCCACACGTGCCAGGATTCGCCGCTGCGGATCAGGCGCTCGCCCTCCCCCAGCCGCCGGGCGGCCGCAAGGATGAGGGCCCAGGTGAGCTCGGCGGTCGCTTCGGTCAGAACCTCCGGTGTGTTGCCGACGAGTACCCCACGGCTCGTACACAAGGGGACGTCGATGTGGTCGTAGCCGACGCCGAAGGTTGAGACCACACGCAGCTCGGGTCCGGCGGCGAGGAACTCCTCATCGACGCGCTCGCTCGACTGCACCAATACTCCCAGCGTGCCCTTGACGCGACCAAGCAGCTCTTCCCTCGCAATGGGGTCCGGGCTGTCGTGGTAGTCCAGCTCGCAGCGTTCGACGATGCGCTCGATGGCGGGGCTGGGGATACGCCGAGTGACCAGGACTGCCGGGCGAACCGCGCCGGTCGTCATTGGTCGATCGGTCAGCGGTTGAGCTCGTCGTCCAGGACGGCCAAGGGCAGTGAGCCGAACGCAAGCACCCGGTCGTGGAAGTCTCGCAGGGAGAACGCCGAACCCTCCCGTTCGGTCGCGGCCGCCCTCAACCGGTCCAGTTCGAGCTTGCCGATCATGTAGGCGAGAGCCTGGCCGGGCATCGCGATGTACCGGTCGACCTCGATCTCCGCGTCCAGCCGGGAAGAGCCTGTCTCCATCATCTTCTGGACGGCCTCCTCCCGGTCCCACCCCAGCGCGTGGATCCCTGTGTCCACGATCAGCCGCCCGGCCCGAAACCCCTGTGCCTCGAGCATCCCCAACCGCTCGTACTCGTTCAGGAACAGACCCATCTCGTCGGCCAATCGCTCCGAGTAGAGCCCCCACCCCTCGACGAAGGCGTCCCCGACCAGGAACCCCCCGAACCGGCGCAGAGGAAGCCGCTCGGTGAACTCCTGCTCGATCGAGATCTGGAAATGGTGGCCGGGGTTTGCCTCGTGGAACGACGTGGTGGCGGTCTGGTGCAGCGGCCGCCCCTCCAGGTGTCCGGTGTTCACGTAATACGTCCCTGCCCGGGACCCATCCTCGGTCGGAGGGTTGTAGTACGCGCCGGGCATGTCGTCTTCCTGGAACTCGTCGATGGGCCGAACCTGGCAATTCGCCCTGGGCAGCCGGCCGAAGAAGCGTGGCGCGGCCTCCCAGCTCCTCCGGACCTGATCGGTCACCAGATCCAGCATCTCCTGCCGTGACCCAGCCGTGTTCTTCCCGCTCTCCTGGTACTCGGCGAGGGCTGACTGGACGTCCTCGTAGCCGAGTTGCTTGGCGACGGTCTGTCGCTCCTCCTGGATCATGGCGAGTTGCTGATGGCCCGTGTCGTGAACAGCCTGGGCCTCCAGCGGGAGCGAGGTGAACCCGAGGATCTGCGATGCGTACGTCTCTCCGCCATTCGGGAGGGCCGACAGCCCGATCGAATCACGGGCAGCCGGGCGATAGGCGCGAAGCGTCTCCAGGTAGGAGGCGTACGCGGGCCAGACGGCCTCGCGCAAAGCGGAGGCGACCTGATCCTTGTCCTTGTTGGACGCGTTGTGCACGGGTTTCATCGCCGGGGCATCTTGGGGGGCGAGCGAGAGCAGCCGATCCACCTGGGCGATCGATCTATCCACCACCAGCCCTGGGGCGACCTGGCCTGCCCGAGCGGCATCCATTGCCACCTTCGAGGTCTCCTCGAGGAACGTGGGGAACGCTCGAAGCCGACGGATGTACTTCTCCAAGCGCTCAGGTGTGTCGGCCCGCTGATTCGATCCCAGTGTGGATGTCAGGGTGCCCGGACCGAACAGATGGGTCACGGCATAGAAACGGTCTACGCGGTACTCGATGTCGGCCAGCTCGCGTCTGGCCCCGGTCTCCAGGACCGAGAGGGTCGTCCGCATCTCCACGTCGAGGAGGTCCCGGTCGATTCCGGCCAGATCGGCGAGGGCTCCTCGGAACACGATCTCCCGCCGAGACACGCCGTCTTCGCTCGGATCCGGCAGCCGATCGTCGAAGCGCTCGTCCCCGATGAACGTCCCGATGATGGGATAGATCTCCAACAGCTGGTCCCAGAACCGGTCCGCAAGCCTGCGGGCGGCCTGCTCGTTCTGATTGGACAACGCAGCCTCCGTTCGAGTGCGATGCCAGCGTGAAACTGAGCATAGCGGACCCCACCGACGCCAGGCCCACATCCGGGGACCCCTCCGCTTCGCTAAGCTCTGTGCGTTCCTGCGACAGGAGCTCCTGCTTGGGTCGAGAGCCTCACGGAGTGAGAAACCAGCGCCCGAGGGATGCGGAACGGTCGCCCGCGCAGCTGCCCCACACCATGCGGGCCTTGCGTAAGGTCCATCGGGAGCCGGGGGCCGAGCTCGTCGAGATCCGGGTCCCCCGCCCCGCGGCGGGCGAGGTCCTCATCGAAGTCGAAGCCGCCTCCATCTGCGGGACGGACCTGCACATCTACGGCTGGGATCCGTGGGCGGCGGGCCGCATCAGCCAGCTACCGATGACCTTCGGGCACGAGGTGGCTGGGAACGTCCGAGCCATCGGGTCCGAGGTTCACCATCTCCGGCCGGGCGCCTTCGTGTCGGCCGAGGGGCATGTGTTCTGCGGGTTCTGTCCTCCATGCCGGAGCGGCCGGGCCCACATCTGCGAGAACCTGAAGATCCTCGGGGTCGACTTCGACGGTGGGTTCGCCGAATACCTCGTCCTCCCGGAGCGGAACGCCTGGGAGGTGGACAAGCGGATCCCGCCCGAGGTCGCCTCGATCCACGACCCCTTCGGCAACGCCGTGCACACGGTCTTCAGTGGAGACGGCGCATCCGAGCTGGTGACGTCGACGGTGGTGGTGCTGGGGTGCGGGCCGATCGGCCTGTTCGCCGTGGGGATATCTCGGGCGTCGGGAGCCCGCCAGGTCATCGCGGTGGAACCCAATGAGTTCCGTCTGGGCCTGGCCAAGCAGATGGGCGCCGACGTGCTGGTGGATCCGGGCAAGGAGGATCCCGTGGACGCGGTGCTCCAGGCCACCGACGGGCACGGAGCCGAAGTGGTGCTGGAGATGTCCGGGGTTCCGAAGGTGATCGACCAGGGAACCCGGATGCTCGCCCGCGGGGGACGGATGTCGCTGCTGGGGCTGCCGACCGAGCCCGTGGCCCTCGACCTCACCGATCAGGTCATCTTCAAGGAAGCTCGGCTGGTCGGGGTGACCGGCCGTGAGCTGTTCCGCACGTGGCAGCAGATGACCACGCTGCTGGCCACGGGAATGGTCGACGTGGCCCCGGTCATCACCCATCGTTTTCGCCTCGACCAGTTCGAGGAGGCCTTCGAGGTGATGGCCTCAGGTCGCTCGGGAAAGGTGATACTGATTCCATGAGCAGCCTCGACTACCTGAAGGAGCAGCTGGCTGAGCTCGAGCGCGCCGGCGTCGCGCTCCACCCGCGCACCCTGGAGCTCGAACAGAAAGCCAGGACCCGGTTCGACGGGCGCGACGTCATCAACCTGGCCTCGAACAACTATCTCGGCCTGGCCGCCCACCCCCGCCTCAAGGACGCCGCGGCCAAGGCGGCCCTGGAATACGGGGCGGGATCGGGCGCCGTTCGGACGATCGCCGGAACCATGTCCTTGCACACCGAGCTGGAACGGCGGTTCGCCGAGTTCAAGGGTGCGGAGGCGGCGCTCATGTTCCAGGCGGGGTTCACGGCCAACTCCGGCACCGTCGCGGCCATCCTCACCAAGGAGGACGTGATCGTCTCGGACCAGCTGAACCACGCCTCGATCATCGATGGGGCCAGGCTGTCCAAGGCCGGGATCAAGGTCTTCCCCCACAAGGACGTCCAGGCCGCCGACCAGCTCCTCCAGGAATCGAAGGCAGTGGGCCGTCGTCAGCTGCTCATCACCGACGGGGTGTTCTCGATGGACGGCGACGTCGCGCCCCTCCCCGACCTGGTCGAGGTGGCCGAGAAGCACGGCGCCATCATGATGATCGACGACGCGCACGCCAGCGGGGTCCTCGGACCCGGGGGGAAGGGCACCGTGGCCCACTTCGGCCTCGACCCCAAGCGGGTCGATGTGCAGGTGGGCACGCTGTCAAAGGCCATCGGCGTGTTGGGCGGGTTCATCGCGGGACCGCCCCATCTCATCGAGTGGCTGGTGAATCGGGGCCGGCCATTCCTCTTTTCCACGTCCGCGCCTCCCGCGGTGGCGGCAGCATGCATCGCGGCCCTGGACGTCATCCGTGACGAGCCTGAGCGCATCGACCGGCTGTGGAGTAACACGACCTTCTTCAAGAAGGGGCTCCACGGGTTGGGGTTCGACACCGGCGCCAGCGAGACCCCGATCACGCCCGTCCTCGCCGGCGAGGAGACCAAGGCGGTACAGCTGTCCCGCCTGCTGTGGCACGAGGGCGTGTTCACTCCGGCCATCGTCTATCCCACCGTGGCCAAGGGCCAAGCCAGGGTCCGGACGATCGTCACTGCGGATCACACCGAAGAAGACCTGGCAGACGCCCTGGATGCGTTCGAACGTGTGGGGAAGAAGCTCGGGCTGATCTGACCAATCCCATATCTGGGTAGGAGAACTCCGCCAGGTCGGCCCCTTGGTCGGCGCGGTGCTGTTGTGGCTCGCCTATTCGGATACACCGAGGCTACCGGACGAGTATTCGGAGACCATCCTCTGGGGCGTCGGGTCCATGGAAGCTCTGATCGCCAGGGCAGATCGAGCCCTCTACCAGGCCAAGCAGGAGGGAAAGAGCCGCATCGTGCTGGCCGAGACCCCTCCGCCGCCGGCGCCTCCCCGTTCACCGAAGTCCATCCACCTCGCCCACACCCCAGGCTCGTAGCGACCGAGCCTCAGCCTCGATGGGGGGAGCAGCCTCCTCTATTCCAGGCCGTGGAGCTCGGGCTTCGCTTCGCGAAGCATGAGCGAGAGCACCATGTCCTCAGGGGAGACGCCCTCGTACAGCACACGGACCACGTGCTGCGCGATCGGGACCTCCACGGAATGACGCTCGGCCATCGCGCACAGCGGCTTCGACGACTTCACACCCTCGGCCACCATCTTCATCTCTCCGGTGATCTCGTCGAGCCTGCGGCCCCTCCCGAGCTGCTCCCCCACCGTTCGGTTCCGCGAGAGCGGTGAGTAGCACGTAGCCACGAGGTCGCCCATGCCGGCCAATCCGGCGAACGTCAGCGGGTTCCCGCCCATCGCCACTCCCAATCGAGCGATCTCGGCCAGGCCCCGGGTGATCAGCGAAGCTTTGGCGTTGTCGCCGAACCCCATCCCCGCCGCCATCCCCGCGGCGAGGGCGATGACGTTCTTCATGGAACCGCCGAGCTCCACTCCGACCACGTCCGGATTCGTGTACACGCGGAAGTAATGGGCCATGAACGCGGCCTGAAGCTTGCGAGCCACGCCCTTCTCGGCGCAGGCCACCACCGTTGCGCTTGGCTGGCGGGCGACCACTTCCCTGGCAAGGTTCGGGCCCGACAGCGCAGCCACCCGACTGGGGCCGAGGTCGGCCTCTTCACCCATGACCTCGCTCATCCGCTTCAGGGAATCCTGCTCGATCCCCTTGGTCAGGGACACGACCGGCACGTCGGGGCCGAGCAGTGGCACGACGTCGTGGAAGATCACCCGGAACGCGTGCGACGGCACGGCCATGACCACGACTGAAGCCGTCGAGGTGGCCTTTTCCAGGTCATGGGTGGCCTGGAGGGAGGGAGGAAGCTCGATGCCGGAGAGATAGTCGGGGTTCTCATGGCGCGACGCGATGGCCTGGGCCAGCTCCTCGCGCCTGGCCCACAGGATCGTGTCCACGCCCTTGTCGGCTGTGACGGCGGCCAGGGCCGTTCCCCAGGACCCTGCGCCGACGACTGCGATCCTCAGATCCTCCACGCGTCCCCCTCCGCGTGGGCCGCTTTCACCCCGACCAGCGTTTCGGGTAGCGAGCCCGAAGCTCGGTGACCAGCCTGGTCAGCTCGTCCATGACCATGTCTGTGATCTTGCGCAGCGTGGCCGGATCGCCCTTCTCCCCCTCGAACTGCGAGAAGTCGAGAGGCGCTCCCGCCTTCACCCAGATGGGCCGGCCGAACTTCAGGCTGCCCGCACCCCGGCGTTGCCACACGTGCTGGGACCCCCACACCGCCATGGGGAGCACGGGCACCTCGGTGGCCAGGGTCAGCCTGGCGATCCCCGTCTTGCCCTCCATCGGCGTGTAGTCGGGATTTCGGGTGATGGTCGCCTCCGGATACACCATGACCACCTCCCCTTCGCGGAGCGCTCGCTTTGCCTCCTCCACCGGCGCCATCGAGCCGCTTCCCCGCTCCACCTTGATCTGCCCGGTGCCTTGTAGCAGATGCCGAAGCAACCAGTTGCCGTACAACTCGCTCTTGGCCAGGAACCTCGCCCGGCGGCCTGCCTTGAGCAGCATGTAGGCGTGGGCGAGCGGGTCCAGGTAGGAGATGTGGTTGCACGCCACCAGGACCGGGCCCTCCGGAGGGATGTGCTCCAACCCCTCGAAGCGCCAGTTCAACCACAGGGCGACGGGAGGGCGCAGGGACCACTCGGCGAAGCGATACCAGGGCTCGGCTCGGCGCAAAGGGCTCCTCCAGGAAGGCTCGTCCATTCTAGAGCCGTGTGTATGCTGCCAGCCATGCGGGTCCTCGCGGTGCCCGTGAAGTCGTTGGAGCGGGCCAAGAGCAGGCTCGCCTCGCTCCTGTCGGCGCCCGAACGGGCCGCGCTCTCGCTGGTCATGTTCGAGGACGTCCTCGACGCCTGCCTGGCACAGAGTGAGTGGGACACGTGGGTCGTGTCCCACGACGAGGCGGTCCTCGAGGTGGGCGCGCAGAAGGGCGCCAGGCCGCTCGCGGAGAGCGGAACATCGCTCCTCGAAGCGGTGCGCCAAGTGGAGGCCGAGATCGTCCCTCGCTCACACTCCTCGAACGAGCTTGCGGTGGTCCTGGCCGACCTGCCCATGGTCACGGCGGAGGCCCTCGCGTCAGCCCTGTTTCTCGGTGGCCATGTCGGAGTGGTGGGTGCGCCGGCTGCTTCGGACGGCGGCACGAACCTGTTGCTCCGCCGGCCGCCATCGATCATCCCCGCTCGGTTCGGCCGATCGTCCTTCGCCAAACACCGGTGGGCCGCCCGCCGGGCCCGGGCCGGATTCGAGGAGATCCGGCGACCCGAGCTGGCATTCGACCTCGATCGACCGCAAGACCTCGCGCGTGTGCTGACCGACGGGGGCAGCCGGCGCACCCGATCGGCTTGCCTGGAGATGGGGGTGGCGGAGAGACTTCGGGTTCACGCGATCAGCCTGTGATCTCCGAGTCGGAGGAACGCACCATGCCGCAGGGAACGATCAAGGAATACGATCTCGAGAACAGGACCGGCTCGCTCCTGATGGATGACCGGACCGAAGTCGCCATCGACCAGTCGTCCACGGAGGGCTCGGGCCACATCAGATACCTCCGGATCGGACAGCGGGTCGTGTTCGACCTTGCCGAGGAACAAGGGCGAAAGGTCGCCCGCGGGCTGAAGATCATCAGCTTCGCCTGAGGCTCTCTATCTACCAGCGGTTCGCCGCCGCCTCGCTACCGCCTGCTTGAACGGCTTCCCAGGGCGGAACGCTGGGACGTTCGTCGGCTTCACGGTCATGGGCTGATCCGCCCAGATGTTCCTGGCCGTGCGGCGGGCTCTGGCCTGGCGATGGAACGTCCCGAACCCGGAGAGCACCACCTTCTCCCCCTGAACCACCTTTCGGCGCACCGTATCGATGAACGCATCGATCACTACCGCCACCTCGTTCGCCGGCAGCCTGGTTCGATCCGCAATGGTCTCCACCAGCTGGCTCTTGTTCATCTTCCCCTCCCGCGCAAGCGATCGAGCGCTCTGGCTACTGGTAGATCACGAGGACCGGCTGGGGCTGCAGGCTGAGGATCTCCCAAGGCGCCATGAGCCCCACGTCGCGTGTGTAGTAGAGCTTGATCCCGTGATGTGAACCCGTGGGTCCAACGGCCAGGTCCTCGTAGTTGGCGATCTTCGCCGCCCGTCGCCCCACTCCATCGATGTCGAAGGTCACCGCCACCTCCGGAGGGACGTGGAGTGTCTGGCGGTCTTTGATCATGAACGGCGTGAACTGGTGGATGACCAGGAGCTTCTGGGGGAGATCGTATCGGCGCACGATCCCGGCCAGATAGTCGATGACCTCGTTGACCTCGGCCGCGGTCACCCGGCCCACGCGTCGGCCGGGGATCTGCCCGGGGCCGACGCGCCATTCGGGGTCCAGGGCCAGCCCCACATCCGCCTCTTTGAGGAAGCGTTCGTAGCGGGGCACGTCCTCCGGGAACGAACGTCGCCCCGTCTGCACGTCGATGATGAGGAGTCCTCGCAGGGTCCGCGCCTGCGCCAGATAGGCGTCGATCTTGCCTTCGGACAGGAAGTGGGTGTAGGAACCGTCCGGCCCCGGATGGCGCCCCGCCACCGTGGAGACCAGCTCGAGGGCAGGAAGCACCGGCCGCGTCCCCGCGTAGGTTCGAGCCTGGTCTCGCAGCACTTCGCGGGCGAAGGAGGGGGGGCCCAGGCCCAGCCGGCCGAGCCGGTGGGTCAGCGGCGAGCCATACAGGGCCACCACGAGGTGACCGGGGAAGAGGCGCCGGCCTCCACCGGGGAGCTCCGACCGAGACTTCACCGCTCCGGCTCCGCCGAGTGCGGCCTTGCGCGCACCCCTCCTGTCGTCGAGAGCGCCCCAGACCATCCTGGCCGACAGCCCCACCACTCCGACAAGGCCGAAGATCACCAGAACGGTCGCCATGGGCGACGTGCGACGGCGGACTCCTCCGAATCCTCGACGAGAGATCGGCCCCCGCGTCCGGCCGCCCTTCCCCGGCGGCCGGGCGCCCCAGTGTATTCGGGATGGAGGTGCTCTTCCGGTGAAGGATGCTCTGAGGTCGCTTCGAGCTGGCAGGGCTTCGAGGTCGACGTTCAGGTATCGCGCGTACACGAGGAGGAACGGTTCCGCCGATGACGGAGATCGGAAGACCAGTTGAGCAGCATCGCTCTCGAGTGCCGCGAGGTATCGAACGGGAAGACAGGCTGACTCGGACGCCATGTGCAGCGTTTCCCCGCGCTCTCTCCTCGCGGCGTGGAGCGCCTGGGCCACTGCAGACGAGCCGGGCCGGAACGGAAGGAGTCGCGAGTCGGGACGCTCGGGCAGAGCGCTCTCCGATTCCAGGGGCGCCACGCCTGCTCCTGCGGTGCGGATTCCGCCTTGCACTAGCTTGTTCAGCGCCACGTTCCCCCCGCCCTCTGTCGTAACATCGCACATCGTCGACCCGTGGGGTCAACGGTAGCCCTCGGGTCCGGTTCCCGTCGGCGCTCCTTACAGGCTCTCCAGAAGCTCCCTGGCTTCGATCAGATCAAGAGTCGCAAAGCCTTCCATGAAGGCCTCATAGACAGCTCGCAGCATTCGACCGCCTTGCTCCACGTTGCCTTGATCGCGCCACAGACGGCACAGCCTGATGGCAGCTCTCAGCTGAGACATCCTCGCATCCACGCCTTCGGCAACGTCGAACGCCCGCTGGAACCAGGATTCGGCGCTGGTGCCGTTTGCGTCCGGGAGGGCAAGAAGCAGATCGCCCTTGAGCAGGTAGAACTCCGGCACGAGAGTCAGCCCGGAACCGGCGATCTCGATGGCTTCCTCGATGAGGCCCAATCCGTCTGCCGGTCTTCCCGATCGTGCGTACGCTCCGGCCTGGACAGACAGGAGCAGCGGCCAGAACACGGGAGGCGTCTTCAGGCCCTGGTACAGGTCGAGCCCTTGGCGGATCTCCGCCAGACCCTCATCGAACCGTCCCATTCCCGTGTTCGCCGCGCCACGGAGGCAATGCCCCAGCGCCTTCCAGATCGGCAACTCATGTTCATGTGCGACGTCCAGCACCCCCATCGCGCGGTCTCCGACCAGCTCCGGCTCACGCCTCCAGAGATGAAGGAAACCCGAATGGAACAGCCCATAGGCCAACGTGAACGGGTGCCCCAGCTCCGTGGCCAGGGCCACGGCACGGTTCGCGCGTTCGAGTGCGCGATCGGGGTGGCCGAGCATCCACAGGACGAGTGCCGAGGTCGTGAAACACGCCACCCCCGGGTTGTTGCCGAGGCGGAAGCGACGGAACCGATACCCCTGCGACTCGAACGAGGCGATGGCACTGTCGAGGTGCTCCAGGCCGCCATGGAGATCGTGCTGGAACGCGATGCTGGAGCCCAGCACGAGATGTCCGTCGACGCGCATGCTCGGGTCGTCCTGTACCTCGGCCAGGCGCAGGATCTCTCGCCCCACCTGGGCTCCCTTCTCGAATTCGGCCCGGTAGGTGTAGAAGCTGGCGAGGCTACGGAGGACTGGAAAGAGCTGTGGAATCTCTCGTTGCCCCTCGAAGAGCTCCAGCGCCCGGCCGTATGCTTCCTCCACTTCCCGCGTGTAGCCGTGGATGGCCATCAGCGCTCTGGCCAGGCTGGTCCGTAGCATGACCTCCTGGATCGCACGCTCTGGAGTCGACGGCGTGGAAGACAGGACCTCCAACAGATCGGTCGTGATTTCGATGGTGGCGTGGTACCAGCCCCGGGCGTCGTAGAGGAGCCACATGCTATCGACCAGCTTCTTGAGCTGATCGAGATCCCTCTCCGCGACCCAGTAGCGCCATGCGATGCGCAGGTTGTCGATGTCTGCAGCCATCGCCGTCAGTGCGGGCTCGCGCCCCAGGCCGGTGAGGTGCTCCCACTGCTGTTGAGCGAAGTCTGCGAAGTAGGCGGCGTGGGCCCGACGGATGGCATCGCTGAGGTCGGGAGCATCGTTCAGCCGATCAGCCGCGTACCCCTTGATCGTCTCCAGCATCACGAACCGGGGCTCCCCGTCCTCTGTCTCGACCCGCCGCAGCAAGCTGTTGTCCACCAGCGAGCCCAGGCCCTCGATCGTGTCCACGCCTGGGGCCGGAGAACACACGGTCTCCAGGGCCTCCAGACTCCCTCCCCCCTGGAACACCGAGATCTGCTGGAACAGCCGGCGCTGGTCTTCTTGGAGCAGGTCGTAGCTCCACTCGATCGTTCCACGCAGTGTCCGCTGCCGAGCCGGAGCATCGGGGGCACGCGAGACCAGCAAGGGGGAACCCCGGCCGAGTCGTTCCACGATGGCCTGAGGGGACAAGATCTTTACCCGGCTCGCTGCCAGCTCGATGGCCAGGGGAAGACCGTCCAGCCGGACGGTGATCTCCGCCACGGACGGCGCGTTGTTCTCGGTGAGGGCGAAATCCGGCTTCACGGCGATGGCCCGCTCGATGAACAAGCCAATCGCTTCGTACCGGGTGAGCGAAGCCAGGTCGGGCAGGTTCCCTGGGTCCGGGAGGTCAAGCGGCGGCACGGGGAACTCCTGCTCGCCATAGCGGTGAAGCGCGGCACGGCTGGTGACCAGGATCTTGAGGCGTGCGGCGGCCTGGAGGAGCCGCTCAACGGCTGCGCCGGCGTCGACGACTTGCTCGAAGTTGTCCAGTACCACGAGCATCGCCCTGTCCTTCAGACTCCTCTCGAGGGCGTCCTGCAACGGGCGCCCAGGCTTCTCCTTGACTCCGAGGATCTCGGCGATCGTTGAGATGACCAGGCCTGAGTCCATTGTCGAAGACAGATCCACGAACCAGGCCCCGTCCTCGAACGCAGTGAGTGTCTCTGCAGCGACCTCGAGTGCCAGCCTGGTCTTTCCGGTGCCGCCGGGGCCGGTCAGGGTCAGGAGTCGGGCCCCGTTCAATAGCCTGCCTTTTATCTGGGATACCTCCTCCCGCCGACCGATGAAGCGGGTGAGTTGGAGGGGCAGATTGTTGGGCCGGGCGTCGAGCGATTTGGGAGGGGCAAACTCCGCGGGGAGCCCTTCCACTACGAGTTGGTAAAGGCGCTCAGGATGGGCCAGGTCCTTCAATCGATGGGAACCCAGGTCACGCACGGTGAGGTGCGCGGGCAGATCGGGCTCGACGAGTGCGCGGGTGGCGTCGGAGATCAGGATCTGGCCGCCATGCCCGGCGGCGGCGATCCGGGCCGCCCGGTTGACGTCGATACCGATGTAATCATCCGCCACTAGTCGGCCCTGTCCGGTGTGCAGACCCATCCGGACGCGAACCGGCTCGGCGAACGGGTGATCGGCCAGCGACAACTGAATTCGAGCGGCGGCCTGTACAGCTCCCAGTGGGTTCGGGAACACGACAAAGAACGAATCGCCTTCCGTGCCGATTTCGGCCCCGTCTTGTTCACGGATCGCTTCCCGGAAGATGCGGTTATGGCGCTGCAGGAGCTCGAGGTAGCCATCGCCGAGATCTTGGAGGAGCCGAGTCGACCCTTCGATATCGGAGAACAGGAACGTGACGATGCCTGTTGGCAGCACATGAGTGGACATGGTCCTCATCGGGAGGATAATCCCTATGAGACCCGTGCTTCCCCCCGAAGCGCTGTGGCCAGCGAAGCGCTGTGATGGCCGAAACCGGGTAGTAGAGGGCGGCACGCTACTCGTCATCAACCGGAAGCTCTTCGTTTGATGCATCAGACATGAGCAAGTACACCGTCCAGCGGCCGAGGCACTTGGGTGAGATCCAGCGCGTCGACAAGCAAGGGCGCGTATCGGATCTTCCGGCCGCTGTAGGTGCCGATGAAGCGCCGGAGCTGCTCCTCCTTAGTCCGTCCTCGCCAGGCAGGCTGCTTCTGGAAGGTGCGGAACGATCCAAGCTCACCCTGAGCGTCGACGAACTGTTCCACCGCGGCGGCACCGAGGGAGCGGATCAACTCGTCCTCAAGATCTGCGACGCACACGTAGAACCCGAGTGATTCCATATCGGCGCGGGTGAGGTTGGAGCCGAGGCCGGCCCGCTCGAGACCGCGCCGGAAGGCGCCCTCCTCTGCCGTGTCACAGAGGCCTGCCAGTCTGACGTCGAATCCCTGAGGGCCGAACCGATCCAGGAATTTTCCGATGTTCGTCGCACCCCCAATCGGCACGATGGAAATGCCCTCGGCGACAAGATTCCGACCACGGCGCTCAGCCAGCGCTTCGAGCGCGAGCTGGTCGCTGATCCCTTCAACAAGCACGACCGTACGTGCGAAGAAGGCCTCCCTGTGCATCCTCATGTCCCAATCCCTTGCAACGGCCCGGCGAGCCGCCTGATTGCTCGCCAGCGCGGACCGGACTCCGTTCGTGTCGGAGCGCGCTAGGGCAGGGGTAAAGGGTGCGAGGCGCGTGTCCGCTGGCCGTGTAGCATTTCCGCTGGTCCACCCACTGGCCCGTGGGGTAACGGTAGCCCGACTGACTCTGGATCAGTTAGTCCTGGTTCGAATCCAGGCGGGCCAGCTTGTGGCTTCGTGACGCTCACCAACTCGGCACGTTCCTTGTCCCCCGCCGCCGCGACCTCGAGGATGACCCCGACCCCCGCCGCATAGAACTTCGTGTCGATCACGTTGGGCTCCAGGGGCGTCCATTCGAGCGTCTCCATGACGTTCTGGAACTTCCCGTAGGGAACCTTGACCGTCCGGCTCAGGCTGACGATCCAGAACATGTCTTCGGCCTGTCCCTGGTAGAACTCCTGCCGGTAGGACTCGGTGACCTGTGGGTGAGCAGGCATGACGATGCCGGGCTGAGCCCCGTCCACCCCTGCCTCCCATGATCCTTCTCTGCTCTCCACGTGGCCCTTCTCGTCGTAGGAGGCCGTGTCCTCGCCGAAGTACCAGACGTTGCCCTCCTCGTCCTGTGCGTACCAGTCCTCGGTCTTCTCGAGCAGCCTGTTCCCGTGCGTAGCGAGGTCGGTGACGACGACGCAGGTGACCCCGAGGATGACCTTCGTCCGATCGGTGACGACGACCTCATCGCGCTGGGCCTCGCCCTCCTTGATCCCTCGGAAGACATAGGTCGTTCCCGGAATCCAGGGGAGGTATGGGTTGTCGATGGTTTGGACGAAGTCTGCAGCCTGGATGGCCGGGTGATATCCCGAGGCGGATGCAGAGGGCGAGGGCTCACCCGTCGCCGGCGCCGGCGAGGCTGCCCTCGGACTCTGCCGTGAGCTCGGTTTCGAGGCTGGAGATGACGTGCACGACGCGCCCACCAGCCAGGCCGCGGCGACAACGATCAGCGTCGCGCCCATGATGCCTCCTTGGAGCAGGCTGGAACCAGACCTTTTCGGACGACCATGACCGTGCCATCCTGAGAGGACGCTGAGAGGGTCCTGCCGCCTCTCAGTGCTGTCTCATCTGTCGCGTCCCAGGATCGGGCCGGGAGGCCGCGCTTGCGAGTCTTGGTCGTGGAGGACACTCAGAGGATGGCCGGCCTCCTTCGTCGCGGCCTGCAGGAGGAGGGGTACGCCGTCGACATGGTGGCAAACGGTGAGGATGCCGTATGGATGGCATCGGAGAACCCTACGACGCGATCGTGCTCGATGTCATGCTGCCCGTCCGCCGAGGTGACCAGACCATCGGGCTGACGCCGAAGGAGTTCTCCCTGCTCGAGTACTTCATGCGGCATCCGGGATAGGTGCTCACCCGGACCCGCTTCCTGGAGCACGTGTGGGACTTCGCCTTCGAGGGGGACTCGAACGTGGTCGAGGTCTACGTCCGGTACCTCAGAGAGAAGATCGACAGGCCCTTCGGGCGGGAGTCGCTGGAGACGGTTCGGGGCGCCGGGTACCGGCTTCGAGACGACGGATCGGGATGACCATGCCGATCCGGATGCGTTTGACGCTTGTCTTCGCGCTGGGGATGGCGATCGTATTGGCGGCGTTCGGCGCGTTCGTGTATTTCCGTGTGGGCCGGGACATCCTCGCCTCCGTGGACCTGGGGCTTCGAGCTCGAGGCCAGACGATGGCCGCCCAGGTCGCGGAAAGGGGTTCGGGCGCAATCGTCTCGGCCGGTGGACTGATCGATCCCGACGAGTCGTTCGCCCAGGTGCTGGATGACACAGGATGGTTGCTTCGAGCCAGCTCGGCGACTCTGAAGCTCCCCTCCTCTCCTCTGACGCGCTTCGGGCCATCCCAGGGCCCCGTTTCTTCGTGAGGACTGTTCCTCGGATCGACACTGACCCCTCCTGCTCCTGGCGGTCCCGGTGAATTCATCCGGCCATCACCTCTTCTTGATCGCCGGAGCCACACTGGGCGATCGCAATGATGCGCTTCATCAGCTGTTCGTCGCGCTCGCCATCGGTGGCCCGCTCGCGCTGATCGCGATGTCCGCGGCCGGCTGGCTGATGGTCGGCGGGGCCCTCGGACCCGTCGAGCGGCTGCGGCAGGAGGCCCAGGCCGTCTCCGCGTCCGAGCCGGACCGAAGGCTTCCGGTCCCGGACACGGGAGATGAGCTGGCCCGGCTAGGCACAACATTGAACGCGATGCTCGGAGCTATGCCTTCGTACGACAAACGCGCCCGACGAGCCGGGGTCCGCATCACGCTCGACGTCCAGCCGGGGACGGTGTGGGTCGATCCGACACGCGTTCGCCAGGCTCTGGAGAACCTTCTCGAGAACGCGCTCCGCTACGCTGGGCCCGGCGACGTGATCACTCTGCGTTCGGAGCGAACCGGTGACGGGGTGCGGATCCGGGTGGAGGATACGGGGCCGGGCTTTCCCCAGGACATGCTCGAAACTGCCTTCGAGCCGTTCGTGAGTTCCGGCGCCGACGTCGACGGCAACGGTTCGAGCCCTGGAGTTGGCCTGGGCCTGGCCATCGTCCGGGCGGTTGCCGAGACGCACGGAGGAACGGCAACGGCCGAGAACCTGGCGACCCGCGGCGCACGGGTGACTCTTCTTCTTCGAACTCGATCGTGTCCGCTCTGACGGGCCGGCCCGTTACAACGGCAGCCGGCGGATCTCCACTTTCCCCTCACGCTCCCGAACCTCATAGGTGGGCTGTGGCGCCGTCGCGGGGCCTTGGATGACCGATCCATCCTCCAGGCTGAACACGCTGAGATGCCACGGGCAGGTCGCACGGCCGTGGCCAACGGTTCCCTTGTGCAACGGGCCTCCCCGGTGGCTGCATCGATTGATCAGGGCGTATGTTCTCCCACCTTCCTTGTACAGCATGATCTGCCCACCGCCGACGGTGACTCGCTTCGGCTTCCCCTCCGCCAGGTCTCCGGCATCGAGCACCGGGGTCCAGTCGGGCAGAGGACCGTCGAGGGCGCGGCTGGGGCCGACCACTTGCCGGAAGACGAGATGGCCGCCGAGGTAGGCCGACGCCGTCGCCACGGCCGCACCGGCTAAGGACAGGGCGGTACCCGGGCCCCGCTTTCCCCGTCGCCTCAAGGCATAGGACATTCCGAACAGGGCAACGGCGGTCACATTGCCGATCGCGTGGGCCGAGCCAACGCTTCGCTCACCCTTCTCGGTCACGTCGGCGAGCTCGGAGAGCCCGGTCACGGCCGTGGGCACCGCCGAGACCACGCCAAGGCCGATCAGCATGTCCGCAGCGCCTTGGGCGGCCTCCCCTCCCAGCAGGTCAAGCACAAAGGCGCTGGTCCAAGAGCCGATCGGCACGTCGGTCAGCAGCGGGTGCAGGGGGTGGCCCAGCCACGTCCCGCTGACGAGATCCTTGAGCTTGCCAGGTCGGACGACCCTCGCGAATCCCAGTGTCAACGCTCGGCCTATGGAATCAAGCGGCCGGGACCGCTGGATCCCCTGGATCACCGCTTCCGTCTGTCTGGTCAGCAACGTCACGACGACTCCCCCTTCCGATCTGCCCACTCCTATACCCGCGCAAGCGGGGAATAGCTGGCCGGGGGCTGGGTAGACAGATAGCACCCGACGTGAAGGAGGAATGGCATGGCAGAGGAACTGGACACCAGCCAGGGCTGGTGTTGCGACGGTCGCACGTGGAAGGAGCACGCGGACGCGGACGGCGAGTGCTGCCAGCCCCAGGGAAAGCAGATAGCGGACCTTCCGCCGGAGGGACAGCAGAAGGCCCGAGAGCGGGAGGCCCAAGCAAGCGCCTGATCGTTCTCGCTGTGACTCATCGGCCTAGCCACTGAGACTCTGTCGGCCCGGCTGGGGTCGGACTTTTGGCCTGGTTGTTGCCTCCCCCGGACATGTCCGCCAATTCGGACTGTTCGGGGGAGGCATTAGAGTCATCCGGGCGATGCAGGGCTCCCCCGAGTCGTGCAACATCCATCCCCATGAAACCCAGTAGGACGTCCGGCCATCCGGTGGCCGTCCACCGACACCTCTCATGAACGGCGCCCTGCGGTTCTCACTCGACGGTCGAGGAGCCGCGGCGCTTACGCTTACCCAACCCCCGGCGTCTCGCGGCACCCTCTCACCATGCGAAGGCTAACCGTTCCGGCCCAGGCCCTGGTCGTCCTGGTGGCGGCAGGAGGCGCGGCCTCGGTGCTGGTGCGCGCCCCCGACCTGGCCCACTGGGATGGCCAAGACCTGGCCGCGTTCCTCCTCCTCACGGCCGGGATCGTGCTGACCGAGCAGTTCCAGGTTCCCCTGCGATTCGGTAGCGAGAACCTGAACTTCTCCCTCACCGAAGCGTTGTGGGTGGGCGCGCTTATCCTGGCTCGTCCGAGCGTGGTGACGATGTCGGTCGCCACAGGGGTGCTGTTGGGCCAGATGACTCGTCGGCGGGCTCTCCACAAGCTGGTCTTCAACGCGGGCCAGTTCCTGATCGCGCTGACCGCCGCCCAGGTGGTCGTAGCAGCTCTCAGGTCGCACGGCGTCCTCCGGCCGATGACCTTCATCGCTGTGGGCCTCGGCATGGCGGTCTACGCCGCGATCAATGCGGGCCTGGTGGCACTGGTGATCTCCCTGGCCGCGCGGAAGCCTTATCAGTCCGTGCTGCTGCCCCCGCTGCCCGAGAACCTCTTGCACTTCGGGGCCAACACTGCTCTGGGGCTGACGGCCCTGGTGGTGTGGCACGCCGCCCCCGGCGCCACCGTCCTTCTGGTAGTGCCGCTGATCATGTCGTTCATCGCCTACAGGGCGCTGCTGAAGCGGGTGGCCCAACCCGCGCCGGTGCGCGAGAGCGTTCTGCAGGTCTCTGTCTAAGCAGCGGTCAAAGCCCGCATAGGGCGCCGACTCAATCTTGCTCGCCGCTGTCGATCCGCGGCCAGGCCTGTGTCCTCAAGGGTGGAGGCGCGCACATCCGATCGGATCGTCAGCGGGCAGCACCTACTCGGCTTTCGACCAGGGCCAGGAGTTCAAGAACGAGTTCCGTCCTCACAGAAGAGGTGGGAAGACCCGGGTCGTCAGGACTTCGGGATCTGCTTCCCGGGATCCACGAAGGGCATGGAAACGACGGAGGCACCGCGAGCGCCGACCGGTGTCTCCACCGTGAGCTCGGTGCCCACCTGTGAGAGCTCCACGGGCACCCACGCGTACCCGATGTTGTTCTCCAATCGCGGGGAGTAGATCGCCGACGTGACCTTCCCCACCGGCCTTCCCTCGGCTTCCACCGGCCATTTCGACTGGTTCATGTCCAGTCGTTCTCCGGCGATCTCGACCCCCACGATCTTCCGCCGAATCCCTTCGGACTTGATCCTGCGCAGCGCGTCTTTCCCCATGAACGGCAACTCGATCTCCAGGTCGACCAGCCTGTCCAGTCCCATTTCGAAGGGGTTGTTCGAGTGGTCCATGTCGGCCCCCCAGTTGAAGATGCCGCCCTCGATCCGACGGATGTCCGAAGGCCCGGTGGGCCAGATGTCGTAGGGGCGGCCGGCCTCCATGAGCCGTTCCCACAGATCCACACCCTTGGAGGCGTCCAAGAGATAGACCTCGTAGCCGACCTCCGACGTCCACCCGGTCCTGGTCACGATCACCGGGATGCCGTCGAGCTCGGTTCGAGTGAACCAGTAGTACCTGAGGGAGGTCACCTCCTCGCCGAACAGGTCGGCCATGAGGTCCTTGGATCTCGGGCCCTGGACCTGAACCGGGTAGGCCTCTGGCTCTGAGATCAGGACGTCCAACCCGGCCTGGGCGGCCAGGCCCAGTGCGTACAGGTACACGTCCGAGTCGGCCAGGGCGAACCAGAACGTGTTCTGGTCCAAGCGAAGCATGACGGGGTCGTTCACGATGCCGCCCCCGGGGGACATGATGAGCACGTACTTGGCCTGACCGACCCCGCACTTTGACAGATCTCTGCACGTGAGCAGCTGGGCGAAACGGAAACCATCCGGCCCCGAGATCTCCACGTTCCGCTCCACGGCCACGTCCCACAGCGTGACGTTGTTCAGCAGGTGCCAGTACTCCTCTTCGAAGTCGTCGAAGTTGATCGGGAACAACGTGTGGTTGTAGACGGTGAAGCCTCGGGGGCCATATCGCTGTGTGGCCTCGAAGAAGGGTGAACGGCGCAGCCGGGCTCCCCGCTGCACCAGACTCATGTCGAACGGCGTGGTCGTCCTCGTCTGGGCCATCCCCTCTCCTCTCCCCCGAGATGCACGCGGCAGGGGCGGGCTCGCTGCTACGAAGCCCGCCCTTCGTCCTGGTCCGGCCGGCTATCCTGCCCGGCCCGGACCAGCGACGGCAAGTTGACGGCGATCTCTTCAGACCGTGACCGGGGAACGAGGCCCGAGAGGGTGAAACCTCACCGCCCCGGGGGAGGACCCGTTGCCAGGCGTGGCCCTCACTGCCGCCCTGGCACGTCCCTGAGTCGATGCCGCCGGTGTTCAGCACCTGCCCGACGTCCCGGAAGACCGCGCAGAGTCTGCCGGTACCAGGATCAAAACCGACGGCGCGCCGATCAGCACCATGGTGATCGAGAACGCTTCACAGCACTTCCCTCCTTCACGCCGCCTCGGGTGGACGAGAAGTGCGGATGCCTGGCACTCCCAAGCCCCACGTGAAAACGACTTCCCTTGTGTTCGACAGGACGCAGGTCTGCGAACATTCGGGCAAACAGGCGATTTCGCCGTCTTGGGCCGGAACACGGGCGGTCACTCAGTCCAGGGTTAGGTGGAACCAGGGAGGCCGCTACCTGCTGGGAGAGAGCACATCGTCGAAGGGCTTCCGCCAGTATTCACCGCCGATCGGTTCCTCCGGACGACCTGACCCCGATGGGTGGGTTAGGGGCTGGTATTCGTCCGGACCGGCAATAGTCCGAGGTCCGGGTGCCTGCGCTGGATACGCCGCACGTACAGGACGCTCCACGCAATGCCCACCATTGTTAGGACCGCATGGGAGGGCCCGTCGACCGCCATGACGGTCCCGGGAGAGACCGTCACCGCCAGGGCCGCCTGTTGGCCGGCCATCGCCATGAGGAGGGCACCCCAGGCCACCGAGAGGGTACAGAACACCGCGAGGGCCCTCGGATGCCTCCATCGCTCGGCCAGGCGGCGCCGGCCCTCGGGATGGTCCGAGGAGAGTCGAAGGGCCAGGGTGCGGGTAAGAGGGCGCCGGATGACGGCAGAAACGGCGAAGGCAAGCCCCAAGATCCCGCTCATCACCGCGCTCTTGACGAGGATGAACATCGGCGAGTGCAGAACCATGGCCAGAGCGACCGAGATCCCAGCCGCCCCGATGAAGACAATGCCCGCCCAGGTGGGCCGCTTTCCGCGGACCAGTCGCACAGCCATGTCGAGCAGGGGCACTGAAGAAGCCGCAGCGAGCGCGACGAGCACGGGCGCGTGGCTGGACACGAGCAAGTAGATCAATCCGGGCAGCACAACACCGGGCAGGAGTTGGCGGGCTATGGATCGAATGTGACCTGAGTGGCCGCGGGCAAGATCAGTAGACTCGAATTGCACTTCACATAGGGTATAAGTGCGCTTGATCTGGCAGCCAGGTGCGGAGCAGGCTTGCAATAATCTCTGTCGGCCGAAACGGTCCCATCGTCTAGAGGCCAAGGACACCACCCTCTCAAGGTGGAGACACGGGTTCGAATCCCGTTGGGACTACCACCGAACTATATGGTGGTCGAAAAATCGGCACCGCGAACACCGGCTGAATCCAGCTACGATCCCGCACCCGAATCTTGCCGTTGCGGTCATGCGTTGTGGTGGCGACAGGGGCCGGATTAGGCAAGAGCCACCCACAAGGGGGAGTGACCCAGGGCAGCTAGGCGGTTGTATGACACTGTCCTTTTATGCGTGGTGATAACAACGGTACTGATCCAGGTCATCGGTTGAACGGACCTCGGGCTGGATGAACACACACCTGCGGGCGCCGAGACTTATGATATCCGGAAGGTTCGTCGGGTCCATCCTCTCGAAAAGGTCCCTGCCAGAAAGGCTACGCTTCTAGCCCGATCGCGGCCTGCCGGTGGAGTGGGGAGCCTACTCGGAGGAGGGTAGGACATGAGGCGTCGTGATATCGAAATCGGCAAACTGTACGTGGTTCCAGCGAACCGGCTTCCAGGAGCGGTTGTGGAAACTGAGCCGCTGGTCGATGCACCTGCCCTGGACGCTACGGGTATTCGTTACCACGGTGACCTTCGGGGCTATCAACGACAACCGCGCTAGCGAGCCAACGACGGGGACCATCCTGCGGGCGGCTCGCAAGACAAAGATTCTGGGCGCGTCGTTCGAGGACCCGACGACGGGAGAGCGAGTGGCGTTCGCATCACCTGCCATCGTGGTTCCGCTCGAAGAGCAAGGCGAGATTCGGGGTGTCGAAGGCGGTGGGCATGGAGATTGACGTGTGGGACTTGCCAAGCTCCGCCCCGAGTGCCCGCTGCGCCTTCTTCGTTTCGGCGAGTTCCTCGGCGACCAGCACGGCGTCAGTGTCCAATCGACTTCGCCCTTAGGGAATCACTTCTTGCCTCGGAGGATTTGCCCGATCTCGGACGGAGATATCTTTCCCTCGCGGTCGAGCACATCCGATATGGCGGAGAGTTCGCCCCACATCGACTGGACGATCCCGGCTGCCCGGTCTGCGATCTCACCAAGTCGCTCGGGCGGGATCGACTGGTTGACCTTGGCCACGTCGGTTGGAGAGTGGACCGCGTTCCGTCCCTCGGTGCATAGCGCGACCGCGACCGAGCCCGCCATCACGATCGTGGCGTAGTCCTCCGGCGACAGGCCGTTCAGGTCTGTGTCGATGAACTCAGTGGCACCGGACAGGCCATCCGAACTGCTGACGACTCTCTTGGGAATGACTCCGGCGATGACGTAGGCAGCCACGATGTGCCCGGCCTCGTGGACTGCGCTTCGACGGACCTTCGTGTCGCGTTTTCTCATTTGACCTCCGTCTCTGGCGTTGGATTCTGCGCCTGTGCCATTGTCTCGCTCCGAACCTCTGTCTTCGTGCGCGCCGCCCGGCCCATGGCTCACGGCACCAGCCACGCGGTGGGCATCTAGCCATGGCCAGGACATCGGCCCGGACGAACCGAACGGCCCTTCCGAGCTTCAGGTGAGGGATTCGGCGCTCCGGGTCCGACCAGGTCGTAGGTCGCCTTGATCGAAAGCTGCAAGATCGCGGCCACGTCGCGGACGGTGAGGAGTGGATCAGGCTGTGCGGACACGGGTCTCCCCTTTCGAGACCTCCGAGTCCACACTGGGCCAGATCGGCTGGCACGGGCGGCGGTCCAGGTCCGTCGGGGCTCCCTCGGTGGAAAGAGCCCCCGTCTCCGCTCTGATGACGGTGCTCGCCGTTACCGGCTACTGACCGGGGGAGCAGCCTCCCTGAACGCTCCCCAGCGGTGGGTTGACCGTGGGCCAGTATGACTGCAAGGGATGCTTGGTGACAACCTCATACACTCCGGGACTGTTCCACAAACGAAGTTCGGGACTGTCCTGGAACTGTCATAGCCCCGCCGTATCATCGGATCGCCGTGGGGTACTTCAAGGCGAAGTCCGATCTGGAGTTCCTTCTCCGGTTCCGCGCCGACGTGATCGAGTTGTTCGAGCACGAGGGGAAGGCAGCCAAGAAGCTGAGGGACGAGCAGGTATTCGTCCTCAGCAGCGAGTGGAAGGGAGCCGTCCAGTCGGTCGCGACCCGCGACGATCCAGTGGGCTACCAGGCGGTGCGGCAGCGAGTCGCCATCAGGATGACGCGGGCAGTCCAGTTGGCGAAGATGCTCAGGGTTCCGGTGGACTTCACCAGCCTGCCAGCCCCGGCCATTGGCGGATACCCGATCCCGTTCAACGTGTTCGAGTCTGTCCTGAAGGACTTGTCGCATGGGGAGGGCGTTGACCGGCAGATGGTCATTGACACGCTGAACCGGACAGTTGGCGCTGCGGAGGAGAAGGTCCGTAGTGAGCTTCGGCACGCCCTCAATCCCGCCTGGTGGTTGTGGTCCGCGCTCGTGTTCATCCTCCGCATCCCGTTCATCGTGCTGAACGCCGCAGGGTTCAACACGGAGAAGTTCGAAGACAACCTGTGGTCGCGGCTGTTCAAGGTTGCCGAGGTCGTCGCCATCGCGTACTTCCGCGCGAAGCTCGGCCTGAGTCGGTGACTG
>WNFU01003805.1_pt1 | contig 28971 bp, 22 predicted proteins | sample 5400121 | NCBI WGS metagenome assembly WNFU01 (sample SAMN13153360, study PRJNA577476) | soil metagenome | isolation source: 100 cm soil or saprolite under grassland replicate 1 | place: USA:California | collected 2016-06-15 | reverse complement strand
GACGGCTCGACCGGGACGAGCACCTCGTCGGGCGCCGCGTTCTGCTCGTAGTAGAGCGAGAGGAAGGACGAGAGGATGTCGGCGACCGGGAACTCCTGCTCGCGGAACGGGTGGCTGCGCGAGTCCTGCAGCTTCCCGCCGCGCATCGAGAGGACCTGCACGACGAGGTCCGGCCCCTCGCGCCACAGCCCGACCACGTCGCGGTCGGCCCGGTCGGCCATGAGCACGCGCTGCTTCTCGAGGCTCCGCTCCACCGCCTGGAGCTGATCGCGCAGCCGCACCGCGTCCTCGAAGTGGAGCGCGGACGCCGCCTCCTCCATGCGGGCGCGGAGCCGCTCCACGAGCTCGCTCTCGCGGCCCTCGAGGAACTCGACCGCGTCCTCGACCGCCTGGCGGTACTCGTCGACCGGCACGTCGTAGACGCACGGCGCGGGGCAGCGCTCGATCTGGAACAGGATGCAGGGGCGCTTGCGGTGCTCGAGGACGTGGTCCGTGCAGGTCCGCAGCTGGAAGTACCGGTTCACGACCCGGAGCGTCTCGCGGATGGACGACGCGGACGAGTACGGCCCGAAGTAGCGCACGCCCGGCTCCCGCTTCTCGCGCGCGCGGCGGACCTCGAGGCGCGGGAACGGGTGGCGCTGGTCGAGCCGGAGGACGATGAAGTCCTTGTCGTCGCGCAGCCGCACGTTGAAGCGGGGCTGGTGTTTCTTGATGAGCTCGTTCTCGAGGAGGATCGCCTCCTTCTCCGAGCGGGTGACGATGACCTCGATGTCGCCGAGCAGGTCCTCGAGGAGGGGAACGAAGATCCGATCGTCCCCGCTCCCCGCGTCGAAGTACTGGCGGACGCGCGAGCGGAGGCTCGCAGCCTTCCCGACGTACACGACGCCCCCCCCACGATCCTTCATGAGGTAGCAGCCGGGCGCGTTCGGCAGGTCCGCGAGGGTCCTCTGGAGGGCGGCATCCACCGGGGACGGGTTTATCGCGGATCCCGGCTCCGTTCACGTGTCGGCGCTTCCCCCGTCCTGCTCTCCTACTGTGACCTGGACGTGGACTTGGACTTGGACTTGGACCTGGACCTGGACCTGGCGCAGCTCGGCGCACGTGCGTTCCCGCCCGGGCGCTGGGCCTGGAGGGGTCGTCGTCCCTCGCTCCGGGCCTGGAGTCGCGCCCGGCGCCGGCCTGTCGTGAGGGCCCCGAAGCGCAGAGGTCGGGGCACGTCCGCACGTACCAACTGCGCGCGGGGGCGGGACCGACGCGCGCGCGGCTCGCTCAGCCGTTCTGCGCCGCGAGGACTGTTCGAAACGCGCGCAGGCGCGTCAGCGCTCTGCGCGCGTGAGTTCCGCAGCGGCGCCGTGTTCCGCTCTCGTCGCGCGCGACGATCGCAGCACGTCCGCCGGAGCGCCTGCGGCGACGCGGCGTCCCGACCGGCGGCAGCGGCTCGTTCCAGCGGCGCGGCGCGCGCTACGGCACGCAGCTCGTCGTCGGGCAGCTCGAGCCCGAGAGCGCCGTGCAGATGTCCGTCTGGAACCCGCAGGTCGGCACGTCGAACGATCCCGAGACCCGCCCCCCGTCCGGGAAAGTGAGATCGGCCGACCCGGTCACGCGCGCGCCGATCGTGTCGATCCGGACGCTCCCGGTCGTCGCCAACGGCGTGCCGTTCGGCTCGCCGCAGGTCGCGTCCGTCTTCGTGATGAACGCCTGCGCGACCGTCAGGTTCCCCTGCCCGTCGGGCGTCGGGCCGGCGCCCGCGATCGGGTAGGTTCCGGGCTGCACCGCGGTCGCGGTCCCACCCGCGACGTTCGCCCGCACGAGGAGCACGTTCACGATCGTCGCGTTCGCCTTCGTGCCGCACGAGTGGGTCTGCGTGACGAGGCTGCACAGCCCCGAGAAGCTGCCGAATCCGAGGACGAGCCCGGTCGCGCTCGCCGTCGTACCCTCGAACGAGCAGGTCGCCTGCCCGAGCAGGAGCGCGCTCGAGTCGACGGGCGTGAACGGCTGGCCGAGGACCGTGCCCTTGAACGTCGGGGGCGAAGACGCCGCGGGGGTGCTGGAGGAGCTCCCGCACGCGGCGAGGAGCAGGACGGCGGACGCCGCGGCGAGCGGGCGAAGCATGGCGGACCCTCCCCGCGCCCGCGAGGCGGACGCACGAGAGAACGTAGGGTCGCGATGGCTCTCGGCACCCGGCGGGCGGCCGCCTGCAGGGCCACCGTCCGGCTGCCGGCGTGCGAGCAACGGTGACTCCGGCGCGCCCGCGAACCGGACGGAGCGGCTGCGAAGGCGCTATTCGGGCGTGAGCTTTCGCGCCGCGAGCGCCCGCTCCGTCCCGTACTGCGGCGGAGCGACGCCAAGAAAGCGCGCGAAGAACGGCCTCGCCTCCGCCGCCCGACCCTGGCCGTCGAGCAGCTGGGCGAGCCCGTAGAGCGCCTCGGGGTCCTTCGGAGCGAGCCGCATCGCGCTCCGGAACCAGCGCTCGGCCTCCGCCGGGCGACCGCGATCCCGCTCGACGCACGCGAGCTTCGTCTGGACCTCCGGGTTTCCGGGCGCGAGCTGCACGGCCTGCTCGAGCTGGGGCGCGGCCTCGTCAAACCTGCGGGAGCGGGCGAGCGTCATCGCGAGGTTGTAGCGCATGACCGCGGCGCCGGGCTCGACCGCGACGGCGCGCGTGAAGAGCGTCACCGAGTCCTTCCAGTGGCCGACCTGGTGCCGCGTCGCCGCCCCGAGCACCGCGGCGACCAGCACCGCCGCCGCGACGAGCGGCGCGCGGAGCACCCGAGCGCGCTGCGCGAGCTCGGAGGCTTCGAAGGCGAGGACGGTGGTGAAGCCCAGGAGCGGGAGGTACGCGAACCGCTCCGCCCAGCCGGGCCACAGGCCGCTCTGCTTGAGCCCGAGGTACGGCGACAGCGTGACGAGGAACCAGCCCCACCCCACGAACAGCCACGGGAGCCGCCGCGCGGCGGCGGCGGCGACCACGGTCGCGGCCGCGAGCGCCGTCGCGGCGGCGACGACGGTGCCGAGCGGCACCTCCGACGGGAACGGGTGGAACGCGGAGAAGCCGACGGGCCAGAAGATCGCGGACACGTACCTGGGCACCGAGGCGATCGCGTTCGCGCTCCGCAGCGCCAGCGACGGCAGCGCAGCGTCGATGGTGCTCGTCCGCGAGGAGACGATGGCGAGCGCGAGGCCCGCCCCGGACACGACCGCGAGGGGGATCTTCTCGGCGAGGAGGCCCCTCCTGCGCATGGCTCCGCCCTCCGGGTCCGCGCCTCCCGGCGCGAGGCGGCCGAGCGGCCAGAAGTCGAGGAGGAGCGCCAGCACGGGAAACACGACGAGCCCGGGCTTCGCGAGCAGGCTCGCGGCGAGCAGCGCGGCGACGAGCGCGAGGCGCGTCGCGGACGGGCGTCGCGCGTGGCGGACGTACGCGAGCATCGCCGCCATCCCGAGCGCGGCCGAGAGCACGGTCTTGCGCTCCGTGACCCACCCGACCGCCTCCACCGTGATGGGGTGGACCGCGAACAGGAGCGCCGCCGCCGTCGACGCGCCAAGCCGGCCGGTCGCGGAGAAGAGCACGAGCAGCGCGAGCACGGCCGTCGCGCCGTGCAGCGCGACGTTGACGGCGTGGAAGCCGCGGGGGTTCACGCCGAACGCCTGTGCGTCCGCCATCAGCGACAGCCAGGTGAGCGGGTGGAAGTACTGGCCGCGCGCGTCGATCCGGAACGCCCAGGCGATGGAGGCGGGAGAGAGGCCCGCCGGCACGACCGGGTTCTCGTAGACGTACTCGTCGTCGTCGAACGCGACGAAGCCGTTCGAGAGGGCGCCACCATGCGCGATCGCGACCCCCACGAGGACGGCGACGCAGGCGAGCACGACGGACCTTCGCATCGGCCGCCGAGTGTAGGACGGGCCGTTCCAGCTTTCAACGAAGGGGCGGCGGCGTTCAGCGGCGCCGGCGGCGCTGCTGCTGCTGGTGCTGCGGACGGCGCGCGCCCCGCAGCGTCCCGAACGCGGCGGGGCTCGCGATGGCCCCGGAGCCGAGGACGCCCTTCATCCCGGCGGCCCGGGCGGGCAGCCCGAGCTGCAGGTCCTTGAGCGCGAGGATCCGATCGCGGACCTGCGCCGCCTTCTCGTAATCGAGCGCGGCGGCCGCCTCGCGCATCTCCTTCTCGAGCGCCGCCACGATCTCGGGCAGCTGCTCGGGGCGGAACTCGGCGCCCTCCTCCGCCGCGAGCGGCACGGTGACCCAGTCCGCCTCGACGACCGCCATCCCGAGATCGGTGATGTTCCGCTTCACGGTCTGCGGCGTGATGCCGTGCTCGGCGTTGTAGGCCCGCTGCCGCTCGCGCCGGCGATCCGTCTCGTCGAGCGCGCGGCGCATCGACGCGGTGACGGTGTCCGCGTACAAGATCACGCGCCCGTTCACGTTGCGCGCCGCGCGGCCGATGGTCTGGATGAGCGACACCGCCGAGCGCAGGAAGCCCTCCTTGTCCGCGTCGAGCACCGCCACGAGCGACACCTCGGGGATGTCGAGCCCCTCGCGAAGCAGGTTGATCCCGATGAGCACGTCGAACTCGCCGCGGCGCAGGTCGCGGATGAGCGCGCTCCGCTCGAGCGTGTCGATGTCGGAGTGCAGGTAACGGCAGCGGACGTTCACGTCGGTGAAGTACTCCGTCAGGTCCTCCGCCATCCGCTTCGTGAGCGTCGTGACGAGCACCCGCTCCCCTATCTCGGCGCGGCGGCGCACCTCACCGAGGAGGTCGTCCACCTGAGTCCCGACCGGGCGGACCTCCACCTCCGGGTCGACGAGCCCGGTGGGCCGGATGATCTGCTCGACCACGACGCCCTGCGCCTTCTCGAGCTCGTACTCGGAGGGCGTCGCGGAGACGTAGATCCCCTGGTTCACGAGCCGCTCGAACTCCTCGAACTTGAGCGGGCGGTTGTCGAGGGCCGACGGGAGCCGGAAGCCGTACTCGACGAGCGTCTCCTTGCGCGAGCGGTCGCCGCGGTACATCGCGCCGATCTGCGGGACCGTCTGGTGCGACTCGTCGATGACGAGGAGGAAGCCCTTCGGGAAGTAGTCGAGGAGGCACGGCGGCGGGTCGCCCGCCTTCCGTCCGGAGAGCCAGCGCGAGTAGTTCTCGATCCCCGAGCAGAACCCCATCTGCTCGAGCATCTCGAGGTCGAACATCGTCCGCTGCTCGAGCCGCTGCGCCTCGACGAGCTTGTTCGCGCGACCGAGCTCGCCGAGCCGCTCGCGCAGCTCGTCGCGGATTCCGTCGATCGCGCGCTTGCGGGTCTCCGGCGCCGAGACGTAGTGGCTGTTCGGGAAGATCGCCGCCTTGTCGAGCTCGGCGAGGGTGAGCCCGCGGAGCGGGTCGAACTCGTGGATCGACTCGACCACGTCGCCGAAGAACTCGATGCGGATCGCGCGGTCCTCCTCGTAGGGCGGGAACACCTCGATCGTGTCGCCGCGCACGCGGAAGGTCCCGCGGTGGAAGTCGGTGTCGTTCCGCTCGTACTGGATGTCGATGAGCGAGCGGATGAACCGGTCGCGCATGAATTCCTGGCCGCGCTCCACTTGCTGGAGGAGGCCGTAGTATGCCTCGGCGGTGCCGAGGCCGTAGATGCACGAGACCGACGCGACGATGAGCACGTCGTTGCGGGTGAGGAGCGCGTGCGTCGCCGCGTGGCGCATCCGGTCGATCTCGTCGTTGATGGACGAGTCCTTCTCGATGTAGGTGTCCGACGAGGGGACGTACGCCTCCGGCTGGTAGTAGTCGTAGTAGCTGACGAAGTAGTGAACGGCGGCGGTCGGGAAGAGCTCCTTGAACTCGCCGTAGAGCTGCGCCGCGAGCGTCTTGTTGTGCGCGATGACGAGGGTGGGCCGGCGCACCTGCGAGACGACGTTCGCGACGGTGAAGGTCTTCCCCGAGCCCGTCACCCCGAGCAGTACCTGGTGGCGGTCGGCCCGCCGGAGCCCGGACACGAGCTCCTCGATGGCCCGCGGCTGGTCGCCGGTGGGGCTGAACTCGCTGCGAAGCTCGAACGGCACCGGCCGAATCTAACAGGGGCCGGCCCGGCGTTCAGCGGCGGGTGGGCCGGCGGGGGGAGGACGGCGGCATGCCGCGCCCCGGGCGGCGTGGCGCCGCTCTATGATGCGCTCCGTGAAGACCCCGGCCCCGGCCCTCGTCGCCCTGCTCGTCTCCCTCTCCGCCGTCGGGTGCCGCGCCAAGCCGGACGAGTGCCGGCTGCCCACGATCGAGTGCGGCGGGAAGTGCGTGGACGGGGGCTCGGATCCGGCGAACTGCGGCGGGTGCGGGGTCGCCTGCGGGGCGGGACGGAGCTGCTGCGGGGGCGCCTGCTCCGACCTCATGACCGACGGCGCGAACTGCGGCCGGTGCGGGCAGGACTGCGGCGTCGGGGCGTGCAGCGGCGGCACGTGCGACCCCTGCACGTCCGGGACCCACTGCGCGGGCGACCCGTGGCCCTGGTGCCGCGACCTCTCCGTCGATCCCCTGAACTGCAATACGTGCGGCAACGCCTGCACGGCGCTCGCGAACGAGGCGTGCAGCGGCGGGGCGTGCGGCTGCTTCGACCCGGCGCACCCGACGACCTGCGACGCGCAGGCGGCCTGCGCGAACCTCGCGATCGACCCCGAGAACTGCGGCACCTGCGGCGTCGCCTGCACGCAGCCCGCGAAGACGAGGTGCAGCAGCGGAAGCTGCGCGTGCACGTCCGAGTCGCTCACGGACTGCCCGGGCCAGGGCTGCTTCGACCTTCAGACGGACGAGCAGCACTGCGGCGACTGCGGGCACGCCTGCGCGGCCGGCGCGACGTGCTGCACCGGAACCTGCACGGATCTCCGAGCGGACCCGTCGAGCTGCGGCACCTGCGGCCACGCCTGCCCCATCGGCCAGGCCTGCGCCTCGAGCGCCTGCGCCTGCAGCGACGGCACGAAGAAGACCTGCGGCGCGAACTGCTGCGCCGGCACCGCCTGCTGCTCGAGCGGTACGGCCTGCCAGACGGAGCACACGAACGGCGTCGGCGGCTCGCGCGGCGGCCTCTTCTACGACTGCAACCCGCTGTACGTCCCGGGGAGCGCGACGACCAAAGCCGCAGCGATCGCCGCCGCGGACGCGTGGGAGCTCGGGGTGCAGGACTACGACGGGATCGTGTGCGACCCGAGCTGCTTCGGGCGCCGCACCGGGACCAACAAGTTCGCGGTCTGGTGCTACGGGTCGAGCCCGTTCGCCGGCCACGCGACGGCCTTTCCGACGGTGACGCTCTCGTGTCCGGACAACACAGGGGTTCAGAACTGGAAGTGATCTGAGCGAGCGCACGGGCGGCCAGGCGGCGCCTCGGACGCTCGCCCTTCGAGGGTCTCCCCAGGCGTGGCAGCGCCCTGTTTCCACTCGACTTCTTTTCGGGAACCGCCTAATTTTTCGCGGTCCCGGCCCCGGCGAAGGCACGGGAACGACCGGGATGGGCCCCGTTCGCAACACAAGAAGTGGAGTCCAGATGGCAAGTGGTATCGTGAAGTGGTTCAACGACGCGAAGGGCTTCGGATTCATCACCCAGGACGGCGGCGGCGAGGACGTGTTCGTCCACCACACCGCGATCCAGTCCGAGGGCTTCCGCAGCCTGCAGGAAGGGCAGCGCGTCGAGTTCGAGGTGAAGCAGGGCCCGAAGGGCCTCCAGGCGGCGAACGTCCGGGCGGTCTAGCCCGGCGCGCCTCGCAGCACGAGGAGGCCCGGCCACCCGGCCGGGCCTCGTTCATTCTCTGACCCCCGACCGAGGAGCGACGGATGGCCTTCAACCCCGGAGCAACGAAGCGACAGAAGGAAGCGGCGCGCAGGGACAAGCAGCGCCGCAAGGACGAGAAGAAGGAGCAGCGCAAGCGCGAGAAGGCGGACAGCCCGACCTCGCCGATCACGCCCGGCGAGGATCCGGACATCGCGGGGATCATCCCCGGCCCGCAGCCGAAGGTCGAGGAGTAGCGCCGTACCCCCGCTCACGGCCAGGTGAGCGTGCAGACCGCGCGCGCCGAGCCCTCGGCGCACTCCGCCTCGGCGCGCGGCGACCCCCGTCCAGTTCGAGCAGGACCTCGGGCGATCCGCGGACGCGGAGCGCGAGGAGCCGGGTCACTCGACGTCCCACCCGGTGCCGTCCGGGCCGTCGAGGAGCGCGACCCCCTGCGCGAGGAGCGCGTCGCGGATCGCGTCACCGCGCGCGAAGTCCTTCGCCTTGCGGGCCGCGGCGCGCTCGGCGATCCGCGCCTCCACCTCCGCGCCGTCGATGCCGCGGCGGGCCGCCGCCTTCTCGCGGATCGCCCGGAGCGCCGTCGCTGGCGGCCGCTGGAGCAGCCCGAGGGTCGTGCCGATCTCGCGGGCGTCGCGCGCGAACGCCGCGAGCGCGGCCCGCTCGTCCGGCGCCTTCTTCCCCCTCTTGTCGGCGAGGACGTTCGCCGCCGTGAACGCCTCGGCGAGCACCGCCAGCACCTGCGGCGTGTTGAAGTCATCGTCGAGCGCGCGGCGGGCGGCCTCGACGATCGTGCCGCCCTGCCCGGCGGGCGACGCCCCCTCGGCGAGCCGGTCCACCTTCTCGAGCGTCTTGTAGAGGTACCTGAGGCGCCGCTCCGCCTCCTGCAGGATCGCGTCGGAGTAGTTGATCGGGTTGCGGTAGTGGGTGCCGAGCAGGAACAGCCGCATCACCTCGGCGTCGAACTTCGCGAGCACCTCGCGGATCGTGAAGAAGTTGCCGAGCGACTTCGACATCTTCTCGCTGTCGATCTCGACGAAGCCGTGGTGCATCCAGTAGCGGGAGAAGGTCTCCGCCGTCCGGCCGTCGCCGTACGCGGCGACCGACTGCGCGATCTCGTTCGTGTGGTGCGGGAAGACGAGGTCCTTGCCGCCGCCGTGCAGGTCGATCGGCGCGCCGAGGTGCGCGAGCGTCATCGCGGAGCACTCGATGTGCCACCCGGGGCGCCCCTTCCCCCACGGCGACTCCCACGCCGGCTCGCCCGGCTTCGCCGCCTTCCAGAGCGCGAAGTCGAGCGGGTCGCGCTTGGCCTCGCCCGGCTCGACGCGCGCGCCGGAGAGGAGATCGTCGAGGTTCCGCTTCGCGAGCCGGCCGTAGTCCGGGAACTTGCGGACGGCGTAGTAGACGTCGCCGTTCGCGGCCGGATACGCGAACCCCTTCGTGACGAGGCGCTCGATCATCGCCATGATCTGCGGCACGTGGTCGGAGACCTTCGGGGCCGCGTCGGGGCGCAGGTTCCCGAGCGCGTCCATGTCCTCGTCGAAGGCGCGCGCGAACCGGGCGGCGAGCGCCACCGGGTCCTCGCCGCGCTCGTTCGCGCGCCGGATGATCTTGTCGTCGACGTCGGTGAAGTTGCGGACGTAGTCGACCACGTAGCCGCGCGCGCGCAGGTGCCGCACGACGACGTCCCACACGACGTAGCTGCGCGCGTGCCCCACGTGCGAGAAGTCGTAGACCGTCGGCCCGCACGCGTAGAACCGGATCTTGCCGGGCTCGAGCGGGACGAGCTCCCGCTTCTCGGCGGTGAGCGTGTCGTGGATGACGATCGGCATCGGCGGGTCCATCCTCAGGAGGCGAGGTGCTTCAGGAGCGCGCGGAGGTTCACGAGCGCGAGCAGGGCCAGGATCGCCGAGCCGACGACCGGGAGCCACTTCTTGCGCGGCCGGTCGCCGTCGCGCAGGACGAGCCAGCGGTCGCCGAGCTGGGCCCCGCGCTCGCGCATCGCCGCCACCGCCTCGCCGTAGTCCGCGGACGACCGCGCCGGCAGGATGCGCCCCTCGAACACCGGGGGGCCGCCGCGGCCCGGACGATCGACCACGAGGTTCGTCCCCGCGAGCCGCCCCACGGTCCGCGGGGCCCCCGTGCGCGCCTCGGTGACCGGCACCGCCTGCGCGAGGTCGCCGCGCACCTGCACGAGCCGGTTCTCGCGCGCGAGCTCGAGCCGGTACGCCCCGGGGCCGCCGAGGTCGATGGGATCGCGCGAGGAGAAGAAGAAGGCGACCTCGGGCGCGAAGTCGGCGAGCAGCCAGCCGCAGAAGGCGAGCGCCACGAGCGCGAAGATCGGGTTCCGCGCGAGGAGCGACGAGCCGCGCCGCGGCGGCGGCGGCTCACCCCCCCCGCCCCCGGAGCCGGCGCCGGCCTCCCCGTCGAAGAACGCGTCCTCTCCGCGCCGGCCCTCAGACATCTCCGACCTCCCTGAGCGCAGGGCCCGCCGCGCGGGCCCGGAGTCGAAGGGTCATCGCGCCCCCCGCACGAGGAGCGCCACCGCGTGCGCGGCGATCCCCTCCTCTCGGCCGACGAACCCCATCCCCTCGCCGGTCGTCGCCTTGACGTTCACCTGCGCGGGCGAGACGCCGAGCGCCTCGGCGAGGCGCGCCCGCATCTCCTCCGCGCGCGGGGCGACCTTCGGCCGCTTCGCCGCGAGCGTCACGTCGCAGTTCCCGACGCGCCAGCCGCGCTCCGCCGCCTTGCGCGCGATCTCGCGGAGGAGGAGGAGCGAGGAGACGCCCCTCCAGCGCGGATCGGTGTCGGGGAAGTGCCGCCCGAGATCTCCGAGCCCCGCCGCGCCGAGGATCGCGTCGCCGATCGCGTGGGCGCAGACGTCGGCGTCGGAGTGGCCGAGCAGGCCGTCGCCCTCGAACTCGACGCCTCCGAGGACGAGGCGGCGCCCCGCCGCGAACCGGTGCGTGTCGTAGCCGACGCCCAGCGCGACGGGCGCCTCGAGCGCGGCCCGGGCGCGCTCGAGATCGGCGGGCCCGGTGATCTTGAAGTTGCCCGGCTCGCCGGGGACGAGCGTCACGGGCGCGCCGAGCGCCTCGACGAGCGAGCACTCGTCGGTCGCCGCCGACGCCGCGGCGCCCGCCGCCTCGTACGCGCGCAGGAGCACCTCCCGCCGGAAGCCCTGCGGCGTCTGCGCGAGCCACAGCGTGCGCCGGTCGAGCGTCTCGGCGACCCGCGTCCCGCCCTCCGCCGCGGCGCGCTTCACGGTATCCGTGACGGGCAGCGCGGCGAGGGCGGCGCCGTCGCGCGCCGCCGCCTCCGCGACCCGGCCGACGAGGTCCGCGGTCGCGAACGGCCGCGCCGCGTCGTGGACGAGGACGACCGCGCTCTCGCCGGCGGCGGCGAGCCCGTTCCGGACCGAGTCGGCGCGCGCGACCCCGCCCGCGACGGCGCGCCCGGGCTTTCCGAGCCCCTCGAGTTCGGCCCCGCCGCGCGCCTCCTCGCCGGGTGGGACGACGGCGACGAGCTCGTCCACCGCCGGGCACGCGGCGAGCGCGCGCGCGGCGCGGCGGAGCACCGTCTCGCCGCCGAGGACGAGCCACTGCTTCGCGGCGCCGGCGCGCACGCCGGAGCCGCCCGCCGCCACGATGCCGGCCACCTTCTCGCCCCGGATCATCCGCGCCTCCTCGCGCTCGGGTCGCCACGCGCGCGCGCCTGGCACCTTCCGTGCTGACCCCTGCCCCGTGCCCTTCGCCCGCGTCCCGACCGGCCAGACACGCAACCGCCGCGCGGACTCGCGTCCGTGCGGCGGTCTCGCCGACAGATCCCCGGCGCAGCTGCGCCGGGCGCCGAGCTCAACAGTTGAAGATCTTCTTCAGGTCGGTCTCGACGTCCTGCTCGTCGCACTCCTTCGCGATCGCCAGTTCCTTGATGAGCAGCGAGCGGGCCGTGTCGAGCATCTTCCGCTCGCCGAACGAGAGGTCCTTGTCCGACCGGAGCAGGTAGAGGTCGCGCAGCACCTCGGCGATCTCGAACACGCTGCCGGTCTTGATCTTGTCCATGTACTCCCGGTAACGGCGGTTCCACGTCGTCGAGTCGACGGAGACCTCCTTCTCACGGAGGATGGAGTAGACCCGGCGAACGTCCTTCTCGCCGATGATCTCGCGCAGTCCGACCGAGCCGACCTTGTTCATCGGGATCATGATCTTCATCCCGTTCTCGAGGATGCGGAGCACGTAGAAGGACTGCCGCTGGCCGGCGACCTCCTTGTGCTCGATTCCCATGACCTCGCCGACCCCTTGGCCGGGGTAGACCGCCTTGTCCCCGACCTTGAAGTTCGGGGACGCCTGTGTAACCTGAGTGACGGGCATTCCTTCCTCCGCTCCGCAGGGCCCGTTCATCGACCGGCACGGTCGACGAAGGGGCGGGAGCTTGGTCGCGGGAGGCTACCACAGTCACCCGGACGCTTCAATAACCCCCGAGATTACGCGGGTGTTCCCATCACCCGATCCGGGGTTCGGCGGAGCGCCCGATGAGGCCCCGCCATCCTCTCGTGGGACCCGCGCTCGGGCTCGTCGCAGGCCTCGCGCTGGGACTCCAGGGCGTGCGCCCGCCGCAGGGCACGGCCGCGGGGCTCCTCCTCGTGCTCTCGCCGCCGCTCGCACCCGTGTCGTTTGCCTGCGCAGGGTGGCTCGTCGCCCTTCCGGCGAGGGCTGCGCCCCGCGCCGAGCCGAGGGCCGCGGAGGTCGAGGGGCGCGTGGCGACGGTGCCCGAGCGGCTCGGGGACCGGCTCCGGTTCCGGCTGCGCGCCGCGGACGGGAGCGCCCTCGATGCGTTCGCGCCGCCGTCGCCGTGGCCCCTCGCGCTCGGAGACCGGCTCCGCCTGCGGGCCGACCTGCGCTCGCCCCCCGGCGCGCGGAACCCCGGCGGGCGCGACGTCGCGGCGCAGCTCGCGGCCGCCGGCGTCCCGCTCCAGGCGTTCGGCACGGGGCCCGCCGTCCGGCTCGTGCCGCCCTCCCCGCTCGCGCCGCTCGAGCGCGCGAGGGAGCGGTTCGCGGAGGCGACCGACGCCGCCCTGCCCTCCCGCGAGGCCGCCCTCGTGCGCGCCATCGCCACGGGCGACCGATCCGGGCTCGACCTCGCCACGACCACGTCGTTCGCGCGGAGCGGCCTCGCGCACGTGCTCGCGGTCTCGGGGCTCCACCTCGTCGTGGTCGCGCTCGGTCTCGAGCGTATGGTGCGCGCGCTGCTCCTCCGGATCGACCGCGTGGCGACGCGCTTGGACCCGCGGCGCGCCTCCGCCGCGCTGCTCCTGCCCGCGACGGCGGCGTACGCGCTCGCGACGGGCGCGGGCGTCCCGGTCCTCCGCGCCGCCCTCGCCGTGGGCGTCACCGCGATCGGGACGCTCCTCGACCGCGAGGCGCAGGCGGCGAACGCGCTCGCCCTCGCCGCGCTCGTCCTCCTCGCCGCGGAGCCGTCGGCTGCGCTCGATCCCTCGGCGCAGCTCACGTTCGCGGCGGTCGCGGGGCTCGTCCTCTGGTCCGGGCCGCTCCGGCGCAGGATCCCCGTCGCGCGGCCACGCGGCGGCTGGCGCGCGTGGGCGCTCGAGCCGCTCCTCTCCGGCGCGTGCGCGACGCTCGCCGCGTCGCTCGCGACCGCGCCGGTCCTCGCCTTCCACTTCCGCCAGCTGCCGCTCCTCGGCTTGCTCGCGAACGTCGCGGGCATCCCGATCGGCTCCGCGCTCACCGCCATCTCGACCCTCGCGGCGGTCGCGGGCGCCGCCTCGCCCTCCGTCGCCCCGCCGCTCCTCCTCGTCGCGCGGCCGTTCGCGACCGCCCTCCTCTCGCTGTCCGACGCGGCCGCCGCTCCGAGCGGGTCCGTCCTCGGGGTCGCGTCGCCCGGCCTCCTCGGCGCCGCCACGTGCTGCGCGGCGGCGCTCGCGGCGACCCGGCTGCGGGGCGCCGCGCGCGTCGCCGCCGCGACGCTCGCGGTCGGAGCGCTCTTCGGCGCGGGCCCGCTCCGCGCCGCCGCCGCCCGGGCGCGGGGCGGGCTCGAGGTGATCTTCATCTCGGTCGGCCAGGGCGACGCCGCGCTCCTGCGGCTGCCCGACGGCAGCGCCGTGCTCGTGGACGCGGGCGGCGCGCCCGGCGGCGGCGTCGATCCCGGCGCGCGCGACGTCGTCCCGCTGCTGCGCGATCTCGGGGTGCGCCGGCTCGCGGCCGTGTTCGCCTCGCACCCTCACCCCGACCACGTGCTCGGGCTCGCCGCGGTCGCGCAGGCCTTTCCCCCCGACCTCGTGTTCTCGAACGGCGACGCGGGGGACGGCGAGGCGCGCGAGGTGCTCGCCGCGCTCCACCCCGTCACCCTCGCGCCCGGGGACGGCTGGGAGCGTGCCGGGGTCCGCTTCGACGCGCTCGGCGGCCCGAGACAGCGGTTCGCCGCGAACGACGCGTCGCTCGTCCTGCGGGTCTCGTACGGGGCGACGACGTTCCTCTTCCCGGGCGACCTCGAGCGGGAGGGCGAGGCCGCGGCGATCGCGGCCGGAGGGCTCGCCGCCGACGTCGTGAAGGTGCCGCACCACGGAAGCCGAACCTCGTCGACCGCGGCGTTCGTCGCCGCGGTGCACCCGCGGCGGGCGATCGTGTGCGCCGGCCTCGGCAACCGGTACGGCTTCCCGCACGCGGAGGCGGTGGCCCGCTGGCGCGAGGCCGGCGCGCTCGTCCTCCGGACGGACGAGGGAGCGATCCGGCTCCTCTCCGATGGGCGGCGCGTTCGCCGCGTGCCCGCCGCTGCCGCCCTCGATCCCCTGGCGATCTGGCGGGAGCGGACGCAGGCTTGCGACGTGCGGATCGAGGATGTCGATCTGATGGACGTCGCCGAGCGGCTTCGCCGTCACATCCCGGAGGGCGAGCCCCCGGTAGGCTATCTCCGGGGGCGCAGCTACTTCCGCGACGTGCTCGCGCACGAGCTCGGCTGCTCCGAGCTCGAGGCCGAGGAGCTCGTGGACACCCTCGAGATGAACGGCTACCTCAAGTTCGAAGGCGACCCCTCCGTCCGCTCGGAGGCGGAGAGCCGCTGGGACATCGACCCGCACATCCCGTAGCGACGGCGGACGCCCGGGCGCTCCACGGACGGGCCGGATCCCGCACGACCGCGTTCTCGCTCGAGTTTCCGGGGCACGCCCGGTGGACCTCCCCACGCCATGCACGCGCTCCTCGTCCACGTTCCCCGCGCCGTACCCGAGCGGCGCGAGATCTCAGCCCCGCTTCGCGCGGGCGGCTCGCACGCGGACGACCTCCGGCTCCCCGACTGCCCGCCGCAGGCGCTCCGGCTCCTCCCCTGCGCCGCGGGGGTCGTCGTCGAGGCGGTCGCGTGCGGAGTGCACGTCGGCGGGCACCTGCTCCACCCCGGCGGGCGAAGGCTCCTCCGGCCCGGCGAGCGGGCCGAGCTCCGGGGCAGCGCGGTCGCGCTCGAGCAGCGCGCCGCCGGGGCCGAGGGGACCCGCGCCGCCGCGGGGGCGCTGCTCCGTGCCGCGGCGGCGGGCGACGGCCCCGTCACCGGCGCCCACCTCGTCGTCCTCGGAGGCCCGGCGGCGGGGACCCGCTTCGCGCTCGGGCCGGAGCAGACGCTTGGACGCGGCCGGGCCGCGACGATCGTGCTCCCCGACCCATCCGCCTCGCGGGTCCACGTGCGCCTGAGGCTGCTCGCGAACGGCGCCGTGCAGCTCGAGGATCTCGGGTCGAAGAACGGCGTCCGCGTGAACGGCGTACGCGTCGATCGCAGGCCGGTCGCGCTCCGGCCCGGCGACGAGATCGTGGTCGGCGAGACGGCGCTCGCGCTCGAGGACGGCCCAGGCGACGCGCCCGTGACCGAGCTGGAGCCCGCCGCGCCGGAGCAGCCGCGGCGGCGCCGACCGCCTCCCCACCTCGTCGCGGCGGTCCTCCTCGCGCTCTCCGCCGCGGCGCTCGCGCTCGCCGCCGGGTGATCACACGAAGCGGGGCGCGAGGTCCGAGCGCTCGAGCAACGTCTCGAACAGCTCGCGGTGCCGTCCGAACAGGCTCGTGAACTGGACGACCCCGCGCCGCGTGAAGACGGCGTACACGCGCCCGCCGAGGCCGTCGCGCACCACGATCTGGAGGATGTCGTCGTACGCGACCGGGCGGCGCCGCAGCGGCGAGGCCGCGACGATGCCCTCGCGCGTGACGGTGATCGACGACCGCTGGTAGAGGACGTAGCAGGCGAGGAAGAAGGCGGTGAACCCGCCGGCGGCGAACGCGGCGCCGGCGCCGGCGCCGCTCCCGGGTGCCCGGAGCACCGCGACGAGCATCCCGGCCCAGAACACCGCCGCGAGCGCGACGGCGATGCGGAGGGAGAGGCGCGTCCGATACGTGCGGAATGGCTCCACCCTGCTCACGATGGGGCGGACGGGAGGGCCCGTCAGCAGCGGGCGCTCCCCGGACGAGCGCACGCCGGAGCGCGCGGGCGGCCTCCGCCCGGTGCGGAAGGAGCCTGCGTCGCGCCTGCCGGAGCGCTAGCGCAGCTCCTGAGCGCGCCGCCCGGCGATCGTTCGCAGGTCGTCGCGGACGTCCGAGGCGTTGCTGCGCGCGTACCGTTCGTACATCTCGGCGGCCCGCTTCGCGTCGCCGAGGACGCGGTAACACTCCGCGAGCCCGTACACCGGCGTCGCGGACGCACCGTCGAGGAGGAGCGCACCGCGATAGTCCTCCGCCGCGTCGCGGTACTTCCCGAGACCGAAGTAGGCGCTCCCGCGCGCGGTGTACGCGACCGCGAGCTTCGGGTCCGCGAGGATCGCGTCCGAGAGCTCCGCGATCGCCTTCGCCCACTCGCGGTTCTGGAGGTGACCGAGCGCGGTCCGGTAGTGCTGCGCCGCGGTCATCGGCGGTGCCGCCGCGGGCGGCGGGCTCGGCGGCACGTCCGCGGACGGAGGAGCGCCGGGGACCTGGAACGCGCGGGGCTCGGACGCGGCCCGCGCTGCGGCGGGCTGTGCTTCGGGAGCCGCCGGCGCGGCGGGCACCACCACCGTGACGACCCGCTCCGCCGGCGCGCTCGACGCCGGCGCGGGGGCGGCGGCCGCCTGGGCGTCGGGCTCGGGGGTGAAGCGGAAGACGCGGGTCGCGCTGCGCGCCGGGGGCGGCTCGGCGGGAGCGGCCATCGTCGGGGGCGGCGGGTTCGCATTCGCGGCGCGCGCGGGCGGGTTCTTCGCCTCCTCGACGAGCTTCCGCGCGTCGGCATTCTCGGGATCCTCGGCGAGCGCCGCCTCCGCCTGGGCGATCGCGAGCGCGGGGTAGCGGAGCGCGAGGTACGCGCGCCCGAGCCGCACACGGGCGGGGGCGTACCTCGGCTGCTGGTAGGCCGCATCCTGGTAGGCGAAGAGCGCGTTGCGGTAGTCGCCCGCGAGATACAGCCGATCGCCCAGGCCGAGCTTCTCGACGGTCGCCTGCGTCGGCACGACCAGCGCGCCTTTCCTCGCTGGCGGCGAGGGCGTCGCGGGCGCGGAGGACGGCGCCACCGCGGCGGGCGCGCCGGGTCCGACCTGCTCGGGCGCGCGCGCCGGCGCGGGAGCCGCGTCGCGCGCGGGCTGGATCGCGACCGGCGCCGCGAGGGGCGCCTTCGAGGCCGGCGGTGCCGCGACGGCAGCCGGAGCGCTCACGGCGGCGGGCGCCGCGTCAGGCGGGGCGGCGAGCGTGGAAGTGGCGAGGAGGAGCAGCGTGGGGGCGAGGGCGCGCATGCGTCCCCGATGATACGACAGCGCCGCCCCGATGCGGGCGTACCCTGTCCACCCATCGCGCGCCTGCCTCTACCGGCGGAACGGGTTCTCGCGGAGGATCGTCTCCCCGCGGTCGGCCCCGACCGAGACGCCGATCACCTTCACGCCGACGAGCTCCTCGACCCGCTTCACGTAAGCCTGAGCCTTGGCCGGGAGGTCGGCCCAGGTGCGCAGGTGGTCCACCTTCTCGGACCAGCCCGGCTGCTCCTCGTAGACCGCCTTGGCGCGCTCGAGCAGCTCGGGATCCGACGGCATCTCGTCCCACACCTTGCCGTCGATCTCGTACCCGACGGCGATCTTGACGCGGTCGAACCCGGTGAGGACGTCGAGCTTCGTGAGCGCGAGCGCGTCGAGGCCGTTCACCCGCGCCGCGTAGCGGAGCGCGAGGGCGTCGAGCCAGCCGGTGCGCCGGGGCCGCCCGGTCGTCGCGCCGAACTCGTTCCCGACCTTGCGGAGGCGCTCGCCGGTCTCGTCCTTGAGCTCGGTCGGGTACGGGCCGCCGCCGACGCGCGTCGAGTAGGCCTTCGAGATGCCGAGCACGTAGTCGACGGCGCGCGGCCCGAGGCCGCACCCGACGACGGCGTTCCCCGCGACCGTGTTCGACGAGGTGACGAACGGATAGGTCCCGTGGTCCACGTCGAGCATCGTCCCCTGGGCGCCCTCGAAGAGCAGCGACTTGCCCGCGCGCATCGCGCGGTGGAGCCAGAGCGAGACGTCGGTGGCGTACCGGGCGAGCCGCCGACCGTACTCGGCGTACTGCTTCACGATCGCGCCCTCGTCGAGGTCCGGCGTCGCGCCCAGCCGGCGCAGCTCCTCGCGCGCCGCGGGGCACCGCTCCTTCACCTTGCGCGTGAGCCGGGCCTCGTCGAGCAGGTCGCGGATGCGCAGGCCGCGCCGCGCCACCTTGTCCTCGTACGTCGGGCCGATGCCTCGGCCCGTCGTGCCGATCTTCCCCTCGCCGGCGGCCTGCTCGCGCGCGACGTCGATCGCCTTGTGCCACGGCATGATCACGTGGGCGTCGAGCGAGATGACGAGCTGCGCGTCGTCCTTGAAGCCGCCCTTCGCCTTCAGGCGGTCGATCTCCATGACGAGCACCGCCGGGTCGGCGACGACGCCGTTGCCGATCACGCAGGACTTGCCCGGGTGGAGGATGCCCGCCGGGATGAGGTGGAGCACCGTCTTCTCGCCGCCGACGACGAGGGTGTGCCCGGCGTTGTTGCCGCCCTGGAAGCGGACGACGACGTCCGCGTCCTGGGTCAGCAGATCGACGATCTTGCCCTTGCCCTCGTCGCCCCACTGGGCTCCGACGACGACCACGTTCGCCATGCTCGAGACTCCCCTGGGTCGATCACCCTCGCCGCATGCCCCGAGATCGTGCGCGACCCGGGTCGATCTTCGCGGCCCGACGGACGGGCGCGTGCGCGGCGCGCAGGTGCCGCACCATAGCAGGGCGGCGGCGGGTCCGCTAGCGGAGACGTGTCGCGCGACGGCCGGGCGGACGTGACGCCGAACGGCTGCGCGGGCGCGCCGCAGCACGGCCGCGCCCGGTCGCCCGCTCGAGCGCCTGGGTCGCGAACTCGAGGTCGACCGCGAACCCGATCGCCGGCCCCGGGCGCCCGAAGCGGGCGAGCAGCCCGTCATACCGGCCGCCCGCAGCGACGGCGCTCCCGGCGCCGGGCGCATAGCCGGCGAAGGTGATGCCCGTGTAGTAGCCGAGCCCGCGGGCCTCGCCGAGATCGATCGCGAACGGCCCGGCGCGGCGGCGGCGCGCGAGGCGGATCGCGGCTTCGACCTCGCGCAGCGGCCCGGCCGCGGCGGGGACGGCGCGCGCGATGGCGCGGCCGCGCTCGAGCGCCCGGTCGCCGTACAGCGTGGCGAGCACCGGCACCGCAGCGCACGCGCGCGGCGGCCCGCGCCCTCGCTCGGCGAGCGCGGCGAGGGTCGCCTCGTCCTTCCGCGAGAGGGCCGCCCACGCGTCGGCGCGGAGCTTCTCCGGGAGCCGGGCCGCCTCGAGCACCGCGCCCGCGAAGCGGGCGTGGCCCACCTCGACGACCGCGCCCGAGAGGCCGACGCGGTCGAGCGCCCGCGCGAGCACCACGAGCCACGAGCGCCTCGGCGTCCGCGGCCGGGCCGCCCGCTCCGAGCAGCTCGACGCCGGCCTGGTAGACCTCGCGCGGGCGGCCGGCGCGCGCCTCGCGCGCGCGGAGGACGGGGCCGTCGTAGCAGAGGCGCGCCGGCGACGGCAGCGCGTCGGGGCGAGCCGCGTAGAGCCGCGCGATCTGCGGGGTGATGTCGGGCCGGATCGCGACCACCTCGCCCGAGCCCGGCTCGACGAACTTCATCACGTCGGCGAGCGCGGCGGCGGACAGGCCGCGCTCGACCACCTCGAGCCGCTCGAGCGTCGGGAGGAAGACGCGGCGGTACCCGAACCGCGAGAACACCTCCTGCAGCCGCGCCGAGAGCTCGGCGAGGTGCGCGGAGTGATCGGGGAGGAGGTCGCGGAGGCCGGACGGGAGCGAGAGATCGAGCAGCATCGCGGGCGGACTCTACCCGAAAAGCGGCGCGGGGAGGCGCGGTGTCGCCGCGTCTCCCCGCCCCTCCGCCCGCGCGACCTCAGTGGTGGTACGGGTCGGTCGGCGCGCCCGGATCGGTCGGCAAGGGCGCCGCGCCCGGCGCACGCGGCGGCGCCGTCGAGGTCGGCCCGTAGGTCGTCCCGAACCCGCCGTCGCTCGCGCGCGTGGGCATCGCCGCCCGCTCCTCGTCGCGCTCACGCCGCGGCATCGCGAGGCCCCAGCGGCGGCCACGCCCCTCCGCCTTGCGGTGCGAGAGCGCCGCGCCCACGATCGCGCCGAGCAGCCCGGCGATCGCCGCGATCGCCGCGCCGCCGCTGCTCGCCGCCGCGGCCTTCGCCGCGTCGTCGGACCTGGCCTCGGCCGTGCGCCCGGTGGGCCGTGCGCCAATCTGCGCGCTCCGCTGGGCGGCCCCGAGGTTCCCGCTCGCCGCGGTGCCCGCGCTCATCGCCCCCGACGCCATCGTGCCGGCGAGGAAGAGCGCGCCGGCGATGAGGCCGATGCACCAGACCAGGATGCCGTGCAGGGTCGCGGCGCGCGAGTCTTCCGCGGCCGCCATCCGGCACGCGAGCCACGCGCCGAGGAGCGTCGCGACGAAGGGCGTGATGAGCGCCCAGATCGCCGCCGCCGTCCCCACCGCCCTCGAGTCGGTCGGCGCCGCGGCGAAGCCGAGCGCCGCGCCGATGAGCCCCATCACCACGTGCGCCGCCAGCGCGAGCAGCACGCCCGCAGCGACCGCGCCCCAGTGAAGCCGCGGAAACATTCGCCCTCGCGCCTCGTCCATCGTCGTCGAAGCCATTGCCCCTCCCTCGCTGGATCGTGCGTCCACCTGCTCCCAAGTTGGGGACTGGGGGGGAGCCGTTCAACGGGGAGTCTCTGCCCGTGGGCCTCGAGGGACGGGCGAGCGGGGCGGCGCCACTCAGAGCCGCAGCGCGCGGACCGACCGGACGTGCGGAAGACCGCGCAGCCGCTCGAGGACCTCGCCGGCGGGCGCCGAGTCCACGTTCAGGAAAGAGAACGCGCCGGACCGGTCGTCGAGGCGGGAGAGGGAGATGCGCGCGATGTTCACGCCCGCGGCGGCGAGCGCCGTCCCGAGGTTTCCCACGACGCCGGGGGTGTCGTCGTTCTCGACGACGATGACGTGGCCCTCGGGCACGGCCTCGACGCGGAAGCCGTTCACCCGGACGATGCGCGCCTCGCGCTTGCCGTAGACGGTGCCGGCGACGACGGTCTCGCCGCCCTGCCCCCGCACCGAGATGGTGACGAGGCTCGCCCAGTCGTGCGGCTCGGCGGAGCGGACCTCCCGCACGTGGATGCCGCGCTCCTTCGCGATGGACGGAGCGTTCACCTCGTTCACGGGCGTGTCGAGGAAGTGGCGCAGCAGGCCGACGAGGGCGCGCGCCGCGAGGGGGCGCATCGGCACGGCGGAGAGCTCGCCCGAGACCTCGACGGCGACCTCGGTGGGACCGGCGGGCGCGAGCTGCGCGGCGACCGACCCGAGCCGCTCCGCGAGCGGCAGGTACGGCGCGAGCTGGTCGAGGACCTCCTTCGGCAGCCCGGGGACGTTCACCGCGTTCTTGACGACGCCGTCGCGCAGGTAGGAGACGAGCTGCTCCGCCACCGCGACGGCGACGGCGGACTGCGCCTCCTCCGTCGAGGCCCCGATGTGCGGCGTGCAGACGACGTTGTCGAGCGCGAAGAGCGGGTGACCCGGCGCGGGCGGCTCCTTCTCGTACACGTCGAGCGCCACGCCGCCGAGGTGGCCCGCCGCGAGGGACTCGGCGACGGCGCGCTCGTCCACGATCCCGCCGCGGGCGCAGTTCACGAGGATGGCGCCCTTCTTCATGCGGGCGAGCGTCTCCGCGCGGACGAGGTGGCGCGTCTGCTCCGTGAGCGGGACGTGGAGCGAGACGACGTCGGCCTCGCGCCAGAGCGTCTCGAGCTCGACGAGGCTCGCGCCCAGCTTCGCCGCGGCCTCTGGCGTGATGAACGGGTCGTAGGCGATGACCCGCATCTTCATCGCGATCGCGCGGTCGACGAGGACGGAGCCGATGTTGCCGATGCCGACGACGCCGAGCGTCTTGCCTGCGATCTCCCTGCCCTGGAACCGCTTCTTCTCCCACTTGCCCGCCTTCACGCTCGCGGTCGCGCCCGGCACGTGCCGGTAGAGCGACATCACCATCGCGAGCGCGAGCTCGGCGACGGTGATCGACGAGCCCCCCGGCGTGTTCATCACGACGACGCCGCGGCGCGTGGCGGCGTCGAGGTCCACGTTGTCGACGCCGACGCCGGCGCGGCCCACGACGCGCAGCCGGACGGCCTTCTCGAGGAGCTTCGCCGTCACCTTCGTGGCGCTCCGGACCGCGAGGGCGTCGTACGCGCCGACGATCGCCTCGAGCTCCGCGGGGGGGAGCCCCACCTTCACGTCCACCTCGAGCCCCGCGTCGGTCAGGATCCGCACCGCCTCCGGCGAGAGGTCGTCCGACACCAGCACGCGCGCCGCCATCCGTTCCTCCTCCCGCGGCGCCCGAGCTCTCCCGCGCCTGCCGCGGCGGACGGGGGAGTTAGCCGCGGCTCCCCCCTCCGTCAAGGCACCGGAGCGCGTCACCCGCTCGCGCGGAGCCCCCCGAGGACGAGCTCGGTGAGCTGGCGCTTCGAGCGGTCGACCTCCTCCTCGGTTCGGGAGGGGACGAGGCCGACGACCATCGCGGAGACGGCGAGCTCGAGCGCTCCGAGGATCGCGGTCGCGGCCACGACCGGGTCGAGGTCCGCGCGCAGCTCCGCGCGCGCCTGCCCCTGCCGGACGACGTCCGCGACGAGCTGCACCGCCTCCTCGAACGTCTCTCGCGTCGATCCGGCCCGCAGCGCGTCCGTCGTGCGGGTGACCTCGAGGATGAGCACGCGCACCGCGGCCGGGGCGGTCTTGTAGACGTCGAACACGAACCCGTAGATCCCGGCGACCTTGTCGGCGGCCGTTCCCGGGCCCTGGTCGATCGCCTGGATCGCGTTGATGAGGATCGCCCACTGTTCCGCGAACACGCTCTCGAGCAGCTCGTCCTTGTTCCGGAAGTAGTGGTAGACGAGCCCGTACGCGACGTGGGCCGCGCGCGCGACGTCCGCGATCCGGCAGCCCTGGTAGCCCTTCTCGGCGAACACCCGCACCGCGGCGTGGAGGATGGCCCGGCGCTTCTCCGGCTCGGCGCCGGAGCGCGTGCTCGCGTCGTCTGGAACTCTCGCCCTGCTCACGGGCCGATTCTCCAGTCGGCTCGGCCGCGGAGCAACCCCGGCGCTCCCGAAGGGCCGCCCCGAGTGGGTCGATCACCCTCCGTGCACCGCGGGCCCCGGCCACCGCGCCGGAGTGCGTTCCCCGCGGCGCGGGCGAACGGGTCAGCGGGCGAAGGCGGTGACTCCGAGCCGCGAGAGGTCGATCGATGCGGAGTACGACACGCCGCCGCAGTCGTTGAGCCGGGCGATCATCGTGACGCGGAAGCAGCGGCACGGGGACTCCCACGCGAGGCTCGCGGCGTGCTGCTGGACCTGAAGCGCGGAGACGCGCCGCTCGGAGGTGGGGTCGCCGCAGCTCGGGACGAACGCCGCGCGCCCGGGGAGGAGCGCGTCGTAGCCGACGCGCGCTGTGCCGAGCGTGAGCCGTACGCCCGCGGTCGCCGCCGCCGCCGCGCGAGAGCGAAGCCTGGAGCTCCGTGAGCGCGTCGAGGGGCGAGCGGATCCGCGGCGCGGGCGCCGGCACGCCGCGGCCGTCCACCGGGAAGAAGCGGGCGCGCGACTCCGCGGTCACCGGACCCGCCGCGACGGCGAGGGCGGCGAACGCCTCCGCGAGCCGCCCGGCGCGCAGATCGGCGTCCTGGCCCACCTCGGCGCGCAGGAGCGTCGCCCCCGGCGCCTCGAGCCGCGTCTCGATCGCGGCGCGGAGCTGCTGGAAGGGGCCGGGCGACGCGGAGAGGATCCCGGCGGTCGACCGGTCGAACGCGTCGTACGCGGGGACCGCCAGCGGATCGCCGGCGGCGGCGGTCCCGGTGCGCCACTCGAGCCGGGGCGAGATCGCGTGTCGGAGCGCACCGAAGCGGCGCGACACCTCCGTCTGGACGACCGCACCCGCGACGCCCCAGGCCGTCGCCTCCGGCTCGCGCGCGTCGTCGAACGCGTACCCGAGCGCCGCGCCGCGGACGAACGGCGCGACGGTGACCATGCCCGCGACGAGGACGGGCAGCCCGAGCTCCGCGCGCGCGTCTGCGCGGGTCGTCGCGGGCCGGCCGGCGACGTCGAGCCCGCCCGTCGCCGGGCCGAAGCGCGCCGCGCCGGCGCGCGCGGAGAGCGTGAGCGGGCCCGCCGGGATCGGCACGAGCGCGGCGGTGGCCGAGCCCCAGCGGCTCGCCACGCCCACGTCGGAGCCGAGCGGACCGTAGGGCCCCGTCGGGAAGGTGCCGACCACCGCGGTGCCCGGGGGGATCCCGGTGCCGTCGGGGCGGAGCGGCTGGTCGTAGCTCGACCCCGCCTCGACCACGAGCGCGTCCCGGCGGTGCGACAGGTGCACGGCGGAGCGGCGGTATGGGACCTTCGCGCCGAGCGCGTCGGGGTTCGTGTCGCGGACCCAGACCGGATCGCCGGCGAGGCGGAGCGCCGCAGCGAGCGACGTCCGGTCGGAGAGCCGCTGCGCGTGCACGGCGGTGAGCGCGAAGCGATCGCCGGCCTCGCCTCTCGGCTCGCGGTCGAGGTCGTGGAGCCAGGCGAGCTCGGCGAGCCCCTCCGCGCCCTCCGCCGGCGCCCAGCGCAGCTCGAGCCGCGCCCCTGGGCCGCGCACCGCCGGGTCCCCGGCGCGGACCCTGGCGCGCTTGCGGCCGAACGCGTACTCGGGCGTGAGCGTCGCGTCGGCGCTCCGGCCGAGCGTGAGGAAGAGCGGCGCCGCGATCGAGAAGCCGCTCGCGCCCGTGGACCCGACGGTGGGCAGGAGCAAGCCCGTCTGCCGGTCGCCGAGCGGGACGTAGAGCCAGGGCAGCGCGAGCACCGGGACCGGGCGCTCGACGAACAGGAAGCGCGGGGTGATCCGCAGCACCGCCCAGCGAAGGATCGCGCGCTCGCCGGGGATGACGTCCGCCTCGCGCGCGGTCACCTCCCACGACGGCGGCGCACCGCCTCCGCAGTCGCACAGGGTGAGCCGCGCCCGGTCGAGCCGCAGGTGGCCGGCGGCGTCGCCGCGGAGCCGCGTCCCCGAGAGCGTGAGCCGGTTGCGACCCGTGCGGCCCGCCTCCGCGCCGGACCGGAGCGCGGAGAGATCGACGGGCTGGTCCTTCACGAAGGCGAGCACGCCCTCCGCCTCGACCTCGCCCCCGAGCACGGCCCGCACGGCGTCGGCGGAGACGACGCGGGTCGGATCGGTGAGGAGGACGCCCCCGGAGGCGCGCACCTCTCCGGTCGCCGGGTCCCAGGTGGCGGAGCGCGCCCGGAGCACGATCGCGCCGCGGCGGACGACGGCGTTCCCCTCGAGCAGGACCCGCCCGGTGGCGCCCTCGTAGGTGACGGAGTCGGCGGTGACCTGGACGTCGCCGGCCAGCGCCGCGGGTGGCTTCGGGAGCGCGGCCGCGACGGGCGCGAGGAGCGCGACAGCGAGCGCGGCGGCGATCACGGGGCGCGGATTCTACCCTCCCCGCACCGCCGGCGTCGCGTTACTTCCCGGCGGGTTCCGCGGGAGCGCCATCCCCGGGCGCCTCGGCCTCGGTCGGCTCCCCGCCCGGCGCCGGCGCTTCGGGTGCGGCCGCGGCGGTGGCGGCGGCGGCGGCGGGGCGCTCGAAGTCGATGGCGAGCATGTCGCCCTCGACCTTCTGCTGGTACGGCACCTTCTGCTTCAGCTTGATGTCGAGCACGTAGCTCGAGCCGCGGCGCGAAGGCGTGATCATCGCCACCGCCGACGGGAAGAACGACGTGTCGAGGAACCGGGCGTCGTTCCGGTGGACCACGCGGGTGTTCTCGAGCTCGATCCGGATGAGGTTCTCGCCCACGTCCTGGATCGTGAACCGGGGCGGGACGCTCGTGCGCAGGAAGACCCGCGAGACGCCCGGCAGCTGGCGGAACCCGAGCTCCCGCAGCTGCGACGCCTTCGGGGCGGCGGCGACCGCCTCCTCGCGCTGGCGCTTCTCCTCCGCCTTCCGCTCGGCGGCCTCCTGCTTCTTCCGATCCTTCTCGGCCTTCGCGGCGGCGACCGCCTCCTCGCGCTGGCGCCTCGCCTCCGCCTTCTTCTCGGCGGCCTCGAGCTTCTTCCGCTCGGCGCCGGTCTTCGCGGCGGCGATCGCCTCCTCGCGCTGCCGCTTCGCCTCGGCCCTCTTCTCGGCGGCCTCCTGCTTCTTCTGCTCCGCCTCGGCCTTCGCGGCGGCGACCGCCTCCTCGCGCTGGCGCTTCGCCTCCGCCTTCTTGTCGGCGGCCTCCTGCCTCTTCCGGTCCGCGTCCGCCCTCGCTGCCGCGACCGCCTCCTCGCGCTGCCGGGCGAAGTCCTCCTTCGCCTGGCGGGCCGCCTCCGCGCGGGCCTCCGCCTCGGACGTCTGCGCGGTGTCGGCGGGCGCCGCCGCGGGCTGCGCCTGCGCCTGGGCCTGGCCCTGCGCGTCGGCCTGCGCCCGCGCCTTGTCCTCGGGCTGCACGCGCGCCTCCGCCTCCGCCGTCGCACGCGCTTCCGCCTTCGCCTGCGCCTCCGCCTTCTCCTGCGCCTGCGCCTGCGCCTTGGCCTGCTCCTGCGCCTTCGCCTGCTCCTGTTCCTGCGCCTGCTTCTCGGCCTCGGCGCGGAGCTCGGCCTCGAGCTCGGCCTTCGCGCGCGCCGACGCCTCCTCCTGCGCGCGCCGCTCGGCGTCCCGCTGGGCCTGCGCCGCCGCCGCGCTGCCGGCCGCCGCGCGGTCCTTCGTCTCCCGCTGGCGCGTCTCGGCGGCGAGCCGCTCCTGCTCCTCCGCCTTCGCGCGCGCCTCGGCCTGGGCGGCGGCCTTCTTCTCGGCGTCCGCGCGGGCCTGGGCCTCCGCCTCATCGCGCGCCTTGCGATCGGCCTGCGCGCGCTCCGCCGCCTCGCGCTCCTGCGCCTCCGTGTCGGCGCGCCGCTGGGCCTCGGCCTTGGCCTGGGCCTCCGCCTCCGCGCGCTTCTGCGCCTCCGCCTGCTCGCGCGCGCGCTGGGCGTCGGCCGCGCCGGCCTGCGCGACGGCGGCGCCCGCCGCCGTGCCTGCCGGCTTCGCTACGCGGACGACGAGCGTCGTGCCCTGGGTCTGGACGTCGGGAGGCTCCACGTCCACCGCGAACGCGATCATGATGCGCGCGATCGAGCTCGAGTCGGAGCCGTACGAGAGGTTCTTCACGACGAGGATCGTGCCGTCGTTCACCGGCATGTCCTCGGAGACCCCCTGGAACTTCGCCTCGGACAGGTCGAGGACGAAGCGCGGGGGATCGGCCATCGAGAACGTGGTGAAGTTCGGCGGCTTCGTACCGGTGACCGACAGGACCACCGTCCCGCCCTCGTCCTTCACGGCGACGCCCGTGATGAGGTTCAGCCCCTGCCCGAGCGCAGGTCCGGCAGCGAGGAGCAGGGTGGTCGCGAGGACGTGACGAAGGCGCATCGGAAGCTCCGGGTGGGAGATTCGCGCCGAGGATAGCACGGGGGTTGCCGACCCCCAAAAAACCCGAAGGCTTGCAGGGCGATATCCCCCTACCCCTCGCGAGGCGGGCCCGCTTCACCCAGCATCGCCCGCGCCTCGCCGACGAGGTACAGCGACCCCGCCACGCACACGAGGCCGCCATCCGCCGCGGCGCGGCGGGCGCACGCGAGCGCCTCCGCCACGTCCGCGTGGACGTCCGCGCTCGCGCCGAGCGCGCGCGCGTGGGCGAGGACGTCCGCCGTCGCGCGCGCCCGCGGCGTGGCCGGGGCGACGACGTGTAGCCGCCGCGCGACCGGCACGAGCGCGCGGAGCATGCCGGCGTGGTCCTTGTCGGCGAGCACCCCGAAGACGAGCTCGACCGGACGCCCGGAGTGGAGCACCCGGAGCGAGGCGGCGAGCGCGGCCGCGCCGTCGGGGTTGTGCGCGCCGTCGAGGAGCACGCCGGCCACCTCCTCGAGCCGACCCGGCCAGCGCGCCTTCGCGATCCCGCGCGCGATCGCCTCCTCGCCGACCGGAACGCCTGCGCGCGCGAGCTCGCGCAGCGCCGCGGCGGCGAGCGCGGCGTTGCCCCGCTGGTGTGGCCCGCGGAGCGCGACGGGCCCGTCCCACCCGGCCGCCGCGAGGACGAGCGGCGCGCGCCGCCGCGTCGCCTCCGCGCGGAGGATCTCGAGCGCCCCGGGCGGCTGGTGCGCGTGAACGACCGCAGGCACCCCGGCCTTGAAGATGCCGGCCTTCTCGAAGGCGATCTGCTCGACCGTGTCGCCGAGGAGCTGGGTGTGGTCGAGCCCGATCCGGGCGACGGCGGTCACCTCCGGCGCGACCGCGGTGGTCGCGTCGAACCGCCCGCCGAGCCCGACCTCCACGACCGCGACGTCGACGCCGGCGCGGGCGAAGTGAACGAGCCCGGCGAGCGTCGCAAACTCGAAGTACGTGAGCCGATCGCCCTCTTCGCCCGCCTCGTGCCACGGGCAGGCGCGTCGGATCTCGTCCACCGTCGCGGCGAGCGCGCCGTCGTCGATCTCGACGCCGCGGACCTGGATCCGCTCGTTGAACCGGACGAGGTGGGGCGAGGTGTAGAGGCCGACCGCGTGCCCGGCCTCGGAGAGCGCCGCGGCGGCCATCGCGCAGGTCGAGCCCTTCCCGTTCGTGCCGCCGACGTGCAGCACGGGATATCCGCGCTCGGGGTGGCCGAGCGCCTCGAGCGCGCGCTCCATGCGCTCGA
>WNFU01003432.1_pt1 | contig 28985 bp, 28 predicted proteins | sample 5400121 | NCBI WGS metagenome assembly WNFU01 (sample SAMN13153360, study PRJNA577476) | soil metagenome | isolation source: 100 cm soil or saprolite under grassland replicate 1 | place: USA:California | collected 2016-06-15 | reverse complement strand
GCCTCGCCGTCGCCGGCGTCGCCCACGACCTCGATCCCGTCGCGGGACTCGAGGAACGTCCGGAGCCCCTGCCGAACGACCGGGTGATCGTCGGCGAGGAACACCCGGATCGGCGCGTCAGCCACCCGGCACCGCCGCCCGCACCGTCGTGCCTGCGCCCGGCACCGACTCGACCGTGAGCGTCCCGCCGAGCGCCTCGGCCCGCTCGCGCATCGACGTGAGCCCGAGGCGACGCTCGCGGATCACCCGCGCCGCGGGATCAAAGCCAACGCCGTCGTCCCGTACGGTGATCGTCACGCCGCCGTCGCTCGCCTCGACGTCGACGACCACCGACTCGGCTCGGGCGTGACGCACGGCGTTGTTCAACGCCTCCTGGACGATCCGGTACAGCTCCGTCTCGACGGTCGACGTGAGCTCGGGTGTGTCGTGGACCCGCAGGTCGGCCTTCAGCCCGTGGGCGCGGCCGAGGACCTCGAGGTCCTTCTGGACGGTGGCGACGAGCCCGTCCTCCGCGAGACGCGGCGGCCGCAGCTCGAAGATGAGCGAGCGAAGCTCGCCTTGCGTCTCGCGGGCGAGCTCCCGCACCCGGTCGAGCTCGTGCTCGGCACGTGCCGGATCGGCGCGCACGAGCCCGACCGCTGTCTCGGCCGTCAGCACGAGGCTGAACAGGTTCTGGGTCATGGCGTCGTGGAGCTCTCGCGCCAGACGGTTGCGCTCTTCGATCACGCTGAGCTCGCGGCTTGCCTCGAACAGACGTGCGTTCTCGATCGCGATCGCAGCGTGGGCGGCGAGCACGCCGATGAGCTGCTCGTCGGCTTTGCTGAAGCTGCTCGCCGCGCCGTCTCCGACCTTGTCGGTCAGGTAGAACGCGCCGATGATGTCGCCCTTGGCGACGATCGGGACGCCGAGGAACGATCGCATCCGCGGATGCGCGTCCGGCCACCACCCGCGGAACCGAGGGTCGTTGGTGATGTCGTCGGTGCGGAACGGGCGCGGGTCGGCGAGCATCGCGCCGAGCATCCCGTGCGTGCGGGGGAGGGGCCCGAGCGCGGCGACGAGCTCGTCGCTCATCCCCGCGTGCAGGAACTGGTCGAACTCTGTGCCGTCCTCGTCGGGGATGCCGAGCGCCGCGTAGCGGGCGCTCACGAGCTCGCGAGCGGCGTGGACGAGACGATCGAGCACCGCGTCGAGGCGCAACTCGCCCGCGATGGCGAGCACGACGTCGCTCATCGTCGTGAACGCGTCGTCACGCGGGGCGTTCGGCACGAGAACACCCTAGGTCCGTAGACTGACGCCGCCGTCAGGGGGACAGGGAGCGATGAACACCGAAGGGATCGCGGCGGTCACCGGCGCGAGTCGTGGCATCGGGCGCGCGGTCGCGCTCGAGCTCGCCCGCCGGGGCTTCGAGGTGCTGGCGACGATGCGCGATCCCGCGACCGGCGCCGGACTGGACGACGAAGCGGCGGACGCCGACGGCCGGTTGCGCGTTGCGGCGCTCGACGTCACGCGACCCGAGACCATCCGCCTCCCGGACGGCCTCCGGGTGCTCGTCAACAACGCCGGCACCGAGCGCGAGCACCTCCCCGTCGAGGAGACGCCGGTCGAGCTGTGGCGCGACCTGTTCGAGACCAACGTGTTCGGGCTCGTCGAGGTGACCCGGCGCGCGATCCCGCTCCTGCGCGCGGCCGGAGGCGGCGTGATCTGCAACATCGGGTCGTCGTCGATCCTGGCGCCGGTGCCGTTCTATGCCGCTTACCGCGCCAGCAAGTCCGCGGTCAGCGCGCTCAGCATGACCCTGCGGGCCGAGCTCGCACCGCAGCGCATTCGGGTCGTCGAGATCATGCCGGGACCGATCGACACCGACATGCTCGAGCACTCGCAGGTGACCGCGATCAGGCCCGCCGGCACCCAGTACCAGGCGCTTGCCGAGCACATGAACGCCGGCAAGGACAACGTGGCGACGATGATCCAGCCCGTCGCCGACGCCGCGTCGCTCATCGTCGACGCCATCCTCGACGACGACGGCCCCATGCGCTACGGCTGCGACCCGATGAGCACCGGGATGATCGACGCGTGGCGCACGACCAGCGACGAGCAGATGATGGTCGGCATGCTCGAGCACCTCGTGCCCGACACGACGTGACGTGCGTATCTACGCCTCGCTGACCTGCTCGCGTGCCGCCTCGATGTCGGCGAAGTACCAGTCGACGTAGCGCCGCATGCCTTCCTCGAACGGCGTGACGGGCTCCCAGCCGAGGACGCGCTTGGCCTTCTCCGCCGAGACCTCCTTGCCGGCGTAGTCGCCCGGCCGGGCCTCGCCGAACTCGACCGTCATCGGGATGTCGAGCGTGTCGCGAATGGCCTCGGTGACCCTCCGGATCGTGATCGGCTCGGCGCCCTCGAGGTTGAACACGTCGTTCTCGGCCTCGTCCGACAGTGCGAGCACGTGCGCGTCGGCGAGGTCCTCGACGTACACGTAGTTCCGGAACTGCGAGCCGTCACCGTGCACCGTGATCGGGTCGCCGTCGAGGGCCATCCGGACGAAGCGGGGGATGACGAGCTCCTCCCGCATCCGGGGGCCGAACGGGATCCCGTAGCGGAGGATCGTGAACGGCGTGTCGTACAGCTCGTTGTAGTTGTGCGCGATGAGCTCGCTGGCGATCTTCGACGACGTGTAGATGTGCCCCGCCGCCGGGAGGTGGAACGGGGCGTCTTCGTCGAGCGGCGAGTCGCCGTGGGCGCCGGCGTATACCCACACGGTGCTGGCGACCACGGTGCGGCGCACACCGTTCCGGCGGCTGGCTTCGAACACGTTCACCGTACCGGTCACGTTGATGCGGACCGTCCCGACCGGGTGCTCGAACGCGTCGTTGACGTTCGACACCGCCGCGAGGTGGAACACGACGTCGGCGTCACGGGTCGCCTGCACGAGCCCGCCCAGGTCCGACAGGTCGACCTGGCGGTACGTGACGTCGGGCCGCTGCGGCGGGCGCGTGTCGAGGACGATCAGCGTGTGTCCGGCGTTGATCAGCCGGTCGACGACGTGCGACCCGATGAAGCCGGAGCCGCCGGTCACTGCGATTCTCATGATGTTCCGTTCGTTGGTTTGGCGCCGAGAACAGCGCGCAGGCTCGCGAGCACGTGCGCAGCCTCGTCGTGGGTCATGTCGGAATGGATGGGGAGACACACATGGCGGCTGCAGACGTCTTCTGCGACCGGCAGGCTGCCCTCGTGCAAGCCGGCGAACACCGGCTGCTGGTGCAGCGGCGACGCGTACACCTCGCCGCTCAGCGACACACCGTGCTCCTCGCGCAACGCGGCCTTGACCTCCCGGCGGTCGATGCCGGAAGCCAGCATCGCGACGTACTTGTAATAGTTGGTCTCTGCTTCTGAGACGGGCATGAGTGGGGTGATCCCCTCGATGCCGGCCAGCCCCTCGTCGTACTGGGCGCCCACTTCGCGGCGGATCTTGATGAACTCGTCGAGCCGTCGGAGCTGGACGACGCCGACGGCGGCCTGGAGCTCGCTCATACGCCACGCGTACCCCAAACGGACGTGGTCGCCACCGAGGAAGCCGGCCTTGCCCTGGTCCCGGTAGATCACTGCCTCGTCACGGATGCGCTCGTCGGCGGTGACGATCATGCCGCCCTCACCCGTGGTCATGACCTTGGTCGGGTAGAACGAGAACGCGGCGGCCACGCCGAACGACCCGGCCGGGCGCCCGTCGAGGCTCGACCCGTGCGCGTGGGCGGCGTCCTCGACGAGGAAGAGGCCCCGGCGGTCGCACAGGTCACGGATGGCGTCGACCTCGCGGGGAATGAGCCCGCCGATGTGCACGAGCACGACGCCGGCGGTGTTCTCGGTCAGCGCGGCCTCCACCGTCTCGGCCGAGAGCGCGAGCGTGTCGGGTGCCACGTCGGCGAAGAGCGGCGTGCCCCCGGCGTGGAGGACGGCGGCGGCGGTGGCGAAGAACGTGTTGGCGGGAACGACGACTTCGCGGCTCTCGACCCCGAGCGTGCGCAGGATGATCTCGAGCGCGCTCGTGCCGCTGCTCACGGCGATCGCATGCGGCGCGTCGTGACGGGTGCGGAAGCCTTCTTCGAGCTCCCGCGTGAACGGGCCGAGCGTGAGCGAGCCCGTCTGCAGCACCTCGTCGACCATCGACAAGACCGCGGCGCGGTCGTCGTCGGAGAACACCATCCTTGCTGCCGGTACGTTCATGGTTCGATCATCCTCAGCATTCGCGGCGGATGGTATAGACGTCGTAGTGTTCGGCGTGCGCGAGTGGCGTTGCTCCGACGTCTTGCGGATCACAGCCCTCGAGGCCCCGCACCGACAGCTGGTCGAGCAGCGCGTGCTCGTTGGTGCGGTACGTGCGGTCGTAGCTGTCGTACACGATGACGAAGTCGACTCGCCGTCCGCGCAGGAACTGCGAGTACCCCTCGGTGGTGTTCCAGCTCTTGCGCCCGATGCTCTCGGGAAAGAACTCCGAGTCGAGGTGACCGCCCTTGCGCACGATCTGGTACATGCCGACCTTGCCGTCGCCGGCGCGGATGATCCGGTACGTCTTCGCGGGTTCGAACTTCGGCGAGTTGACGAAATGCAGCAGGTCGGTGTTGGGCTTGCGATTCAGCGCGCCCCACGCGTACCGCGTGTCGAGCACACCGCCGAGTCCGACGTTGAGCAGCAACGTGCCGACGAAGAGCGCCGGCACGAACCACGACTTCCGCAGCAGCGGTGCTTGTCGGTCGCGTCCCCGTTGGAAGAGCACCAGCAGGATCGGGCCGGCGATGACGAACGACCGCACGAGCAGCGTGCCGAAGAAGTTGCTGATGATCACCCACGCGGAGCTGTCGACGAAGACCGGCGACACGAACACGATCCAGGTTGCCGGCAGCGCGATCACGAACGAGATGCCGTAGAAGCGAAGGAGTCGTCGCTTGTCGTCCTCATAGAAGTAACGGAATGCCACGAGGCCGATCGCCATCGGGAGAACCACGGCGGGGTGCGTTGCCTGCCCGATGCCGGCCAGCACCGCGGCCTCGACGTACCGCCCGCGCCTCCAGCACCCGATGGCGGCCATCAGCAGCGCCGACCCCCAGATGAACGGCAGCTGGCCGATGATGGGCGCGATGACGAGCGCCGGGTTCACCAGGGCGGTCGCCGCCCACCAGCCGCGGCGGATCTCGGGGAACGCCCAGAACATGGCGGCCACGAGGCCGAGGAAGCCGAGGACGAGCCACAACGTGACGACCCAGTCGCCGAGCAGCGGGTGGAGCAGCGACGCGCTGAACCAGGGCAAGAACCCGTACGGGAAGGCAAATGCCTTGCCGTGGCCGATGATGGGCATGTGGAGCGGGATGCCGTGCCCGCCCCAGAACCGGTCGCTCACGAACCAGACGTGCCCGTAGTTGCTGATCGAGTCGTGCGAGACGAAGACGCTGTGGCGCAGGATGAGCACGAGGACGATCGCCCAGAGGACCGTGACGACCACCGCCACGATCTTTCCGGTCTGCGGGGTCCGGTCAGGTGCGCCCGCGTCGGCCGCAGCCCCCGCCGTCCGCAGCCGGAGGCGCCCTGCGCCGAAAGGCCCTTGCAACTCTGTTCTCCTTCCGACGCCGCCTGCCCGTCTTACCAGCGTGCCCAGAGTCAGGAACGATAGCCGTGACCGGGCCTGAGCCCCCGTCTTCAGACTCGGCGTCCGCCCCGGCGTTACGGGGCTTCGGGACCACCGCGCTCGCCCTCCTGGCGGTGCCCTGGGTGGTCGAGGACCGCTCGCCGGCCGGTTTCGTCCTCACGGCCCTCGCCGTGGCGGCGGGGATCGGGGTCGCCTGGTGGGTCGCCCGCAGGGTCGAGCACCCGGGGGTCGTGCTCGCGGGGTTCGGGGGCCTCGTCGTCGTGGTCGCCGGCTGGCTGCTGCCGCAGGCCGACATCGCGCTCACCAACCTGCTGCTCGGCGCCGGCGTCGGCGCGGGAGTCGGGCTCGCCGGCGGCCGATTCCCCGCCGTGCGGGGCCACGCCGAGGCGATCGGCGCCGGTGCCGGGCTCGCCGCGCTGGTCGTCCTCGTCGCGATCGACGGGAGTCACGGGACCGCGTGGGCGGGCTTGCTCGACGGGCTCGCGATCGCGGCGGTCGGCGTGCTCACCCGGACGGGGCGACGCGACCGCAGCCCGGCGTCCGTGCGCCTTGCCGCGACGGGCGCGGTGCTGCTGGTGGCGGGCGCGACGTTCTGGATCGGGGCGAACTCGCCCACCGTGACCTGGTTCGGGTCGCAGGTCTCGCACGGCTCCCGCGACGAGCGGACGGTCGCGATCACCTTCGACGACGGCCCCGACGATCCCTACACCCTCGACATCGCGCGCATCCTCGACGAGCACGGCGCCAAGGGCACCTTCTTCGAGGTGGGGAAGGCCGTCGACGAGCGCCCGGACATCCCGCGCGCGCTGCGGGAGGACGGCCACCTCCTCGGCAACCACTCGTACGAGCACGACGAGTGGCGGTGGCTCGACCCCCGTTATCCGGAGCTCGAGCGGACCCAGCGCGCGTTCCGGCGCAACCTCGGCGTCTGCCCGACCTTCTACCGCGCCCCCCACGGCCAGCACACGCCCTTCCTCACCCGCGTCGTCGGCGACCACGGCATGACGATGGTCGGGTGGGAGGTGTCGGCCGGCGATTGGAAGGAGCACGACGCCGGGCTCGTGGCCCGCCGAGTACTGGACGACGTGAAACCCGGGTCGATCATCGTGTTGCACGACGGGCTCGACGGCGACGTCACCGCCAATCGGTCAGTGCTCCTGCGGGCGCTGCCGAAGATCCTCGACGGGCTGGCACGGAAGCATCTGAAACCGGTGCGCCTCGACGCATTGCTCGGAGAACGCGGGTACGGCGACCACTGCTGAGCCGGCGCGCCGGGAGGAGCGGGGCGGGGCTACTTGCGGTGGCGGCGTCCGCGCGCGGCGCGCCACGCTGCCACCGGGATCATCGCCAGATCGATCGCCGCGTCGACGAGCCGGGTGCGAGAGCGGAAGATCGGCACCGGGACCTTGACGTCGTTGCGAACCCGGTACCCGAGCCGACAGAGCACGACCGCCACCTCGACGGTCTCGCTGTATTTGTATCCGCGGTAGTAGTCGAGCGCGTCGGCGAGGGCGCCGGCGCGGAAGATCCGGTATCCCGACTCGACGTCCTTCAATCGCCGCCCGGCCCAGAGCGACGCCCACGAGCTCATCACCCAGTTCCCGATGCGCTTGTAGGGCGGGTACGTCGAGAGGTCGCGCTGGACGATCAGGGCGTCGAGGTTCTCGCCGACGGCGATATCGCGCAGCTGGTCAAGCGCGCTGAGGTCGTGCTGGCCGTCGGCGTCGACCGTGTAGATGAGGTCGTCGGGCCAGATGTCACCCGCTTCGAGGGCCTGCCGGAGGTCGGAGAAGGCGAGGTGGTACGCCGCGGACATGCCACGGTTCTCCTCGAAGGCGAGCATGCGGGCGTCGTCGTGCTCCGGAAGCCACTTCTCGACGACCTCGCGCGTCTTGTCGGTGGAGCCGTCGTCGACGACGAGCAGCTTGTCGACGAGGGGATAGAGACGCTCGAGGACTTCCTTGACGGTCGGTTCCTCGTTGTACGCAGGAACGACTGCAATGCGGCGAGGCTCGATCGCCGGCCATCCCTCGTGGTCACGTGACTGCGGGTTCACCCTGCCTCCTATGTACCCAGGTCCTGATGGACTCTAGGCGAGGCGGGATGGTTACAGCGTGATCTGTCAGCAGCGACCGAGCCACGGACCCTTGCCCTGCCATTGATAGAGCGTCCACGCCATCTCGTCCTGGTCGTACTCCGACGCTTGCCGCGGATCGACGCCGACGAGGTCGCCGCGACCGGCGTGGTTGGCGGTCGCGTTCCAGGTGCTCTGCGAGAACTGGTACGCGCCGTAGTAGGGGCCCGAAGCGTTGTACGCCTGGTAGTTGCCGCCGCTCTCGTGCGCGCGCGTGCAGACGAGGAACGGGTCGTTGTGGTGGGGGTTCTCACCGCCGGTCGGCGTGTAGCTCGTCGACGGCGCGGGGGCGGCACTGCCACCGCCACCGCCCACGAGGCGACGCTCGTTCTGGGCCGTCACGAGGTCCGCGTTCAGCTTGTCCTCCTCACCCTTGAGCTGGTTGACGAGGTCGGCTTGCTGCTGCCGGGCGGTGTCGAGCTGGTCCTTTTGCGCTCCGAGGTTGTCGCGGGCGCGGCGCAGCTGGTTCGCGGCTTCGTCATCACGCGAGTTGAGCAGGTCGAGCAGGACGGTCCGGCGTGCGCTGTCCATCGCGGTGGCCTTGTCTCCGAACTGGGCCGCCACGGGCGTACCCGAGCGCTTGTACGCCTCGATCGCCCTCGCGCGAGCAGTGTCGCGGAGCTCGGCGACGCGCTGCTCGAGCTTGGCGATGTTCTGCTGCAAGTCGCCCACCTGGGCATCGAGCTCCTGCGATCGGTACAGCGCCGCGAAGTAGGCGTTGGCCGCGCTGTCGGCGCGGGCTTGCGCCGCTGCGACGGCCTGGTCGGTTCCTGACGCCGGGTCGGCTGGCTGTGCAGCCGCCGGGAGCGCGACGGCGACTGCGAGCGCCACCGTCACGGCCGCGACGACGAGCGCGAGGCAGCTGCCGGCGCGCGTGCCCAGGGGGTGCCGGTGGCGCCTGGACGACAGGGCCTCGCTCCCTTCCTGGAGGTCCCAGGAGCCCGGGATCGTCGGCCCGCGCGACGACCCACTCTTTGCTGCTCCCGAGTCCCCGGAACGCTAGTTCCGAGCACCCAACCGTGCACGTCCGGGCGCCGCTGCCCGTCAGGGGCCCGGCCCGGGCTCGAGGTCCACCCGGACCGTCAGCAGGTCGGTGCCCATGGCCCGCACCATCGCCGCGTTCACCCGTCTGCCCATGAGGTCGAGCCTGGCCCGGGGATCGTCGCCCGGAAGGAGGGTGGCGGTCCCGACTCGCCAGCGTCGGCCGATCTTCACCCGGACGTGCGGGTCGGCCTCGAGGTTGCGGACGTAGTCGGCGGTCCGGCCGTGCTCGGCGACGATCCAGAGCGTGTCGCCGTCGACGCCGCTGCCGATCGGCGTTCGTCGGGGGAGTCCCGAGCGGCGGCCGGTGGTCTCGAGCAGCACGTGGGTCTTCGGCACGAGCCCGAGCGCGAAGAGCGCGCGGACCGGCGGGTTCACGGCGTACTTCTGCACCGCGCGCACGACGCGGCTCTTCGTCGGGCTCACGCCAACATCGAAACCGTTGGCAGGTATCGGTGCAAGGCACACAAGCGCGCCCATCTAGGGTGAGTCGACGATGCCGCCCCGCGGGACCGAAGGCCACGACCCGAACGCCGACGAGGCGACCGAAGCGATCATCGAGGGCGACCTCGGATTCCGCCGGGGGACCGCGCAGGCAGCGTTGCGGAACCGCGACTTCCGCATCTTCTGGGGCGGGACGTTCGCGTCCAACATCGGCACGTGGATGCAGAACGTGCTCCTCGGTGCGTTCGGGTACGAGCTCACGGGATCGGCCGTGTTCGTAGGCGTGCTGTTCTTCGCGCAGCTCGGCCCGCTGCTGTTCATGTCGACTGTCGGCGGCGTGCTCGCCGACGTCGTCGACCGTCGCAAGCTCTTGATCATCACGCAGCTCGAGCAGCTCGTCCTGTCGGTCGTGCTCGCGGGGTTGGCGGCCGCCGGAAACCCGTCGCGCCTCGGGATCGTCGTGTGCGTCTTCGCGATCGGAGTCGGCAACTCGCTGAGTGCCCCGGCGATCGCGGCGATCCTGCCGACGCTCGTGCCCAAAGCGGACCTGCCCGGAGCGGTGTCGCTGCAGTCGGTGCAGATGAACCTGTCGCGAGTGATCGGGCCGGCCATCGGCGCCGTCATCTACTCGCGGACCGGCGCTGCGCCCGTCTTCGCGATCAACGCGGGGACGTATCTGTTCGCGGTGGCCGGCGTCGTGCTGGCCCGTTACCGCCAGTACGCGCCCGGGGAGGTGGAGGAGACGGGGATGGCGCGCCTGCTGTCGGGGTTCCGCCTCGCGGCGCGTGACCCGCTCATCCGCCGCATCCTCACCACGCTCGTGCTGTTCTCGTTCTTCTCGCTCTCGTTCGTAGGCCTCATGCCGGCGATCGCCGCCGACAATTTCGGGATCCGCCCCCGCAGCATCGAGTACGGGCTGCTGTACGCCGTCTTCGGGCTCGGCGCCGCCACCGGCGCGATCAGCGTCGGGACCCTGCTGGCGGGGCGGTCGAAGGCGCCGATCCCGCGCCTCGGCCTCTTCGTGTTCGCCGGGCTCCTCACGGTGTTCGCGCTGCTGCGGGCGGACGCGCCGGCGTACCCGCTCGGTTTCGTCCTGGGCTTTTCCTACTTCCTCGTGATCACGTCATTGGCGACCGTGTTGCAGGAGAACGTCGACGACGGGATCCGTGGACGCATCATGGCGTTGTGGATCATGGGCTTCGGAGGGATCGTGCCCGTCGGCGTGCTGGTGGGCGGTTTCGTGGCCAGCTACACGAGTGTCACGCTGGTGTTGTTGATCGGCGCGGCGGCGGCCCTCGTGTTGGCGCCGTATGCCAAGTTGGACCCGCGCCTCGCCCGGTCTGCGGGGAGCTGAGGGGGAGCGATGTTCGAGTGGAGTGAAGAGCACGCGATGGTGCGTGACGCGGTGCGCCAGTTCGTCGACAACGAGATCCGGCCGCGCCGCGACGAGCTCGAGTTCGGCGACGTCGCGCCCTACGACGTCCTCCGCAAGCTGTTTCAGACGTTCGGGCTGGACGCACTCGCCCGCGAGCAGTTCAAGAAGCGCATCGAACGCGAGCGCACCGCCGCGGAGAGCGAGGCGGGCGACGCAGGCGCCGACGACGAGGACCGCCCGTCGGGTGGTGGCGGGGCCATGTTCATGATCCCGATCATCGAGCTGTGCCGGTGCTCGCCCGGCATGGTCACCGCCATGGGCGTCAGCGTGGGTCTCACTGCCGCCGCGGTGATGAGCAAGGGGACGATCGAGCAGAAGGAGCGGTGGGCGCTCGACCTGCTCACCCTGGACAAGATCGGCGCGTGGGCGATCACCGAGCCGAACTCCGGCTCCGACGCCTTCGGCGGCATGCAGTCGACGGCCCGGCGCGACGGCGACGAGTACGTCCTCAACGGATCGAAGACCTTCATCACGAACGGGCCGTACGCCGACACCACCGTGTTCATCTGCAAGCTCGACGAGGGCAACGCTCCCGAGGACCGCAAGGTCCTGCACTTCGTCCTCGACAAGGGCCTGCCGGGATTCGAGCAGAGCAAGCCCCTGCGCAAGATGGGCCTGCACTCGTCACCGACGGGGCAGCTGTTCCTCACCGACGTGCGCGTCGGTCGCGACCGGCTGCTCGGCGAGACCGAGGACGTGTCCGCCGGTGGCGGCCGTGACGCGGCCAAGGCGACGTTCACGATGGAGCGCACGGGCGTGGCGGCGATGGCGCTGGGGATCGTCGAGCGCTGCCTGGAGCTGTGCCTCGACTACGCCAAGGAGCGGGTGCAGTTCGGAAAGCCCATTGGCGAGTACCAGCTCATTCAGCTCAAGCTGGCGCGCATGGAGGTCGCGCGCCTCAACCTCCAGAATCTCGTGTTCCGCCAGATCGAGATGCAGTCCGCCGGCCGCCAGATGACGCTCTCCGAGGCGTCGGCGTGCAAGCTCTACGGTGCGCAGGCGGCGATCGACGTCGCCCTCGAGGCCGTCCAGCTATTCGGCGGCAACGGTTACATGGCGGAGTACGAGGTCGAGCAGCTGGCGCGCGACGCCAAGGTGCTCCAGATCTACGCCGGCACCGACGAGATCCAGGTCGGCCAGATCGCCCGCAGCCTGCTCGCCTGACTCGGGCACGTTGTCACCAAAACGGAGCGTATAGGGCCGAAAACGTGACAACGCTGCCTTGGGGCGCCGCGCGCGAGGCTCTCACCGTGCCGATCGAGCCGCCGCCGACGTCCTGGTTGCTTCCGCCCGCCGAGTCGGCTGACGACACGGAGATCGCCGGGGTGGGCGCCGATCTCGAGCCGGGCACGCTGCTCGCCGCCTACCGCGGCGGCTTGTTCCCGATGCGCGTCGGTCGTGGCGGGCCCGTCGCATGGTGGTCTCCGGACCCGCGGGGGATCGTGCCCCTCGACGCGTTCCGCGAGAGCAGATCGTTGCGCCGCTCGCGCCGGCGATTCGAGATCACCGTGGACACCGCGTTCGAAGACGTGATCCGCGAGTGCGCGCACCCGAGCCGGCCGCACGGCTGGATCGACGACGACTTCGTCGACGCGTACACGACGCTGCACCGGCTGGGCTGGACGCACAGCGTCGAGGCGTGGACGACCGAAGGCGTGCTCGCCGGGGGCGTGTACGGCGTCGCCATCGGAGGGCTGTTCGCGGCAGAGTCGATGTTCCACCGCGTGACCGACGGCGGGAAGGCCGCCCTGGCCGCGCTCGTCGACCTGCTGCGCGGGGGCGGCGCGATGCTGCTCGACGTCCAGTGGACGACTCCGCATCTCGCGTCGCTCGGCGCGGTCGACGTACCGCGCGCGAAGTACCTCGAGCTGCTCACCGAGGCGGTCGAGCGATCCGGGCCGGGGTGGTAGCGATGCCCGGTGTCGTCGAGCGGTACCTCGACGCAATCATCGGCCACGACTGGGACGCGCTCGCCGCATGCCTCGCCGACGACGGCTTCGTGCGCGTGGGCCCCTGGGGCGACGAGTACCCCGACAAGGCCGAGTACCTCGCGTTCATCTCCGACCTGATGCCGAAGCTGCCCGGCTACGAGATGCGCGTCGACCGCGTGGCGTACTCGGGTGACGGGCGGGTCGCAGTGGTCGAGCTCAGCGAGACTGTGGACCTGGACGGTCGCCCGCACCGCACCCCGGAGGCGCTCGTGTTCGACCTCGACGGCGACGGCGCGAGTGGGCGGATCCGGCGCATCCAGATCTTCACCCAGACCCTCGGCGTGGAGCCGCGGAACACGCCCTAGCTGTCGATCGTCAACCGGCGGCGCGGTCCTTGGCCACCTCGTCGAAGACCTCGTACTCCTCACCCGTGTCGGCGGCGTCCTCGAACTGGATCACGCCGATCTCCGTGAACCGGTCGCGCAGCCAGCCGTCGCCGGCGTCGAGCAGGCCGAGCTTCTTGCAGTTCGGCACGATCTTCGAGAAGAGGGCGGCCTGGAACGGGTTGTTGCGCATGCGGCGCAACCCGAGCAGGAACTCGGTCACTGTCCGGCGGTCGACGCCCATCGTCTCCCAGACCCGATGCATCATCAGCCGGTCGCGCATACGCAGCGCGGCTTCGAACGCGAACTCCTGCCGCTCTCGTAGCTCGGCGGCGCCCAGCCCCGCGTAGTACTCCTGCAGCGACAGCACCCCGAACGCGACATGGCGCGCCTCGTCGGCCATCACGTAGCGCAACAGCTTCTTCAGCAGCGGCTCCTCGGTGACGTGGTGCATGAAGCCGAACGCGGCCAGGGCCAGGCCCTCGACCATGATCTGCATGCCCATGTAGGTCATGTCCCAGCGCGGGTCGCCGATGATGTCGTCGATCAGGAGCTGCAGCGCGGGGTTGACGGGGTAGTGGCCGTCGAGCTTGGTGTCGAGGTACCGGGAGAACACTTCGACGTGACGCGCTTCGTCCATGACCTGCGTCGCGGCGTAGTACTTGGCATCGATCCACGGTGTGGTCTCGACGATCTTCGCGGTGCAGATCAGCGCGCCCTGCTCGCCGTGCAGGAACTGGCTCATCCGCCAGTTCAACGCCTCGACCTGGAACTGCGTCCACTCCTTGGGTCCCCAGCGCGCGACGGGCGAGCCGGGCAGCTCGGCCATCCGCTGCTGGAACATCGCCGCCGCCGGCGCCATCTCCAGCGCGACCTGCTCCGGATCGACCGGCGTCGACCAGTCCAGGTCGGTCGCCCCGTTCCACTGTGAGGTCTTGGCCTTCTCGTAGAGCTTGGCGAGGCCGGGCCGAGTGCGCTCGTAGTCCCAGGTGAAGATGGCGTCGCCGCGGGCGGGTGTCGGGTGCGTGAGCTCGCCGAAGTCGATGCTGTCGTCCGCGAGGATCGCCTCGACGCTGTCGACGTCGTCGCGACCGAGGAACTGCGGCTGGGGATCGGCCATGGTCACCTCCGGTCTCGGCTCGGCATCGTCGCTACGACTCGAGGGTAGCCTTCGCATGTGGAACGCCTGCTCGTGTACCACAACCCGAGCTGTAGCAAGTCCCGCGGGGCGCTCGACATCCTGGCCGACCAGGGCGTCGAGCACGATGTCGTCGAGTACCTGCGAGCACCGCCGGACCGGGCCGCGCTCGAGCGCATCGTCGACACCGTTGACGCGCCGCCCGCGGAGCTGGTCCGTCAGGACCGGCGGTTCGAGGAGCTGGGCTTGTCCGCGTCGGACTACACGACGCGCGACGCAGTGATCGAGCTGCTCCTCGAGCACCCGGAGCTCATGCAGCGGCCCGTGATCTTCCGGGGGGAGCGTGCCGTCGTCGCGCGCCCGTCCGAGAAGGTGCTCGAGCTCCTCGACTGAACCGATGAATCTCGATTGCACCAACACAAGGGGGAACACGTCGTGGCGGTGATCACCGACGAGCTCGTGCGCGACGAGGTGCGCGGGTGGCTGGCCGACAACTGGGATGCGGATCTCACGGTTGCCGAGTGGTGGGCGCGTCTCTGCGATTCCGGTTGGGGGGTGCCTACCTGGCCCGAGGAGTGGTTCGGCAAGGGCCTTCCTCGCGATCTCGCCGGCGTCGTCGCCGAGGAGCTCCGCGCCGCGGGCGCGATCGGGCCGCCGTCGGGTCTCGGCGTGCTCCTGGCGGGGCCGACCATCCTCGTGCACGGCAGCGATGACCAACGCGCTCGTTACCTGCGGCCGATCCTCAACGGGCAAGAAGCGTGGTGCCAGCTGTTCAGCGAGCCCGGCGCCGGCTCCGACCTCGCCAGCCTCCAGTGCCGGGCCGAGCGCGACGGTGACGAGTGGATCATCAACGGCCAGAAGGTGTGGACGTCGGGCGGCCAGACCGCCGACCTCGGCATGCTGCTCGCCCGCACCGATCCCGACGCGCCGAAGCACAAGGGCATCTCGTACTTCGCGCTCAACATGGAGCAGCCGGGCGTCGAAGTGCGGCCGCTACGCGAGATGACCGGGCGCTCGCTGTTCAGCGAAGTGTTCTTCTCGGATGCGCGCGCACACACATCGGAGATGATCGGCGAGCTCAACGGCGGCTGGGCCGTCGCCAACACGACACTCGCGAACGAGCGCGCCGGCCTCGGCAGCGGTGGGAGTGGCGCCCTCGGCGGCGCCATGCCGGGCAAGAGGGGCGGGCAGCTCGAACGGCGTGTCGGTGACCTCGCCGCCGGGCGCGGACGAGACCGCGGTCAGCGCGCAATTGCGGGCCGCCAGTCGAACGTGCTCGAGAAGCTGGCAAAGGAGCTCGGCCGCAGCCAGGACCCGGTCATCCGGCAGCGACTCACCGAGCTGCACATTCTCAACGAGGTCGGCCGCTACACCGCGCTGCGCGTGAAGGCGGCGAAGGCGTCCGGGCGTGGCCCCGGCCCCGAGGCCAACACGGCGAAGCTGCTCATGAGCCGCATCACGCGCCTGTCTCGCGACCTCGGGCTCGAGATCCTCGGGCCGAACGGGATGCTCACCGGCCCCGACACGCCCGGCGGGGGAGTGGCCCAGGAGATGGCGCTGTTCGCCCCGGCCGTCTCGATCTACGGCGGAAGCGACGAGGTCCAGAAGAACATCATCGGCGAGCGCATCCTCGGACTGCCCAAGGAGCCGGACGCCGACAAGACCAAGACGCTGCCCTTCCGCGACCTCAAGGTCGGGACGCAACGCGCCGCGAGCTGACCGTCTCGGGCAGGTGAGGCTGCGCCTGGCGCTCACGATCTCGGGCGCGGTTGCGCTCGGAGCGTACGAAGGCGGCGCGCTCGCCGCGCTCCTCAACGCGATCGGCCCGTTGTGCGAAGGGGACGACCCACCGGTACGCGTCGACGCCATCGGCGGGGCATCGGCCGGGTCGCTCACGGGGATGCTCGCCGCCCGGTGCCTCCTCGAGGGCATCGATCCCGTCTACGTGATGCGGGAAGCCTGGGTCACCCGGGATTCGCTGTCGGTGATGCGCACCGATGCGCCGGACGCGCCACTCTCGCTCGAGGCGCTCCGCCGGGCGTCGGTCGACCTGCTCGATCCCCGCGACGCCGGCGGCGCGCCGGCGCACCGAGCGGACACTCACCAGCGCCTCCCGATCCGCATGGTCATGGCCCTCGCCTCCCTGCGGGGCCTCGAGTACCGCGTCCCCACCCTGTCGGCCCGTCGGCCGGTGCGCGCCACCACATCGCTCGATTGGGCGACGTTCACGTTCTCGTCCGGGCAGCCGATGCGCGAGTTGGTCGAGCCGCGGCGCGCCGCACCTGTCGACGTCGCGCTGGCGTCGGCTGCCAACGCGCTGGCGTTCAAGCCGATCCTCCTCGATCGCGGCGGCGACGAAGACGGTTACCGCGCCCGCGGCATCGTGAACTTCCCACCGTCGAAGCACCTCTGGTACACGGACGGCGGCATCCTCGACAGCGAGCCGCTCACCCGCACGCTCGACCTCGTCCGCGAAGTCGACCAGGACTCGGCGTCCGACACGCGGCGCGTCCAGCTGCTCGTTCACCCGCACCCGACCGGCGCGCCGACCGGGAGTGCGTGGGCCGACGAGCGGAACCCGCCGACGTGGCTGGCCACGCTCCTGCGGGCGCGCGACCTGCAGCGGACCCAGTCGATCTACGACGACCTGCTGCACCTCGAGCGCGTGAACACCCGGCTCGAGTGGACCAGTCGGCTGTTCGACGAGATCGGGCCGGTTCTCGACGACCTCGATGGCGAGAGTGCCGACCAACTGCGCGCCGCACTCGTGCGCGCCATCGGCGTCATCGAGGGGCAGCGCCGCGCGCTGCGCGCCCACGAGGAGGACCCGGCCGCCGCCGCACCGCAACCGGTCGCGGACAAGCCGGTGGCGGAACTGCTGCGTGACGCCGTCGCCCGTATCGCCGGCGTGGCCGGCAAGGAGCGCATCGCGCTCGAGGTCGTCTCACCGTTGTCGCTGCCCGAAGCGGCGACGACAGCCGTGTCCCACATGCTGGCGGGGGAGTTCCTGTTCCACTTCGGCGGGTTCCTCGCCGAAGGGCTGCGGCAGAGCGACTTCGACCTCGGCTACCGCAGCACCGTCGAGTGGCTACGCGCCGGCGGGTTGCGCGACCACGGCCTGCCCGAAGACGTCGACGACGAGGCGCTCACCCGGGCCGAACGCGCATACCGCCCGCGCCAGGACTGGCGGGCGTACGGGCCCATGGCGTTCGACGACCTCCCCATCGCCGAGCGCCTCGCGCTGGCACCGGTGTTCGCGCACATTGCACGCGTGGTCGTCCACGACCTCCGGCACCGCCGCCCGCAGTAGCGCTCACCGCATCAACGACCGCTGACGGGGGCCGCGGCCGGCTTCGGCGTTGGCGTGCCCTCCTCGATCCGGATCTTTGGGAGGATGCGCCCGAGCCATTTCGGCAGCCACCAGTTGGCCGGGCCGAGCAGCTCCATCGTCGCCGGCACGAGGACCAGCCGCACGAGCGTCGCGTCGACGAACACCGCGACGGCGAGCCCGACGCCGAACATCTTGACCGTCGGGTCGGGGTCGCCCAGGAAGCTCAGGAACACGCTGATCATGATCAGGGCCGCCGACGTGATCACGCGTGCGGTGTTGGCAAGGCCGTCGACCACGCTGCGCAGGTTGTCGTGGCTCTCGTAGTACTCCTCGCGAATGCGCGACAGCAGGAACACCTCGTAGTCCATCGACAGGCCGAACAAGATGGCGAACATCATCATCGGCACGAAGGACACGATCGGTAATGTCTGATCGATGCCGACGAGGCCCTTGAGCCATCCCCACTGGAACACCGCGACGATCACGCCGTACGCCGCGCCGATCGAGAGCAGGTTCATGATCGCCGCCTTGAGCGGCACGAGAACCGACCGGAACACCATCATCAGCAGGATGAACGACAACGCGATGACGGCGCCGATGAACAGGAAGAGCCGATCCTCGATCCGCTCACCGAGGTCGATGAACCCGGCCGTTTGGCCTCCCACGAAGACGCTCGCGCCGGTCCCTTGCACCGCCTTCGGCAACACGTTGTTCCGCAGCTGGTTCACGAGGTTCTCGGTTTGCTCCGACTGCGGTGAAGAATTCGGGATCGCGGCGATGACCGCCGCGCTCTGATCCGGGCTGATCTGCGGCGGGGTGGCCGTGACGCCGGGGATCTCCCCGACCGCCTTCTCGATCGCGTCCGCCGGCGCGGTGTCGCCCGGCTTCGGCAGGGAGACCGCCAGGAGGAGCGGGCCGTTGACGCCCGGGCCGAATCCCTTGGTGATCAGGTCGTACGCCTGGCGCTGGGTCGTGCTCGTGGGCTGGGTGCCGTCGTCCGTTTGGCCGAGCCGCATGACGGTCAGCGGCGCGGCGAGCGTCAGGAGGATCGCCAGGCTGATGATCACGGCCGCCCAGCGATGGCGCGACATGAGCATCGCCCAACGCTCCCAACCGCTCGGGCGCGCACCGGTGAGCGAGTGGTGCTCGTCGCTGCGGGCCTTCTTCCGGAGCCGGGGCGCGTGGACGCGGTTGATGTGCCTTCCGGCCAGGCCGAGCAGGGCGGGGACGAGCGTGACCGCCGCCGTCATCATCACGAGCACGACGATGGCGGACATGAAGCCCAACAGGGTCACGTACGGGATGCCGGCGAGCGTGAGGCCAGTGATCGCGATCACCACCGTGCCGCCGGCGAACAGGACGGCTTGACCGGCGGTGCCGTTGGCGAGCCCGATCGACGCGTTCATGTCCATGCCGGCGTCGAGGTTCTGCCGGTGGCGCGTGACGATGAACAGCGAGTAGTCGATCCCCACGCCGAGCCCGATCATCGTGGCCAACGTCGGCGCGACCGTCCCGATGTCCGTGACGGCGGAGATCAGCGTGATGATCGACAGGCCGATCGCTAGCCCGCCCAGTGCCGTCCCGATCGGGAGGCTCATCGCGACGACCGACCCGAACGCGATCAGCAGGATGATCACGGCGAAGACGAGCCCGATCACGTCGGCGTTCCCGCCCTCGTTGCGGTTGAAGTAGTCGGTCACGGGGCCGCCGAACTCGACCCGGAGGCCGGCCTGCTTCGCAGGTTGGGCGGCCGCCTCCAGTCGGTCGAACGAGTCGGTGGGCAGGTTGGAGGCCAACTTGTCGTACTGGACGCGCAGGTACCCGATCGTCCCGTCCTGCGAGACGAACGCCGGCCCGGCGATCGGCGTGGCCGGCCCGATCACCTGCGTCACGTCCGGGACTTTGCCGGGCTGGAGGTTCGCTTCCGTCTCGGCGATGGCGGCCTGGTTGGCCGGGTCGGTGATCGTCCCGTTGCGCGCTTGGAACGCGACGTCGGCGGTGTCGCCGGACTGCGCCGGGAACCGCTGTTGGAGGAGGTCTCGCGCCTTCTCGGACTGCGCACCCGGGATCTTGAACACGTCGACGGTCTCGCCGCCGGACGCCTGCGCTGCCACGACGAGCAGAACGGCAATCAGCAACCAGACGCCGATCGTCACCCACTTGTGCCGCGCCGCACCCCGGCCGAGCCGGTCAAGGAAACCTGCCATGTCGTGCTCCCTACCGTGCTACCCGCCGTTCTCCCTGCGGCGCGCTCTGCCGTTCGCCGAAGGGCCGAGCAAACGCGGGCCACGCTATGCGCGTGCGAGAGTGTCCGCACGGATGCTTCGGCACGTGGAGGCGCGCGGTGAAGCTCGAGTTCCTCCCGCCGCCCGAGCGGGGCCGCCGGTTCGTACGGCAACGGCGTGTCCGGCTCGGCGACGTGAACGCGGCCAACCGGCTTCGCCTCGATGCGGTTGCGCGGTACCTGCAGGACGTCGCCGGCGACGACGTCGACGACGTCGACGTGAACCTGGACGGCGCGTGGGTGACGCGGCGAACAGGGCTCCTCGTCACGCGGTTCCCGCGTTACGGCGAGAGCGTGGAGCTGACCACGTTCTGCAGCGGGACCGGCGGTCGATGGGCCGAACGGCGCACCAGGCTCACCGTCGACGGCGAGTCGATCGTCGACGCGGCTGCCATCTGGGTGTACGTCGACCGCGCCGGCCGTCCCGCCCGCCTGGGGGACTGGTTCTTCGACCATTACGGCGAAGCCGCCGACGGCCGCAAGGTGAGCGGCCGTCTCCGACTCCCGCCGCCACCTGATCATGCGCCGGCTCGGCCGTGGCCGCTCCGTGCGGCGGACTTCGATCTGCTCGGTCACATGAACAACGCCGCGCACTGGAACGCGGTCGAAGACGAGCTGGCGCGCCTTGCGCCCGAGCGCGCTCCCGTAGGCGCCGAGCTCGAGTACCGGGCTGCGATCGAGCCCGGCGACCCTGTGGAGCTGGGGTCGATGCTCGATGATGATCTGCTGCGCGTGTGGCTCACGGTGCGCGGCGAGACGCGCTCGGCCGCTGAGATCCGGGTCCAGGCCGCGCGCAGCGGCGGGCGCGCCCGCCGGTAGGCTGAACGCGCTCTGGACAGCTCGTTGCTTCCTTCGTTTGCCGGCCGTCGGTGTCTCGTTACCGGCGGGCTGGGCTTCATCGGCTCGAACGTCGCGCTGACGCTCGCCGCCGCGGGGGCCGACGTCACCGTCGTCGACGCGCTCGTGCCGACCCATGGCGGCGATCGGCGCAACCTTGACGGCGCCGAGGGGCCGATCGCCGTGATCGAAGCCGACGTGGGTGACGCCGGCGCCGTACGCGACGCGGCCGCGGAGGCGGAGATCGTGTTCAATCTCGCCGGTCAGGTGAGTCACGTCGACTCGATGGCGCGCCCGCGCTTCGACCTCGAGGTCAACGCCGCGAGTCAGCTCGGCTTCCTGGAGATCCTGCGCGAGCTCGGTTCGGAAGCCGTCGTCGTGTACACGTCGACGCGGCAGATCTTCGGCCATCCTCGCTACCTCCCGGTCGACGAGGAGCACCCGGTCTCACCCGTCGACGTCAACGGGATCAGCAAGTGGGCGGCGGAGCAGCTGCACCTTCTCTACGCCGAGCTGTACGGGATCCGGGGCAGCTCCGTCCGGCTCACCAACGTGTACGGGCCCCGCCAACGGCTGCGCGACGACCTCCAGGGCTTCCTCCCGATCTTCGTGCGGCGTGCGCTCGCGGGGGAGCCGATCACGGTGTTCGGTGACGGCGCCCAGGAGCGCGACTGCCTTTACGTCGACGACGTGGTCGAATGCCTGCTGCTGACGGCCCGGTCGGCCGAGGCGCCGGGCGAGGTCTTCAACGTGGGCAACGACGAGCATCTGTCGCTGCGCACGATCGCCGACGCGATCGTGACCGCCGCCGGCTCGGGGTCCGTCGAATCGGTGCCGTGGCCGCACGATCGCGACGCGATCGACATCGGCTCGTACTTCGGCGACTCCTCGAAGGCGAAGCGGCTTCTCGGGTGGGAGCCGCGCACCTCTTTCGACGAGGGGATCGCCAAGACGATCGAGTTCTACCGCTCGAATCTCTCGCGATACCTGTGACGACGATGACAGCCCGGCCTCCGGTCGTCGACCTCGCGCGCCGGGTTGCCTCGCTGCAGCCCGAGCTCGGTGAAGCCGTGGAACGCGTCCTGCGGTCGGGCTGGTTCCTGCTCGGCCCCGAGACGGAAGCGTTCGAGGTGGAGTTCGCCGCGTTCTGCGGGCGGCGCCACACCGTGGCCGTCGCGTCCGGGACGGAGGCGCTGCGGCTCGTCCTGCGCGTGCTCGGCGTCGGCTCCGGTGACGAGGTCGTCGTGCCGGCCATGACGGCGGTCCCGACGGCGGCGGCGGTATGCGCGACGGGCGCCGCGCCCGTCTTCGCCGACGTCGACCGGGACACCGCGACGCTCGACCTCGACCAGGCCGCGGCGGCGATGACGGAGCGGACGCGCGCCGTCGTGCCCGTGCACCTCTACGGCCGGCCCGCGGCGATCCCGGAGGTCGAGCTCCCGGTGCTCGAGGACGCGGCCCAGGCGCACGGCGCGCTCGACCCGTCCGCGGCCTCGGCGGCGGCGGCATACAGCTTCTACCCGACGAAGAACCTGGGCGGCATCGGCGACGGGGGAGCGGTCGTCACCGACGACGACGACCTTGCCGCGCAGGTTCGGCTGCTCCGCGCCCACGGTCTTACCGAGGGCTACGAGCACACGGCGGTGAGCGGGAATTCGCGTCTGTCCGAGCTCGAAGCCGCCGCGCTGCGCATCGAGCTCCGCCGACTCCCGGACTGGAACGCGCGCCGGCGGGAGATCACGCAGGCCTACCGCGATGCCGCGCCCGACCTCTGCTGGCAGGCGCCACACGAGCGTCACGTGTACCACCTGTGTGTGGCGCGGGTCGCGGACCGCAACGAGTTCCAAAGCCGCATGCCGTTCGGGACGGCGGTGCACTATCCACGGGCCCTGACCCAGCAGCCCGCATACCGGCAGTTCGTGCGCGACGCGTGCCCGGAGGCCGAATCGTGGGCGGCGGAGTGCGTCTCGCTACCCTGCTTCCCCGAGATGACCGACGACGAGATCGAGGTCGTGTGTCGCGCACTCCGGTGAACGCGGCGGTGGAGTCCGTCTCGGCGTTCTTTCCCTGTTACAACGACGAAGCCACGATCGGCAGGATGGTCGAGACGGCGGCGACCTCGCTCGACACCGTCGGAGTCGACGCCGAGATCATCGTCGTCAACGACGGCTCGAGCGACGGGTCCGAGCGCGTGCTCAAGCACCTCACCGAGACCGAGCCACGCCTGCGGGTCGTGACGCACGAGCACAATCGAGGCTACGGGGGCGCGCTGCTCTCCGGCTTCGCGTCCGCGAGCAAGCAGTGGGTCTTCTACACCGACGGTGACGGCCAGTTCGATCCCACCGAGCTCGAGCTACTTGTGGCGAAGGCGACGGACGACATCGACGTCGTGCAGGGCTACAAGCTCAACCGCGCCGACAACGTCGCGCGCCGCGCCATCGGGCGCGTGTATCACCGGTTCGTGTCCTTCGCGTTCGGGCTACACGTCCGCGACACCGACTGCGACTTCCGGCTGATGCGACGGTCGATGCTCGACCGCGTGCAGCTCGAGAAGACGACCGGCGTGATCTGCGTCGAGCTGGTGCGCACGCTGCAGGACGTGGGCGCCCAGTTCGTCGAGGTTGGCGTCCATCACTACCCGCGCACGCACGGACGGTCGCAGTTCTTCAAGCTGTCGAGCGTGGCGCGCACGCTCTGGGACCTGGCCAAGCTGTGGGTGCAGCTCGTGGTCCTCCACCGCGGGAAGCCGCAGCCGGCGAGCGGCTAGTCGCGCGTCGCGACGACCACCACCGACGTCCCGAAGGGGAGTGTGTGGCGGGCGAGCCACCGCCGCTCCGCCTCCGCCAGCGGCGCGAACACACGGTCGAGGGCCCGGCGCTCGACGTCCGATCCGGTGTCCTCTCCCTGCCCCGCCTTCCGTCGTTCGAGCACGGCCAGCGCCGCCGCCGGGGGAGCGAGGAACGAGTAGGCGTACGTGGTTCGGCGCACCCGGAAGCCGGCGCGTCCGGCGAGGCCCGCAAGGTCGTCGCGGCGGTATCGGCGCAGTCCGTGCACGGTGGCGTCGTGGGCCCGACGGAGAAGCTGGAACGCGGGCTCGAACAGCAGCACCGCGCCTCCTGGCCTGACCACGCGCGCCAGCTCCTCGAGGGCGGCGACGTCGTCACGCACCGTGTAGAGCACGGTGACGGCCACCGCCACGTCGAAGACGCTGTCGGCGAAGGGCATGCGCTCGGCGCTGGCCAGCACCGGAGCTGTCGTGGGGCGGCGTTCGTGTACGAACTCGAGCGCTTCGCGCGCGAGGTCGATCCCGACCACCTGGCCGTGGCTCGCGAGCCACGCGCCGTTCCCGCCGGGCCCGCAGCCGGCGTCGAGGATGCGCAGCCCGGTTCCGAGCCACGGTCCGAGCATCTCGGCCATGAGCGCGCGTGTGTTGCGGTACCACCAGTGGTCGTCTTCGGCCGCCGCGATCCGCGCGTACTCCTCGACCTCCATCGGCGCGGGACGCTACCCGCAAGCGGGTTATCTGGCGCCGTCGCAAGCTCCGGCTCTGCGGCGACGGTCGGCAAAGCCGCCGTCGCCGCGGGGATCAGCCGATGACCGTCTCCTCGTTCTCTGTCAACAGCCAGATGAGGCCGTCGCGGTCGAGGAAGCGCTCCTCGTCGGGGAAGATGACCTCGCGGTACGCGGGCTCGCGGATCATGTCGTAGAACGCCTCGGTCGACGGGTACCACTCGACAGCGGCGCCGTCGAGATCGGGGCCCTCGCGCTCGTAGTCGCGCCGGGCGCGGTGGTTCCGCTCGTAGCGGACGAAGTACTGCGCGATCGACGGCGTGGTGCAGTTCAGTGGGCTGTGCACCTCGCGCCAGTGCCGGTGGAAGTCGTCGATCGACATCCCCGGGCGGCGCTTGACCATGCACACGAGCTTGGTCGAGCCGTCGCGCCGCTCCGGGCCCGCGATCACGATCTCCTCGGGCTCGGTGAAGATGAACGGCATGCGGTCGAGGTCGAGCATCTCTTGTTCATCGACGCCGACGGTCGCCTGGTACTGCTGGTCGCCGATCATGGCGGCGAAGTTGCGCATCGACGGGTACCACTGGATGGCGACGCCGTCGAAGTCGTCACCTCGCGTGTAGTCCTCGGGGGCACGGTGGTTCTGCTCGTACCGAACGACGTTGTCGACTGCCGCCGGGCTGTCGAGGATCTTTTGCGCGTGGTCGCCCCGCCATCGGGCGTGGAACTCGTCGACCGAGAGGGCCGGGTTCCGCTTCACGAAGCAGATGAGCTTGATCATCGGTGCTTATTTTCACCTACTGTGCTATATTCACTATCACTGTGAAGAAGCGGGATATTGTGAAGGTAGAGGGCCCGCTCGGGTCTCAGGCCGCCCGGATCCTACGTGACCTCCCGGGTGTCACCGTCGAGGCTCCTCGGCCTGCTGCGGGGCGCCGGCGGGGCGACGCCGTGCTCCGGTTCGCCGGGGGTGCCGAGCCCGTCGTGGTCGAGGTCAAGCAACACGCCAACGCCGCGACCGCCTGGCAGCTCGTGCATCAGGCCCACCAGGACGGCCATCTGCTGCTCGTTGCGGGAGCGACGACGGCGGAGGCGCGTGAGATCCTCCGGCATCACGGCGTCGCCGTCGTCGACGGTCTCGGCAATGCGCACGTCGAGCTCCCGGGCCTGCTCCTGCACCTCGAGGCACAACGCGGCAGACGGGGAAATGCGCCGCGCTCTCAGGCGTCCGCCCGGCTCTCAGGCAAAGGCGGCGTCGCGGCGCAAGCGTTGCTCCTCCAGCCGGACCGGGCATGGCAGGTCCAAGGACTCGCCGAGGAGGCGCACATCTCGGTCGGTCTGGCGCACCGCGTCCTCGCTCGTCTCGAGACGGAAGGGCTCGTTGCGGCCGAGGGCGCCGGCCCCAAACGTCTTCGCCATGTTGTTGATCCCACCGCACTCCTCGACCTGTGGGCCGAGGAGAATCGGGATCGAGCGGTGCAACGCGTCCGCGCGTACCGGCTGGCTCGAGAGCCGCGCGAGCTCGCGGCCACGGTGAGCGCCGACTTGGAAACCGCCGGCATCGAGCACGCTGTGACGGGGGCCGCAGCTGCGGGGCAGATCGCGGCGCTCGTCACCGCGGTTCCCGTGGCCGAGATTTGGCTGAGCTCCATCGCTTCGCCCGAAGACGTCGTCGCAACCATCGACGCCGAAGTGGTGGAGTCCGGGCACAACCTCGTCTTTGCCCAGACCAAGGGGGACGAACCGCTGGCCTTCTGCCGCGAGGCCGAAGGGGTCTGGGCCGTCAACCCGTTTCGCTTGTTCTACGACCTCCGGAACGATCCTCGCCGAGGCCGGGAGCAGGCGGAGCGCCTCCGCCGGGAGGTGATCGGATTTTGAGCCGCGACCACTTCACCGACTACGACGAGGCGACGACGGCGCGCTGTGAGCGCGCGCTGGTGACGCTGCTCGGCGACCTCGGACCGTGGCGGGAGCGCATCTATCTTGTCGGTGGCCTTGCCCCTCGGTACATCGTCGGGCAGCTTCCGGAAGGCGCGCGGGCCCACGTCGGAACCACCGACGTCGACCTGGTGATCGGCCTCGCCCTCGGCGACGAGACCCCGGAGACCTACCGGACGCTCCAGAACAACCTGGAGAAGGCGCACTTCGACCAGAAGGAGCCGGACTTTCGGTGGGCGCGCGAGGTCGAGGGTCTCACGGTGGTCGTGGAGTTCCTGTGCGAGACGAACGCCGTGCCGTCCGGCAGCATCTTCCGGCCGAAGGCGGGGTCCACCGGGTCGAACGTCGGAGCATTCAACGTTCGGGGCGCCAATCTCGTGCGCTACGACTTCATCGAGCGCGTGCTCGAGGGCGATCGCCTCGATGGCGGAGGCGCGTCGAAGGTCGTCGTCCGGGTCGCGAACCTGTTGCCGTTCACGCTGCTCAAGGTTCTCGCGTTCCAAGACCGTCACGAGAACAAGGACTCGTACGATCTCGTCTTCTGTCTGTTGCACTTCGGGGATGGCCCGGACGCTGCCGGGCGGGAAGCCGCCCGGAGCGCCATCGCGCGCGATGCCCGTGTGACCGACGCGCTCGAGTTGCTCGGTGAACGGTTCAGGGATGTCGACCAAGACGGTCCGACGGCCTACGGGACGTTCCTCGCGGCACCGGGAGATTCCGAGGAGGCGGCGCGGTTGCGACGCGAAGCCGTCGCCACGGTGCGTGCGTTCCTCGTGGCATTCCACGCGGCGCTCGACTAGGGGTACCGTGCGCATCGCCGCGGCGACGGCGGCTTTGCCGACCGTCGCCGCAAAGCCGGAGCTTGCGACGGCGCAGGAGGATTGATGGAGAAGCTCGTCTACGCGCTGTGGGGCGTGCGCGACGGTCTGGTCGACCAGATCGGGCCTCGTCTGCTGGAGCTCGAGCCGCGAGCGCTGACCGTCAACGTCGTCGATCCGGACGTCGACATGAGCGCCACGATGGCTGTGCGCGACGACGGCGTCGGCGCCACGATCAGCGTGTGGCTCGACAGCCTCGACGACCGCACCCCGTTCGAGGCCGAGCTCGCGACAGCGGCCGACCGGATGGCCGGTTACCTCGTCACCGAGTCCGTCCCGCTGGGCTACGAGCGACGGACGTGGCGTGACGGTGAGCGCTCTCCGGGGATCAAGCAGCTGACGATGTTCGACCGGCGCCTCGATATCGACGACGCGCAGTTCTTCTCCCGGTGGCACGGCTCCCACACGCCGCTCACGTTCGAGGTGCACCCGGTCTGCCTGTACGTGCGGCACGCCGTGGCGCGGCCCGTCACCGAGGGCGCGCCGCCCTGGCGGGGCATCGTCGAGGAAGGCTTCCGCACGGTCGAGGACCTCACCGACCCGATGCGGTACTTCAGCGCCCGCTCGAAGGACGAGCTCGAGCACAACGTCCGCCGGGTCCTGCAGGACGTGAGCACGTTCCTCGATCTCGAGTCGGTCGAGTCGTACGCCATGGCCGAATATATCCTGCGCGACGTCCAGAATTGAGGAGGAGCGGTGCTGCTCGACGGGAAAGTCGCGGTCGTGTCCGGGGTCGGGCCGGGCCTGGGTCGCGCCACGGCGCTCGCCCTGGCGCGCGAAGGCGCCGCCGTCGGGCTGGCGGCGCGCACCGAAGCCACGCTCGAGAAGATCGCGGGCGAGATCGTCGACGCCGGTGGGCGCGCGCTCCCAGTGCCGACGAACGTCGCCGACGCTGAGGCGTGCCAGCAGGCGATCGACGCGACCGCGACCGAGTTCGGCGGCCTCGACGTGCTCGTGAACAGCGCCTTCCGGCCCAGCACCTTCCAGCCGTTCGACGCCGCCGACCTCGCGACGTGGCGCAAGGTGTACGAGGTCAACGTGTGGGGCTCGCTCGCCCTCACCCAGGCGGCAGTCCCGCACCTCAAGAAGCGGGGCGGAGGATCCGTCGTGTTCGTCAACTCGATGGAGTCACGCAAGGTCCGCCACGGCTCGGGTGACTACGCGTCGTCGAAGGGCGCGCTGCTCGTCGCCGCGCGCGCCCTCGCCATGGAGCTCGGCCCGCACCACATCCGCGTCAACTCGGTGGTGCCCGGATGGATGTGGGGCCCGAACGTCCAGGTCTATGTCGACTGGCAGAGCGGCGAGCGCGGGGTCACCAAGGACGAGATCGTGGCCGAGATCACCGAGGAGATCCCGCTCGGCACGATCCCGCCGTCCGAGGACGTCGCCGAGGCGATCGTGTTCTTCGCGTCGGACATGTCGCGGTCGATCACCGGGCAGTCACTCGGCGTGAACGGCGGGGAGTGGTTCGACTGACCGACGACACCGGAGCGCTCCACGGCAAGGCCGCTCTCGTGACCGGCGGCGGGTCGGGGCTCGGCCGGGCGTCCGCCATCGCGTTCGCCCGGGCCGGCGCGACCGTCACGGTCGCCGACGTCGACGCCGACGGTGGGAAGGAGACGGCGGCGCTGGTCTTCGAAGAGGCCGGCGGCGACGCCGAGTTCGTCCGCGCCGACGTGACGGACCCCGATGACGTCGCAGCCATGGTTGACAAGGCCGTATCGCAGTGGGGTCGCCTCGACTGCGCCGTCAACAACGCCGGCACCACCGGGCCCGGTGCGCCGACGGCCGACTACACGCTGGAAGACTGGAACCGGACCGTCGGGCTGAATCTCACCGGCGTGTTCCTCTGCCTCCGGTACGAGATCCCGGCCATGCTCGAACACGGCGGCGCGATCGTGAACATGGCGTCGGGTGCGGGCCTGGTGGGGTTTCCCGGGCTCCCGGCCTACGTCGCGAGCAAACACGGAGTCGTCGGGCTGACGCGCGCCGCCGCGCTCGAATACGCGCCGCAGGGTGTCCGCGTCAATGCGATCTGTCCGGGCAGCACGCGCACGCCGATG
>WNFU01001907.1_pt1 | contig 28992 bp, 21 predicted proteins | sample 5400121 | NCBI WGS metagenome assembly WNFU01 (sample SAMN13153360, study PRJNA577476) | soil metagenome | isolation source: 100 cm soil or saprolite under grassland replicate 1 | place: USA:California | collected 2016-06-15 | reverse complement strand
GTGGAGATGATCCGTTCGCTGCGGCTGGCGCGCCGCTCGGCGGTCAAAGCCCGCACCCAGGCCGCCAACCAGCTCAAGGCGTTGCTGGTGACCGCACCGGATGGGCTACGAGCCCAGCTTCGTCGCCTGTCGCCAGCCGAGTTGGTCACCACCGCGGCACGGCTGCGAGCCGCCACCAAGCCGGCGACCCCGACCGAGGCGGCCAAGCTCGCGCTGCGGTCGATCGCCCGGCGCTGGCTGCTGCTGACCCAGGAGATCACCGCGCTCGACACCCAGCTGGAGCGGCTGGTCGCCATGGCGGCGCCGGCGCTGGTGGCGGTCAACGGCGTGGGCACCGAGACGGCCGCGGTGCTGCTGGTTGCGGCCGGGGACAATCCCGAGCGGCTGCGCAGCGAGGCCGCGTTCGCGCATCTGTGCGGGGTCGCGCCGATCCCTGCCTCGTCCGGCAAGACCACCCGGCACCGGCTGAACCGGGGCGGCAACCGGGAGGCGAACTGGGCGTTGTACCTGATCGCGGTCGGGCGGATGGCCTGGCACGGGCCGACCCACGCCTACGTCGAGCGACGCACCAAGGAAGGCAAGTCCAAGGCCGAGATCATCCGCTGCTTGAAACGCCACATCGCTCGAGAGCTCTACGGCATCCTGGTATCCAGGCCGGCCACTTGACGAGCCATAAGAGCATCCGATTTGGCGTTGAGACTGCTCGTTTCGTTTCGCCTGGCGGAGTTGCTCGCTAATGACCTGCCGTTGTTCGACGCAGTGCGCAACCTGCCTTTCGGAAAGTTGTGGGCTATGGCTCTATTCTCGCACTTCGCGCTTCCAGCGCCGAATGCGTTGTTTCTTACTTGTCGCCTGCGGGGTCGAGCTCGAGCCGGCCGTCGGAGCGGCGGCGGAGGGCCTCGCGCAGGTCGTCGCGGGTCCGGAAGGTCACGGCGCGCTGGGCCTGGTCCAGCAGCGCGACCGAGGCGCTGCCGCCGTCGGGTCCTGGCCGGTAGGTGACGCAGCCGCCGGGGAACACGTCGACGGCTCCGGTCGTGCCGCGGGCTCCTTGGATCTTGAAGCGGGTGACGCCCGGCGCGACGGCCTGTCCCGCTGCGGCCGCCGGAACGGCGCACGTCGCGGTCAGCCGGATCGTCACGGTGCCGCCCTCGGCGACTAGTCGCGGCTGGTCGGCGATGTCGAGGTTGATGGCGACGTTGGCGCGGTCGATCTGCAGCACCGACTCGCCGTTGCGCACCCGGAGCCCGCCGCGGGTGCCTGCGGGGAACGCCTGGATGCAGGGGATGCGGGAGGCCGACGGCACGGCCTGGGCCTGCAGCCACAGCTCCTCGAGCTGGGTGCAGGACCCGCTCCCGCCGCGGACAGTCGTCCCGGCGCTCGGGTTCGCGCTGGCGCTAGCGAACACCCAGGCCATCGGGACGGCGATGGGGAGCACCACCAGTACGACCAGGAGCAGCAGCGCGACCCGCCGTGCGCTCCAGCGCTGGATAGCGACCGGGCGGGGCGGGGTGGGCAGCAGCCGCACGAACTCGGCGTGCAGGTCGCGGCCCTGGTCGCGCATCATGCGGCGGAGCTGGGACGGCAGCGCCAGCCCGCGGGCGGCGGCGAACGCCTCGGTGATCTCGCCGACCGAGAACTGCCGCAGCGCCCGTTCGTAGACCCGCTGCGGGCCGGCCCGCAGCCCCAGGCAGAGCAGCATGTTGGCCAGGTCGACCGCCTGCCGCCACGGGCTGGGGTGCAACTGGGCGAAGAACACGTCGATCAGGTACAGCTTGCCGTCGCGGACCAGCAGGTTGGCGGGCTTGATGTCGCGATGGGCGAGGTTGGCGTCCCACAGCCGGCGGACGACGGCCAGCCCCTGGTCGATGATGGCGTCGTCGACCTCGGCCTCACCGATCTCGGTGGCGCCGTCCAGGAACTCGAACACGATCAGGTACTCCCGCTCGGGGGTGAGCTCGGCGACCCCGTACGGCTTCGGGCTGGGCAGCCCGGCCCGCTGCATCAGCGCCAGCGCGTAGTCCTCCTGTTGCACCAGCCGCCGGACGGTGTTGAACGGCTTTTCGTCTTCCAGCCGCCCGTACAGCAGCGCCCGGCCGAGCTTGTAGGAGCGGTCGGCGCGCAGGTGGCTCTTGGCGTAGAGCTTGCCGAACACGTACCTGGCGGCGCCGGCCTGGTCCTCGACCTTGATCCGCAGCGGGGTCGACCCGGCCGAGCCCGACAGCCCGAACGGCTCGACCTCCAGCGCGGTCAGCCCGAGCTGGTCGGCCATGGCCTGGCGGATCGCCTCGCCGCGGCGCCCACCGACGTCCAGGTGGGCGGCGCGGCCACGCCGGTAGGCGACCGGGAAGACCTCGTTGGGTACGAACAGCCGGTAGGCGGCGACCGACACGGCCACGCCGATCACGGCGCCGACGAGGACGTCGGTGGGGGCGTCCACGCCGAGATGGACGCGGGCCAGCGCGAACGCCGCGACCAGCCCGGTCGCGACCCACTTGCCGAGCTGCCGCCAGCGGCCCTCCGGGACCAGCGTGTACAAGACCCCGATCAGGGTGGCGGCGAAGATCGCCACCGGCCGGGACGGCATCGCCCAGCTCGCCCAGCTGCCGCGGAGCTCCACCCCGAACGGCCGTGGCCGGTCCACCGTGGCCAGGCTGACCGCCAGCAGGACCGCCAGGAAGGAGCCCACGAACACCACCAGGTGGCGGAAGCGCCGCAGCACCAGCAGCGCCAGCAGGGTCCCCCAGCGCAGCGCGCCGATCATGCCCGCCGACCCGGTGGAGGCCACGATCGCCTCCATCAGGCCGGTCAGGCCGGAAAGGCGCAGCCCCGCCAGCCACCGCACCAGCGCGTCATCCCACACCGTCACCGCCACGCCAAGGCTGCGCCTAGCAGGACCGAAGGCGATCTTGGCGAGCGTGACCAGGACCACGCCTGCGAGCGCCCACCACACGCCGGTGGGCTTGATGCTGCGCGGCAGGGGCGGCGGCGCGCCGGTGGGGCGCCGCCGGTGTCCCGACCGGCCGAGGTCGAGCGCGCCGTGGTGTGCCGGCCCCCTGCTGCCCATGGGCACCTGCCGCGGCGTGGACTCCATGCGCCCATCCTGCGACCAGGCAGCCTGCCAGTCCATATCCTGTCCAGTCACTGGCCGACATCGCTGCTGCTGCGAGGTCGGTTTGCGCAAAGGGCTGTTCAGCCTCGCGCATCGGACGGGCCGGTCGCCAGGGCCGGACGCCCGGCCATCCAAGGTCATCCACACGACTCGACGCTCGCGTCCAGGTATGCGTTCTTAAACCGCTGTGGAGCCGAGTGACTCAGATGGAGAAGGTCAGGAGGCCCGGCAACATTCCTGGTCAGAGCCGTCGACGATCACCAATGGACGACCGGTAGTCAGAGCGCTTCCCGACATGGGATGTGCTCTCCGCCCAGCCGAACCTGCCTCGAACGTGAAGATGACTAGCGTTTGCGCTGGTCACCCTAGGTGTGGAGCCCCCCGCCGGAATCGAACCGGCGACCCCATCCTTACCATGGCTAACGGAGAATTCCTCCCGGCATCCTCGAAGAGTTGGATTCCGCGAGAGATCGCCGAATATCCGCAGCAAGAGGGAGAACGAACGCAGTAGCACCGTGGTGATTCTTGGCGTTCCTCCGGGAAGCCTCCCGATCCTTCGGCAGGTCTGTTGCTGCCCGGCTGCTGCCCAGCGTCCCCCTGCATGCGGCAAGCGCCGAACCTGCCTTCGGCGTCGAACGCGGACCTTCCGATTACGAGTGAGACGGCCGCCGTCCGCCCCGTCCGGTCCGGTGGTATCCCTGCTGCTCAGGTCGGCCGTGGCGTCCGGTCAGTGCGGTCCTGACCTGGCGCGTTCCACCAGGAGGAATGACCGGACGGAATGACCAAGCGCCAGCGACACCGAGTCACGATCGGTGCCTGCATCAGTAGGCTTGGCCACCAGGATGGTGTCGAGCGGGTCGCGCGACCCTGGGCGTGCACCGTGATCCTGAGGGCGGCAAGGTCGTGTGGTGCACTCTCGGTGTGGGAGGGCTCAGTTTGCCGCCGGCGACCTCAAGGGAACAAACTTGCCGAGTCTCTGAGTCACCGCAACGCCGATTCGCTGCTTTCAACGGTCGAACCCGGACCCGCGGGCGGTCCGATCGGCAGGAGGTGGTGCAGGTGCGGCGCATCGCGGTCCTCCTCGCTCTCGTGGTCGCGGTCTGGCCGGCCTCGAGCGCCCTGGCAGGCGGCTCGACCACGACCCGTGGCACGGCCGCCGGGAGGATGCAGGCCGACTTCAACGACGACGGCTTCGCTGACCTGGCGGTAGCGGCGCCGTTCGAGGACATCGGCACGGTCTCCGACGCCGGGGCGGTGCACGTGCTGTACGGCACTCCCACGGGCCTCACCGCCACCGGCACCCAGCTGTTGACCCAGGACAGCCCCGGGGTGCCCGGCACCGCCGAGGTGGGCGACGACTTCGGGTTCGCGCTGGCCGCCGGTGACTTCGACAACGACGGCTTCGCCGACCTTGCTGTCGGCGTGCCCGGCGAGGACCTCGGCGGCGGCTTCGCCGCTGAAGGGGGAGTGAACGTGCTCTACGGCGCGGCCGGCGGGTTGACCGGCGGCCAGCTGTTCACCCAGGACAGCCCCGGGGTGCCCGGTGTCGCCGAGGTGGGCGACGTCTTCGGCGCCACGCTGGCCGCCGGCGACTTCGACAACGACGGCGCCGACGACCTGGCCGTCGGTGCCTCCGGCGAGGACCTCGGCGGCGTGGAGCATGGCGGTGCCGTGAACGTGCTGTTCGGCGCGGGCGGTGGGCTGACCGGCATCGGCGGCCAGCTGTTCACCCAGGACAGCCCCGGGGTCGGCGACAGCGCCGAGGACTTCGACGCCTTCGGCGAGACGCTGGCCGCCGGCGGCTTCGACAACGACGGCTTCGACGACCTGGCGGTGGGTGTCTCCCGGGAGGACGTCGGCAGCGTCTTCGACGGCGGCGCGGTCAACGTGCTTCCCGGCACGGCCGGTGGGCTGACCGGCACCGGCAGCCAGCTGTTCACCCAGGACAGCCCCGGGGTCGGCAGCATCGCCGAGCAGATCGACATCTTCGGGTTCGCGCTGGCCGCCGGCGACTTCGACAACGACGGCTTCGCCGACCTGGCCGTCGGCGTGCCCTTCGAGGACGTCGGTGCCGTGCAGGAAGCCGGGGCGATCAACGTGCTTCCCGGCACGGCCGGTGGGCTGACCGGCACCGGCAGCCAGCTGTTCACCCTGGACAGCCCGGGAGTGCCCGGCGTCGCCGAGAGCGACGTCTTCGGCGAGCGGCTCGCGGCGGCCGACTTCGACAACGACGGCTTCGCCGACCTGGCCGTCGGCGCCCCTGGCGAGGACATCGGCACCATCGTCGAGGGCGGTGCGGTGAACGTCGTCTACGGCACGGCCGGCGGGTTGACCGGCACCGGCAGCCAGCTCTTCACCCAGGACAGCCCGGGGATGCCCGGCATGGCCGAGGACACCGACCTGTTCGCAGAGGCGCTCGCCGCCTCCGGCCCGCAGAGCGCGACCGCGCCACCGGCCTCGCCGTCTCCGTCGGGCTTGCGGCGAGCGTCGCCGCAGCAATAACGCAGGCGGACGACCTCAGCCCCGGTCGGGGAGCGCGGCGGTTGCCGAGCGGCGGGCGAACGACAGGGGCGACAACACGGCGCAGAGGACCGCGGCCAGGGCGAGCGCGATCTACAGGCCGACGCTGCTGGCGCCCACCGCACCTTCCTTGCCGCCGAACGGGCCCAACAGGCCGTGGACCGGCGCTTCAACCGCCGCCGCTACGACGCCGCCCGCACAATCGAGGCGTTCAGCGCCCGGCTGCGCCGGCAGACCGACCTGGACACCTCTCACCGCCGAGCTGCTGGCCGTGGTCGACCAGACGATGCAGCCGACCCAGGCGTCGCTGTGGCTGCGCGCTGTGCGAGGTCCGGGTCATCTGGCCGCGGGACCTGGAGGCTCACACGGCCCGGGCGCATCCCGGCTGGACGGCGACGTTTGAGATCGTGCGGCCCTACCCGCAGCAAATCCTACAGGTCATCTACCGGCGTGTAGACACCTGACATAGGAAGGTCGACCCCATCCTGAAAGGAGAATCGCCCGTGTATCAACGGGCTCTGCCGCACCAAGGAAAGCCGAGCTTGGCCGGGCATGCCCCGATTCTCATCCCTCGTGGCGGCCCCCGGCCATGGGGGTCTTATCAGGGATCGACGGCCGAGCGCTGTGCTATCCAGCATTCTCCCAGGCCGTGCTCCTCCGTAAGTGCCGCAGGGATGGGGTGAACTGCGGTTGCCTTGCTGGCTTACTCACGCCCCCTGGCGTAAGCCTGCCCCGTGACAACGGCGAAGTGCGATCTTTGAGACGATGGCCATGATGATAATGCCGCCGCGGCAGCGAGGTGTGTCGCCAGTCCGCATGAAGGCCAGCGGAACCTAAAGAGGTTCGCTCGTTCCGGTGACATGATCTGGTCCGTGCTGGCAGCATGGCGGCATGAAACCGACTGCCTACCGCCGTAACGCCCGCGGTCTGCGTGACCGCCAGGCGTTCGAACACGTCCGCACGCACGCCGGTGACCTGTTCGCCGCCGGCCACTCCCAAGCCGCAGTCGCCCACGAGCTCGGCGTCGCCCGCCAAAACGTCAGCCGCTGGCACGCCTGCTGGCGCTCGGGCGGGCAGGAGGCGCTGCGCAGCGCCGGCCCCACCGGGACCGCCCCGCGCCTATCCGATCCCCAACTCGTCGCCATCGACCAGGCGCTCCGCCAGGGTGCCCGTGCGCACGGCTTCGAGACCGACCACTGGACCCTTGCCCGCATCACCACCGTGATCGAGCGGCTGACCGGGGTCGGCTACCATCCCGGGCACGTGTGGAAGCTGCTGCGCCAGCGCCTGCACTGGCGCCTGCAGCGCCCCGCCCGCCGCGCCGTCGAGCGCGACGAGCGGGCCATCGCCCGCTGGGTCGCCGAGGATTGGCCCTAGGATCTGCCGTAACGCCCGGCGTCGTCGGGCCGTCATCGTGTTCTGGGACGAGTCGGGCGCCTCGCTGCTGCCGGTGACCCGCCGGACCTGGGCGCCGCGCGGGGTCACCCCGGTCATCCGCCACCGGTTCAACTGGAAGCGGGCGTCGAAGGCCGCTGCGCTGTGCTACGGCTCCCGCGGTGGCGGCGCGGCACTCTCCTTCCACCACCAGGTCGACGCCTACAACACCGACACGCTGATCGGCGCTCTGGGCGAGCTGCGCCGGTTCCTCGGCGGGCAGAAGGCGACCCTGCTATGGGATGGGCTACCGGCTCACCGCAGCCTGGCGATGGGTGCCTGGCTGCGCCACCAGCGCTCCTGGCTAGTCGTGGAACGGCTGCCCGGCTATGCGCCCGAACTCAACCCGGTCGAGGCGCTATGGGCCAGCCTCAAGGGCGTGGAGCTGGCCAACCTGGCCGCCGACACCCTGGAGGAGGTCACCACCGCAGCCGAGCGCGGCGTCCAACGGATCCGGAGCACCCCGCACCTGGCCTACTCGTTCCTGCATCACTGCGGCCTGTCGCTGTGGTGACCACGTCGATGGACCGAGCGAGCTGTTTATGCCTCTGTTCCGTGGAAGCCCGGGAGAAGCCGACGCTGGAATGCTGCCGCCACGAGCAGCAGGGCGGTCGTCAGGAGTGCCGCCCAGACGACGGTGCTGGCCCGATAGAGGGTCTGTCCGCCCGCTGAGCCGAACGACATGACGCCGGTCAGGACGATGAGCCCGATCGTGAGGATGCTGTTCACCACGAAGAGCCACCTGATGGCATTCATGATTCGACTCCCGCCGAACAACGGCGCGAGGAACAAGGTGGCGATGCCCTGGAGGAAGAACGCGAGGTTGTCCAACGCAAACATCGCCGAATTGGGGCTGGCTGACACCCAGGGTTCCAGCCCGGTGAGGCTGCCACCGAGGATCTGGTGGCGGACGAAGGTGAACTGCAGCGCGCAGGTCGCGCCACAGATGGCCGCGTACATGACCGCGAACCCAAGTGCGGTCAGGCTGAGGAGCCGCAGCCGTTCCGGTGTCACCGCATGGATCGATGCGACGACGGGCACGAAGAACAGGGTCAGGAGGAAGTAGAGCACCCAGACGATGAGCTTGGAGGCGTCGAACCCGGCGGCGTAGGCCGCCAGGTCTGTCCACCGCGCACTCAGGGCGAATGCGGCCGTCCCAACGGCCAGCACCAGAGCAGCCGCGAGTGAGGACCACCTTCCGAGGGTGCGCGCCAGCTCCTCGGATTCGGGCAGTCTGGTCGTAACCGCGCTGCGGGTCGCCGCGGTAGCCATGAGACTCCCACCTCACTCTGCTGGGAGGGCCCTCGCTCCGCTTGCTTGGGCACCCTGTGCCGTCTCACCGACGCTATAGGCGCTGCTGGCTGCGGCGGACAGAGCCCTTCGACCCCAATCGCTCGGGCCTTCCGACCCGAGTTCGTGATTCAACTGGGCTGCCGACCTCCACTCTCCTGCTGACGCCTGGCCCGTGGACCGCCGAGGAGCATGAGGATGCTGGTGGCGACCAGCCACAGCAGCAGCGTCCCGACCTCGGCTTGGAGCGCCACGCTGTCGCCTTGGGGCATGAACCAGCCCGACTGCTGGAAGGACGCGGCGCCGAGCAGCTGGGCGGCGGTGGCGACCAGGCCGAACCAGCCGAGCCACCGGGGCAGCAGGCCGCTGGTGAGCACGGCGATCGAGGATGCCGACAGGAACGCTGCCAGGGGGAACCCGGCGAAGGCGACCAGCAGCCCGTTGGCGTCGTACAGGGCCCGGGCCACCGGCGGGCCACGACCACGATGGTCGAGGCGGCCACCCCCCCGCCGAACGCCACGCTCGCCAACCCGTCCAGGGTGCCATCCCGACCAAGGCGACTGCGGAGCGCGCCGAGGAAGAACAGCAGCACCGCGGCGCCGAACCCCAGCAGGTACATTCCCGCCAGCGCCGTGCCCCGGTTGGCGCTGAAGTAGCTGGTGATGTCGCTGGTGGGCTGGTCGGTGCTGGGCGAGTGGGCGAGTGCTGGAGCAGCACCGATTCGGTGACGAAGCTGGCCGCGGCGAGGATGCCGGCCGCGCCGCCCCAGCGTTGCCAGGTGGATCCCTGCATCGTCAATCCCTCCTTCCGCGTGCCGCGAGCGTGGGCCCCGGCGCGAAAGCCGCCGGGGCCCACGCTCTGCTACTGGTTGGCCTGGTCGCGGTGGCGGAGCTTCTGGACCGCTGGCGCGGCCATGCCCCAGACCATCCAGACCATCATGGCCGCGCAGAACAGCGGCGCGACGTTGACGCCCAGCACCGTCGCGATGCCAAGCGCGGCGATCATGCCGAGTCCGCACAGCAGCAGGTGCCCGATCATCGAGTGGTGTCCGCTGTGCTGCATCGAACCCTCCTTCGGCCGCGAGCCTCCGTCGGCGGCTGGCTCGATCCTCGATCCTGGTGCCCAGATCGTTGTTCCGGCTGATGGGGTTCATCGCCGTCCTCCTTCTGTTCCCGATGGCACTCCCGTTTCCTGTGCGGATTTTCGCGCTGGGCGCTGACGGAGGCTTCGGGTTGGCTGACGCCGCCTTCGTGCGCGATCGGGCCGATCGTCCCGAAGCTGCGGGGCCTGTTGGACGTTGCGGCCCCAACTTGCGGCAGTAGCGTCTGGGCATGGAGTTCCACATCCTGGGGCCGCTGGAGGTCCGCGACGACGCCGGGAGGCTGGTCGGCATCCCGGGGGCGCGGGAGCGCGCGCTGCTGGCGGCCCTGGTGGTCCATGCCGGGGAAGTGGTGTCCGCCGACCGGTTGATCGACGACCTGTGGGGAGCATCCGCCGGCCCACCCCGCCAACGCGCTGCAGGCGGTGGTCTCCCGGGTGCGCAAGGCGCTGGGCGCCGCTGGGCCCGGCGTGCTGGTCACCAGGGCGCCCGGCTACCTGCTGGCGGTCGGACCCGATCGGGTGGACGCCGGCCGGTTCCATCGGCTGGTGGCCGAGGCCCGCCGCCTCGCCGACCGCGGCGCCTGGGCGGCGGCGGCTCGATTCGAGGAGGCGCTGGCCTTGTGGCGCGGCCCGCCGCTGGCCGACTTCGCCTACCAGGACTTCGCCCAGCCGGAGATCACCCGCCTTGACGAGGCGCGGCTGGCGGCGACCGAGGGCTGGATCGACGCGCAGCTGGCGGAGGGCCGGCATGCGGAGCTGGTCGGCGAGCTGGAGCGGCTGGTGGCCGCCAACCCGCTGCGCGAGCGGCTGCGCGGGCAGCTCATCCTGGCGCTGTACCGTTCGGGTCGGCAGGCCGACGCCCTCGGCGCCTACCGGGACGCTCGGTCGGTCCTGGAGCAGGAGCTGGGGCTGGATCCCTCCCCCGCGCTCCGGGACCTCGAGCAGGCCATCCTCCGGCAGGATGCGGCGCTGGCCCTCCCGGCTCGTCCCCGGACCGGACCACGGCACAACCTCCCGGCCCGGCTGACCAGCTTCGTGGGCAGACAAGCCGAGCTGCAGCAGCTGCGCAAGCTCCTGGAGCGCCATCGGCTGGTCACCCTCACCGGGCCGGGCGGCGCGGGTAAGTCCAGCCTGGCCCTGGAGCTTGGGGGCTCGCTGGTAGACACCCAGCCCGCCGGGGTCTGGCTGGTGGAGCTTGCCTCCGTCGGCGAGGAGCCGGCGCTGGCGGAGGCGGTGGCAGCAGCGCTCGGGATCCGCCAGGGCCCCCACCCGGGGGCCACGGGCACCGGCGGTTCGCTGATCGACCGGGTGATCGACTACCTGCGCGCCAACGAGCTGCTGCTCGTCCTGGACAACTGCGAGCACCTGGTCGGGCCCTGCGCCCGGCTGGCCGACCGGCTCCTTCGCGCTGTGCCGGGCCTGACCATCCTGGCCACCAGCCGCCAGGCCCTGCGGGTGCCCGGCGAGGTGGTGTGGCCCACCCCGCCGCTCCAGCTCCCCGACCAGACGACCCCACCGGAGCTGCTTGCTGCCTACGATGCGCTGCGGCTGTTCGAGGAGCGGGCGGCGGCGGCCCGGCCCGGGTTCCAGTTGCGCCCCGAGACCACCCCGGTGGTGGCAGACGTCTGCCGGCGACTGGACGGGCTGCCGCTGGCCATCGAACTGGCCGCGGCCCGGCTTGGGGCCCTGCCGCTGGCCGAGCTCGCCGCTCGCCTGCAGGACCGGTTGCGGCTGCTGACCGGTGGCGGCCGAACCGCCGTCCCCCGCCAGCAGACCCTGCGGGCCACCGTCGACTGGAGCTACGGGCTGCTGGCCGGGCGGGAGCGGCTGCTGTTGGACCGGCTGTCGGTCTTCTCCGGCGGCTGGTCACTCCAGGCGGCCGAGCAGGTCTGCTCGGGCGACGGCATCGCCGCCGACGAAATCCTGGACCTGCTGACCGGGCTGGTCGACCAGTCCATGGTGCTGGGCGTCGCCGAGGACGGGCGGTTCGGCATGCTGGAGACCCTGCGGGACTATGCCACGGCGCGGCTGGAGGCCTCGGGCCGGGCCGCCCAAGTTCGCCGACGCCACGTGGCCTACTACCTGGCGCTGGCCGATCGGGTGGACCCCCAGACCCGCACGCCCGGCAGCTGGACCTGGATCGGGGGCCTGGAGCAGGAGGGCGGCAACTTGCGAGCCGCGCTCGGCTGGGCGCTGCAGGACGGCGACACTGACAGCGCGCCGGGGCTTGCCGGCCCGCTGGGCTGGTACTGGTTCCTGGGCAACCAGCAGGAGGGTCGGCGCTGGCTGGGTCGCCTTCTCGACATCGCCCCGGCTTCGCGAACCCCGCATCTGGCCAGGGCCCTTCGCGCCTACGCGCTGGTACAGGCCTTCCACCAGCCCGACCACGCCGAGCGCGCGGCCAGGGAGGCGCTGTCGATCGCCGAGGAGCTCGGCGACACCTGGGGGCAGGCCATCGCCAAGCTGCTGTTCGTGCTCGGCGGGGTCCAGCGCGGGGCGGTGGCGGGGGCCTCACGGTTGCTGGATGAGGCGGAGGGCGCGCTCCACGACCACGGCGACCGCAGGGGCGAGGCGATCGCCTGGTGGCTGCGGCTGGCCGTCGCCGGTCACCTCGGCGACCTGGCTGCCGCCATCGAGGCTGGACAGCGGAGCCTGCAACGGTTCCGAGAGCTGGGGGACACCTGGGGGGTCGCGGGCGTGCTGACCGAGCTGGCCGAGCAGACGTGCCGGACGGGTGAGTTTCGGGAGGCCGTGGCGATGTATGAGGAGTCGCTGGTCCTGGCCCGCTCGCGCCAACTCCGCTACGCCGAGCAGGACGGCCTGGTCCGCCTCGGGAACCTGCTCACCCGGCTCGGTGACCTCGACCAGGCGGCCGGCCTGCTCCACGATGCCCTGGCCCTGGCACACCAGATCGGCTACCCGATGGGGGCCGCCGCCTCCTGCAACGGGATGGGCCTGCTGGCCAGGCGACGGGGCGACCTGCAGCTGGCCACCACCTACCACCAGCAAGCCGTCGCGATCTACCAGGAGCTGGGCGGGCTTGCCGGCAGGGGCGGGCTGCCCGGCCTGGTCCAATCGCTGGCGTGCCTGGGTGCCTGCAGACAGCTGCTGGGCGACCTGGCAGGGGCGGCACGGTGCTACCGGGAGGCGCTGGCGGTGGCGGGTGAGCACGGGGCGCCCCTGCCGATCGCCTGCTGCATCGAGGGCCTGGCAGGGGTTGCGGCAGCCATGGGCGACGCCGAGCAAGCCGCCAGGCTCCTCGGGACGGCCGCCACGGTCCGGGAGCGGGCGGGCGCGCCGCATGGCGAACGCGAGCCAGGCGACGCCGACAGCGCCTCGGTGTCGGCCCGCCGCGCCCTTGGCGACGAAGCGTTTCGACGCGCCCACCAGCAGGGCCGAACGCTGGACCTGGAGGGGGTGCAGGCGCACATCCCGGTGTGACGAAGGTCGGATCGCGGAAGGCGCGACCGCAGTGGAGGTGATGGGAGATGATCGATCTGGTGGTGGTGGGCGGAGGGCCGGCGGGGGTGGCCGCGGCGCTGGCCGGCCGCAAGGCCGGCGCGTCGGTCGTGCTCGCGGAACGGGGTGACCTTGGTGGCACGTGCGTCCACGCCGGCTGCATCCCCGCGGGCGCGCTGCACCGGACGATGGCCGTCAAGGCCGAGGCGCTGGCCGCCCCAGCGGTCGGGGTGCAGGTGGAGAACGTGGCGGTCGACTGGGGTCGGATATCGGCCTGGGCTTCCTCGGTCGTCACCCGCGTCGCGGCCTTCTCGCGCTTGGCGCTCCAGACCGCCCAGGTCGAGGTGCTGCAGGGCCCTGCCCGGTTCCTTGGCCCAGGCCAGATCGACGCGGCGGGGCGGGTGTTCCAAGGCGTCCCGGTCGTGGTGGCCACCGGCGCCCGCTCCGTGGCCGCCGAGCTGCCGGGCCACCCCGACCGGCCGCCGTTGACCAACGACGCCGTCCTGGCCCTGGATGCCGCCCCGCCCAGGGTGGCGGTCCTGGGCGCGGGACGCTTCTCGGTGGAATGGGCCGACTTCCTGTGAGGGGCCGGGTCGCAGGTCACCGTCGTCTCGCCCACGGACCGCATCCTGCCCGAGGAGGACGCCGAGCTGGCGGGCTTCCTCCAGCTCCTGCTCGAGGAGCGAGGGATCCGGTTCCTGCTGGGAACGGAGCTGGAGGCGGTGGACGGGTCCACGGTGGTCACGGCTGGTGCGAACCTCGACGTCGAGGAAGTGGTCTGCGCCGACGCCCGCGTTCCCAACGTGGGGGGGCTCGGCCTGGACCAAGCCGGCGTGCGGCTGGGGGAGGACGGCCGCATCAGCGTCGACGAGCACCAGCGCACCTCGGCGGCCGGCGTCTACGCCGCGGGCGATGTGACCGGGCCGCCCTGGCTGACCAACCGGGCAGTGGCCACCGGGACCGTGGCGGCCCTCAACGCGCTCGGGGCAGCCGAACAGGTCCGCGCCGACCACATCCCCCGGTCGGTGAACACCCGACCCCCGCTCGCCGCCGTGGGCCTGACCGCCGAGCAGGCCGCCGCCTCCGGCCGGCGGGTTGGCACGCCGACCGCCGACCTCGCGCTGAGCGCACGGGCGGCGATCCTGGGGGATCCCAGGGGGGCGCTGAAGCTCGTCGTCGACCAGGACACCGAGGAGATCCTGGGAGCGCACATGGTGGGCGTCGAGTCCACGGAGGTGATCGGGCAGATCGTCCTGGCCATGGAGGCAGGGCTCGGCTACCGGCAGCTGCTGCGTCCCTCCCATGTGCATCCCTCCATGGCGGAGGTGGTTGGCCTGGCCGTTCGCCTCGAGGACCTCGCGAGGAATGCGTGATCGAGTGCCGAGGTCAACGGCGCGGAAAGGAACGCTTGGCTGTTCACCTTTCTCTGCGGCGGTAGACAGTTGGTCTCATGCCGCCCTGCTGCCAGCAGCAGGGCTCCGTCGTGTTGGCTGATGGCCCTGTTTGTGCTTGCGGCGATCAGGTGGCCGGGCCGGATGACCTGTCCGCGCCGAGACCATCGGTCCTTTTTGCCCGCCGGTGCCCGAGCCCAGGATGGCGATCCACAGGCTATGCGACCCAACACAGGACTCCGATCGTGACCGGTAGCGACACGGGGGTGGCGCGATGGCTCAACAGCCGCTTCCAGACTGCGCTGACTGCCGCAGCGCGGGCAGCATGTCTAACGGCTACTGCATGATCTGCCATGACCGACCGGCGTCCCCACTGACCTCACCGACCCACGTTCGTTAGGGCACACCGGCAGCCACCAGCAAGGCGGGGTATCAGCCACGCTCCCCGGCGAAACCGTCAGTCTAGTCGTTGTTCTCAAGTCCCGCGCATCCAGACCGGGAGGTATGTGATGACTGCAGGCGAAACCGAGCCGCCAGCGCTTGCTGAGCCTTTCGCGCAAGACATGGTTGCGCGTGGGCGGGAAGCCCTTAACGCACATAACGCCGAACGATTCGTCGCCCTCATGACCGAGGACGTTATCTTCGACCACAGCGCGTGGCCCACGACGCTGCGGGGACGCGCCCAAGTGCGTTCGTTCTACACCGACTACCTCTGGAAGGCCTTTCCGGATCTACGTCTTGAGCCGGAGGACGGTCCTTTCCTGCATCCGCACGCACCACGACTCGCCATGGCTTGGCGAGCAGTCAGCACGCACACGGGGCCGATCCAGCCCCCCGGTTTCGCCCCCACCGGCAAACGGATGGAGGTTTCAGCCAGGGAAATCGCCGAATTCCGCGATGGACGTGTAAGTCGGCTGCAAATCGTCGTCGACATGGCCGCTGTCCTGCGTCAACTCGGCGTGCTTCCCGCGCAGGGCAGCCGCGCGGAGCGAGGGATCGCCGCGCTACAGCGGCTACAGATAAGGATGTCACGCCGTGCGCGATCCGGTAGACCATGACCCAGCCGTAGGTCCACCGCGTGCCGCCTGACAGGCCGGGCAGGACCAGGCACGTTGATCACGATGAGGGAGCCGACGCAGCCCACGCGCACGGAACCCGCGAGTGCGGGCTTCTACCACCCGCAGTACTTCAATAGAAGCTATCCACGGCTTCAGATTCGCCAGGCTACGTCGTAGTCGTGGCTGCGTGATGGTGCGGTGTGCCCGACCTGTTGGAGGTCCGCCGCAGCGTCGGCTCGCTGGGGGCCACAGAGCAGGTGGAGCACGGCCGACGCCACACTCCCAACTGCGCCAGCGTCGCCGCTGGCAGGTCCCTCGCGAACTCGGCAATCGCGCTGTAGCCGCGCGCGCCGCCAAGCACCGCCGCCGCCGCGATCGCCGGCACCCCGCCAGTTGATGGCGTTTGCCGCGCCGGGCTTGGGATCGGTCAACGCCCCCGAGTCGTTCCAGCAGCCCATCCGGCTCAGTGACCGCATCGTCGTCCAGTTCCACCTGCACCCGCACCACCGCCAGCCCGACCAGCCCGACCGCCGCTGCGGCCGCAGTCGGCAGTACCAATGCCACGGGGCTATCAGAACCACGATCGCGCCGACAGCCCGCAATAACCACTGTCAGCGCAAAGACAACCTATCAACGAACACGACGAGACCCTGGCTGCCGGCAGGGACCAGATCATGTCACCGGAACGAGCGAACCTCTTGAAGTGCACTGGGCACCCCGACATCACCCTGACGGTGCACCCTGGACGGTGGGGCTGGGTCTGCCGAGCATGCCGGGTCCGAGCCGATCAACAGGTCAACCGGCTACGGACCCTTCGGCCCGTAGGTCGTGGGTCCCTTGGCCCTACCGGCCGCAGCAGCGGGCTGGACACTGACCATGCCGCAGCAGCAGGCTGCAGGTGGAAGCGGGCGACGGTCATGGTGCGCAAGGTGGACGTCCCAGCCGAGCTGATGCACGGTGACGCAGACGAGGGGTACGGCCCGGTCGCCGATGCGTTCCGGCGCAACTTCACCGAGCGTGGCGGGATCGGGGCGGCCTGCGCGATCTACCGCGACGGCCGCAAGCTCGTCGACCTGTGGGGCGGTTATCGCGACGGCATCACTCGCACACCATGGCGCGAGGACACCATGGTGGTGATGTTCTCCACCACCAAGGGCGTCGCCTCGCTGTCGCTGGCGCACTCCGGTGGCCTGCTGGACTACGACGAGCGGGTGGTGGCCTACTGGCCCCAGTTCGCCTGGCGGGGCAAGGGGCAGATCACCGTCCGCCAGCTGCTGTCCCATCAGGCGGGGCCGACGGTGATCGACATCCCGCTGACGGCCATCACCGGCGAGCTCGGCCTGAACGCGGCGACGCTTGAGGCCCTGGTCGGACCGGCGCAGCTGCCCAGCGGTGGCCTGGTTGACGTGCTGCTGAAGACGCCCGTCGTCTGCTCCCTGGGCGATATGAAACCGACGGCAGACCTGCCCTTCGGCGGCTCGGCCAATGCCGCCTTCGCCACACCCGGCAACGGCGGCTCGTTCGGCATGGCCGACCCCGACACCGGCATCGGCTATTGCTACGGACCCAACCGGCTCGGGTTCGGGCTCATCGGCCAGCGCGAGCTGGCCCTGCGGGACACTCTGTACCGCGACGTGCTGGGCGAACGGCCGCAGCGCCCCACCCACCGGCAGCCGCCACCAGAGGCGCCGGCCGGCGACCTCCAACCAGCCACGCCGCGGCGATCGGACCCCGAACATCCACCGTTAGGTGCTCCCCCGTAATGCACGCGAGCGATTCCAGCACCGAGAGAGGATTCTGAGATGGCAACGGTCGATGCTTTTACGGACAACAACCTAAATGGGCAAGGTTTTGGGTGTCTTTCCCAGGAGGCTAAATCCCGCTACGCGTTGCCACTGCGGTTCACACCGGCAGTGGGCACGATCTTGGTCGTGATCGGGCTCGTCCTGCAGTCGCCCATCTGGCTTGGATCGTTGGCTGTTGTTGCCCTCAGTGGGGCACTGTTCCCCCGCCACATGTTTATTGATCTGATCTATAATCTTGGTGTCCGCCATCTATTTCGTGCCCCACCGCTGCCGCCAACACCAAAGCCGCGACGGTTCTCCTACCTCATTTCCACGAGTTCGTTGGCGGGTGCGGCCTTGTCCTTCTATTATGGACTACCGGTGTTGGGGTTCATCCTAGGGGGGATAGTTGCCATCGGGGGCACGATTCTCACCGCTACGCTCTGGTGTCTCGGATCGTGGATCTATAGGATTATTTTCGTGCCTGCCGCGGCAAAATTGGGGTGGAACCCTATGTGAATTGCCGCAACCCAAGTGGCCGACCTGCTGGCTGCCCGCGCGCCGCCAGCGTCAGCCCGACTGGCTGGCCGACTACCGGGCCACCGGCCAAGGTGGAGCGCAAGCCCGGCCCACCTGCTGTCCCGCCGCCACGGCGGCCGGCGCAGGCGCTGGCGGCGACGGCGACCAGCACCGCCTTCGGCTGGCATGGAGCGCCGTGGGGTCAACGCCGCGCACTGGCGCTCCCTGGCCGCGAAGGACTGGCTCACCGTGGTGTAGTTCCTCTGCCTCGGGATGGCCACACGCTCCAAGGCGTCGGACAGCAAGCCGATGGCCGCCGATCTGCTGCTTGCGCTGGCCAGCGGTGTCCCAGCAGTGTCCTGGTCGCCCGCGCCGGGCGAGTGTCGCTTGGGACTGGAGCCTGCGCTACGCGGACCGGCTGGGGTCGTGGCCGGTGGTCGGTGGTGGCATCCTGCGACCGGCGAGCCGGCCGGCGGCTGGCCAGCGCACGGCGTGCACCCAGCCAAGCCGCTCGAACAGCCAGATCAGCCGGGCGGCCGGGTCGATCTGCCCGCGGAGGACGCCGTGGCGGGCGCAGGTCGGGTCGGCGTGGTGGGAGTTGTGCCAGCTCTCACCGAACGACAGCAGCGCCAGCGGCCAGAAGTTGGCCGCCCGGTCGCCCTTGCGGGTCCGAAACGGCCGGTCGCCGACCACGTGGCAGACAGAGTTGATCGAGCAGGTGACGTGGTGCGCCAGCGCCATGCGCACCAGCCCGCCCCAGAAGAACGCGGTCAGCGCCCCCCGCCAAGACCAGGTCAGCAGCCCGCCGGCCACGGCCGGGGCCAGCAGCGACGCCACCGACAGGGGCACGACCATCCGGTCGATGCGGCGGATGTCCCGGTCGGCGAGCAGGTCGGGAGCGAACCGCTGCCGATTCGTCAGGCCGCCCTCGAAGAACCAGCCGCAGTGCGCATAGAGCAGGCCCTTTGCGACGCCGCGGACGCTTTCCCCGTATCGCCAGGGGGAGTGGGGGTCGCCGTCACGGTCGCTGAAGGCATGGTGGCGGCGGTGGTCGGCCACCCACCTGGTCGGCTCGCCTTCCAGGGCGAGCGTCCCGGCGACGGTCAAGGCGACCCGCAGCCAGCGGCTGGCCTTGAACGACCGGTGGGTGAGGTAGCGGTGGAAGCCGACGGAGATCCCCAACCCGGTGATCAGATAGCCGGTCACCGCGATCGTGACGTCCAGCCACGACAGCCCCCAGCCCCACGCGACCGGCACAGCGGCCAGCAGCGCCAGGAACGGGCCCACGATGAACACCCACAGCGCGGCCAGCGCCACAGCCGGTCGGCGTCCTTCGAGCAGCGGCTTGGAGCCGGGCCTCGGATCGGGCAGGCGCCCATCGCGCTGGATGGATGGAACAGGTGTGGTAGCGGCCATCAGACCTCCCCTCCCGGTAGCCGGCTGCCGGACGCTGCTGGGTGGGAGCGTTGCTAGCTGCGCGCCTCGGCCGTCATGGGACACCGACGCGGCGAGCCGGCGACCAGACCGCGCCAGCGACTCATCAGCAAACCACACGGCTGCCGGGTCGGAAACGAGCGTTCCCAACACGGCCCATCACGCGGGCTGATCACGCTCCCGGGACCGACGTGCCAGGCAGCCGGCCAGTCGAGTGCGCAGCCATACCCGTTTGTTCCGCTCCCTCCGGTTCGCGTGATCGCGTTGTACCTTCTGACCTAGGCATTCGGCTGACTCGCCGTTCCGCTCCTGTTCCGTCGCCGGCTCGAAGCGCATTCTGTTGACGAGGGTCACCAGTTCATCGGCCCTGGTCAGCTCCGGTTCGAGGCTGCGTCCTGAGGGCGGTCGTCTCTTCACACGGCAGAGGCCACAGGTTCGAAACCTGTCACGCCCACCAGCACAAATGCCCTCCGGCAACCCGCAAAGACGCCCTCGACCGTGCTGAACGGGCCAGTGGTCGAGCCGCAGAACGAGCAGCGCGCAGCCATCGCAGCCCCTACTCGAACACGTGTTCACCTACGCTAGCACGAGCGGTCACGGCTGACGACGCTCGGATTTCCAGGTCACCTTGGGGCGGCTTGGCTGGCGGCGGGAGAGGTGATTGCATCCCTTATATGTCTCCGGCCCGTTCGACGGTCTAGCCCACGAGCCCCGGCGCCATGGCGTGCAGCTGGGACGTGTCGTGGTCTCCGGACACTTCGGCGGGCCGGTGACGAGGACCGCGTTTGTCCAGCTCAAGCCTGCAACCCAGTAGGAGAGGATGGGGACTCGATGGCTCCAAAGCCCGCTGGTCGAGCGTCTTTCGGAGCAAGAACTCTCACCTGATTACCAGCCCTCGTCATGAGGCAGGTGGTCTGGAACTACACCGTGGCTCCCGTCCCCCTCAACCCCGTAGGCGAACGTTCCTGTGCCGCTGAGCTCTTTGCGTGGTCGGTCTGCCCAGGTGCACCTCACCGGTGGTGCCGTCGACGGTCACGGCGTCGCCGTCGCGCAGGCGGTGGGTGGCGTCGCCGGTGGCCAGCACGGCGGGGATGCCGTACTCGCGGGCGATCACCGCGGCGTGCGCCAGCAGCCCTCCGCCGTCGGTGACCAGCGCGCCGGCCTGGGTGAACAGCACCGACCAGGCCGGGCTGGTGATGGGGCAGACCAGCACCTCGCCGGGGCCCAGCCGCCCGAACTGGGACTCGTCGCGGATCACCCGCACCGTCCCGGTGTGCCGACCCGGCGAGCCGGCCAGCCCCGTGATGACCGACCCGTCGCCGTCCGGCCGCTCGGGCGTGGTGCGCAGGTCGACCTGCCAGAGCAGCGCGGCGGAGAGCTGCCGGAGGCCGGCGGGCAGCCCGCGCAGGTCGCGGGCTGGCGCCGCTGGGAGGCCGTAGGACCCTGGGCCGGGATGGGCGGCCACCCAGGCCCGCTCCGCCCGCCGCTGTGCCACCAGGGCCCGCAGGTCGGCGGAGGCGCCCAGCAGCGCCGCCCGCAGCTCGGCGTCCTGGAGGAACACCGCGTCGTCGGGTCGGGCCAGCAGGCCTCGGTCGACTAGGCGCCGTCCGACCTCGACCGCGACGTAGCGCAGCAGCCCGCTGGGCAGGTTGTCGGTCCACAGGACGTTGTCCTCGCGGACGCCGTAGGCGCGCTGGGCGGTGGCCAGGGCGCGCTCGAACCGCGCACGCTGCTCCTGGGGTCGGCTGTCTAGCTCGCGCCGGGCCCGCCCCAGCGCCGCGGTGCGAGCCTCCGCGGTGGGGTCGGGTCGCGTTGGGTCCTCGGCGATGCGCGCCCGGAGCAGCGCGGCGAGGAGTGCGGGCCGCTCGGCCAGGGTCGGATCGCCCGGGTCGTAGCTGAAGGTGCGGTGGCCGTAGCCCTCCAGGTACGCCTGGAGGCGGATCGCCAGCTGCGGAGCTGCTGCTTGGAGCCGATCCAGCAGGTCGTCGCCTGCCCCCTGGAGGGCCGCGAGGGCCGCCGGGGAGGCGGCCAGCGAGGGGGCCAGGTCGCGCAGGGCCCGGCCGGGCGCCGAGGACGTCTCGGAGTTGCCGGCCAGCAGCGCCAGCGCCTCGGCCGGCGTCCAGCCCAGTAGCTCCTGGCAGGCCGTGGCGAGCTCGTACACCGCCATCCCGTAGGGCGGCACCAGCCCAAAGTGGGCGGCCTCGCCGCGACCCAGCAGCGCCAGCACGCGGTCCAGATGCGCCAACAGCTGCTCGTCCGCCAGCGCCTGGAGGTCGACCGCGCGCAGGGCGGCGGCGTCGCGGCGGAACTGCTCCCGCGACCCCGGCCACTCGTCGATCAGCCGCTCCGCCAGCCGCTCACGCAGCGCCCGCTCGGTCCGCTTGGCACGCCGCCGCAGCGGCGGGGCGACCCGCATGGCCAGCCAGATCAGCCACCACGGCGGTGGCTTGCGGTCCTTGCCCCCCAGCGGGACCGCGCGGGTGTAGACCTCGCCGCCGACCGAGCGCTGTTGGACCCGCTGCAGCGGCAGCCCCCAGGTGTCGAGCATGGCGGCCAGGCCGTGCTCGACGGCGGGCAGGTACACCGAGGCGCCGAATGGGGTGAGCGGCATCGGGTAGTGCTCGGCGTCCTTCTCCCAGAACCCCTCGCCCGGCGGGATGATCTCGGGTCGGCGCGGCAGCGCCGTGATCGGCCGGGCCTGGAGCAGGAACAGCTGGCCGGCGGCGATCGCCCACTCCACGTCCTGGGGCTGGCCGAACGCGGCCTCGACCGCTGCGGCGAGCGCGCCGACCCGGGTGGCGCCCTGGGCGTCGATGGCCTCCTCGGGCCCGGCCACCCGGCGGGCCTCCCCGTCCCGGACCCGCCACTCCTCCGGGGTGGTCTCCCCGCCGACCAGCCGCTCGCCAAGGCCCCGGACCGCACTCACCAGGACCTCGTCCCGGTCGCCGGTGACCGGGTCGGCGGTGAAGGCGACCCCGGCTGCCTCGGCCTGGACCATGGCCTGGATCAGGACGGCCATGCGGGGCCCGGCCGGGCCGGTGTCCCCGACCCGCCCGGCGGCGTAGGCGGCCACCCGCTGCGAGCCGGCCGACCTTGCGCACCGCAGGACCGCTTCCTGGACCGCGTCAACGCCGTCCACCCCGAGAAAGGTCTCGTACTGGCCGGCGAAGGACGCGCCGGGCAGGTCCTCTGCCGAGCCCGAAGACCGCACCGCCACCGGGCCGCCGCCGAGCTCCTCCAGCGCCAGCGCCAGCCGGTCCCGGAGGTCCTCGGGCACCGCCCCGAGCGCCCGGATGCGATCGACCGCGTCGGTAGACAGCACCACGCCCGGCGGGACCGGGAAGCCGAGCGCGGTCAGCCGGGCCAGATTGGCCGCCTTGTGGCCGGCCAGGCCGGCGTCCATCGCCGCGTCGTCATCGAGGCCGAACACCGCGCGGGCCGCCACCGGCGGATGCTGCAGGCTCATGACCGACCTCCTGCCTCATGCATCGACCCCTAATCCGCAGTGGACGTTACTGGACCAAGGGATCGGCCTGCCCGTCAGGGCCGAAGGACCCGCCTCCTTGGGGACCAGCGGCGCCCGACGAGTTCGGCCACGATCTCGAACCCGCAGCGACGCGGTCCAACCAGGGTGGGTGAGAGCCGGTGCAGGACCCATTTCAAGGCCCGCTCGCCGAGCTCCTGAGAAGCCTTCACTCCAAGAAGCCCGGGGCGGTTCAGGAAAACGTGAGGGTGAGGCAGGACGGAAGGTCCAGGGTCCCGTCCGAGACGGGACGACCGGCCCTAAGCAGGCAGGAGTCCCATGATCAAGATTCCGGAATAAGGGGAGCGTCAGGAGGGAGGCGCAGATCTGGTAGTCCGGGGACTCGGATCGACCCGGGGTGCTCCACCGGCGGCGTCGCCTCCCGGAACGGGAAGCAGAGGTTGCCCTCACCAAAGGGAGGTGGTGCACATGGAGTTGCTGCCGTGGGCTGCTGGTGCTGGCGTGCCCGCTGATGATGGTGTTCGTGCACCGCGGCGGCCACCGCAGACACCGTCCCCACGGCGCTGAACCACACCAGTCCCGCGACAAGCTGCACCCCACCAAACACGGAAGATTGTCGAGCTTGATCGACCTACGCATCGGAAGAGGGTGCAAGGCGATGATGATGGGCGGCTGGTTGTTCATGGTGATCTTGCCCATCGCCGTCGTGGCCCTGGTGGTCTGGGCCCTGTCGACCTCGGGGAAGGCCTTCTGGGCTCGCGGCGACCAGGCTGGCAAGGAGCGGTCGGCGCTGCAGCTCCTGGAGGAGCGCTTCGCCCGCGGTGAGATCGACCGCGAGGAGTTCGAGCAGCGGCGGGCGATCCTGTCCCGGCGCTGAGCGCGAGCAGCAACCGGGGAGGGGCAATGGCGTCATCGGCTAGGCGCTCGGTCCCCCGAGCGGGCGGCCCAGGAGGTCGCCGAGCAAGCGGATCGGCGGGGTAGCATCAGCCGTGGCCCGGGACGCAGCGGATACCTCCCGCAGCCGGTCGGCCGCCATGAGAAGGGGGCCCCGGGGTGGGGGCAAGCGCCGCCGCCCATCCGGGGAGCCCCCGCCGCTGCCCCGCCACCTGGGCGTGAGCGGCAGGGTCTGGATTGCCCTGGCCGGCTTCCTGGTCGCGATCGTTGGTCTGGTCCTGGCCTTCGCAACACTTGGTGACGCCTTTGGTCGGTGGGACCATGCGATGGTCCACCGCGTTGCCATGGTCCGCACCGGCTGGCTCACCACCCTGCTGGTCGGCCTCAACACCGCCTTGGTGTCCAGGTGGACGGTCAGGGTCCTGCGGCTGGGCACGATGGTCGCCCTGGTGGGGTTGCGCCGCTGGCGGCACCTGATGGTCTTCCTCGGCTGCGTCGTCGCGGTCGAGCTGGCCGCCGCCCAGCTCGCCCTGCTGATCGCCCGGCCACGGCCAATTGGGGTGCGGATCATCGGGGGGTGGGAGGGCTTCTCGTTTCCCGCCCCGCCGGTGGCCGCGCTGGCGGTCACCCTGGTGGGGATGGCCTACGCGCTGCTGCCACCCGGCCAGCCGCGGTCACGGGGCAAGTGGGCGGTGGGCGGCCTGCTGCTGGTCCTGGGGTTTGCTCGGCTGTACCTGGCGGTCGAGCACCCGACCGACCTGCTGTCGGCGGTCATCCTGGGCGTGGGGATCCCGGTGGTCGCCTTCCGCTTCTTTACCCCCAACGAGGTCTTCCCGGTGACCTACCGGCGCGCCAAGACCGCGCACCTGGACGTGGGGGGGCGCCGTGGACAGGCCATCCGCACCGCCGTCCAGGAGCAGCTGGGCCTGACGGTCCTGGACGTCAACCCGGTCGGGCTGGAGGGCTCGGCCGGCTCCACCCCGCTGCGGCTGCGGGTCGCCGCCGGCGACGGGGAACCCGAGCGTGACCTGTTCGCCAAGCTGTACGCCAAAAGCCACGTGCGCGCCGACCGCTCCTACAAGCTGGGCCGCACGATCCTGTACGGCGCGCTGGAGGACGAGGCACCGTTCCAGTCGGTGCGCCGCTTTGTGGAGTACGAGGACTACACGCTGCTGCGGCTGCGCCAGGTGGGCATCCCGGTCCCGGCCCCGTTCGGGTTCGTGGAGATCACCCCCGAGCGCGAGTACCTGATCGTGATGGAGTTCTTCACCGGCGCCCAGGAGATCGACACCGCCCACGTCGACGACGCTGTGATCGACAGCGGCCTGCGGCTGGTCCGCCGGCTGTGGGACGCCGGCCTGGCCCACCGCGACATCAAGCCGGCCAACCTGATGGTCCGCGACGGCACGGTGTTGCTGGTGGACGCCTTCTTCGTGCAGGTCCGCCCCTCGCCCTGGCGCCAGGCGGTCGACCTGGCCAACATGATGCTGTGCCTGGCGATCCGAACCGACGCCGAGCGGGTCTACCAGCGCGCCCTGCGCTACTTCACCGCCGACGACATCGCCGAGGCCTTCGCCGCCACCCGCGGGGTGGCCAGCCCCACCCAGCTGCGCGCCCTCCTCAAGCAGGACCGCCGCGACCTGGTGGCCCAGTTCCGCGCCCTGGCGCCGGCGCGGCAGCCGGTCGCCATCCAGCACTGGAGCCTGCGGCGGGCCGGCTTGAGCCTGCTGGTGCTGGCCCTGGCCGTGCTCGCGGTCCTGGTCCTGGTCCGCAACTGGACGGTGGTCGCATGACCCCAGCACGGCGTCGCAGCGGCACCGGCGCGACCAGGTCCTGGGTCGTCGCGGTGCTGGTCGCTGTCGCCGCCAGCGCCTGCGCCGGCCGCCAGCACCAGCAGCCCGCCTGCTCCGGTGATTCGGCCGTCTTCATCCTGTCGGCCCAGGCGGTCCCCTCGGCGACCCTCCTGCCCTGCACCCTGCCCCTGCCGGGCGGCTGGAGCCACGGCGGAACCCAGGTCAGGGCAGGGATGGTGCGCTTCTGGTTGGACTCCGACCGCGCCGGCGCCCGCGCCGCCGAGCTCACCCTCACCGCAACCTGCGAGCTGGCAGGGGCCAACGCGCTGCCCCCCTCGGCCGATGAGAGCCGCCTGCAACACTACGGCCTGCGGCGCTATGAGGGGCCGCTGGCCCGGCATCCCGCCGCCACGGTCCGCTACTTCGTGTTCACGGGTGGCTGCGTGACCTACCGGCTGGCCTTCACCCGCCAGACCGCGCCGGCCCTGTTCGACCAGGCCAACCAGGTGCTGGCCTTCACCCCCCGCTCGGTGTACGTCAGCGGCGTTCGCCACGACGACGGGCTCCCGCTCTGCGGCGCCGAGGCCCCACCCTGCCCCGGGTAGGCCAGCAAAGGAATCCGCCCGGCACCCATCAGCCGAAGCAGACGACGAAGCGCACATTCCTTGAAGCGTCACGATCGCCAGTGACCTACACAAGCGCAGCTTCGCACAGCGGTACGTGCAGGAGCGATGGCCAGGATGGGTTCTCGATCCGCTGGGATACTGAGGTCCCGCAGATCCCCGGGCGACGCTCAAGCAGCAGCCGCGGGGTACCCTCATCCACGACGCGAACCCAGCCGATCCACATGGGAGCCGCCAGGTGACCCAACCTCTCGAGGGCGGTGGGATGGCGCGGATTGACCACTACGAGTTCGAGCGGATCGTCGTCGACGGACGCCAGGAGACCAACGACCACATCATCCTGCCCGACCGGGTGGTGCGGGACTGGTGGCGCCAGGACGGCCACGCACTGGTCCGCGACGACCTGCCGAGGTCCTGGACCAACTCCCGTCCCACTTGGTCGTGGGCACCGGCGCCAACGGCCGCATGCGGCCCGATCCCCACACGATCCGACAACTGGAGGAACGCGGCGTGACCGTTGAGGCGCTGCCCACCAGCCAGGCCGTGCGCCGCTTCGGAGCGCTCGACCCGGCACGCGCTGCCGCCGCCCTCCACCTCACCTGCTAAGCCGAAGACCTGGGAGCGGCGACCCGTCCGGCAGCGGTCGCTGCTGTGGGCCAGGGAGCAGGTTCACAGGTGGCGTCCGCTGTTCGAGAAAAGCCAGGGTCCTCCAGGACTGCCCAAGCCGCGCCGGCCACCGAGGCGGGCTGGGCAGCGCCGCCAGCGTCGCGCGCCGCCGGCTTGGTCAGGCTGCTGGGAGCTTGCCGGCGCTTCGGCGTGGCGCGGTCGACACCTCCACCAGCACCGCCCCAGCGGTCAGGTGGAGGCTGACCGGCAACCCCAAGCGCCGAAGCAGGTTGAGCATCCGGTGGTTCTCGGCCAGCACCTCGCCGGTCAACGTCTGGATCCCGGCGCCGTGGGCTGCCTGGATGAGCCGGCCGAGCAGGATCTTGCCCAGCCCACGCCCCTGGTAGTGGTCGGCGATCACCAGGGCGAACTCGGCGTGATCGGGGTGGCGCAGGTCGCGCTAGCACCGCACTTGGGTCCGCCCTGGTCCCTCCAGGTCGTGGGCGCGACGGCCACCAGGACTAGCGACAAGCCGTCCGTGTGGGGACAAGGGTCGGCCGCATACGCCTTCTGCGCCAAGCTCGTTCCGAGTTGCTGCCGGCTGCCCGGGGACGGGCTCGTGGCGGCCGGGGGGCCGAAAGGCCGCTGGAGGTGATCGCGGCCCGGGTGAGCAGCGGGCAGACCGGGCCGGTGTGGCAGCGCCGGATGCTGGCCGCCCTGGAGCCACCACCACACCAGCGACACGACCCAGCCGGATCCGAGGCACCCCACGCCCGGCCCACTCGTGCTACCGCGCTGCGGCCTGCCTACGGTGAGCAGTCATCATGTCGCTGGAACGAGCGAACTTCATTAAGTCCTACGGGTAGGGAAGCCTCGACCATCAAGACCTGTGCGTTGACGACCGGCCGGAATGGCAGGACCGTATGCCATCCGTTGGATCGCGACGAGCGGGCGCTGATGGTTGGCCTCGGCTGGAGGCTGGGAGGACGACATGACCACCCACGTGACCCACGGCAAGCTCTCGAACGGTGCTCTGGAAGAGCTCGAGCGTCACGCACGCTCTGGTCGTGGGACCACCTGGACGATTCCCAGTGGGGCTCGACCCGGCGACACCGCGGTCTTCTACATCCTCGAACCGCTCGGCTTGTTCGTCGCGACCGGCCAGGTACGACGCACGCCCAGGTTGCAACCGGCAGGCCGCCCTTGGGCGGGACACCACATGGAGTTGATCCGCGACATCCGCATGCTCGGAATGTTCTGTCACCGACGGGCGGTCGCCGCAGACGTGCCCGGATGGGGTTGGTTACGTGCGCCGCGCCGCGAGGCTACCGTTCCAGTAGAACAGGAACGCGCGTTGTTGGCGGCTCTCGGCGCGCCGCAAGGTAACGCATTGCTGACCGGGCAGGTCGAGGAGAACATTCTCCGTGAGGCACGGTGGCTGCGCCGCTCCCGCAACCGCGCCGTGCGGGACCGGCTAGTCCAGGCTAGTGGCGGCGTGTGCGCGGCCTGTAGGACCGACTACAGGACGCTGGTGCCTGGCCTCTGGACCAGCCTGCTCGTCGGCCACCATCTCGATCCGCTCGCCGCGACCGACGAGCCCGTCCTCACCGATGCGTCGCGCCTTGCCGCGGTCTGCCCCACCTGCCACAGGATGCTTGACCTGGATCCTAGTCGCCCAATGACGCCCAGGCAGCTCCGCGCGCAGCTCGCCCGAGGGCGAGTCACGGGTCCCACCCGGAGCGGACGTTAGGAGCGTATGCCGTGAGCGATGAGGAGTATCTGGACAAGAGCCCAGATGCCGGGCGCATGGGCAAGGCGGTCGAGCACCTGGTCGCGGCAAGCTGCATCATTGCGACTCGCGGCAGGCTCAACGTGTCCACCTCGCTGATCGACGATGAGGGTGTGGACCTTGTCTTTCATCGCCGCAACAGCTCAGCGACGCTTGCCGTCCAGGTCAAGTCCCGCATGAGCGATAGCAAACGCGTCACCTCGGGCGGCTTTGTCGCCTTCGTACGCTCGCAGACCTTCCGCCCGCGAAGCGATCTCGACCTGCTGTTTGTGGCCGTCGACATCAAGACCGGCACCTACACCCATGCTGGGCTGGGCACCAGCCAGACTTCGCTGCTGTCTCTAAACCCAACGCACGCGGGCGGTTGCGCTTTGGCGCCTCCCTCAGCCCAGGCTCGCGAGACCGCTGGCACACCTACCGGCTCAGCTCCGCAGAGCTACCGCAACGAGTCCTGGAGCGGCTTGATGAGCTAGAGCGAAGCGGCGACTAGCTCCGTTCGGGTCATGGTTCGGTGCCACCCACGTGATCGTTCCGCACGGTGAGTGGTTGCCGCGGGATTCGAACTCCGCCAGATCCGTAGTCAGCCATCACCCGTCCCCGCCCGTCCTCCTGCTCCCTTGGCGTCCTCGTTGGTCCTGGTCAACGGGCATGTTGCTGATCCGACTCGGACATATGTCCCTGCCAGTCACGCGTGGCTTGGTCGC
>WNFU01008574.1_pt1 | contig 29039 bp, 25 predicted proteins | sample 5400121 | NCBI WGS metagenome assembly WNFU01 (sample SAMN13153360, study PRJNA577476) | soil metagenome | isolation source: 100 cm soil or saprolite under grassland replicate 1 | place: USA:California | collected 2016-06-15 | reverse complement strand
GAGCTCGTGCTCGAACCCGCCCGTGTAGATCGCGCAGTGGATGCCGCACTCCTTCGGGGCGTCCTTCTCCCACCACCACCGGCCGGCCCGGTCCGGCTCGCCCTGCTGGATCGGGCGCGTGCACGGCGCGCAGCCGATCGAGGTGTAGCCCTGGTCGTACAGCGCGTGGTATGGGACGTCGTTCGCGCGGATGTACTCCCACACCTCTCGCTTGGTCCAGTCGGCCAGGGGGTTCACCTTCACGATGCCGCCGTGGTCGTGGTCCAGCTCGATCTTGCGGATCTCCGCCCGGCTGGCCCACTGCTCCCGACGCAGCCCCGTGACCCATGCGTCGAGGTCCTCCAGGTACCGCACCAGCGGCAGGACCTTGCGGACCTGGCAGCACAGCAGGCGCAGGTCGACGGCGTCGTACATGAGGTTCGGGCCGTGCCGCTTCATCATGCCCTCGATATGGGCCTTCTCCGGGAACAGCACCTCCACGCGGATGGCGTAGCGCTGCTGGACCCGCTCGATGAGGTCGTACGTCTCCTGCGGCAGCCGGCCGGTGTCGATCGTGAACACCCGCACGTTCGGCTCGATGCGAACGGCCATGTCCAGGATGGCCATGCCCTCGGCCCCGCCGCCCTCGGAGATGGCCATGCGGGGGTGGAACCGGTCGAGGGCCCACGCCACGACCTCCTGGGCCGGCTCGGCGTCGTAGAGGACCGAGAGCTCCCCGGCCTCGTACTCGTCCAGGACGGCGTGATCGGTGCTTCCACTCATGCGGCCTCACCTCCGACGGCGCCGGTCGCGATCGATTGCAGGTCCTCGTCGGGCGTGCGGATGCAGTAGTCCCGAAACGACTCCCCGTCGGCCTTCCCGTCCAGCCACGCGCCGATCAGGCGGTCGAGCGTGGCCTCGACCCGGGGCGACGGAACCCGGCGGATGAGGGGCCGGCCGATGGCCTGCTCCGGGCCCACGCCGCCCCGCAGGAACAGGTCGTAGGCCTGCTTCGTGCCGTCGACGGCCTCGCGGGCCGTCGTCCCCATGAGGCCCACGTCGCCCACCCAGTGCAGCGCGCACGCGTGCGGGCACCCGTCGAGGTTCACACGGAAGCTCCCCAATCGGGTCCCCCACCGGTCCTCGAGGTGGGACAGGACCTGCTGCATCTTGCCCTTCGTCTCGGTGACGGCGTAGTTGCAGTGGGGTTCGCCGGTGCAGGCGATTGCGTTCGCGCGGAGCAGGTTGGCGTCGACGGGGAACCCGATCTCGTCCAGGCGTTCGGTGGCCTCGGCGAGCCCGGCCTGGGGCACCCCGGCCAGGATGAAGTTCTGCTGCTTCGTCAGCCGGACGTCGCCGTCCATGGACGACGCGAGGTCGGCGATCTGGACCAGCTGCTCGCCCGTGATCAGCCCCACCGGGACCGGCACGCCGACGTGGTACAGGCCGGGCTGCTTCTGCTCGCGCACCCCCATGTGGTCGGCGAACCCCGCGGACTCCGGCGCCGGGAAGTCGACCAGCCGGCGGCCCAGCCGCTCCTCCACCTTCGCGCGCATCCCCTCGGCGCCGTAGTCGTCAACCATGAACTTCATCCGGGCCTTCACGCGGGACAGTCGGTAGCGGAGGTCCTCGCTCCACACGTCCAGGGTGGCGCGCAGGACCTCGACGGCCTCGCCGGCCGGAACGAACACCCCGAGGTCCCGGGCGATCCGCGGCACCGTGGAGAGCCCGCCGCCGACGCGGACCGCGAACCCGTTCACCCCGTCGCGGACGACCCCGATGAGCGCGACGCAGTTGATCTCCGGCATGTCGCACTGGTGGGGGCAGGCGGAGATGGTGATCTTGTGCTTGCGGGGGAGGTCCATGTACACGGGATGGCCGTAGAAGAAGTTCGCCGCCTCTTCCACGACCGGGGTCGCGTCGAAGGCCTCGTCCGCCAGGATCCCTTCCAGCGGGCAGCCGGTGATGTTGCGCACGGCGTCGCCGCACCCGCCCGCGGTGGTCAGGCCGGCCTCCGCCAGCCGGTCCAGGATGGCCGGCACGTCCGGGAGCGAGATGAAGTGGAGCTGGACGTTCTGGCGCGTGGACAGCTCCGCGAACCCCTGGCCGTACTGGAGGGAGAGCTCACCGATCGCGCGGAGGCTCTGCGGCGGGAGCAGGCCGCCGGGGACCTTGATCCGGAGCATGAAGCTCCCGATCTTCGGCTTGTCGTGGTACATGCCGTACCACTTCAGCCGGACGATGTCCTCCTCCGACACGTCGAGGTAGTGGCTGCGCCCCAGCTCGTCGAGCTCCTCCAGGATGCGCACCGGCGGCTTCTCCTGCTTCAGCCGCTCGATCGAGTTGCGCTCGAGGACCTGCTCCCAGCTCGGGGCAGGCGGCAGCGGTCGCCGCTCGCCGCCGCCGTACTTCCTGTCCTGGCTCACACCATCCCCTTCGGTCGGAAAAAGAAAAAGGCCGCTTGCGCGGCCTCGCCTGTCGTGCTCCCGGTGTGTCGTCTACGGCCGCAGCATCACCTCCGCGCCCCCGGGACAGGCGCAGGAGAGCGGACAGCACATGCGGCTCGGGATCATGACCCCGACCACACCGGCGCACCGCGTCCTGACCAAATTCCTATCTCCTCACTGGAATTTGGGGATTTGTACCGTCGAAGGGGCTCTCTGTCAAGCGCTGAGGTGAGGCCGGGGGTCCCGGGGCCCGATCGCGAACCGAGGCCAGCGGCGACGCCGGGCTCGGGTGCCGGGCTACCAGCCGCAGCAGGGCTCGATGTAGCCGCACGACGGGCACTTGTGGTGGGCGTGCTCGGGCTCCATCGGCGTCTCACAGACCGGGCACGGCGGCCGCCTCGACTCGGTGCTGACTGCGCACGCGGGTTCCACCGTTCGATCGAGCTCCGGTCCCGACTGCATCGAGCCGACTCTACCGCCCGCTCAGGCCCTCAGCGGTCGCGCCATCATCGACCGCTTCCCCCGGTTCTCCGCAGCTCGCGACGCCAGCACTCGGTGTGCCAGTGACGGCGGGCCGACGGGTCGTCCGCCGGCACGACGACGAGGTGCGAGACGCCCTTGCGGATCTCGTGGTCGCATCCCGGGCACCGGTACACCTTGTCCCCGGTGACGGCGCGGACGTCGACCCCGGGCGCCAGGGCCCACGTCGGCGGGGCCCAGGTGGGCTCGACCGGTACCGGCGGCCCCTCGCGTTCCCGGGCGGCGCGATGCTTCCTCGGCATGACGGCCCGCCCGACGTCTAGACCTGGGCGCTCTGCATGAACCGCGCGGCCACCGATCCCAGCAGCCGGCCGATCTCCTCGTCCGGCCGGCGCTGGCCGCGGACGCGGAACGAGTGGTCCCCGCCCTCCACGGGATGCAGCACCGCCCACCGCCCGAGCTTGTGCGTGAGCTCCTGCATCAGGTCGAACCGGGCGAAGGGGTCCTCGGTTCCTTCGACGAACAGCATGGGGACGCGGATGCGGTACAGGTGCTCGTCCCGTCGCCGGTCCGGCTGGCCCGGGGGGTGCAACGGGTAGCCCAGGAAGATGAGTCCGTCCGCGGGCATCCCCTCCGCCACCGCCATCGACGCGATGCGGCCGCCCATCGACTTGCCGCCCACGAACACGTGCTTCTTCCCGGCCCGGACGGCGGCGAAGTCGTGCGCCGCGCGGATTGTCTCGACGAGCAGCGGCGCGCGGTCGGGCGCCTTCCGGCCCTGCTCGGTGTATGGGAAGTTGAACCGCAGCGTCCCGAAGCCGGCCTCGTTCAGGCATGCAGTGAACCCGAGAAGCAGCGGCGAGTTCATGCCGTTCCCGGCGCCGTGTGCGACCACGACGGCGGCCCGCGCGCCTGGCGGCCATCCCCAGGCGCCGGTGACCGCGTGCTTGGCGGTCTCGATCGCGATCCGCTCTTCCGTGACGGTCACGGGCCCCCTCGGACTCTCGGAACGGCGCCCGGATGGGACAATCGGGCTGCCGTGGCAGGAACCCTATACCTCGGGACGTCAGGCTACGCCTACGCGGAATGGAAGGGCGTCTTCTATCCCGACGAGCTGAAGTCCCGGGAGATGCTGTCCTACTTCGCCTCGCGGTTCCGGTCCGTGGAGATCAACTACACGTTCCGCAGGCACCCCTCGGAGAAGACGCTCGCGCAGTGGCGGGAGCAGACCCCCGAGGAGTTCGCGTTCACCCTGAAGGCCCACCAGAACATCACCCACCGTCACCGGCTGGCCGACGCGGCGGAGCCGGTGGCGTTCTTCCTGGAGCGGGCGGCGCTGCTGGGAGATCGGCTGGGAACGATCCTGTTCCAGTGCCCGCCGTCCCTGCGGTTCGACCGCGATCGGCTGCTCGCGTTCCTCGACGTCCTGCCCGGGGGCGGGCGATACGCGATGGAGTTCCGCCATCCGTCGTGGGAGGAGGCCCGGCCGGTGCTGGTGGAGCGCGGCGTGGCGTGGTGCATGGCGGAGACCGACGAGATCCCCGCGGGCCCCGACTCGTTCGAGCCGTTCGGGTACCTCCGGCTCCGCAAGGAGGCGTACACGGACGACGAGATCGCGGCGTGGGCGGGGCGCGTCGGCGCGGCGCTGCAGGCGGGCCGCGACGTGTACTGCTACTTCAAGCACGAGGAGAAGGGCATCGGCCCCGTCTACGCCGAGCGCTTCGCGGAGCGGGTCGCCGAGAGCACCGGGTAGCGGGGCGCCGGGGGCGTGGATTCACGAGGGGCCAGGTACCGCCGGCCGGCGGCGAGCGCCAGCAGGTACAGCCCGGCCACGACCAGCAGCAGCGCCCGGTAGCCCACCACGAGCGCGGCGTACTCGAGGACGCCGCCAAGCATGGCGCCCAGCAGGTTCGCGCCGAACGCCACCGTGGCCTGCCCGGCGTCGCGGAACCGTTCCGCGAACACCAGGTTCGCCAGGAACACGGGGGCGAACGCCAGGGCCACCGCCGCGGCGAACCGGGGGACGAAGTCCATCCCCAGCAGCGAGTCCGGCGGGACCGCCCACGCCACCGCGAGCGCCCCGAGCAGTGGCAGGTACAGCCAGGCAGGACGGCGGAACCGGATCCGGCCGGCCACCTCGATGGCCAGGTACACGGTCAGCAGGATCCCCCCGAAGACCAGCGCGTTGACGAACCACGTGGTGCCGAACAGCAGCGCGAACTGCACCACGTTCTTGGTCTCGAGCAGCAGGAACGCCGCCCCCATGAAGAACAGGTCGAGGTACCCGCGCATCCGCCGCACCGACCCCCCGGCCACCCGCACCGCCACGACGGACCCCAGGAGGATCACCAGCAGGCTCACCACGTACAGCGCCGGGATGGTCCGGTGGGTGAGGTAGGGGAACGGGCGGTCGTCGGTGACCGGCGGCGGGGCGTCCGATGGCGCCTGCCATCGGTTGGTGCACTCCAGGTGCTCGGGGTGCATCGCGACGGTGAGGACGCTCCGCTGCCGGGGCCCCGCGTGGATGCCGAGGTCGAGGCACGGCGCGTGGCCGAACACGCGGGCCATGGTGCTCGCGTAGCGGTCCAGGATCGCCGGCAGGTAGTAGTGGTAGATCGCGAGGACGCCGTCCGGCTTCAGGTGGGCGCGAACCTCGCGAACGGCCTGCTCCGTGAACAGGTAGCTCTCCAGGCGGAGCGACCCCTGCCCGGCCAGGACCGTGAGCGAATCGGGGATCGCGAAGAGGACGAGGTCGTACCTCCGGTCGGTGTCGTGCAGGAACGCCCGACCGTCGTCGACGTGCACGCTCACCCGGGAGTCCTGGTACGGGTGGTTCGGGTGGAGGTCGCGGCCCAGCTCGTACAGTCGCGGGTCGATCTCCACGGCGTCGACGTGGTGCGCTCCTTGGGCCAGCGCGATGGCCACGTCGTTCCCCCCTCCGGCCCCGATGATCAGCACGTCGGTGAGCGGGTTCCCGGGTGCGTGCCGGTACGGCGCGAACCGGAACTGCTGCGTCGCCTGAAGGTCGTCGAACGGCCGGATCCACTGATGTGGGATGCCGTTGACCCGGATGGCGACGGTGCCGTCGGGCTCGGCCCTCGTCGTGGTGATGCGGTAGTACGGCGACCAGTACGTTCGCGGGGCGAACGACAGGACGGCCAGGATGGCGAGCACGATGGCGAGCGGCGCCAGCCGCCACGGCACCCGCCACGGCCAAGGCCGCGGCCGCGGTCGCGGTCGCCACGCGAGCCCTCCGAGGATCGCCGCAACGCCGATCCCCCATGCCAGCGGCGGCGCCCGAAGGAACGACAGGACCGAGAACGCCGCGATCCCCAGGATGCTGCCGAGGATGTCCAGCCGGTAGGCCTCGAGCGCCGGGAACCGGGCGAACGTGCGGGCCACGCCGTCGGCGATGGCCGCCATCACGGCGAAGGACAGCACGAAGATCACCGTCAGCGAGATCCATTCCGGAAGCGCCGCCCAGCCGAATGCCCCCGAGAACTGGCGGGAGCCGGCGATCCGGGTTGCCTGGACCGGAAACACCGCGACGAACACGACGACCGCCGCCAGGGCCGCGGGGGCGAACCGGAACAGCTCGACCCGCGCTCCAGCCCGCAGGAACCCCACGCCCACGCCGAGGAAGCTCGCCAGCAGCACGAAGTTCGTGAAGAACGCCAGGTACATCACGTACGCCTGCGTGTACCGGATCAGCCCGAGCTCGACGAAGAGCATCAGGAAGCTCAGCAGGACCAGTCGGGACCTGCTCGCCCCCGCCCGTCCTCCGTCTGTGGCATCCGGGGCCCGCTGCACGGCTTCCGGCACGCCCGCATTATCCCGGCGCGCGACGGGCCGCAAACGCAAGCGCGCGTCGCCGCCCCGCGCTCGCGGGCCCCTCGTCAGTCCGACAGCCGGGCCGTGACGGCCCGGACGATCTCCTCGCGATGCTCCTCGTCCTCGATCTTCTGCCCGAGGACGTCGCGGAGATAGAACGCGTCGACCACGCGATCGCCGTACGTGGCCACCTTCGCCAGGTGCACGTCGAGGTCGAGGTCGGCGAACGTCCGCGTGATGTCGAACAGCAGCCCGATGCGGTCGGCGGCCTCCACCTCCACCACCGTGTAGAAGTCCGACGCGCCGTTCTCCACCCGCACCTCCACGGGGATGGCGGCGCGGGGCGGCGGGTAGTGCCGGCGCTTGTCCCGCACCCGGTGGTCGAGCGACAGGCGCCCCTCGACCGAGCGCCGCAGCAACGACCGGAACTTGCGCCACCGTTCCTCGTCCACCTCGGACTCGTGCGCCCCGGCCACCTCGAACAGGTCGACGGCCACGCCGTCCTCGGTGGTGAACACCTGCGCCGACAGGATCGACAGACCCGACAGCGCGAGCGTGCCCGCGATCCTGGAGAGCAACCCCGGCCGGTCCCGGGCCACCACGGTGAGCGCGTACGTGCCGGGCCGGGCGCCGGGCCCCGCCCTGGCCCGGACCTCCACGGCGCCGGGCGCGGGCCAGATCAGCCGGAAGTGGCCCGCCGCGTCCTCGGGCGCCACGTTCAGCACGTACCCTCGCGGCACCGCGTCCAGGAATCGGGCCACCGCGTCGGCGTCCTCCGCGCCGAGCAGATCGTGGATGGCCCCGATCCGTTCCGCCAGCCGGGCGGCCGTCTCGGTCCCCATGTCGCCGCGTTCCAGAGCGTGCTGGACCTTCGCCACGAGCTCCCGGACCAGCGTGGCCCGCCACGGCGTGTCGGCGTGCGGACCGGACCGCGGTGTCGGACAGCAGCAGGTGGTTCTCGACCAGGAACTGCGCGAGCCCTCGGGAGGGTTCGGGAGCACCGATCCGCGCCAGGACCGCCGCGGCCACCTTCGCGCCCACCTGGACGTGCCGCCCCACCCCGGTCTTCCCGATGTCGTGCAGGAAGGTCCCCAGCAGGAGCCCGTCGACGTCGTTCACGGACCGCGCGGCCCGGGCCGCGACGGGATCGTCGGCGTCGGCGGGCGGCTCCCGCAGCAGCCCGGCAACGCCGGCCACCGCTTCCAGCAGGTGCACGTCGACGGTGAACCGGTGGTACGGATCGCGCTGGGGACGACACCGCACCGCTTCCCATTCCGGCAGGAAGCGGGTCAGCAGCCCCACGCGATCCATGGCCTCGAGGGTGGCGACGGCACGGTCCCCCGTCCGGAGCAGCCGCAGGAACGCGTCCCGCACGCCGGCGGACCACGGCACCTCCTGCGGGAGCGGCATGCCCTCGACGGCGTCCAGGAACGCCGCCGACAGCGGCGCCCTCCCCTCCGCCTCGGCCGCGAACGCGGCCATGACGTCTTCGGGGGCGTCCAGCCGCACCTCCGCGGCCTCGTCCTCCCGACCCCGCCGGTCGAGCCGCTCGAACACCGCGTCGAGGACGTGCTCGACCTGCCGGGCGTGCTCGAACGTGGCCCGCATGAGCCCGTCCACGGCCGGCAGGCCTGGCTCGTCCTCGAACCCCAGCGCCCCGGCCAGCGACGGCTGGAAGTCCAGGTGGACCCGATCCGTCTTCTTCCCCGACTCGAGATGCAGCGCGCTCCGGAGCCGCACCAGGAACTCGTCGGCGGCCTCCAGGGCCTCCCGCTCCGACCGGCGCAGCCACTCCTGCGCCTCGAGCTCCCGCAGCGTCCCGTCGTGGCCCACGGCGATCTCGCCCCACCGGACGGAGTGGATGTCGCGCAGCCCGCCGGCTCCTTCCTTCACGTCCGGCTCCAGCAGGTGGGAGACGGACCCGAACTTCGCCCGGCGCGCCTTCGCCGCCTCCCGGAGCTTCGCGATGAACGCAGGATCGGAGCGCACGTCCGCCAGGACCCGCTCACGCATCCGGCCGAACAGCTCGGCGTCCCCGGCCAGCAGGCGGGCGTCCAGCAGCGCGGTGGCCGCGTCGAGGCGATCGGCCGCCAGCCGCCGGCAGTCCCGGACCGTGCGCACGGCGTGCCCGACGGTGAAGCCGGCGTCCCACAGCGGGTAGAACAGCCGCTCCGCGACGGCCTTCGCCCGGTCGGACCGGCGCGAGCCGTGGAGGACGAGCAGGTCGATGTCCGAGGCGGGCGCGAGCTCGCCTCGCCCGTACCCGCCCAGGGCGACGAGGGCCACGCCGCCGGGCGCGTCGGCCGAGAGCGAGGCCGAGGCGAACAGTTCGCGCAGGCACTCGTCCACGAGCGAGGCCCTCCGCCGGGCCGACCACCGGCCGTGGTGCCCCCGCGAGTAGGCGCGATCGAGCGCCGCCAACTCCTCGCGGACACGATCGACCGGCGACGCCGTGCCGGCCGGCGCGTCCTCAGATGGCGTCCGGGCCCCGCTCACGCGGCCTCAGATCGCGTCCGGCCCCCGCTCGCCCGTTCGGATCCGGTACACCTGCTCGGCGGGGAAGACGAAGATCTTCCCGTCGCCGATCTTGCCTGTTCGGGCCGTCTTCAGGATCGCGTCGACGACCTGGTCAACCTGGTCGTCGTGGGCCATGACCTCGACCTTCACCTTCGGGACGAAGTCCACCTGGTACTCAGCCCCCCGGTACACCTCCGTGTGGCCCCGTTGCCGGCCGAACCCCTGGACGTCGGTGGTGGTGAGGCCGTTCACCCCGATGCTGCGGAGGGCCTCCTTCACCTCGTCCAGCTTGAAGGGCTTGATGATCGCGGTGACGAGCTTCACTCGGACGCTCCCTCCAACTCGTGGTCGTCGGCGGCTTCCCGTGCGATCGCCGCGGCCTCCACCACCGGCGAGTGCACGACGTGTCCGCCACGGTCACTGAACGTGTAGCCCACCTCGGAGTGCTGCGACACGTCGAGGCCGGCCATCTCGTCGTCCTCGCTGACCCGCAGGCCCACGGTCTTGTCGGTGACCTTGAGGATCAGCCAGGTGACCCCGAAGGAATACGCGAGCGTGACGAGCACCGCAACCGCCTGCTTGCCCAGCTGCGCCCAGCTTCCGGAGAAGCCGTTGATCGCGGCGTCGGCGAACACCCCGGTGAGCAGGGCCCCGAGGATCCCGCCGACCATGTGGATGCCCACCACGTCGAGCGAGTCGTCGTAGCGGAACCGGAACTTCACGTTCACGGCGAAGAAGCACACGACGCCCGCGGCGAACCCGATCGCCAGCGCGCCCATGGACCCGACGAAGCCGGACGCCGGCGTGATCGCGACGAGCCCGGCGACGGCGCCCGACGCCGCCCCGATCGTGGTGGCCTTTCCATGCTTGATCCACTCGGGGATGATCCAGCCGAGCACCGCGGCAGCCGTGGCCAGGTGGGTCACGACGAACGCGCTGCCGGCCAGCCCGCCCGAGGTCAGCGCGCTCCCCGCGTTGAAGCCGAACCATCCGAACCACAGGATCGACGCGCCGAGGACCACGAACGGGACGTTGTGCGGGACGAAGGCCTGCTCACCGAAACCCTTCCGTCTCCCCAGGTAGAGCGCGCACGCGAGCGCGGCCACCCCGGCGTTGATGTGGACGACCGTCCCGCCCGCGAAGTCGATGGCCCCCAGGTGCGCGGTGCCGAGGAAGCCGCCGCCCCACACCCAGTGCGCCACCGGCGAGTACACGAGGATCGACCACAGCGTGAGCAGCATGAGCCAACCGGAGAACTTCATCCGTTCGGCGAACGCTCCCGTGATCAACGCCGGCGTGATGATGGCGAACATGAGCTGGAAGGCCATGAACACGGTGGCGGGGATGGTGGGCGCCAGGGACGACGGGGCCGCCCCCACGCCGTGGAGGCCCCAGAACTTCAGGCCGCCGATCAGCGCGGCCTTGTCGGGGCCGAACGCGAGCGTGTAGCCCACGAGGGCCCACACCACGCTCACCACGGCCAGCGCGATGAAGGACTGCATCACGGTGGCCAGGACGTTCTTGGCCCGGACCAGGCCGCCGTAGAAGAAGGCCAGGCCGGGGGTCATGAACATGACCAGGGCGGTGGACGCAAGCATCCAGGCGGTGTCGCCGGTGTCGATCTTCGGCACGAGCTACCTCCCGTTCGATCGGGGACGGCCGGATCGGCGGCGCGTCCGCGGACCCACCGTTTGTACGGGATGGAGATTTCGCGCCCGTTTCGGGATCGTTTCGACCGGGTTAATTCCGACCGGTCAGTCAGCTCCGTGCTGGGAGCGAGGCCGATGGGGCGAACAGCTCGACGGGGTCGGGGCGCTCCTCCTCCTTGGGGCCGCCCCGGACGCCGAACAGGCGCTTGCGCCACACCAGCCAGGCCAGGATGGCGACGTTCACGACGAGCGCGCCGACGCGCAGCACGGTGACGCGCTTGATCAGTTCGTGGACCTCGAACGGCAGGAACCCGGCGGTCGCGACTGCGGTGAGGTACTCGGCCCACCGCCGCTCGCGCCACAGGCCCACCGCCTCGACCCCCTCCACCACCGCATAGGCCATCGCCGTGACGAACAGGATGGTCAGGGTCCCCTTGTGGAGGTTCAGGAACTTCCCGAGCTCGCGGGTGATCACGCCCTGGCTGGCGCCCTGGCCGGTCTGGCCGGTGACGTCCGTGATGAGCCGCTGGATCTCGTCACGGAGCGACGCGAAGTTGAGCTCCACCAGGAGCACCAGCGCGGCCAGCAGCGCGAAGATCACGGCGTGCACGCCGCGGTCGATGGCTATCAGCCGCAGGACGATCGCGTCCCGAAGTGGCCGCCCCCGCCGGGGCACCGGCAGCCCGGCCAGGGGCGGAAGGGTCTCGCGCGTCGGCTGATCCGGGGGATGGGTGTCGATCCACACGTCGCAGCGCGTGCACCGGACGAAGCGGCGGTCTCCCGGAAGGTCGACCCCCAGCCCGGCGTCCTCCGGCCGCAGTCGTGCGACCTCGGCCGCCGGCGTGACGTGGCCGCGGCGCGCGCACACGAAGGTCTCCGGGTGCCACCCGAAGTGGGTGCGCCGCTCCGGCGTGTGGGGCACGGCGAGCCGCTACCCCACCCCTTACCCCGCCGCGGCCTTCTTCCGGCGAGCGGTCGTCTTCTTCGGCGAGGCGGCGGGACGGGTCTTCTTCTTCGCGGCCTCGACCGACGCCTTCAGCGCCTCCATGAGGTCGACGACCTTCGCCTCCTCCGGCGCCTCGGACACCGTGATCTCCTCGCCGGCCACCTTCTTCTCGACGATCCCGAGGAGCGCCTCGCGGTACTCGTCCTTGAACTGCTCCGGGTCCCATTCCTCGGTCAGGTTGTCGATGAGGGTCTTGGCCATCTGCACTTCCTGCGGGCGGACCTTGACGTCCTTGTCGAGCTCCTCGAACTCCGCCGGGCGGATCTCGTCCGGCCAGTACATCGTCTCGAGGACGAACACCTTGTCCACGAAGCGCAGGGTGGCCAGGTGCTCCCGGTCCCGGAACGAGACCTTCGCCACGCCGACCTTGCCGTCGTCGGACATGGCCTCGCGGAGCAGCGTGTAGGCCTTCACGCCGGTCTCCTCGGGGACCAGGTAGTAGGTCTTCTTGAACATGATGGGGTCGATCTGGCCGAGGTCGACGAACTGCACGATGTCGATGGCCCGGCTGGACTCGAGCGGCACCGCGTCGAGGTCCTCGTCGGTGAGGGTGACGCAGGCTCTTCTCCTCGGTCGCGGGGAACACCTTGATCGGGATCGAGACGAGGCCAAACGAGATGGCCCCCTTCCACATGGTCCTGGGCATGTCGGAGCCTCCTTGAGTGAGCGCCGGAGCGGGACCTCGATTCTAGTGGCCGTGGCGGGCGTTACCAGCAGATTCGTACCCGAGCGGCGGGGCCGAACGCGGCTTGTGCTCGGGTCCGGAAAGGAGTGAACTACCGCCCGGGGCGACCAGAGGGGGGCCATGGCCATGCAGCAGTCCGGCAAGATCGACGTCTACGTGTTCGGCGACCAGTCGCTGGGCCTGCCGGAGCTGTACCGGAATGGCCAGCCGTTGCCGGCGGGCGTTCGCTATCTGGCCACGGTGGTGGGGTACCGCCTGCCGGTCTTCGAGATCGTCGAGGTCGCACAGCTCGCCGATCTCGCCACCGTGGTCCCGAGCGCATTCGGGCCGCCCGGCGGGGGGGCCGGGGCCGCGCCGCCGGACCCCGAGACGGCGAAGTCCATCGGCCCGTACTTCCTGAAGACGAGCCAGTACCACGAGGCTTCGGCGTTCGTCCGGATCAAGCTTGGCGCGGCAGATCCCCAGGACGCGCTCCAGGATGTCCGCGCCTCGGTGGGCCACGACGAGGCCCAGATCGTGCAGGGCCATTTCGACATCCTCGCCTACATAGGGGCCAACACCGACCAGGAAATCTTCCCGAAGGTGGTCAAGCTCCGCCAGGACGTGAAGGCGATCAAGGACACCGTCACCCTCCAGGTCATCGACTACGTGTCGCGGAGCCCGAACGCTCCACCCGGTCACAAGGTCCCGTAGCCCGGCTCGCTCGAGTGCCTACGCGAGGCGCTCGAGGAGCTCCGCGGCGCGGAGCAGCTCCCGAATCGATCGGAGCCCGTCGAGGGTGGGGACGGCGCGCCCCACCAGGGCCCGCGCACGCTCGGCGTGGCCGGCGACCGCCTCCGCGGTCGCCAGCTCCAGCCACGTGACGGCGGTCTCCCAGTCCGCCTCGAGGCCGGCGAACCCCTCCGCCGCCAGCCCCAGCAGCCTCGCGCCGGACGCCGCGTCGCCGGCCGCCAGCGCGGCCCGCCCTTCGAGGCGATCCGCGAACACCGCGAGGGGCGGCACCCCGGCCCACGCGGCATGGCGGCGGGACTCCTCGACGAGCCTGGGCGCCTCGCCCCATGCGCCTTGCTCGGCGACCAGCTCGCACCACGCTTCCAGGAACTCGTCTCGGGCCTGGCGGTTCTCGGCGATGAGGGGCCGCTCCAGCAGCTCCCGCGCCTCGGCGAACTCCCCCCGCCGTGCCATCACCCGCGAGCGCCACAACGTCCAGCTGGGGTCCGGCCGCTCCTCGGTCTTCTCCAGCCAGTCGATGAGCTGGAGATGCCGGTTGGCGGCTCCCTGGTCCCCCCGCGCCTCGTGGATGAACGCTGCCGCCGCGAGGTGCACCGACGCGAAGCCCGGCGGCGTGGCACGGCGGTCGCCCAGGATGTCGTCGGCCAGCGCCGCGTCGGCCAGGGCCCCCTCCCAGTCCCCCATCCGAAGCCGGGCCGCGGCGCGGAAGTCCAGGCAGTACAGGCCCATGATCCGCGACCCCGCCATGGCGTGCTCCATGCCCTCACCGGCCAGCCGCTCGGCCTCCCGATACCGCCCCGTGTTGACCGCCCACCACGCCGCCATCGCATGGATGTCGCCGAGCTCCCACGGATCCGACAGGGACGGCGCGAGCTCGAGCCGGCGGCGAAGGGCCCCCTCCATCGGCCCGTAGCGCCCCACCAGGACGAACGAGTGGCACACGGCGTCCAGCGCCGCCGACGTGAGCGAGAGCCGCCCCAGGCGTGATGCCATCCCTGCCGCTTCCTCCGCCGTGGCCCGGGCCTGTTCCATGGCCCCATCGCTCAGGTCGAGGTCGCGGAAGGCATACGGCCAGAAGGCCTTCACGATCAGCAGGCGCGCCCGCTCCTCGCTGTCGCCCTCCCCCGCGCTGTCGAGCCCGATGGCGAGATACTGCTCCACCTCCTCCCTGGGGAGCCTGCGGCGCATGACACCGCGGTGGCGTGTGGCCACCTCCAGCGCCTCCGCGCACAACCTGGCCAGGCCCTGCGGGTCGTCCTTTCCGAACCGGTCCGGCTCCGCCACCCACAGCTCGATGGCCTCCTTCAGGCACTGCCAGGCCAGGTCGCCGCGGGAGTCGTGCAGGTAGCTCATGCCCAGGGCCTCGAGGGCGGCGGAGCGTTCCGCGGGATCGGCGGCCACGGCTAGAGCGGCCTCCGCGAAGCGCTCAGCCTGCTCGAGGACGAGCTTGGCCCTGGCCACGTTCGCCGCCACCAGCGCGAACCGGAAGGCCTGCCGCCTGACGCGCTCCACCTCGCCCGGATCGGCCCGGGCGTCGGCGGCGAGCCCGCTGTGCGCCTCGGCGTAGTGGTGGGCCAGCAGCTCCGCGAACTCGCGCTGGCGCTGCCCGGCCCGGTCCGCCAGCCAGTCGGCAACCTGAGCGTGCTTGGCGGCCCGGTCCCGGTGGGGCAGGCTCTCGTAGGCCACGTCCCGGGTGAGGATGTGGCGGAACGCGTACTCCCGTTCGCCCTCCAGGATCGATCCCAGCCGGGCGTGCACGAGCCCCCGGTCCTGGAGCCGGGACAGCGCGTCGGCGACCTCCTCCGGCGCAACCGGCGTCTCGAGCAGCGTGCCCACCGGACGGCTCCAGAAGACCCGCCCCACCACCGCGGCCGACTGGAGGATCCGCTTCTCCGAGGGCGAGAGCAGGTCCATGCGCGCGGCCAGCACCCCCTGGACGGTGTCGGGGATGTCCACCTCCTCCATCTCGGTGGCGGCCCGCCACCCCGCCTCGGCCGCGACCGCCTGCCGCTCGTCCAGGACGTGCTGGACGATCTCCTCGAGGAAGAAGGGGTTACCTCCGGCCCGCTCGAGGATCCGCGCCCGCAGGGCATCGGCGACATCCTCGTCTCCCAGCAGCAGGTCGAGCAGCCGGCCTGCGTCCGGGTCCGGGAGTGGATCCAGAAGCACACTGGAGAAGTTCCGGCGGCCCCCGCCCCAGCCCGGGCGGCGGGCCGTCAGCTCGTGGCGGGCCGTGCACAGGAACAACAGGGGCCCCTCGCAGCGCTCCGCCAGCTCCTCCAGCAGGTCGAGCAGGGCGGGGTCGGCCCAGTGGATGTCCTCCACCTCCACCAGCACGGGACCGCGTCGGGCCAGGGCCGAGAAGTACTGACGCCAGGCCTCGTGGACCGACGCGCGGACCAGGCGGGGCTCGTCCTGCCCGAACGGATCGGCCGGATCGGCCAGGCCGACCGACAACGCCAGGGCGGCCACGGACCGCTCGGGGTCGCCCCCCAGCCCGGGCACCTCGGCGAGCACGGAGCCGGCCGCCTCGTGCACCTTGGCCAGGGCCAGCTCGGGCGGGTCGCTGTCCAGCACGCCGGCCTGCCCCTTCAGGATCTCGGCCAGGGGCCAGTAGGTCACCCCCTCGCCGTAGGGGAGGCACCGGCCCCGCACCACCGCGGACGGCGGCGCCGGCTGCTGGGCCCACCACTCGAACTCCTCGACCAGGCGGGTCTTCCCCACGCCGGGCTCGCCGTAGATCGTGACCAGGTGGGTGTGGCCCTCGGTGCCCGTTCGCTCGAACACCGCGCGGAGGAGCTCGAGCTCCTGCTCCCGTCCCACGACCGGGGCCGGATGCGGACGCCCCCGCGCCGCGAAAACGGCGCCCGGGGGCGGCACCACCCCTGCGTCGACCACCTCGAACACCCGGACGGCTTCTCCCTTCCCCTTCAGGGTGACCGGGCCGAGGGAACGGACGACGAGCCCTCGGGTCGACCGGGCCGTCCGCTCGGACACCAGGATCTGTCCCGACTCGGCCAGCTGCTCCAGGCGGGCCGCCACGTTCACCGCGTCGCCCGCCACCATGCCCTCGCCCATGCGGGGCGCGGTCTCCGCGACGACCTCCCCCGTGTTCACGCCGATCCGCATCGCCAGGGTCACGCCGTGCTCACGCTCGAGGCGCCGGTTCAGCTCACCGAGCGAACGACGCATCCGTATGGCGGCCCGCACCGCCCGGAGGGGGTCGTCCTCGTGCGACGCCGGCACGCCGAACACGGCCATGACGGCGTCGCCGACGAACTTCTCGACGGTCCCGCCCTCGGCCTCGATCTCGCGGCGCATGGCCGCGAAGTAGGCCCCGATGACCTCCTTCAGCCGTTCGGGGTCGAGGCGCTCGCCCAGGCCGGTCGACCCCTCCACGTCGGAGAACATGATCGTGACGACCTTGCGCTCCTCGCCGCTTCGCGCGGCGGGCTCCACCCTGGCGCCGCACGCCGGGCAGAACTTCGCGCCGTCGGGGATCTCCGCGCCGCAGACGGCGCACGGGACCCCTTGGGCCGCGCCGCATTCCACGCAGAACCGCGCGCCGTCCGGGTTCGGCGCGCCACACGCCGCGCAGGCCTTCACGCGAGCAGTGTAGGTGGGGCACACGCGGTGGAGAACAGCGTTCTGCGCGGCCATGGCGCGACCCGGGCCGGGGCCGACGCCGGCAGCCGGTACGATCCGGCCATGCCTCCGAGGAGCACGAAGGGCCCGCCCGGACCGGCCTTCACGGTGAAGTTCCCGAAGCCGCTGCCCGCGGAGCGCCGCGGAGAGTACTGGTGGATGGAGTCCGACGGGCGCGAGCTCCGCCTGTCGAATCTCGACAAGGTGTTCTGGCCCGACGAGGGCTACACGAAGGGCGACCTGGTCGCCTACTACTACAACATCGCCGACCGGATCCTGCCGTACCTGGCGGGGCGGCCCCTCACGATGAAGCGGATGCCGAACGGCATCGCCGGCCAGTTCTTCTACGAGAAGTCGGCGCCGTCGCACAGCCCGGCGTGGATGCGCCGGTGCCCGGTGGAGAGCGAGGACGAGCGGGGCCGCTCGAAGCTCATCGACTACCTGCTTGTGGACGACACGGCCGGGCTGCTGTTCATGGCGAACCTGGGATGCATCGAGTTCCACCCGCTGCACTCGCGATGCGACTCCTACCGGTACCCGGACTACGCGTTCTTCGACCTCGATCCGTTCGAGGTGCCGTTCTCCGACGTCGTGGTGGTGGCGCAGCACGTGCACGCGGCGCTCGGCGCCCTCGGCCTGACCGGGTACGCGAAGACCTCCGGGGCCACCGGGATGCAGGTTTACGTGCCGGTCGGGCCGCGATTCACCCACGACGAGGTCCGCGAGTTCGTCCGGCTGGTGGGGACCATGATCCTGAAAGCGGACCCCGAGCGCGTGACCATGCTGTGGGAGGTTCGCCGGCGCACCGGCAAGGTGTTCATCGACCACAACATGAACCGCTCGGGGGCGAACATCGCCGCCGTGTACTCGATGCGGCCCGAGCCCGGGGCGACGGTGTCGACGCCGGTCACGTGGGAGGAGGTGCGGCGCGGCCGCATCCGGCCGCAGGACTTCCGGATCGACACCATCTGGAAGCGCCTGGCCAAGGTGGGCGATCTGTTCGAGGGCGTGCTCACGCGCCCGCAGGACCTCGGGCCGGCCATGAAGGCGCTCGGGGTCGACCTGTCGAAGGCGCCTCCGCTGCCGGGCGTGATCCAACGGGGCCGGGGGCGATCGGGGGCCCGACCACCTCGGATCCCGCGCCGTCCGAGCCGGCCACCTCGGAGGCCGCCACGGAGCCCGCCAAGAAGTCGGCGTCCCGCACGGCCTCCCGGAGCAGGTCCGAGGAGGTCATCGCCCGCTCGAAGGACCCCCAGCTCGGCGAATACCTCCGGAAGCGCGACTTCGAGGCCACGCCGGAACCCCCGCCGCGCGTGGCAAAGAAGCGCGGGAGCTCCTTCGTCATCCAGAAGCACCGGGCGACCCGGCTGCACTACGACACCCGCCTGGAGCGCGACGGCGTGCTGGTGTCGTGGGCGGTGCCCCGCGGCCTGCCGGTCCGCAAGGGCGACCGCCGCCTGGCCGTGCACGTCGAGGACCACCCCCTGGAATACGGGACGTTCGAGGGGGTCATCCCGGAGGGCCACTACGGTGCGGGGCCGGTCCGGATCTTCGACCACGGCACGTACGAGGCCCTCGAGTGGACCGACAAGAAGGTCACGTTCCGGCTCCACGGCCAGCGCTACGCCGGTGCGGAGTACCACCTGGTGAAGACATCGACGGACTGGCTGGTGTTCCTGGCACGGCCCGAGGAGCTCGACGTCGGCCGGCCGCCGCCCCCGTACCTGCCGATGATGGCGGAGGGCGGGTACCAGCCCTTCGACGACCCGGGCTGGCGGTTCGAGCCGAAGCTGGACGGGGTCCGCACGCTGCTGTACGTGGACATGGACTCCACGCGCCTCGTGTCGCGGCGGGGGCGGGACCAGACCGCCCAGTACCCCGAGCTGTCCTCGGCGCACGAGTACGTGACGTCGGTGAACGCCGTGCTGGACGGGGAGATCGTGGCCATGGAGGAGGGCCGGCCCTCGTTCGAGCTGCTCCAGCAGCGCATCAACCTGGCCTCGCCCTCGGACATCGAGCGGGCCAGGCGGCGGATCCCGGTGGAGTGCTTCGTGTTCGACCTGCTGTACCTGGACGGCCGCGAGCTCACCGGGCTGCCGCTGGAGGAACGGCGGGAGCTGCTGGAGTCGCTCATCGTCCCGGAGCATCGGCTGGCCCCGACGCTGTACGTCGACGGCGAGGGGAAGCCACTGGCCGACGCGGCCCGGGAGCGGGGATTCGAGGGCGTGGTGGCGAAGCGCCTGGGGAGCCGGTATCAGCCGGGGCGCCGGACCTCCGACTGGCGCAAGGTGAAGCTCCTGAACCGCCAGGACTGCGTGGTCCTGGGGTGGACCCCCGGAACGGGTTCGCGCGGCACCACGTTCGGTGCGTTGCTGCTGGGGGCGTACGACAAGGGGAAGCTGCGCTGGATCGGGCAGGTCGGGACGGGGTTCACCGACCGGATGCTGGCCGACCTCATGGGCCGCCTCGAGCCGCTGGTCCGGACGGACCCGCCGATCGACGATCCGGGCCTGGCCCGGGTCAAGGGCGCGAAGTTCGTGGAGCCCGAGCTGGTGTGCGAGGTCGAGTACCTCGAGATGACGAGCGCCGGGAAGCTCCGGGCGCCGTCCTACAAGGGCCTGCGAACGGACAAGGCGTCCGAGGACTGCATCCTGGAACGCCCCAAGCGAACGGCGTCCCGCTGACCCGAGTCATCCGTTGGCCCAGTCGACCAGTTGCGACAGCACGCGCATCCCGTCGTGGGGCATGCCCGCGAACGCCCGCTCGCACTGCCCGAGCGAGAAGACGTTGGACACGCCCCGGGCGGCGATGGCGTCGCGGAGGGCTCGCCGCCGCGGCTCGGGGCAGACGCCGACCGTGGACACCCCTCGGTGGAGCAGGCTCACGGCCTCCTCCAGCCGGCCCACCCGGCGGACGATGACGACCCTCGACAGCGGGTGGTCTCCCAGGTCGAACGGACCGGGGACCAGCACGACCGCCGCGCGGAGGTCGCGGCCGGGCCCACCCACCGTGAACCACCGGGCCTGGATGAGCGACCCACGGCGCATCCGCTGGATCTGGCCCATGGCCAGCGGAGCCGGCGCGGAGGGGGCGATCTCGTCGCACTCCGCCAGCGCGTCCCGCAGGGCCTCCGCATACCGCCGGGCGTCGTCGTCGCTGTCAGCCTCGACGTAGTGCACGAGCGAGGCGATGCAGGCCCGCTGGTTCCAGATCAGCGAGTCGCACGCGGCCCGGCGGGCCGCGTCGGCCAGGGAGGCCGCGTCGGCCAGGGCCTCCCGACCCACCAGGCTCACCCCGAACCGCGGCATGAACGTGATCGTCTTGATGGCCCCGGCGGCCAGTCCGGCGATCCGCTCCACGGCGTTGGGCGCACCCCACACCACCACCCGGTCGAACACCTCCGGGTCGAACAGGCGATCCTCGATCCCGCGGTCCCCGCCCTTCCAGTACACGAACGACAGCGCATCGAGCAGCGCCGCCGCCTCGGGATGGCCGGCGGCGGTGTGGTACAGGGCCATGCCCAGGGCGACGCCCGGCAGCACCGCTCCCGACGGCAGCTTCACCACGCCCCCGCTGCGGGTCGCGAGCATCCGGGCGGCGCTGGCCGGTCCGACCACGGGGGCGTTGCCGGCCGTGACGTGGATCTGGAGCGTGGGGAAGGCACGGACCGCGGGACCGTCCACCTCGCGCTCACCCGTTCCCCCGTGCCGCCCCTCCAGCGTCTCCCGGACGATCGCCGTGGCACCCGCGTATCCGGGGGCGTCGATCGGCATCCACTCCTCGAGCAGGCGCGACCCGGGGACATCGCCCCACGACAGCTCCCGGTCCACGATCTCCCGGAGGGCGAAGCTCCGGATCATCAGGGCGTTCGTGGCCAGGGCCGCATCGAGGAGCACGTCGGGGAGCTCGCTCGTCTCCGCGATGATCGCCCGGAACCGCCGCCCGATCTCGCCCTCGGGCTCGAGGAGGTCGGCCGCGTCGTCGAACCACGCCATCGCCGCGTCGAACGGGATCGCCGCGAGTGCGGCCCTCACGGCCCCCGGGTCCGGGTACGTCAGATCCGCCCCCTTCACCTCGGGAAGGACGAGGATCCTGTGGGCGCCGGTGGCCCGAAGCGTGGACCGGTCCATGACCGGTTCCCGAAGGACCTGGGCGCCGCTGGGCCACGGCCCCGGTGGGATGAACGCGTAGCTCTCCCCCTCGCCGAGGGCAGCCCTGATCCGGTCGGCGGACAGGGCCGAGGGGGGCGGAGGTTCCACTAGTCTGCCCCGGACTAGGTGCGGGACGCGGAGGATGCCGTCGTCGGAGGGGGACAGGAGGTCCCACCGATCCAGCTCGTCGTCGAGGGAGACCGCGCTCATGCCCTCATCGTCGCCATGACTCCGCCGCAGCCGCGGACCTCGCGGCCGGGGGCGCGGGTGATCTCCCCCGCGATGGCGGGCCCGCTCAGCCCGCACGGGCAGCTCCATGTCAGACGAACCTGATCGCCCGTGACGAGGAACGAGGGGAAGCTGGTGCACGTGGGGTCCAGAAACCCGAACTCGCCGGCCACGTCGTGGCCCCGGGGAAGCGGGAACAGCCCCTCGTCCATGGCCACGGGCTCGACGATGGGCGGGACGTGGAACCGCTTCTCCCGGCAGCTCATCATCGGCGTGTTCAGCTCGACCATGGAGTAGGCCTCCAGGACGCGCTCGGACGTGATCCCCATGGCCCGCTCGATCAGCTCGGCCAGCTCGTCCCGGGTGATGCGCTCGCCCTCGAAGCTCTTCCATCCGCCTCCCAGGCTCACCACCGACCCCGGGAGCAGCGGGGGCGTCTGGGTCGAGATCGCCAGCCGGCACAGCTGCTTGACCTGATACGGGGAGCCGAACAGCCACACCGACATGTCCCTCGCCGTGGCCTCGCCGAGCCCGGCCAGGAACCGCTCGTACGAGGATTCCCGGCCGTCGCTCCACGCCGCCTCCGTGGCCCGCCGCGTGGCCCGGGCCTCATCCTGCCTCCGCTCGGAGAGGATGGTCCGGAGCATCTCGGCCCGGATCTCGTGGTCGTACAGGAACTGCACGCTCGGGATCAGCCGGGCGAGCTCGACCCCCGCTCGCTGGGCCCCCATGCGCCCTCCCCGGAACCCGAGCACCGCGCCGTGCATGGATGGCAGCTCGACGCCGAGGTCGATCACGCGGTGCATCAGGTACGAGGGGCCGTTCGCCCGGTAGGAGTTCCAGCTGTCCTCGGCCCGGGGCACGAACGAGAGCTTTCCGCTCGTCCCGCTCGAGTACAGGACGTGCAGGCCGCCCTCCTCCAGACGCGCCAGCCAGTCGTCCACGTTCGCGGCCTCGGCCGCCGCCGGCGGGACGGGCTCGGCGCAGATGTCGGCCAGCCACTCCCCCATCGCCGCGAAGTTCCCCCCGTCCACCCATGCCGAGTCGTAGGACTTGAAGACCGAGTCGGTGACCATGCAGAGCTCGACGATGGTGTCGAGGGATGCCTCGTCGCCGACACCCGCGTCCTCGCACAGGCGCCGGTATGCGGGGATCGTTCGGTGGTAGTGCGTGTGGCAGAGCTCGATGGCTCGGTGCCGGAGCTTCGCGGCTTCGGCCTCGTCGTAGCCCTCGTCACCGGCCGCCCACGCGCCGGCCATGCCTCGGAGCAGTCCACCGAGCTCGTGGACCTCGGTGGTGAGCCCGAGCGTGATCTCCATGACAACCCCCAACCGGGCGGGCGACCACCCCGTGTGCGCCGAAGCGGCGAGAGTCTCCCGCGGCCCGCGTGAGGGAGTCAAGGAGATGACGAGGTCCGAGGAACTGCTCGAAGGGTCGCGGGCGGGCTCGGCTCAGAAGGGTTCGAAGCCCGCCCGGGAGAGCAGCGCGCGGGCCTCTCGTTCCTCCATCCCGGCATCGACCAGCTCCCGGTACAGCCGGGCCGGGCCGAGGGAACGGCCGCACCGAGGGCAGAACGTAAAGGCCGGCTCCAGGGGCGCCTCGCACCACGGACAGACCTTCATCTCGATGCGGCGGCCCGGTTCCACGCCGGCGTCCGCCAGGGCGTCGATGTAGCCCTTGGCGTAGTCCCACTGCACGTAGTCCTCCTCGCGGGGCTCGTACGCGGGCTCGTGCATGCGGGGCTCCCCGGTCTCCAGCATGTGCTCGAGGTTCTCGCGGAGGAGGTCCCAGGCGTAGTAGTGGTTCGCCTCGCAGTCCGGACACCAGATGACCACGCCCCGCACGCCCTGGGGCTCGAACGAGACGCGCATCCCCGCGAGGTCCATGAGGTCGGCCTCGATGTCCTCGCGCTCCCGGGGGTCGAGGACGGGCTCCTCGTCACGGTCTTCGCGATCGGGCCGTTCGTCGCCGAACTCGGGGTCGTCGGGGTTGTGTTCCATCGCGCCTACTCGGCGGTCTCCTCGGGCGTGTCCCTGGTGAACGAGAACGTCTTGAAGCCCTCGGCGTACTGGAGGCCGGCCACGCCACCGAGCTCGGTGGCCCGCCTGGTCACCCACTCCTCGTAGGGCAGGTTCTGGACCTGGGACTCGTGGCAGGCCAGGGCCTTGAGCTTCGTCTCGAGCATGTCGGAGATGTCGACGTAGGTGTCCGCGTCCTCGGACCCCAGCCACAGCGCCGGGACCTCGAACGGCTCGAACCCTTCCCCCAGGAGCTCGGGGAACTGGACCCTCGTCGGCGCGTCGGGCATGACGGCGCACAGCACGGCCTCCCCCGCCGCCTTGTGGTCGGGGTGGTTCACGTAGTCGCGGCTCCGGTTCCACAGCCGCGACGGGTCCTGCGCCAGGATCACGTCCGGGCGGACCCGGCGGACCTCGCGGGTGACCGCGCGCCGCAGGTCGAGCGTGACCTCGAGCTCACCGTCCACGAAGCCCAGGAACGCGCAGCCGGCCACCCCCAGCAGGTCGCAGGCGGCCTCCTGTTCCCGCCGGCGGATCGGCCGGAGCTCCTTGCGGGTGGCACCGGGATCGTTCGAGCCGGCGGAGCCGTCCGTCACGCAGACGTAGTGCACCTCGGTTCCCTCGGACGCCCAGCGCGCGAAGGCCGCTCACCGACCGGCCTCCCACGATCGCCTTCAAAGCTGCTACAAGCACGGCGTGAGCGAGCCGCAGCACCGGGGGCTTCGGAGCGAATTGCCGCGGATGTCGCCGTATTGGGTGGCGGCGGGGCTGGGGGCGCTGTGGGGGACGCTCGGGTATGCGGCGTTGTGGGAGAACGTGCCGTTCGCCCCCAGTCGGGGGTTCGTGCTGAGCGTGCACGGCACGTTGGCGCTGCTCCCCGTCCGGGTCGTGCTGGGTCCGATTCGGGCTGCGACTGGCTCCGGCGGTCCCGTTCGGGCTGACGGTCCCGGCCGATCCGCTCAATACGGGGAGCCGCCGGGCCGATGCTAGTCGGGAAGTCCCATGCCTGCGCTCCGGCGGTTCCTGAGGTGGCGCCCCGGGCTGGTGGGCTCGTTTGCCCTGGCCAGCCTGTTCGCGTTCGCCGTCCTGTGGGGGGCGCTGTCGTTCGTGGTCTCGCGGCAGGTCGTGCAGTCGGGAGAGCGCGACGCGCAGTTCCATGCGGAGTTCGTCACGAACTCGATCCTTCGGTTCCAGCTCGTGCCGAAGGACCTGGGCGGGCCGGTCCGGGGCCGCGCCTACCTCAGGCTCGACCGGTTCGTGCGCACGCGAATCCTCCAGGCCCCGGTGGTTCGGGTGAAGGTCTGGAGCACGGGCGGCACGGTGCTGTACTCGGACGAGCCCCGCCTGGTGGGCCGTTCGTACGACGAGGACCCGGCGCCCGAGGCGGCCTCCGGAGCCGGCCCGGTGAGCGAGGTCACCGACCTCCGCGAGCCGGAGAACGCCTTCGAGCGCGGCCTGGCGCCGAAGCTGTTCGCGACCTACGTCCCGCTGTACCTGATGGGGCACCCGCAGCGAGGCTCCCCCGACGCCGTGGTGGAGCTGTACCAGGACTACAGCTCGATCGAGTCGCGGGCGAGCAACCTGTTCCGTACTCGGCTCATCACGCTGGGCGCCGGCCTCCTCGTCCTGTACGTCGCCCTCATGCCGATCGCGCTGAGCACGTCACGGCGAGTCCGCCGCCAGAACGACCTGCTCGAGGACCAGGCCGGGAGGCTCGAGGAGCTGCTGGAGCGGGAGCAGGACAACGTCGCGGAACTGCGGCGGCTGAACCAGATGCAGAGCGACTTCGTGGCGGTGGCGTCGCACGAGCTGCGGACGCCGCTCACTGCAATCCTGGGCTACGTGAAGACCCTCCAGCGGCCGGAGTTCGAACAGGACCCCACGGCCCGGCGGGAGTTCCTGTCGGCCATGGAACGGCAGGGCGACCGGCTGTTCCGCCTGGTGGCGAACCTGCTGTCGGCGGCGCAGGTCGAGAACCAGGACACGGCCCTCGAGATCACGGCGTTCGAGTTCTCGGCTCTGGCCGAGGAGGTCCGGGAGGGGTTCCATCACAGCGGGGAGCGAATCCACCTGTCCCTGCCCCCCGGCCTCCCGGCCCTGGAGACCGATCGCGACCGGCTGGGGGAGATCGTGGCGAACCTCCTGGACAACGCCCTCAAGTACTCGCCGCCCGACGCTCTCATCGAGCTCGGCGCGGAGGCGGCGGGCGGCACCCTTCGGGTCTGGGTGCGCGACCACGGGATCGGGATCGACGCGGTCGACCTCGACCGGATCTTCGACCGCTTCTATCAGACCGACCAGTCCAGCACCCGCCGATACGGCGGGGTGGGGCTGGGGCTGCACCTGGTCAAGCAACTCGCCCAGACGATGGGGGGGTCGGTCGAGGTGGACAGCGCGCCGGGCGTGGGGAGCACGTTCACGGTGATCCTCCCGGTGCGGGCGCCGCAGGCAGGCGTGGGCGGCGAGCCGGCCCAGGCGGCCGCGGGCGCCACCGCGGCGCTCGCCGGTCAGCCCGCCGGACGGTGAGGCCGGAAGGCTCCTCTCGGGGCAGTCAGGGCCGCCAGAACACCCGGACCCAGGTCCGACGCCCGCAGGCCGGGCAACGCATCAGCGAGTGGTAGCGCTTCACGAGCGGCAGGTGCAGCGAGAAAGGGAAGGCGGAGCGGACGAGCTGGCTCGCCGAGACCGGCGTCTCCCGGTGGCAGGCCGAGCACTCGACGAGAAGCGTGCCGAGGGCCGGCGCGGGCCGGTCCGCAGAGAACAGGGCCATCTTGCCCAGGGGGTCGCGCTCGGGCTCGATGTCCGGAGTGACCGACCGGGCCACGTCGTGTGGTCCGGCCGCGCTCGGATGGCGGGACCGCGAGCCGCGAGGGCCTCCTTCCCCGGGGCGACCGGCGCGACCGCGGCTGCCCCCTGGCGCCGATCGTTCGCCGCCGCGTTCTTCCTTCCCGGGCTCGGCCATTCGCTACCCCCGGTCCGGGACGAGCCGGCGGGACAGGGCCCGGTAGGCCTCGGCCCCCGGATGGGACGGGGCGAAGCGCAGGATGCTTCGACCGTCCCTCGGCGCCTCGGCGAACCGGATGCTCTTTCGGACCGGCGGGTCGAGGACCGGGAGCCGGTACCTCGTTCCCACGTCCTCGAGGACCTCCTTCGCGTGGTTGGTCCGGCCGTCGAACATGGTCGGGAGGAGCCCGTCCACGCGGAGCTTCCGGTTGGTGAGGCGGCGGACGTCCTCGATGGTCGAGAGCAGCTGGCCGACGCCGCGGTGCGACAACGTCTCGCATTGGAGCGGGATCACGACCTCGTCGGCGGCGGTGAGGGCGTTGATGGTGAGCACGCCGAGCGACGGCGGACAGTCGAGGAGCACGATCTGGTAGCCGTCGCTCGCCCCCTCCAGGGCCTGGCGCAGCGCGTACTCCCGTCCCGTTCGGGTCAGCAGGTACGCCTCGGCGCCGGCGAGGTCGATGTTCGACGGCACGAGGTCGAACCGCTCCTCTTCCGCGGACAGGACCGCGTCGCCGAGACCGCACCTGCCGACGAGGACGTCGTGCACCGTGGGGTCGAGGTCGTCGGGATCGAACCCCAGGCTGAACGTCAGGCAGGCCTGGGGATCCAGGTCGATGGCCAGGACCGACCGACCGCGCTCGGCCAGGGCGGCGGCGAGCGCCACCACGGTGGTCGTCTTGGCCACCCCACCCTTCTGGTTGGCGACCGCGATGACTCGTGCCATGACGGGGGGCGTTCTACCGCGGCCGGGTGGCAGGGGCAAACCAGCCGGTCCTGGCGTCGGTCGGGGCCGGGCCTACTCTTCCGGCTCGTCGAAGCGAAGCGACCGCAGCTGTGCCTCCACGCGATCGAGCACGCCCACCAGCCAGGCACCGTCCTGCGGTCCCCGCTCGTCGTTCACGGGGAACATGAACGTGTTGAGGGCCTCACCCGACCCCAGCTGGACGCCCCGGGTCGCCAGGTAGTCCACGATGGCGAACTCCCACGTGAACAGGGCGGTCCCGTCGTCGTAGGCGTGGACCCACTGGGTCAGGAACCGGTTGGGATCCGACCGGTAGATCCGCACCCTGGGCCGCTCCTCGGCCAGCCGGAACCCCAGGTGATCGAGCGCCTCGTGGAACTCCACAGGGCGGGAGGATAGCCCAGGACCGCGATGCACCCGGTCCGGCCTCGATGGTCTGTGTTCAGTCCACGACACGGAGCAGCTCTGCGACATCACCTCCCCATCCACGCGTGCGGTCGCCGCCCTCCAGCCCGGACGCGCGGGCTCGAGCGATGGAGCCCCGGGCCTTCCCCAGCTGTGCGCGCAGCTCGTCGGCGCCGTTCGAGAGCATCGTCGCGGCCCGGGTCAGCTTGTTCTCCAGCACCGATTCCATGGCTTCGAGCAGGGCGGAGAGCTCCGACAGGCACCCCTCGACGTCGCCGGCGGAGCCGTACTTGGCCACGAGGCTGTACAGGAACAGCAGCACGGGGAGCGCCGACGAGTACGGCACGATGACGACGCCGCGGGAGAAGGCGTCGGCGTGGGCCCGGCGCAGCACCGCGTACGCGGCGTCCGGGATGGCCGCGACGGCGACGGGCGCGGTCAGCGAGGGGTCGAGGTAGGCGGCCACCTCCCGAGCGCGCCCCGCCACGATCCGCTCGACCTCCCTGGTTAGCGCGTCCCGCCGGGCGGGGTCGGTCGCCGCCTCCAGCGCCTCCAGCTCCCGATCCGCCGACCACTTCGAATCCACGGGCAGGCGCCGCCCGTCGGGCAGCTGGAGGCCGTACTCGACCACCTTGCCGTTCACACGGAAGTCGCACACGAGCATGCCCGGCGGAAGCTCGGCGAGGTGCTCGCGCAGGACGTTCTCGCCCGCGCGGCCCTTCGCCGCGCCGCCGGCCAGGACGGTGGACAGCCTTCGGACCACCTCGGCGTGCTCGGCCTCGCGACCCCGCCGCTCCTCGTCGCGGATGCGGAGCGCTTCCACGGCCTGCCGTGCAGCCCGCAGCTCGCCGTGGAGCCGTTCGTCCTCGACGTCCTGGGCCCGCGCGGCATCGGCCAGCCGCCGCAGCTCGGCCGACTGCGCGTCCAGCTTCCCTTCCACCACCGCCGAGCGGTCCGGCACCGCCTGGGCGGGCCGGTCCGCCAGCCTGGACCGGAGCGCGACGACCGCGCCGACCGCCACCCCGACACCGAGCGCCACCAGCGCGATTCCCAGCTCGTTCACGGCACCTCCCGAGTCAATGGAGCCGACTCTAGGAGGAGGGTCTGACAAAAACGCCGGCGCAGCCTGGCTCGAAACCCGCATGCCAGAATCGGCCCGTGAGCGACGAAGGGCGGAACCGCGAGGTGGTCCGCCGCCTGTGGGACCTGTTCGAGGCCCGCGACTGGGACGGCGCCGCCGAGCTCCTGCACGAGGACCTCGTCGTGGACTGGCCGTTCTCGAACGAGCGCTTTCGGGGGCGTGACAACTTCGTCCAGGCGAACGTCCACCACCCGGCGCCGGATTGGCACATCGAGGTCCGGCGCGTCGTGGCCGAGGGCGACCAGGTCGCCTCCGAGGTGATCGTCCCGTTCGACGGCGGCGTGGCCCAGGCCGCGTCCTTCTTCGAGCTCCGCGACGGGAGGATCGCGCGCATCGTCGAGTACTGGATCGACCGGGGGCAACAGGAGCCGCTCCCG
>WNFU01001903.1_pt1 | contig 29043 bp, 20 predicted proteins | sample 5400121 | NCBI WGS metagenome assembly WNFU01 (sample SAMN13153360, study PRJNA577476) | soil metagenome | isolation source: 100 cm soil or saprolite under grassland replicate 1 | place: USA:California | collected 2016-06-15 | reverse complement strand
CACGGCGGGGTTGCAGGTGGCCGGGACGGCGGTGGTGCCCGCGACAATCTTCGTGATCATGGTGTCTGCCTCTCCGAGTGGGACCTGTCGAGTGGGTTCGTGCGGTGTGCTGCAACACGTGAGAATGACAGCAGCCGACCACCCGGAAAGGCAAGAGTTACCGAATAGTAAAATGGTGTGGCGGATATCACGGACAACGGGTGTCCGGAATTCGCGGCCCGGCGGCTCTCCTAATTAATAAGGAAAGACCGCTCGGCAATTCCGTCACGCTGGGCATTCTCCCGGTCGCGCGAGCCGGGCGCCCACCGATCCGGACACTTCCGCCGCACCTATTGTGCATCGCGAATGGCCGCCGCGCCCGGGTCGACCCGGTCCGGATCGGGCCGCCGGCTGTCCGCTCGCGGACAGGCCGCGGCGAAGGCATCCGGCTGTCGCCTCTGCCCGGCGGGTCAGGGCAGGGCGGCCAGCCCGGCCAGGAACGCCAGCCGCTCGGCCGGGGTCAGTGCCTCGTACGGCGTGGCGGCGCGGCCGTTGGTGTCCGCCTCGATCTCCCGGCGTAGGGGCGCATCGGCCGGCAGCGCGGCGATCTCGGCGGCGGTGAGCCCGCGGGCCGCCCAGGCCGCGGCGTGCGCGTCGGAGCGGTGGTAGCGCAGGGCGGCCAACCGGTTGAACAGCAGCACACCGGGCGGGTCTCCGGCGCGCTCGTGCGGCGGTGCGAACGCCGCGAACGCCGGCCCGCCGGTGGCCGTCCCGGCGGCGAGCAGCGTGCCCGCCGCATCCAGCAGCGCGGACAGGTCGCGCGGCCAGGCCGCGGCGGTCACCTCGGCGTGCAGGTCGTAAACGTCGTGCAGGAACGCCGCGGTCCGCCCGTCGGCCCCGAGCGCGCCGTCGGCCGGCAGTTCGCCGTCGGCCGTGAGGTTGCCGCCGGTGGGGAGGCAGCCGGCCGGCAGTTCGCCGGAGGCCGGCACCAGCCACCCGCCGGCCACCAGTTCGTCCACCGCCCGCAGGACGTCGCCGGGCGGGTCGTACCGCAACGCCAGCGGGAACGCCGCCCGGTCCATCGGGCCGCGCAGCAACACGAACCGCAGCGTGATCAGCAGGCCCGGGTGCGGGACGCCGTGTCGCCGCAGCCGCTGCGCACCGGCATGCCCGGCGCTCCGGTCGTGTACGCCCCGGTGCACCCGGTCCACGGCGGGCGCCACCAGCGCGGCAAACCACTCCGGCGCCAGGTCGTCCACACCGGGCACCGTAGCCGTGCGGCCAGGGCAGGTACTGTGCTGGGTCATGTTCGGCCGTCAGCGCGACCCGCGGCAGGCGCGATTCCTCACCGTGGCCAGCCTGCGGTGGGTGATCCGGCACCGGGCGTGGACCCCGTGGTACCTCCTGCGGTACTGGCGTTTCCTCGTGTTCCGGCTGCGCAACCCGCACGTCGTGACCGAGGGCTTCGTCTTCCTCGGCAGGCGGGTCGAACTGTACGCACGTAGGGGCTACGGCCGGCTGGTCGTCGGCCGCTGGGTGCACATCGGCAACGGCAACGCGATCCGTGCGCACGAGGGCACCCTGCGGATCGGCGACAAGTGCGTGTTCGGCAAGGACAACACCGTCAACTGCTACCTGGACATCGAGTTCGGCGAGGCGACGATCGTGGCCGACTGGGTGTACATCTGCGACTTCGACCACGTGTTCTCCGACATCCACGTGCCGATCAAGGACCAGGGCATCGTGAAGACGCCGGTACGGATCGGCCCGGACGTGTGGATCGGCACCAAGGTGACCGTGCTGCGCGGCGTCACGGTGGGGCGCGGCTGTGTGGTGGCCGCGAACGCGGTGGTGAACAGGGACCTGCCGGCGTACAGCGTGGCGGTCGGGGTGCCGGCCCGGGTGATCCGCAACCGGGTCGAGGACTACGAGAACGACGCGGTACGCCGAGCCGCGCTGGCCGACATCGCCCGCAAGACGGCCGCCGCGGCCCGGTCAGCGGTCCAGTCAGCGGTCCAGCCGGCGCAGGAGCGGGCGGAGGACCGGACGGAGGAGCCGGCCAACGGCGGCCACCCCGCGGAGGAGCCGGCCAACGGGAGCCACCCCGCGGAGGAGCCGGCCAACGGGAGCCACCCCGCGGACGAGCCGGCTCAGCGGTAGCCGAACCCGGTGGCCGTCGGCGGGGCTGGACGTCCGTCAGGCGAGCAGGCGGTCCACCACCTCGGCCAGCGGCAGCCCGGCGGCCCGGTCGGCGACCGCGGCGGCGTGCCGGCCGAGTGCCGCGCGGGCCTGCTCCACGGCGCGGTCCCGGTCGGCGATCTCGTCCGGGCTGTACAGCGGGGAGCCGAGCCGCTCGCGCTCCCGCGCGGCCACGGTCAGCAGCCGCAGCGCCGGGGCCGGCCGGCCCTCGAGCACCTCCACCGCGGCAACCGCGTCGAGCTGGTCGATCTGGCCCTCGACAAGCTCCAGGCCGCGGTACAGCGCGAGGCTGGCCAGCGCGAGCCGGCGTGCCTGCACCGGGTCGCCGGTGCGGCGGGCCATCACGCCCAGGTTGCCCAGCGCGGCCGCCTCGCCGCGCGGGTCGCCGATGGCGCGGAACCGCTTCAGCGCCTCGGTGAACAGCGCGACGGCCTCGTCCCGGCGGTCCAGCGCGCGCAGCGAGCCGCCCACGTTGTTCAGCGCCGCGGCGGTGCCGCGCTCGTCGCCGGCCTCCTCGGCCAGCCGCCGGCTGCGCTCGCCGAAGCGCAGCGACGCGGCGAAGTCGCGCTGCGCGTGGGTGGTGATGCACAGCCCGTTCAGCGCGGCGGCCATCCCGGCCGGGTCGTCCAGGTCGCCGAACGCGGCCAGGCACTGCTCGCCCAGGTCGCGGGCGGCGGCGTGGTCGCCGGAGTTGCGGGCCAGCGCGGCGGCGGCCCGCAGCGCCCGGGCGCGCAGTTCGGCCGGCACCGGGCCGCCGGCGGCGGTGGTGGGGGCGGCCAGGCCGCGACGCAGCCAGCCCAGGGCGTCGGCCATCAGGCCGCGCATCCACCAGAACCACCACAGCGGGCTGGCGATGGACAGCGCCGCGGCCGGGTCGGCGCCGTCGGACAGGCACCAGTCCAGCGCGGCCCGCAGGTTGCCCTCCTCCGCGGACAGCCGGCGCAGCCAGTCGGCGTGGTCGGGGCCGCCGAACCGGGCCGCCGCGGTGGCCAGCTCGACGCACCAGTCGGCGTGCCGGCGGCGTAACTCGGCGACCTCGCCCGCCTCGGCCAGCCGCTCCGCGCCGTACTCGCCGACCAGCTCCAGCATCCGGAACCGGGTGCCGTCCGGGTGCGGCTCGGCAACCATCACCGACCGGTCCACCAGCCGGGCGAGCACGTCGTACCCGTCCGGCAGGCCGCACACCTGCTCCGCCGCGGTCACCGTGCAGCCGCCGGCGAACACCGAGAGCCGCCGGAACGCGGCCCGTTCGTCGGCGTCCAGCAGGTGGTGGCTCCAGTCGATCGCGGCCCGCATGCTGCGGTGCCGTTCCGGGGTGGTGCGCGCCCGGCGGTCGGCCAGGTCGAGCCGGCGGCCCAGCCGGGTGGCCACCTCGTCCAGGGTGAGCGCGCGAAGCTGCGCGGCGGCCAGCTCGATGGCCAGCGGCAGCCCGTCCAGCCGCTGGCAGAGCGCCGCCGCGGTGGCCACGTTGCCGCTGTGCACGGCGAACCCGGAGCGCGCCGCCGCCCCCCGGTCGGCCAGCAGCCGGACCGCGTCGCTGCCGGCCGCCCGTGGCCCGGTGTCGCCGGCCGCGGGCAGGGTCAGCCCGGTCAGCGACCAGACCCGCTCGCCGGCCACCCCGAGCGGCTCCCGGCTGGTGGCCAGCACGCGCAGCCCGGCGCAGGCGGCGAGCAGGTGGCCGCACAGCGCGGCCGCGGACCCGGTCAGGTGCTCGCAGTTGTCCAGCACCAGCAGCGCCCGGGACCGGCTCAGGTGCCGGGCCAGCGCGTCCTCGGGCGGCTCCTCCGGGCGGGTGCGCACCTGGAGCTGGCTGGCCACCCGGGTCGCCACCGAGCTGCCGGCCAGCGGCGCCGCCAGCTCCACCACGTGCACGCCGTCGGGGTGGTCGGCCGCGGCATGCCGGGCCAGCTCCAGGGCCAGCCGGGTCTTGCCGGCTCCGCCCGGGCCGGTCACCGTCAGCAGCCGGCACTCGCCGAGCAGGGCGCCGAGCTGGTCCAGCTCGCGGCGGCGGCCGATGAACCGGCTGGCCGCGGCCGGCACCGACGACGGCGGGTCCAGCGTCGGGTCCCGCCGCTCGATCGCCCGCGCCAGCGAGGCGACCCGCGGGCCGGGCTCCACACCGAGGTCGTCGGCCAGCGCCTGGCGGAGCCGCTGGTAGGCGCGCAGCGCCTCGGCCGGCCGCCACGAGCGGTACAGCGCGAGCATGTGCTGGCCGGCCAGCCGTTCCCGGGTCGGGTGCTCCGCCGCCAGGACGGCGAGCTCGGCGGCCACCTCGGCGTGCCGGCCCAGCGACAGCTCCGCCTCGGCCCGGTCCTCGGCCGCGGACAGCCGCAGCTCGGTCAGCCGGGCCCTGGCTGCGGCCACGTCGGCGGTGGTGGGCACGTCGCCGTACGGCTCGCCCTGCCAGAGCTCCAGCGCCGCGGCCAGCCCGGCCGCCGCCTGGGCCGGCCGTTCCGGCAGGTGGGTCCGGGCGTCGTGCACCGCGGCCTCGAAGCGCCGGGCGTCCACCTCGTCCTCGGCGGCCTCCAGCGCGTACCCCGAGCCGACGGTGACCAGCCGCTCGCCGAGCACCTTGCGCAGCCCGGACGCGTGCACCTGCAGTGCGGTGGTGGCGGTCGGTGGCGGGTCGTCCTCCCAGAGCTGGTCGATCAGCCGCTCGGCCGAGACGGGCGTGCCGGCGTGCACGAGCAGCACGCCGAGCAGCGCGCGCTGCTTCGGCCCACCGACCCGGACCCCGGCGCCGTCGACGGCCACCTCGAGCGGGCCGAGCACGCGGTACGTCAGCACCGGCGCTCCAGGGCGTTAAGGGAACCTTTAGCGGGTTGCCCGAGGCTGCGCTCGGCACGGAGAGGGCGCTGGGGGGAGCTGCCGGGGCAGGCGGGGCGCGGGCGGCCGGCGTACCGGATCGAGGGCATCGCGACGGTACGGCGGGACCTCGGCTGGTGGGCCACCAGCCGAGGATAGGGTGCTCCGCCTCCCCGGCAGCGCGCGGTAGGTCCGTGCGCCCGCGGACTCGGGGGGTGGCGGCGTCGCCGGAACCCGTCCGGCGCGCCGCCCGCCCGTCGGCGCCCCAACGACAAACTGCGGCGGCGCTCTCACGACAAACTGGGCGGCCCCAACGACAAACCGGGCGGCGCCGCCATCGACAAACGGGCGCCGTCACCACGACTGCGGTGGCGCCGTCACGACAAACTGCGGCGGCGCCCCCAACGACCACCGGGGCGCCGCCGACATGGAAGCGGTGCCGTCAGGGGCGGGCGAGGGCCGCATGCAGGCGCTGTTCGGCGGTACGCAGTACCGGGGCGAGCGAACCGTCGACGACGGCGGTGGCGTCGGCCGTGGCCCGGCGGAGCGCCGCGCGGGTGGCCGCCGTGGCCGCCGCCAGGTCGACGAGCTCCGCGGCCAGGGACCCCCCGATCGGCGATCCCGCGGCCAGGGACTCCCCGATCGGCGATCCCGCGGCCGGTGATCCCGCGGCCGGTGATCCCGCGGTCAGGGACTCCCCGATCGGCGATCCCGCGGCCGGTGATCCCGCGGCCGGTGATCCCGCGGGCGGCGACCCGGTGGCCGGCGACCCGGCCGGTGCGGCCAGCCGGGCGGCGAGCGCGGCGAGCCGGCCGACCGCGAACACCTTCAGCTCCAGCACCACCGCGGCCATCGTGGTCAGGCACCCGGCCAGCGCCTCCGCGGCCAGCACCGCGTCCTCGTACTGCAGGGCCGGCCCGGCCGCCCAGCGTGCGCCGAACCCGTCCAGGTCACCATCCGGGTGCGCGTCCAGCAGCCGGCCGACCTCGGTGGCGGCCTCCGCGGACCCGGCGCGAAGCGTCTCGGCCACCGCGGTCCAGCGTGCCGCCGCCGCGTGCAGCGCGTCCTCGTCCGCCTCCGGCCAGACCAGCCCGACGGCGGTGGCCAGCCCGGCGAACTCCCCCGGCAGTGGCAGCCCCATCACGCGCTCCGGCCGAACGCCGCCGCGGACACGCCGTCCGCCTGCTCGGTACGGGCGGCCACGGCCGCGAGGTCGGCGCCGGCCCGCGATACCCCGGCGGCCAGCATGCCGAGCAGGTCCAGCGCCGCGCCGCAGGCCCCGAGGTAGGCCGCATCGAACGGCGCGCCCAGCCGGTCGCCGCCCCAGGGCCGGCCGTCGTCCGCCGCCAGCCGCGCCCGCTCCCCGCCCACCTCGGCGCCGTGGCTGGCGAGCACGCCGCCGGTGCGCCGCAGTTCCGTCGCGTCGATGTGCATCGCCGTCAGCCCTCCAGCCGCCGGTGCAGCGCGTCCAGCGACCGGCCGAACTCCTCCATCCGCCTGGCGAAGTGTGCCTGCACCTCGTCCAACCGGGCGGCCAGCTTCGCCGGGTCGGGCACCCTGCCGGCCCCACCCCACACGCCGCCCAGCACGCCGGCCCGCACCTCGCCGGCCTGCCGGGCGTAGCTCTCCTGCGCGGACCGCACCGCCGCGTACACCTGCCCGGCCAGCGCCGCCGAGTCGAGCTGCATCGCCTCCGGGCGCAGCCGTACCGTCTCGATCAGCCCGTCGCGGCCGACCCGGGCGCGCACCGAGCCGTCGGGTGAGCGGCCACGGCCCACCAGGCTGCTCACCGCGTCGCGCGCCTGCTCGACCAGCCGTAGGGTCGCCCGTGCCTCGGTCAGCACGTCTTCGGTGCCCCGGCGGTAGGTGCCCCCGCGGTCAGTGCCCCAGCCGTCGGTGCCGCCGCGGTTGGTGCCCCCGCGGTTGGTGCCGCCGCGGTTGGTGCCGCCGCGGTCGGTGCCGCCGCGGTCGGTGCCGCCGCGGTTCGTGCCGCCGCGGTCAGGGCCCCAGCCATCGGTGCCTCCGCGGTCAGTGCCTCCGCGGTCGGTGCCCCAGCCGTCGTCCACGCGCCCCTCCCCGGTCGTCGCGGCCGGTCAGACTACCGACGGCGCCCGGCCGGTTCCACTGCGCTGCGCGCCCTGACCGTTCGCGCGAGACGGCACCCGTCGTGGGCCACAGGGCCGGGATGGCACGCCTCGCGGTCCGGGTGAGTTTCCTCGACCCGGAGCCGACCACGGGACGTAGCCTCAGCGTCATGAGTGACGACTCCGTGGACCGCCGTTCCAGCGCGACGCGGACCTGGGCGCACGAGGCGATCCGGCGGGTGGAGGCGGACGCGAACCGGTCGGCCGACACCCACCTGCACGTGTTCCCGCTGCCGGAGGCGTGGGGGATCGACCTGTACCTCAAGGACGAGTCGGTGCACCCGACCGGCAGCCTGAAGCACCGGCTGGCCCGGTCGCTGTTCCTGTACGGACTCTGCAACGGCTGGATCCGCGAGGGCACCACGATCATCGAGGCCTCGTCCGGCTCCACCGCGGTCAGCGAGGCGTACTTCGCCGGGCTGCTGGGGCTGCCGTTCGTGGCGGTCATGCCGGCCGGGACCAGCCCGGAGAAGATCGCGCTGATCGAACGGTACGGCGGGCGCTGCCACCTGGTCCGCGACCCGGGGACGATCTACGCCGAGGCGCGCCTGCTGGCCGAGCAGACCGGCGGGCACTACATGGACCAGTTCACCCACGCGGAGCGGGCCACCGACTGGCGCGGCAACAACAACATCGCCGAGTCGATCTTCCAGCAGATGTCCGCCGAGCGGCACCCCGTCCCGCGGTGGATCGTGGTGGGCGCCGGCACCGGCGGCACCTCGGCCACGATCGGACGGTTCGTGCGGTACTGCCGGCACGGCACCCAGCTCGCGGTGGTCGACCCGGAGAACTCCGCGTTCTTCGCCGGCTGGACCAACGACGACCCCGGACACACCACCGGCCGCGGCTCCCGGATCGAGGGGATCGGCCGGCCGCGGGTGGAGCCGTCCTTCGTGCCGACCGTGATCGACCGGATGATCCGGGTGCCGGATGCGGCGTCCATGGCCGCGATGCGGTACCTGCACGACGAGACCGGCCGGTTCGCCGGCGGGTCCACCGGCACCAACCTGTGGGGCACCCTGCGGATCGTCGCCGAACTGCTCTCGCACGGGGTCCGGGGCAGTCTGGTCACGCTGATCTGCGACGGCGGGGAGCGCTACCGGCACACCTACTACGACGATGGCTGGCTGGCCGGGCAGGGCCTGGACGTCACGCCGTACCTGAAGACGCTGGACCGGTTCCTGACCACCGGCGAGTGGCGGGAGCCGTCAGCCGGCGTCTGAGGAGTGTCCCGGGAACAGGTGCGCGGACGGGTCGATGGCCACCGCGGCGTTGTTCACCGCGAGCGCCACCTCCCCGAATCCGACCGAGATCAGCCGCACCTTGCCGGGGTACTCCACGATGTCCCCGGCCGCGAACACCCCCGGCAGGTTGGTGGCCATCCGGGAGTCCACCAGCAGGTGTTTGCGCTCCACCTGCAGCCCCCAGTCGGCCAGCGGCCCGAGATCGGCGGTGAAGCCGAGCGCGGCGATCACCGACTGGGCCGGCAGCACCCGCTCCTCGCCGGTCTTGCTGTGGCGGACCAGGGCCTGCTCGACGTGCGCGTTGCCGCGTAGCTCGGCCACCTCGGTGAACGTGTGCACCGGGATGCCCAGCGCGGCGACCTGCCTGATCGTGTGCTCGAACGCCCGGAACCGGTCCCGCCGGTGCACCATCGTGATCGACCGCGCGACCGGGTGCAGGTTCACCGCCCAGTCGAACGCGCTGTCCCCGCCGCCGACGATCAGCACGTCCCGGCCCGCGTGGTCATCCAGCGCGGGCACGAAGTACACAAGCCCGCGGCCGAGCCACCCCTCGCCGGCCGGCAGCGGCCGCGGGTGGAACTCGCCGATCCCGCCGGTGATGATCACCGCTCTGGTGTGCAGCACGGTACCGAGGTCGGTGGTGAGCCGGATCGTCCCGTCCGGCTCCCGGACGAACTCGCTGGCCACCTCGCCCAGCACGTACGTCGGGTCGAAGGGGGCGGCCTGCTCGACCAGGTTGACCACCAGCTCCCGGCCGCGGATCGCCGGGAAGCCGGCTACGTCGAAGATCATCTTCTCCGGGTAGAGCGCGGTGACCTGGCCGCCCGGCTCGGGCAGCGCGTCCACGATCGCCGTGGCCAGGCCGCGGAATCCGGCGTAGTACGCCCCGTACAGGCCGGCCGGGCCGGCGCCGACGATGACCAGGTCCACCTTGAGCACCGGCCCAGGCTCCCATCCCCGACGGTCACCCGTCGAGCGGGGCCGACCCGTGCCGGCACCGGGACAGCGCCGCCCGGCGCCCAGCTCTCATGAGGCCCCGCTCGCGCTGAGCCGGTGATCCACGCCGAGGTGTAGCGGTCCTGACCGGGGTTTCCCGGCGACGATCATCCACCGCCGCTGCCCCGAGTCATCCCGATCTAGGAGCTGGCGTTGCAGGCGCTGCATGACTGCTCCGACCGGGAGACCGCCGAGGCGGTCCGGTTCGACGTGCGGTGGAAGGTGGCGCCCGCCGCGACGGCGCCTGGGTCCTGGCCACCTGACCAGCCCGCAGGCCCGGCCCGCACCGCACCCGCGCTCACCGAACCGGCCATCCCCGGCGGCCGCCGGAACCACCGACCCGACAACGCCAACCAGCACCGCTACAGGCCGAACAGCCACCAGTCGCACCAGGCACCCGCCGGTGAACAGCCGGCCCAATTCAGCAGGCTCCTAGCGCTGAGCTTCAGCTCGACCCGGCCAACAGGTTGCCGTCGCGGACCTCGACGTTCAGCGGCGGGAGCGGGACGCCGCCCGCAAGCAGGGCGCGTTCCTGCCGCGCCGCCCTGCGGTAGCAGGCGACGGTCCGCTCCGCGATGGTGGTCCAGGAGTACCGCTCGGCCAGCACCGCCCGGGCCGAGCGGGACATCCGCCGGGCCAGCACCTCATCCGACAGCAGTGCACTCACCGAGTCGGCCAGTGCGGCCACGTCGCCGGGGGTGAACCGCAGCCCGGTGATCCCGTGCTCGACGAACTCGCGCAGCCCGCCCACGTCGGCCACCACCAGCGGAGTGCCGGCCGCGGCGGCCTCCAGCGCGACCAGCCCGAACGGCTCATAGATGCTCGGCACGACCGCACAGTCGGCGGCGGCGGCCAGCGCGGCCAGGTCCTGCTCCGGCACGTACCCGGTGAACGCCACCGACCGCCCCAGCCGCAGCGCCCGGGCCTGCTCGCGGAGCTGCTCGTCGTGGGTGCCGGTGCCGGCCACCACCAGCCGGATGCCCGGGTGCCGGCGGCGCAGCCGGGGCATCGCCCCGAGCAGGTCCTGCACCCCCTTCTCATACACCAGCCGGCCGGCGAACAGCACCAGCGGTCCGTCGGGGAGCGCCGCCTGGGCGCCGCGCCGGACGGTGCCGGCGTACTTCGCGCGGGCGGCGGCCACCCGGTCCGGCTCGCTGTCCCAGTGGCCGAGCACCACGCCGTTGCCGATCACGTCCACCTTCTCGGGCGGCAGCAGGAACAGCCGGGTGACCTCCCAGCGCATGTACGACGAGCAGGCGATGACCCGGCGTGCCTCGTAGGTCAGCCACCACTCGACCGAATGGATCGCGCGATTGGTCGGCTCGGGCAGCCAGCCCTGGTGCCGGCCCGCCTCGGTGCCATGCACGGTGGCCACCAACGGGATCTCCAGGTGGTGCTTGACGGTCGCGGCGGCGTGCGCCACCAGCCAGTCGTGCGCGTGCACCACATCCGGCGGCGACTGCTCCACGACCCGCAGCGCGGCCCGGGTCAGCGCGTGGTTGAACGCCATCGTCCAGGACAGCAGCTCGGTGGCGAACGGGAACACCGGCGGGTCCTCTGGCACGCGTACCACGCGCACCCCGTTGACCAGCTCGTCGTACGCCGCCCCGTCGGCGTGCCGGGTGACGACGGTGACCTGGTGTCCGGCGGCGGCCTGCGCCTCGGCGAGAGCGTGCACGTGCCGGCCCAGCCCGCCGACCATCACCGGGGGGTACTCCCAGCTCAACATCAGGATCTTCATGCGGCTCCGCGCTCGCTCCGCTCCTCGCTCGTTCCTCACTCGCTGTCGCCTGGCAGGTTCATGGCTCGGCTCCGCGCTCGCTCCGCTCCTCGCTCGTTCCTCGCTGCGATGCTCACTCGCTGTCGCCTGGCAGGTTCATGGCTCGGCTCCGCGCTCGCTCCGCTCCTCGCTCGTTCCTCGCTGCGATGCTCACTCGCTGTCGCCTCGCGGCGCACGGCGGTCCATGCTGCCAGAACGGTTACCGACCGATACTGGCCGGTCCGGGGCATGCCGCGGGCGGTTTACCCGGTGGAATGCCCGAAACGACAGACCGAATGGACCTGGCCCGTGGCGCGTGGCAGGTCTACACCTGGAGGTACGAGTGACAGGCGAGCAGGGGGTGGGTCGGTGCGGACCCTGACCATCGCCCTGGAGGACGGGTTCGTCGACGACCACGTTGTGGTGCGCGTCGACGGGGACGTCGTCCTGGACGAGGAGCATGTGCGTACCCGCACCCAGACCGGTCACGCGCGGCTGATCGAGGCGCGCACGGCGGCGGCCGAGTATCGCGTCGAGGTCGAGTTGCCGGAACGGGGACTGCGTACCACGGTGCGGGCCGACCCGCGGCTGGCCCCGAACGTCCGGGTGTCGGTCCGCGGCGACGGGCTCGAGGCCGAGGCCGGCACCGCCCCGCTGTTCTTCGCCTGAGCTCGCCCGCGCCCGCGAACGGCGGCGCGGGACCGGAGCTAGGGGGGAACCACATGGCACGCAGGACGGAAGGTGCCCGGACAGCGCGGGTACACGGCTCCACCGAGGAGATCGCGGCAGGCAAGCCGGCGGTCGGCAAGAAGACGCTGCCGCCGGTGCCGCCGGTCCCGGAGCCGGCCGAGGTGGCCGCGGCTGCCGCGCCGCCCGCGCTGGAGACGGTCAGCAGCCCGACCGAGGCCGCGGCGCAGTCGGCGCACGACTCGGCGTTCGCCCACCTGGTCGAGCAGGTGGCGGCGGAGCTGCCGCAGGCCAGGCCGGCCGACCTGGAGCGGGTCCCGAGACCCCCGATGTTCCGGGTCCGCCGCAGCGGCATCTACACCCGCAGCGCGCAGATCCATCCACACCCGGCGCTGCCGGCCGGTGCGATGGCCGGCGCCGCCGGGATCGCCGCCGGAATCGCCGACGGGACCGCCGACGGGACCGCCGAGGCCGGGCCGCCCGGCGCGGACCTGTCCTGGACCAACGAGGAACTGCGGGTCGACGTCGACGGGCTGTTCCCGACGATGACGGTGTCCGGCACGATCTCGCGGATCTTCGGCGGCCGGCTGACCTGGATCGCCCGGGTGGCCTGGGACGCGACGGCGCACGCCTGGACAGGCCCGATCAGCTACCGCGACGGCACCGCGAGCCTGATCCCGCAGACCGACGTGTCGGTGGTGCTGAAGGGCGCCTGGTGGGCGTCCGCGCCGATGACCGCGCACGTGAAGTACACCGGGCTCGGGGTGCCCACCGCCAACCGGGTGTACCACTTCACTACCGGGTACTTCCGCGAGGTCGGGATCGAGTACGACACCGCATCGGACGCCACCAGCGTCACCTCCTACGACCTGCACGCGCACCCGAACCGCCCGTCCGACCTGCCCGCCGGGACGCTGTCCATCGAGGACGTGTACACCCGGCAGGGCCTCCACATGACCAAGACCGGCGGCGACGACGTCATCCCGGTGGCCGAGGCCGGCGCCAACCTGAAGTGGTCGGACATCGAGATGCACGACGCCATGCAGGCCCACTGGTCGAAGTGGGCCGACGTGGCGCAGTGGCAGGTGTGGACGCTGTTCGCCGGCGAGTCCGACCAGGGGCACGGGCTGGGCGGCATCATGTTCGACGACATCGGCACCGCGCAGCGGCAGGGCTGCTCGATCTTCGCGAACTCGTTCATCAACGACCCGCCGCCGGCCAGCGACCCGGCCCCGGTGGCGTTCGTGCAGCGGATGAAGTTCTGGACCGCGTGCCACGAGATCGGGCACACCTTCAACCTGGCCCACTCCTGGCAGAAGTCGCTCGGCGCGCCGTACGGGTCGCCGTGGGTGCCGCTGACCGACGACATCGAGTCGCGCACCTTCATGAGCTACCCGTACAACGTCTCCGGCGGCACCAGCGCGTTCTTCGCGAACTTCTACTACCGGTTCAACGACGACGAACTGCTGTTCCTGCGGCATGCGCCGGAGCGGTTCGTCGAGCAGGGGAACGCGGCCTGGTTCGACCACCACGGGTTCGAGCAGGCCCGGGCGGCGAGTTCGGACGCGCTCACCCTGACGCTGCGGGTCAACCGGGACACCGCGCGGTTCGAGATGCTCGAGCCGGTGGTGGGCGAGCTGAAGCTGACCAACACCTCGATGGTGCCCGTGGTGGTGGACGCGCACGCGCTGACCGGCGAGAACCTGACCGTGGTGATCGCCGGGGCCGGCCGGGAGGCGCGGCGGTGGCTGCCGTACGCGCGGTACTGCTTCCGGGCCGAGCCGCGGGTGCTCGCGCCCGGCGAGTCGATCTACGCGCCGGTGTTCCTGTCCGCGGGCCTGACCGGCTGGGACCTGGCCGAGCCGGGGCGCTACCAGGTGTACGCCGCGCTCGGCACGCCGGCCGGGCACGTGCTGTCGGCGCCGATGGCGGTGCAGATCGACCGGCCGGCCAGCCGCGCCGACGAGCGGCTCGCCGACGACCTGTTCACCCCCGCGGTGGGCCGGGTGCTGGCCTTCGGCGGCAGCCGGGTGCTGTCCGACGCCAACGCGGTGCTGCACGACGTCGTCGACCGGCTGCCGGACCGGAAGGTCGCGGTGCACGCCGCGGCGGCGCTGGCCCAGGTGACGGCCGTGCCCGGCCAGGTGCTGGTCGAAGACGACGGGGAGCGGCGGTTCGTGCTGGTCGAGGCGTCGCCGGAGGCGGCCGCGCCGCTGCTGTCGGCGGCGTACGGCGACCTGGACGCGGCGGCGGCCACCCTCGGGCACATCCGGGTGACCGAGCAGGTGGAGAAGGTGGCGCAGGCGCTGGCCGCCACCGGTGAGCCGGAGCAGGGCGCCCGGCTGGCGACCGGGCTGGCCGACACCCTGCAGGCCCGGGGCGTGCTGGCCAGCGTGGTGAGCCGGGTCCGCGCCACCGCGGCATCGCTCACCGGCTGACCACCCACCGCAGGACCGCCCATCGCGTCACCTGACCCGGACATGTGCTATCCCGTGGCCAACCAGCCACGGGATGGCACATGTCGCGCCGGGAGGCGGGCAGGCGGGTGGGCCATGGACGACAGCGGGGTCGGGCCGCGGATGGCGGCGGGTCAGCCGCGGATGACGGTGGGGTCGGGCCGCGGATGGCGGCGGGTCAGCCGCGGATGACGGCGGTGCCCATCAGGCCGAGCGGCGGGGCGCCGAGGTCGAGCAGCGCGCGGTGGAACCGGGGCAGCGAGAAGTCCGGCCCCCAGGTCCTGCGGGCCTCCTCCCGCAGCCGCAGGATCTCCAACTTGCCCCAGGTGTAGCGGCCGTACGTCGGGTCGAAGGTGCCGCGCCGCGCCTCGGACAGCGCCGCCGGACCGGCCAGGAACGCGTCCTGCTCGAACCGGCGGGCCGCCTCCGGCACCGTCATCGACCCGCTGTGCAGCCCGATCGAGCAGGTCAGCCGGGTGACCCGGACCAGCGCCTCGACGGCCACCCCGACCGCGTAGCGCGGGTCTGCGGCGTGGAAGCCCTCCTCCAGCGCCACCTCCTCGACGTAGTGCGCCCAGCCCTCGATGAACGCCTCGCTCTGCAGCGACCGCCGCACGTCGGTGGCCGCGTGCCGCAGCGCGATGCCGTGCGAGAAGTGCCCCGGCGCGACCTCGTGCACGGTGATCGCCGGCAGGGTGGCGCGACTGAACACCTGCAGCCACTCCTCCCGGTCCTGCTCCGGCCACTCCGGGTGCGGCGGCGTCACGTGGTACCAGGACGGGCCGGGCGGCTCGTACGGGGCGGCCCAGGACATCATCGCCAGCGCGTGCTGCCGGGACTGCGGCGCCGGCCCGATCAGGCACTCGCCGTCGTGGTACGGCACCAGGTCGTGCTCCCGGGTCCAGGCGATGACCTCGGCGGTGATCGCGCGGGCCTCGTCCAGCACCCCGGCGGCGTCCGGGTGGTCGGCCAGCAGGGTGGCCACCGTCTGCGCGGCCGGCACCCCGGGGGCGATCCGTTCACATGCGTCGTCCAGCAGGGCCCGCAGCCGGTCCCGTTCGGCGTCGGCCCGCGCGGCCAGGTCGCCGAGGTCCACCGCCATGGCCTCGGACGCCGCCAGCAGCCGGGTCAGCCCGTCCGCGCCGATCGCGGCATCCGGGTCGCCCTCGGCGGCCAGCCGCTCCAGGTGCGCGACGAACCTTGTGTGCGCGGCCAGCGCGGCGTCGGTCACCTCGTCGCGGCCGCCGACCAGGTCCTCGGTGAGCCCGCGCACCGGGTCCAGCAGCGCCTCGGCGGTCGGCGCGGGCACCCGGTCCAGCGCGTCGATGGCCCGGTCGACCGCCTCCGGCCACGCGGCCAGGTGCCTGGTCCGGGCGGCGGCGCGCTCCGCCTCCGGCGCGTACTCCCGGTCGTAGCAGGCCAGGTCAAGGGCCCGGAGGTGGACGAACGGGTTGGTCCGGTGCACCTCCAGTTCGGCGTAGCTGACCTGGATGGCCGCCTCGAACGCCGCGAGGTGCGTCTCGTCGTGCGCGTCCTCCTCCGCCGGGCCCTCGCCGAGGCGGGCCAGCGCGGCGGCCACGCCGTCCTTCGACAGGTCGCCGGGTACCCCGTCGTACCACTCGTGCAGGCCGGCCGACTCGCGGGCGATCGGGATGGACAGGTCGGTGACGGCGCGGATCCGCGGGTTCATGTCGCGGAACCTACCTGGCGGCAGCGCCGTCCCGACGGCGGCGGTGGCGTCTCAATCTCGCTGGGTGTCTTGCCGACCCGGGCGCGCCGATATGGGGGCGGTGGCGTCCCGATGGCCGGCGGCGCCGTCCCGAAGGGCCGTCACAGCCGGCGGGCGTCGAGGTGGCCGAACGGCCCGTCGACGGCGCGGAGCCGCTCGGCGCAGGCCGCCGCGGCGGTGTGGTCGCCGGCCTCGACCAGCGCCGCGAGCCGGCCGAAGCGGTCGGTGTGGCCGCGGGCGCGGTCCCTGGCGTACCCGGCCGCGCTGTCCTTGCTGACCATGAACGCCCAGTCGCTGGAGGTCACCAGCAGCGCCTCCCGGGCGAGCTGGTCCAGCACCGGGTCGCGTGAGCGTCCACTGTGGACGTCCACAGTGGACAGTAGCCGCTTCTGCACCTCGTCGGAGCCGGCCACCAGATCGGCGACGGCCGGGTTGTCCCACACCCTTGTGTCCTTGCCGGAGCCCCAGGACGACAGCCCCAGCTCGACCGGCTCGCCGACGTGCCCGGCCTGAACCGCGCCGCGCAGGGTGGTGACCCGGACCCCCGCCGCGGGCAGCGCGCGCAGCACGGCGGCCAGCCAGGCCGGGCCCTCGTGCCACCAGTGCCCGAACAGCTCGGTGTCGTAGGCGGCCACCACCAGGCCCGGCCGGCCGTCGCGCTCCGCCAGCGCCTCGAGCCGGCCGCGCACCACCCGCACGAAGTCGGCGGCGTCGCGGCGGACCGCGGCGGCGGCCGCGTGCCGGTCCCAGGGCCGCTTGTGCTCCGGCGGGGTGCGCCGGGAGGTGACCCGGGCGGGTCGGAACCCCGAGGCGTGGTCGAAGGTGTGGAAGTCGCGGTACTCGGCGTGCCCGGGGTAGCCGGCGCGCGGCGACCAGACCCGGTACGTCACCGACAGGTCGCGGCCGAAACAGACCACGTCGGAAGTGCCCACGGTGCGCGCCCGCCCGGTCTCGCCGTGCAGCGCCGGGCCGTCCACGCAGAACCACCGCACGCCCTGCTCCGCGTACAGCCGCTCCAGCCCCGGGACGTACCCGCACTCCGGCGCCCAGATCCCGGCCGGCGCGCGCCCGAACCGCAGCCGCGCGTCGTCCAGCCCGGTGGCCAGTTGCAGCCGGGCCACCCGCTCGTCCAGCAGCGGCTGGAACGGGTGGGTGGCCGGCCCGGCGAGCAACTCCACCACGCCGTCGTCGAACAGCCGGCGCAGCACCGGGGACCCGCCGGACAGCCAGCGCGCCTCCAGGTCGGCCAGGCAGGCGGTGGCGGCCCGGAACTCATACACCGCCAGCTCGCGCAACTCCGGCTCGGCCCGGCCGGCCAGCCCCTCCGCCCGGACCTGCCAGAAGCCGGCCCAGGTGTGCAGCTCGCGCAGGCAGTACGGGTCGTCCAGCATCGCCGCCACGACGGGGGTGACGCCGAGGGTGAGCAGGTCCCGGCGGCCCTCGCCGGCCAGCTCCTCCAGGGCGACCACCACCCGCCGCCAGGAGTGCGTGAACGCCTGGTGCAGCCACTCCTCGCCGACCGGCCAGGCTCCGGCGTGTGCCAGCCAGGGCAGGTGCGTGTGCAGCACCAGGCAGAACGTGCCGACCGGCCGTTCCGCGGTGCCCGCTGGTGGCCTCGCACACAAGGTCACCGGGGCGGGCGCTCCGCGACGGCCACCAGGTCGAGGCTGGTGTCGACGTCCACATCGGACAGTACGAAGTCCGCGGCGGACACCGCGGCCACGTCGGCGCGCAGCCGGGCCGGCCAGGCCTCCGGCGGCGCGGCGAGCTGGGCGTCCACAATGGACCCTCCGTGCCGGCCGTCCATCGTGGACAGTCGCGGGCCGTGACGCAGGCCGAGCACCGCGGCAAGCCGGAACCCGCCGCCGGCCAGCAGCCCGGCCAGCTCGCCGGCCGCCAGCTCCCTGGTGTGGAAGGGGTTCAGCGGGGTGTCGCGGCCGGGGGAGAAGGTCAGCCGGTTCGGTGTGGTGACCAGCAGCCGGCCCCCGGGGCGCAGCACCCGGGCGCACCCGCGGACGAACCCGGGCTGGTCCCACAGGTGCTCGACGACCTGCAGGTTCGCCACCACGTCGAACACGCCGTCGTGCAGGGGCAGCGCGGCCAGGTTGCCGCGCACCACCCGGACCTGCGGGTAGGTCGCCGCCGCGTGCGCAACGGTGGCCGCGTCGTAGTCCAGCGCCACCAACCGGCGGGCCACCCGCGCCAGCACCGCGGCGCCGTACCCCTCGCCGCAGCCGGCCTCCAGCACCGTGCCGCCGCGGCAGTACGGCGCGAGCGCCAGGTACGCGGCCTCGTGCCGCCTGAACCAGTAGTTCTCGATCTCGATGCCGGGCAGGGTCCGCTCGCCGGTCAGCTGGAGCGCGTCGATCGCCGTGGTCCTCTCCCGCGCGGGGCCGCCGCCCCCGTATTGGCTCGGCCGACGATAGCCCAGCGCGGTGACAGCGGCTGTCAGCGGCATGTGCGTGGGCTGACAGCGGGGTCGGCCAACGTGGGCACCGTTGCAGAGAGGGGATGGGCGATGACTCACGCGATCTACGCGGAGGGCCTGGTCAAGAGGTTCGGCGGGACCACCGCGCTGGCCGGCGTCGACCTGGCCGTCCGGCCCGGCATGGTGCTGGGCATGCTGGGGCCGAACGGGGCCGGGAAGACCACCGCGGTGCGCATCCTGACGACGCTGCTGCGGCCGGACGCCGGGCATGCCGAGGTGACCGGGCTGGACGTCGTGCGGGACGCGCACCGGGTGCGGCGGGTGATCGGGCTGACGGGGCAGTACGCCGCGGTGGACGAGGACATGACCGGCACCGAGAACCTGGTGCTGATCGCCCGGCTGCTCGGCGTCCCGCGCCGGCAGGCCAGGCAGCGGGCCGCCGAGCTGCTGGCGCAGTTCGGGCTGGCCGAGGACGGCGGGCGGCTGGTGAAGACGTTCTCCGGCGGGATGCGCCGCCGCCTGGACCTGGCCGCCAGCCTGGTCAGCCGGCCGGACGTGCTGTTCCTGGACGAGCCCACCACCGGGCTGGACCCGCACCGCCGCAACGAGATGTGGGACGTGATCCGCGACCTGGCGGCCGACGGCGTGACCGTGCTGCTGACCACCCAGTACCTGGACGAGGCAGACCAGCTCGCCGACCAGATCGCGGTGGTGGACCACGGGAGGGTCATCGCCAGCGGCACCCCCGACCAGCTCAAGGCCGAGGTCGGCGGCCGGACCCTGGTGGTCCGCCCGGCGGACCGGTCCCGGACCGCCACGGTCGCCGCGGTGGTGGCCGCGCTGGTCGGCGCCGAGCCGGCGACCGAGACCAGGTCGGGGGAGATCACCGCGCCGGTCGCCGACCCGCAGGTGCTGCCCGCGGTGGTGCGCCGGCTGGACGACGCCGGCATCGCCATCGCCGAGCTGTCGCTGCGGCTGCCCAGCCTGGACGAGGTGTTCCTCACGCTGACCGGCCACCGGGCCGAGCCGACCCGTACCGACGACGAGGAAGGAGCCGCGGCATGAACACCACGACCATCCCACCCGCCGGCCCACCCGCACCACCGGCGCCACCCGCACCGCCCGCCCGCCGGGCGCCGGTCGCCGCCGCGGTGCAGCAGTCACTCACCCTGACCTGGCGCAGCGTGGTGAAGATCAAGCACGTGCCGGAGCAGCTCCTCGACGTCACGCTGCAGCCGGTGATCTTCATCCTGCTGTTCGTGTTCGTGCTGGGCGGCGGGCTGTTCGGCGACTGGCACAGCGCGCTGCAGTACATGCTGCCCGGGATCCTGGTGCAGACCGTCGTGTTCGCCACCATGGGCATCGGCGTCGGGCTGAACACCGACCTCACCAAGGGCATCTTCGACCGGTTCCGCAGCCTGCCGATCGGGCGGCCGGCGCCGCTGGTCGGTGCGGTGCTGGGCGACGCGGTCCGGTACACGCTGTCCGGCGGCACAGTGCTGGCGTTCGGGATGGTGCTCGGCTTCCGGATCCACACCAACCCGCTGGCCGCGCTGGCCGCGTTCGCCCTCGTGGTGGTGTTCGCGCTCGCGGTGTGCTGGATCGCCGCGCTGGTGGGGATCGTGGCCAAGACCCCGGAGAGCGTGCAGGGGCTGGCGTTCCTGGTGATGTTCCCGCTCACCTTCGGCAGCAACATCTTCGCCGCCACCTCGACCATGCCGGGCTGGCTGCAGGCGTGGGTGAAGGTCAACCCGATCAGCCACATCGTGACCGCCGAGCGCGGGCTGCTGCTCGGCGGGCCGGCGGCCTGGCCGGCTCTCCAGGCGCTGGCCTGGGCGGCCGGGATCGCGGCGGTGTTCTTCCCGCTGGCGGTGGCTGCCTACCGCCGGCGCAGCAGCTAGCCCGGAGTTACGCAGCCAGCCCGAAGTCACGCAGCAGCTAGCCCAGCTCACGGCGGAGCTCGGCCAGGGCGGCGTCGCGCGGCAGCGCTGCGCCGCGCCGCTGCGCCTGGGCGTACCCCGCTGCGCCGAGGGCCGCGGTGGCGGCGGCCCGGACACGGAGCAGGTCCGGGCTGCCCTCGTCCGCGGTACCGCGCAGCGCCACCGCCACCCCGAGCAGCGCCGCGGCCCGCTCGGCGTCCCCGCCGGCCAGGGCCAGGTCGGCCACCGCCTGGGCGACGTCGGCGGCCACCGGCATGTCCCGGGACGTGATCGCCGTCTCGACCGCGTCGGCCAGCCAGGTCCGGGCCCGGTCGAGCTCCCCGGCCGCGACGGCGGCGTAGCCGAGGCCGGCCAGGGTGAGCGCCCGGAGCTGCCCGAACGAGGCCCAGGTCCGCATCCGGGCCAGCGCCGCCTCGTACCACCGGCGGGCCTCGGCCAGGTGGCCGGCCGCGCGGGCCAGCTCGGCCCGGGTGATCTCCACCGTGATCGCGATCTCCAGGCCGCCGTAGCGCTCGGCGATCGCCTCGGCCGCGGCCAGCGCGGTGCGGGCGCCGGCCAGGTCGCCGCCCCGGCGCCGGGTCAGCGCCAGCCGGCTGTGCAGCTCGGCCATCTCGTCGTTGGCGCCCAGCTCGGCGAGCATCGCGAGCGCCTCCTCCAGCACCGCGCCCGCGCCGGCGTTGTCGCCCCGCACAGCGCGGGCCCAGCCGAGCGCGCTGGTGGCGATCGCCCGCCCGAACCGGTCGCCCTGCTCCCGGAACTCCTCCAGCGCCCGGGTCATGTCCGCCTCCGCGCCGTCCTGGTCGCCCTCGTTGGCGCGCAGGTGGCCGCGCAGTAGCCGGGTCATCGCCCGCGACCACGGGTCGGGGCTGTCCAGGTTGCGCTCGACCTGCGCCTCGAGGCCCGCGCCGTTCTCGGCGAGCAGCGCGAGCAGCGGCTCCACCATGATCAGCGACGGGCCGTCGGGCGCGTTCACCTGCCGCGCCACCTCCCGCGCCTGGCGCAGGGCCGCGACGGCAGCCTGCAGTTCGCCGGCGCCCAGCAGCGCCAGCCCCTGGTTGGCCGCGGCGACCGCCCGCGCGACGGTCGGCTCCCCGCCCGGTACCGCCAGCGCCTCGGACAGCCATGCGGCGTTCTCGGTCCGGGAGCCGCGCAGCAGCCAGAACCCGCCGAGCGCCGCCGCCAGCCGGACCGCGGTGTCGGCGCGCCCGGTGTCGATCGCCCAGCGCAGCGCGGCCAGCATGTTGTCGTTGTCCGCGGACAGCCGGCCCAGCCAGCGCAACTGGTGGAGGCCGCGCAGGTGCGGCTCGGCCGTCTCGGCCAGTTCGAGGAAGTACCCCGCGTGCCCGGCCCGGACCCGGTCCGCCTCGCCGGCCTCGGCCAGCCGGTCGGCGCCGTACGCCCGGATCGTCTCCAGCATCCGGTACCGCGGCTCTGCGCCGCCCGGCACGTCCACACCGCCGGCCGGGGTGACCAGCGACTTGTCCACCAGCGCCGCCAGCAGGTCCAGCACCGCGTCGCGGGGGACCTCGGGGCCGGCGCAGATCCGCTCGGCCGCCTCCAGGGTGGCGCCGCCCGGGCACACCGACAGCCGGCGCAGCACCGCCCGCTCGGCCGGGTCGAGCAGGTCCCAGCTCCACTCGACCACCGCGGCCAGCGTCCGGTGCCGCGGCAGCGCCGTCCGGCTGCCCCCGGTCAGCAGCCGGAACCGGTCGCCCAGCCGGGCCGCGATCTGCTCACTGGACAGCGCCCGCAGCCGGGCCGCGGCCAGCTCCAGGGCCAGCGGCAGGCCGTCCAGCCGGCGGCAGATCTCCACCACCGCGGCCACGTTCCCGGCGGTCACCGCGAAGTCGGGCCGGGCCGCGGCCCCCCGGTCCGCGAACAGCCGTACCGAGGCGTACTCCATCGCCTCCGCCTGGCCGGCGCCGTCGGGCGGCATGGCCAGCGGCGGCAGCAACGACAGGGTCTCGCCGGTGATGCCGAGCGGCTCCCGGCTGGTCGCCAGTACCCGCACCTGCGGGCAGCCGCCCAGCACTTGGTCGGCCAGCCACGCCACCGCGTCGATCAGGTGCTCGGCGTTGTCCAGGATGAGCAGCGCCCGTTTGCCGGCCAGCGCGCCGACGATCCGAGCCACCGCGTCCCGCCCCCGGTCCGCGCTGGTGCGGTCGGTGCCGATGCGGTCCGGCGCGCTCCCGGCGCCGATCCGGTCCGTGCCGGGGTAGACCTTGCCGATGTGGTCTGCGCCGATGTGGTCTGCGCCGATGTGGTCTGCGCCGATGTGGTCTGCGCCGATGTGGTCTGCGCCGATGTGGTCCGTGCCGATGCGGTCGGCGCCGATGCGGTCCGTGCCGATGCGGTCGGCGCCGATGCGGTCCGCGCCGCGCCGCTCCAGTAGCGCCGCCTCGCGGATGCCGAGCGCGGACAGCACCGCCTGCGGCACCTCCAGCGGGTCGGTGACCGGCGCCAGCTCCACCATCCAGCGGCCGTCCGGCATCAGGTCCGCCACCCGCGCGCCGACCTCGGCGGCCAGCCGGGTCTTGCCCGCGCCGCCCGGCCCGAGCAGGGTGACCAGCCGCGACTCCTCGAGCTGCTTTGCCAGCCGGGTCAGCTCCTCCTCCCGGCCGACGAAGCTGGTCAGCGCGGCGCGCAGGTTGGTCGGCGGCGCCGGCGCGGACCGGGCAGGCCCGGCCTCCCCGCGCAGCACCGCGAGGTGCACCGCCTCCAGCACCGGCGACGGGTCGACGCCCAGCTCGTCGGCGAGCGTCTGCCGGATCCGGTGGTACGCGGCCAGCGCCTCGGCCTGCCGCCCGGCGCCGTACAGCGCGGTGATGAGCTGCCCGTGCAGGCGTTCCCGCATCGGGTGCGTGCCGGCCAGCCCGGCCGCGGCGGCCGCCACCTCGGCGTAGCGGCCGAGCGCCAGCTCCGCCTCCAGCCGGTCCTCGGTGGCGGCCAGCCGCAGCTCCTCCAGCCGCCCGGCCGGCGCCGCGGCGAACGGCGCATCGGCCACGTCGGCCAGGGCCGGCCCGCGCCACAGCGCCAGCGCGTCGGCCAGCAGCGCCGCGGCGGCCTGCGGATCGCCGTGGCCGAGCGCGGCCCGTCCGTCCGCGGCCAGCCGCTCGAACGTGGCCGCGTCGACATCCGCGGTGAGCCGGTACCCGTAGGGCAGCGACTCGACCGACCCGTTGGGCAACGTCCGGCGCAGCCGGGACACCAGCGACTGCAGCGCGTTCACCGCTCCGGCCGGCGGCTGCTCGCCCCACAGCCCGTCGATCAGCGTCTCGACGGTGACCACGGTGCCGGCGGACAGGGCCAACCGGGCCAGCAGGGCACGCAGCCGGGCGCCGCCGACCTCGATCGGCCGCCCCTGTTCGTCCCACACCTGCAGTGGGCCCAGCACCGACACCCGCACGGTTTTCGATTATCGGCCGGCGCGTCCGGATCCCGGGTAGGCGCCCCCCTGGTAGCCGTGATGTGATTCACCTGCTTGCAGGAGATTGCAGGCACCTTACTCGTGGGTAGCATCGGCACACTGGACACCCACGAGCGCGGAGCACGCGGCGGACCACATATCAGGAGGTCGGCTAGACCGATGAATATCGTCGTCCTGGTCAAGCAGGTGCCCGACACCTGGGCCGAGCGCAAGCTGTCCGAGTCCGACAAGACCCTCGACCGGGCCTCGGTCGACGCGGTCATCAACGAGCTCGACGAGTACGCCGTCGAGGAGGCGCTGCGGCTGAAGGAGGCGCACGGCGGCGAGGTGACCGTGCTGACCATGGGCCCGGGCCGCGCCACCGAGACCATCCGCAAGGCGCTGTCCATGGGCGCCGACAAGGCGATCCACGTCACCGACGAGGAGCTGCACGGCTCCGACGCCATCCAGACCGCGAAGGCGCTGGCCAAGGCGCTCGGCACGGTGGAGTGGGACCTGGTCATCGCCGGCTCGGAGTCCACCGACGCGCGGATGTCGGTGGTCCCGGCGCTGCTGGCCGAACTGCTCGCCGTGCCGCAGCTCACCCGGGCGCGCAAGGTCACCGTCGACGGCGGCACGGTCACCATCGAGCGGCAGACCGACTCCGGGTACGACGTGGTGGAGGGCTCCACCCCGGCGGTGCTGTCCGTGGTGGAGAAGATCAACGAGCCGCGGTACCCGTCGTTCAAGGGCATCATGCAGGCCAAGTCGAAGCCGGTGACCACGCTGGCGGTGGCCGACCTGGGGCTGGACGAGGTCGGGTTGGCGGCCGCGTACAGCCAGGTCGCCGAGTTCACCCAGCGGCCGCCGCGGCAGGCCGGCACGGTGGTCAAGGACGAGGGCGACGGTGGTACGAAGGTCGCCGAGTACCTCGCCTCCAACAAGCTGGTCTGAGAGAGGTTGATCATTCGTGGCTGAGGTTCTGGTACTGATCGAGCACGCCGACGGCGAGGTCAAGAAGGCCTCCCTGGAGTTGCTCACCGCCGCCCGGGCGCTCGGCGAGCCGTCCGCGGTCGTGCTCGGCGGCCCCGGCGCGGCCGCCCCGCTGAAGGACAGACTGGCCGAGTACGGCGCGGCGAAGGTGTACGTGGGGGAGTCCGACGACCTGGACGCGTACGTGGTCGGCCCCAAGGCGGAGGTGCTGGCCACGCTGGTCGGGCAGGTGCAGCCGGCCGCCGTGCTGGTCGCCTCCACCGCGGAGGCCCGCGAGATCGGCGCCCGGGTGGCGGTGCGCACCGGGTCCGGTCTGATCACCGACGCGGTGGGGCTGAACGCAGACGGCACCGCGACGCAGAACATCTTCGGCGGCGCCACCGTGGTGAAGTCGAAGGTGGCCCGCGGCACCCCCGTGATCACCATCCGGCCGAACTCGGTGGACGCCGAGCCGGCCCCTGGCGCGGCCGAGGAGCACCCGGTCGAGGTGGCGGTCTCCGACGCCGCTCGGGGCGCGAGGATCGTGGACCGGGTGAGCGAGCAGAGCAGCAGCCGCCCGGAGCTCACCGAGGCGTCGATCGTGGTCTCCGGCGGCCGCGGCCTCGGCGGCGCCGAGAACTTCGCGCTGGTGGAGAAGCTGGCCGACACCATCGGCGCGGCGGTGGGCGCGTCCCGGGCGGCCACCGACGCCGGCTGGTACCCACACACATCGCAGGTCGGCCAGACCGGCGTGACGGTCTCGCCCCAGCTCTACATCGCGGTGGGCATCTCCGGCGCGATCCAGCACCGGGCCGGGATGCAGACCTCGAAGACGATCGTGGCGATCAACAAGGACCCGGAGGCGCCGATCTTCGAGATCGCCGACTTCGGCGTGGTCGGCGACCTGTTCAACATCGTGCCGCAGCTCACCGAGGAGCTCGCCAAGCGCAGGCAGTGACGGCACGCACGTCAGCCGACCGGGCCACCCGGCGTAACCGGCCCGGGCAGGCGCAACGGGCCGGCCCCCCGTAACGCCGGCCACTCGTAACCGGCCGGGCCACCCGCGCGGGCGGCCGGGCCGTGCCGCGTCAGCGCCACCGTCTCAGTGGCCGGCGCTGCTGCGCAGCCGGATCCACCGGTAACCGTGACCGGCCAGGGCGAGCCCGCACAGGTCGGCGTCGGGCGGGTCGTACGGCTGGTCGGCGAAGACCTCGACCGGGTCGCCATCCGACCCGGGCTGCTTGCCGATGTCCACCACCACGTCCTCGTCGCGCAGGTTGTGCAAGAACAGCGTCGCGCCGTCGGTCGCATCGGCCCGGTGCGCCAGCACGTGCCGCGGCAGCGTCACGTCGAGCAGCGTGCAGTCGCCGGTGCCGACCTCCGGGCACTCCCGCAGGGTGCGGATCATCCGCTCGAACCAGCCCAGCAGCGAGCCAGGGTCGCGGCGCTGCGCCGTCACGTTCACCCGCGGGTAGCCGTAGTCGCCGTCGTCGATCACCGGCCGGACCAGCCGGTCGGCCGGCGCGCCGGAGAAGCCGCCGTTCGTCCGGTCCGACCACTGCATCGGGGTGCGGATCGCGTCCCGGGCGGGCAGCGACAGGTCATCCCCCATGCCGATCTCCTCGCCGTAGCGCAGCACCGGCGTGCCCCGCAGGCTGAACTGCAGCGAGTACGCAAGCTCGATCCGGCGCCGGTCGTTGCCGAGCATCGGGGCCATCCGGCGGCGGACGCCCCGCCCGTAGAGCTGCATCTTCGGCTCCGGCCCGAACTCGGCCAGCACGTCGGCGCGCTGGTCGGCGGTCAGCCGGGACAGGTCGTTCTCGTCGTGGTTGCGCAGGAAGGTGGCCCACTGCGCCGGCTCCGGCAGCGGCGGGGTGTCGCGGAGCGCCTCGCCCACCGGCTCGGCGTCCTCCCGGGCCAGCGCCAGCATCAGCCGGCCGTTCAGGGCGAAGTCGAAGAGCATGTGCAACCGGTTGGCCGAGCCGCCGGAGTCACCGAAGTACTCCACCAGCATGGACGGCTCGACGTTCGCCTCGGCCAGGATGATCGCGTCGCCGCGCCGCCAGGACAGGTGCCCGCGCAGGTCGGTGAGCATCTCGAAGTCCTTCTCGCCGGCGCTCTGCCCGGGCACGGTGTGCTCGATGATGAACGGGGCGGCGTCCATCCGGAAGCCGGCCACCCCGAGCTGCGTCCAGAACCCGACGATCTTCTTCACCTCCTGCCACACCGCGGGGTTCGCGGTGTTCAGGTCCGGCTCGAAGTCGTAGAACCGGTGGTAGTACCAGGCCTTCGCGGTCCGGTCGTAGGTCCACGTCTCGTACTGCTCGCCGGGGAAGACCATGCCCTGGTGCCGGTCCGGAGGCTCGGTCTCGGACCAGACGTACCAGTCGCGGTGCGGCGAGTCGGGGCTGGACCGCGCCGAGACGAACCACGGGTGCTGGTCGGAGGTGTGGTTGACGACCAGGTCGATGATGATCTTGATCCCTCGGTTGGCGGCCTGGTGCACCAGCTCGGCGAAGTCGCCGAGCGAGCCGAGCTCGGGATGCACGCCGTAGTAGTCGGTGACGTCATAGCCGTCGTCCCGGCCGGGGGAAGGGTGGATCGGGTTCAGCCACAGGCAGGTGACGCCGAGCCGGGCCAGGTAGTCCAGCCGCCGGATCAGCCCGCGGAAGTCGCCGACGCCGTCGTCGTCGGAGTCCTGGAAGCTCTGCACCTCCAGGCTGTACAGGACGGCCTCCTTGTACCAGTGCTCAGCCATACCGGACCTGTATCCGCACCGCCCGCCGGCAAACCGCGCCGGCCGGAGCCGGTTTCCGGTACGGCCGCTGCGTCACCGCGCCGGACGCCTCGGCCGCAGCGCGCGTCAGCGGTGCGCCGGGGTCACATCGGCACGTCGTGCCACATCGGTAGGTCTTGCCACATCGGTAGGTCTTGCCACATCGGTAGGTCATGCCACAGGGGGGCATCGGATCACATCGGTGCCTCCGATGACATCGGTACGTGGGCCGCATCGGGACGTCGGGTCGGGGCGTCGGGTCACATTGGGTACGTGGGTCCTCGGGACGTCGGGTCGCATGGGGACGTCGGATCACGTTGGGGTTGGTAGACGGGGCAGCGACGGAGTGGGCACCGGGGCCGGTTTCGCTTTCGGGGTCGCCTTCCGGCGGCCCTCCTTTCCGTGCCGGCAAGGTGACCGCCGTCCGAAGGTGCCGCGGTGCTCCCGAGCCGGGGACGCTGGCCGGGTACGGCTGGGAGTCCGGTAGGGGTTATCGGTGGCAAGCTCGCGGCCGGTGAGGCGCGCCAGCGCCGAGTCGGCCGGGAGCGCGGCAGCCGGACGCCCGGAACCAATTGCCAAGGTGACCGACCACAGGCGTCCGACGTACCCAACCACCCACCCAAGTAAATACGCAACCACCACCTCAGGCGACCATCCCAACAAGAGCAAATAACCCAGCCCCGGCCGGTCTTTTCTCTTGCACCGGACCATTCCGATATGAGATCATGGAACACATGGAAAGCGCCGGGATAAACCGGCAGGAGGAAAGGGATGAGAACACCCGACATCGAAGGGCTAGCGACCCACGGTGGCCCCGAGTCATGCGTTGGTGTCCCGCGAGGGCGCAGCGAAGCGTTGATAGGGGTACGTGTAGGCTGGGCTATGGAGCCGCGAAATCATGGGTTCGGGGTGCTGACGTCGTCATGTGAGGCGGAAGGCTACATCCTCGGCGGCGTTAGCGCGAGCCGTCTGGGGGACCCCGCGCGGTCAGAGAACCATGGCATGCACCGGAGTCCTTCTGCTCGAGAACCGGGAGATCCCGTGCTCGCCCGTCCGGCTGATCACCGGGGCGGGCCGCTTGGGGAACGCGGAGGCGGAAGCCTGAGATGCACGAGCATGGGAAGTCGGACAGTCCCATAGTACCTGAGAAGCTGCCGAACAAGGCTGCGGCTGCGGAGGTGGTGGAGGAAAGGGGACTGGCCAAGGGGAACGCGGCTAGCTCAACACGTCCCGGACACAGCGCCGGACGCGACGTGTCAAGTGGGTTGGACCGCGTGCGTGAGGTGGCACGGCGGGATAAGGGAGTGCGGTTCACGGCGCTGTTGCACCATGTCACTATCGACCGCCTGCGGTCGGCGTACCGGGCGATCGTAGCTATTCAGCCTGGTTTGATGGCGGCTGGTAGCCAGGGTCCGGTGGTGAACAGCTGGTGTAGGGCGTCGAGCTGGTCGATGCCCCATTTCGCGGCGGTGGACAGGTAGGACTGGACGATCGCGAAGTCGGCGAGTCCCTCGAGGGTGCGC